>JAAUYD010305393.1_pt1 | contig 10173 bp, 7 predicted proteins | sample 7278101 | NCBI WGS metagenome assembly JAAUYD01 (sample SAMN14350128, study PRJNA611818) | marine sediment metagenome | isolation source: surface marine sediment (0.6m) | place: French Polynesia: Moorea | collected 2018-08
CGTTCAATACTTAAGGTAATATTCTGCAAAACTAGATGTTTGGCATCATAACCAAAATCAACGGACATTAAATCTATGCCTTGTTTTAACCCTGTAAAATTAATTGAACCATTTTGAAAATAAACTTTATTCTCTGTTTGCAGGAGTTTTTGAATATTTGCAATTGAGCCTTGGAGAGTACTAATAAATGCCATAGTCCCATTCACATCTTGCACAATTGGTACTAAGCGAAATAGCACAAAGAAAAATGTGAGTAAGGAGGATACCTGTAAACTTCCAACAACTACATATCTACTAAAAGCGATAATAATCATACTTACAAGTACGGTAGTAGCTACCCCTTCAGCAAATGGCTTAATTAAAGTCCAAATTAAGGCAACTTTCTTAGAAGCACTAACTATATTTTCACTGGCTTGGTAATAACGTTGACGCTCAAAGTCTTGGGTAGAAAATGCATGGACGGTACGAATTCCTTGTAAAAATTCTACAGCCGTAGATGTAAATTGACCATTAGCAATCGATAAACCAAAACTTTTTTCTCTAATTTTGGCATTCAAGGTTTTAAACCCTACACCTAATAGGGAAAATAGAAGTACTGCCATGATTGTCAATTGCCATGAAATAAGTAACATGGATATCAAATAGACAATAATGGTTAATGCTCTGGTTAATAGAAATGATGTCCCACTAAAACCTTGTTTAATTCTCTCTATCTCTGTAGTTAGAGTATTTAAAATTTCACTAGAACGATTTTTATTAAAGTAGCCAATAGGTAAGGATTGTAATTGCTCAAATATTTGTTTACGCAGACGGTCCCCAAGTCTTAATTGAGCTAGTTCTGTATTTAATTGTGCTAAATAATTAAACCCTGCACGGATCCAAGTTGCAAATAAAATCAGAATTGATATTCGATATAAACGATTAATTGCTGGTGCATTAACTCCTAAAATAAAAGTGTCAAACCAATGTATGCCAATGCGAAAAGGTTCTGCATTAGGAGTAGTTAATTTCTGCAAAAAAGGAAGCAATAAACCAATGCTAATTCCTTCAAAAGCAGCAGCAATTATAGAGAATAATATAGCAAAAATAGCAACTTTTTGAAAATATTTAAATTCTTGCAGAATTAAATAGTTATTTTGCCAGATACTTGTGGTCTTCAGTATATTTTTGAAAAAATTTGGCAAAGGTCTATAAATTTTAACATCCATATTTTTTAGTCATAACTTACTCATAAGTAATACATCAATATTATGATAATTCAGATATTTTTATATATTTTTTATATTCTTAGTAAGTAATAATTTGTTTTTCACAAAAAATTACTTACTAAAAATCTCAATTTAGACTGTGCTGGTCATGCTTATGTGAATCCCCTGTTCTACAAAAACTAATTATTTATATATCATGTCTTTGATTGCTAATTTATTGAGATAAGCTGATAATCCCTGGCATTTTATTTAATTGTTTTTGCTGCTCGAATGATAGGCTAGTTATATCTCTTAAATCCCAACATTTAGAGCCGAATAGCATCATATCACCCCGCAGTACATTCAGTAAATGAGGAAATTTATCAACACCATATTTATACATTATTTGCATAAATTTTGTCATATATTTGTGTCTGTTATTGATATGCAAATCTTCCTTTGATGTTATCTGCTGAATATCAGCAGCACATAAGGTAATTACTCTAAAAAGTTTACCCCGTTTTCCCACTCTCCATTCATAGGTAAATAGTGATTGATGACCAGAAAATGTTATCCATATAACTAGTGGGATTAAAAATGGTATGAGTATCAAAAATAAGAAAAACGCTAATAACCAATTAGTTGATAGCTGCAACCATTGTTTGCATAAATCACTGATGTTATATTTTATATTTGCACTAGGAATACGTAAATATATTGGTTTATTTACTTCTTGACAGGCATTAGCCCATAAACTTAATTGTTCTTGACCCAATTGCGAATCTATCCGGACTAAATTTACTGGAGAATGATTTAAACAATCTACTAATAGTTGTTTGCAGCTCAATTGATAAAAATATTGATTTCTGATATTATTCCCTTTAATATATGGCTTGACTAGTAATTGATTTCTACGCCATATAAGTATATAATATAGGGATGAATCATTTTTATTGTCTTGGTCAAAATTACTAATATTCTGGGAATTAGAAAAAGTTGACTTGGGCATATTTGTTAGGATACAATGAAGTAATAATCTGCCAAAATTTAATTAAATGCCATCAGCACTATCAGGCTGATAAATATGATTTAGCCTTTTTAAATTTTGCATTTCTATATCAGTTTTTAATTTTAATTGAAAAGATATGACTATTTACTGAGTATATTTAATAGATAATTGATGGCACATAACAACTTGAGAACTAGGGTTTCTTCTGTCAACAAAAAACCCGGTTCCCCATCTTATTTTTCAATGGCTGGTTGTAATGCTAATTGATTGCGTTGAGCGTAGGGCACATAACTGTAATTAGAATTAGAAGTTCCATTTGCCACCACCCCAATCAAATTTAAACGATTTAACATCGCTGTTGCTTGGGAAAGCTGAGTTTGACTTACCTTACCCATGCTGGCTATCATGACTATGCTTTGACAACATGAGGCAGTTAGTAAAGCATCTACTAATCCCAACACAGGAGATGCATCAACAATTACCAAATCATAGGTTTCTTCAAATTCAGCCATTAATTGCACCATACGAGGTGAACTTAATAAATGAGCTGGGTCCGCAGGAATTGGTCCGGCGGTTAAAATATCAATGTAAGATGAGCCGGAAGATGGAATACTAATTTGATTTGGCGATGTAACTTCTGTGGTTAATAAAGTGGAAAGTCCTTGTTCGTTGGGGAGTTCTAATTGTTTGTGTAAACTGGGGGTACGCAAATCTGCATCAATTAGCAATACTTTTTTGTGTAAGCGAGCTGCACTCATGGCTAATCCCAAAGCCATAGCTGATTTTCCCCTATCTTCAATGGCTGCGGTAATCATCAAAGATTTGAACTGAGAACCAAGACTCATCAGTTCAATGTTTTTATAGATTAAATCTAGGGATTCCCAACGGGATGTAGATTGCAACACTTGAACAGTCTGGGATGCTTTTTCTGAGGATTTATTGCCTGGTAGTTGCACCAAGGAATCTTGAGATTGAGTTAAGGGTAAATTGGGAATTGCACCCAACACCGGCAAAGAAATCTTTTCTTCAATCTCTGCTGTGGTTCGTACAGCATCATCAGACGCATCTCTGACGAAAGCAGCAATACTACCTAACATTAAGCCCACAACTCCCCCTAGTAATAGGTTTTGGCGGAGATTCGGGCCTGTTTTTATCCCCAATAGAGGTTCTTCTACCACCTGCCAATCAAATCCCCCTTTTGACAGTTCTTGTCTGACTTCTTGTTCTGCTTTCAAAAGTTGTTGTAGTCTTTCACGACTTAACTTAACTTGGGGGCTTAAACGACTATACTCAGCAAGAATCGTGGGGAATTGTTTAACTTGTGCCCGTAGGGACTGTTCTTTTTTGACTAAACCCCTATCCCGCGCTCGCAAAGCCAATATATTTGTCTGGACTTCTACAAGTTCCTTGGCAAGGTTGAGATCGATTTCACCCAATTGTCCTTGTTGGAGGATATTTGCATTGGAAGCTGTGTTTGCTACTCCTCCTAAAGTCCTTGATACCTCCTTTTGTAACAATTCTACCTGGCCATTACGCTGTTCTATTAACTTTCTTACCTGGGGGGTATCATTTGTAAAGCGTAATCTTTCTTGAGATAAAGCTAATTCTGTTTTTTGGATTTCGTCCAATAGTGCTTGGTAACGGGAAGATTGACTTAGACGAGAAGAAACTAAGGCATTTTGGGGTGTGCGGTTGAGTTGTTCTTGTAAAGAATTGTAACGAGCGATCGCTTCTTCATATTGAGAGCGGGTAGTGCGTCGTTCCTGTTGAATTTTATTCAGAGTATTTTCGAGAGCCTGGGCTTGGGACTCTGGATTAATTAAATTTTTGCTTCTGCGAAATTTTTGTAAATTAGCTTCAGCAATTCTCACCTCTTTTTTAATCTCTTTTAATTGATCGCGAATAACTTTCAGACCCTTTTTTAATCGTTCTTCTTGCTGTTTTTTATTGTAATCAAGATAAACTTGTCGAACCGATTCTAAGACTTTTTGAGTTTTAATTGGATCTTGATCCGAATATTCCGCTAAGAAAATTTTGGTTGCCACATCATCTTCTTTATCCCTCACTTGAGTTAAGACAAAAGAACGTTGCATTTGCTTTAAGCTCATATCTGGATAATCAGTTTTTAATTGATTAATAGCTTTTTTGATTAATCCAGATGTCCGCATTAAATTTAATTGAGTTACCGTATCGACAACAAAATAAGATTCTGTAAATTCATTTTGTTTCCCAAATCCTTCTTGTTGACCCCTACCTTGATAATTAGATTCCACTAGGATTTGCATAGAGCTTTTATAAGTAGGCTTGGTCAAAATAGTCATGACACCAGCAATACTAATTGCAGCCAAAAATATGCCTACTAACCAAGGTAATCTGCGAATTAAAACTGAAAATAATTGCCCATAACCAGGCTCTTTTTCCACTGCTGTATTCATTTGGGGATTAACATTAGTTGGAAGCATTTTTTATATCTCAAACAATAAAAATAATGATTTGGGTGCAATCGGTTTTAATTCATTTATTATGTCAATAAAATTCATAATTCATAATTGTAATTAGTGGGGGCTTGAACCAATTTAATGCGCGAATTATTAATTAGTAATTATTTGGTCAAAGATAAAAGCATTTATTTCCAGACGCGCAAGTACGAGAAATAACAAGGGATTCTCCCCTCTTCCCCCTGCCCCCTGCTCCGGTGCCCCTTCTCCTCTTCCCCCTGCCCCAGTGCTCCTTGTCCTCTTCATTGACAAGCCGTTGCAATTACTTGCTCAACTTGATGAAAAAATGCCTCTTCAGAAAAATTTGTCACTGCATGATTGCGAATTTGTTGATAATTCCAATTAATTTCTCTACTTTTGAGGAGAGCATTTTGTAAAGAATCAGGAGTTTGTCTTTTAAATAAGACCCCAGTTTTGTCAGGTATTTGAGTATCTAATACTCCCCCTGCTCCATAGGCAATTACTGGCGTACCACTAGCATTTGCTTCCACTGGAACTAAGCCATAATCCTCTAAGGCTGCTACAATTACAGATTTAGCATTAGCAAACAATTGAGTTCTTTTAGCATCAGTAGTATGTCCTAAAAATTCAATATTTTCTAATGCTTTTGACTGGAGTGTTTCCCTTTCTGGACCATTACCACATACCAATAATTTCCATCCCAACCAATTAAAAGCCTCAATAATTATATCCAATCGCTTATAACTGATCATTCTGGCTGCTACTAAATAATATTCATCTTTTTGGGCAGAAAAAACAAATCTCTTAGTGTCAATGGGAAAATTAATCACAATTGCTTTTTTCCCATAAATATTTTGAATACGTTCAGCAACAATGTGAGAATTAGCAATATATATATCTGGCTCTTGAGCATATTTTAAATCTGCTGCTCTCATGAGCTGAAAAATCCGTGTAATTAACGGAGCAAAATATCGATAATCTTTATATTCTCGTAAATAAGTTGCGGTATCCCATAAAAATCTGGTGACGTTATGACAAAAACAAATATGGCGTGCCCCTGGTCTTTTTTGTACCGCTTTGGCAAAGCTAGTACTACTACTAATAATTAAATCATAGTCTTGCAAATTTAATGCACGAAATGCTGGAAAATAGAAAGGTACCATTAAGCGGAAATATTTGGCCGCGCCAGGAATTTTTTGTAAAAATGTAGTGTTAACTATACGCTCACCCAAATCAATAGTCTGTTGCGGAGCATACAAAGATGTAAAAATATCTGCTTGTGGGTAGCGTTGACAAAGTAATTCAAATACTCGTTCTGCTCCTCCTTTCTGTGTTAAGTAATCATGGACTAGAGCAATTCTCATTCTTGTTTCCTAAGGCTAAAGTTTATCAAAGGATGAGAGCACACTGGAGTTTAGAAGAGTAACACCAATTCAAATAATGTTTGCGACACATAAATTCTTCGTCAGGGCACGGCATCGGTTAATCTTTCAATATCTAAAATTATCTTACCGGTGCCGTATTCCTACCTATCTGTCCCATTCTTTTTTCAAAATGATCGCCAGATGGGACTTTATTGGTAGCAAACATTTTACGAGGGGCAACAGATCCCCGACTTCTTAAAGAAGTCGGGGATCTAAATACCCGCAACTTGTCAAAAATGTGGTGGAGTACTAGGAATTTTCTCCATAATCTACATCGCACTAACCAGGGTTTTGCTGGGATAGAAATATGCACTTTGTTCTGCACGTAAGCGATCGCACATTCTGCCTGTGGGCAATTCTACATCTTCGTACGTAATTACCCTATCTTGGGGAATATCCCTTTTGAGGCGACATCCTGCGGCTAAACCCATGGGTAGTAGGTTTTGTTGTTGAGCTATGTCGGCGTTTTCACATTGTCCATAGGTCATATAGTAGCCGATGGGGTCGATGGTTTCCCCTGCTTTCAGGTCAATTTTAGCTGTGGTTACCACATCAACCATGGGGGCATCTAAGGGCGCAAGTACATAATCTTGAAATAAGACTGCACGGGCTACAGATATGGGTACTTCAAAATGGCAGAGGTGATAAGGGGTATAAAAACTGTAGAGAGGGCCTTCACCTAATTTATACAAGTTCAAGTAATGACGTTGTTGAGGATCGTCATGGGTGCCAAAGACAAATACCCCTGGACCGGGTTGAGAACCAACTACGTAATCAACGATACCTCCCCATTCCTTGAGTTGGTCCACATCATACATTTTAGTCAACTGATCCACATGACCCTTGAACTCATATCCCAACATTCCCCGTTGAGCAACTTTCATCCCCGTAGCATTGGCAACTATTGCCTGTTCAAAGGAAATTTTGGTACCATCGGCAAAACTAGTCACCATATGGGCTTTTTGACCCCATTTCTGGGCAAATGCAGCTTGGGTAGTGGGGTTACGGTAAGGGTCTTGCAATCCCTTGATATTGCCGCATAGTAAGGGAGTTAAACCAATACTTTTGACAAAGCGATAGAGATTCATTTGTACCCCTGGCTGGTCCCCATCACAGGCTGTGAGGATTACCCCAGCTTTGTCAGCATAAATTTTCAGGATCGGTCCAATAGTACCGTCAAGTTCCGCATTCATCATAATTACATGCTTGCGGTAAGCGATCGCTTCCATCACCACTTGAGCGCCAAATTCAACGGCACCAGTGACTTCAATTAAGGCATCAATGTTACCCACATGGCAAAGTAACATTGGATCTTCGGTTACCGCATATTTACCAGTGGCGATGGCAGTAGATAACTCACTGACGGTGGAAACTACTTGTACATCTTCTACTCCTGCTCCAGTATAAGCCTGTCGAGCAGCATCTAGATGGCGGTTAGAAATAGCTACTAACTCCATTCCAGGTACGGAGTTAATAATTTGATTAGCAATACCTTTACCCATAAAGCCAGCACCAATCATTCCTACTTTGATGGGATTACCTGATGCAGCACGGGCTTGTAAGGCGCGATCGATAATAATCATTGGCTAAAACTCTTAACAAATATTGGGGATAATTAATTTACACTGGGTGTTTAGATCCCTGACTTCTTTGAGAAGTTGGGGATCTGTTGCCCCTCGTAACTAATGCGATGAACTAGTGCTTTGTCCCATTAGTTTTGATAGGTTGTGGCACAGCCATCTTGGCTGTGAAATGGTTTCCGGACATTTTCCGGATATTGTTGAACCCCACACCTATGAACAGTAAACTTATAGCAATGGAGATATTTCGACTCAAGGACTATCAACTATCAACTATCAACTGCTATATTACTTACCTAGGGTAGCCACTACCAACACTCATCATGCGTAATAATGGCCAATTACTATCTTTTTGGGAAATTTCTGTTACCTCTACAGGCCACTCAATATTAAAGAAAGGGTCATCATAACGTAAACCTCTTTCGTAGCCTGGTTGATAAAATTCACCCACTTGATAAATTATTTCACTTTCATCCGTGAGTGCCTGATAACCATGGGCAAACATTTCTGGAACATATAAGGCGCGATGATTATCCGCAGATAATTCGACTCCTACATAGGATAAGAATGTGGGAGACTCCGGGCGCATATCAATAATCACATCATAAATAGCACCACGAACACAGCGAACTAATTTAGTCTCAGCCACTGGGGGTATTTGATAGTGCATACCCCTGAGAGTACCTTTTTTATAGTTGTATGATGTATTACATTGAGCAACCAGTGGTTTCAAACCATGGGCCTCAAACTCTTGACCACAGAAAGTGCGGGCAAAAAAACCCCGATGGTCGGGTCTTTGTTCCAAGTCAATAATGAACGCACCTGTGAGTTTAGTTTCTGTGAATATCATGAATAATCTGTATTGTAATGAATGATATCAAATCCACTCCGGACACCCTTCTCCTTAATAGGTCGAGGGGAAGGGGGGTGAGGTTTTTGCGATAACTAACCATCCGGATTTCATATGAGATAATTGCCATTAGCCCTCATAACTAGTAGGCGATCGCTGTTGCTCAATGGTGTTTATGCTGATACACTTTATTTTTCTATTACAGAAACTTTAATAACCAGCTGATATTTATGCGATCGCCACATGGGAATTTCATCTAATCTATTGTGTAGCTCCTGCCAAATCTAAAATCCGATTGATTTTAATGGCTTCTAGATTCAATTCGCTTGGGTGATAGGAATATTTCCCAAACTGAGGTAACTACCAGAATTAAATAAGGGATAATGGTGTTAATTGCAATAATTGGCCATCTTCTCAAGGCACCAAAAAACACTTTCCAATTGTTGTGTGTAAAGTGTTTTAAAATTAAATTCCGACAATATTTACTGGGATATCCTATTTCTTCAATTTTGGCATAGATAGTTGGTAAATCAATATATTGCATCTTTAAGAGAACTTTTGGCTCTTTCATCCAATAACTACTACCAAAAGCACTTTCCAGATAAACATCTTGGGTAACTTTGACGCTACCGTGGGCAGCACAATAGCCTACCCAATATACTTGTGCTTCCATGTTATTCACACTTTTTGGCCAATGTGCTACAGCATTGCGAATAATTTTAGTGCGATACACCTGGGCACTTAAAAATCCAATTCCAGAATGATTTTCTTCTAAACAATGTTGAAATACCGCTTTGCCATCAGGATTAACTTCTTCTTTGTCAATCGCAAAACAACGGTCATAAATTATTTTTCCTGTTGGTTGATAACGACAGGAAAAATTAAGAGTTAATAATGATAATTCCTGATGCTGCTTGAGTTGATTAATGACGTAACCCAAGGTTCGATTTTGAATAGGATCATCATCTCCAATCATCCATAAATATTTGCTGGTAGCGGTATTAATGCAATGGGCAATATTTCTCATCACACCAATATTGCTATGATTTCTATTATTCTGAAATGGGACATCATTCATAAAATGTAATTGCCATTTATGAATAATTTCTTGGGTATTATCAGATGACCTATTATCAGAAATAATAATTTCACATTCTGATTCAAATCCTTGAATGGCTTGAGCTAGCCATGTTAATTGTTTGTCTAGTAATTCGGCACGATTGTAAGTTGGGATGGCTATTGTCAGTAATTTAGTCATTTGTGAAGAGGATATCTGGGAAATATACAGCAAGATATGACAAAGCAAGTGGAAGCATGGAAGTAGGGAAGTGATGGAGTGATGGAGTGACAGAAATCATATCATGTTCGGTTGAACACTTATCATTAAAGCTCACGCAGAGGCGCAAAGGCGCAAAGAAGCAAAGAAGTTTTTATCGTAACTAATTAAGCGAACCTGATATCATATCTTCACATCCAGATATATCCGTCAACCGTCAACCGTCAACCGTCAACCGTCAACCGTCAACCATCAACCATCAACACCTTATTTCCAGAAGAAACCTTGATCGATTTGTTGGGTACGAATGAGATATTCTAATTGTTTGAGGCGGGTAAAACCTCTAAACAGAAAAGTATCTGTACTCATATCAATGTGACGGAAGACA
>JAAUYD010160151.1_pt1 | contig 10169 bp, 6 predicted proteins | sample 7278101 | NCBI WGS metagenome assembly JAAUYD01 (sample SAMN14350128, study PRJNA611818) | marine sediment metagenome | isolation source: surface marine sediment (0.6m) | place: French Polynesia: Moorea | collected 2018-08
CTCGACGACGGCATCGCGATCGACGGCGTCGCGCTGCACCACGGCGGCGAAGCGGTGCTCGACGACGCGACGCTGTTCATCCCGGCCGGGTCGCTGACGACCCTGGTCGGAGGATCGGGCGAGGGCAAGACCAGCCTCGCCGATCTGCTGATCGGGCTGCACACGCCGACGCGCGGCACGATCCGCATCGACGGCACGAAGCTCGCCGATCTCGACCTGCGCGCGTGGCGCCAGATGGTCGGCTACGTGCCGCAGGAGATCTTCCTGCTGCACGAGAGCGTGATGGCGAACGTCACGCTCGGTGATCCCGACCTCTCCGAGGCCGACGTCTGGCGCGCGCTCGAACGCGCCGGAGCGCGCGAGTTCGTGGAGCGGCTGCCGGGGGGGCTGCGCGCGACCGTCGGAGAACGCGGTGCGCTGCTCTCGGGCGGCCAGCGCCAGCGCATCGCCGTGGCGCGCGCCGTCGTGCGCGAGCCGCGCTTCCTGATCCTCGACGAAGCCACCGCCTCGCTCGATCCCGAGACCGAGGAGGCGCTCGTGGACGCGGTCGTTCGGATGCGCGGCACGATGACCCTGCTCGCCGTCACGCACCAGCAGGCCTTCGTCGACCGCGCTGATCGCGTCTACCGCGTCGAGAACGGCGCCGTGAAGCAGGTCGGCCCTGCCGTTCCGATCTCGGAGGGCGCCCCGTCGTGAGTCTGCGTCGCTGGGGAGGGCGGCTCCGCACCGCGTGGAGCGGCGCGAGGCGCGCGGAGGAGGCGCAGCCCACGCGGCGTGCCCGCCCCGAGTGCGTGGTGCTGCCGCCGACGTCGGGAGGCGACGACGACCGCCCGCCGGTGCGGATCTTCCTGGGCACGGAGCCCGGTCAGTGGCGCGCCGAGCGCGCCTTCGTCTGGTCGGTGCACGAGCACCGGGACCCGTCGCGGCGCTACGAGATCCATCGCATGGAGCGCCTGACCGGCTTCGACGAGCGCGCCTGGACGACCGGCTTCACGAACTACCGCTTCGCCATTCCGGAGTTCGCGGGCCGCACCGGTCGCGCGATCTACAACGACGTCGACCAGGTGTACGAGGCGGATCCCGCGGAGCTCTTCGACATGGAGCTCGGCGGTCATGGCTTTCTGGCCCTCTCCGACCGCGAGCTCTCGGTGATGCTCATCGACTGCGAGCGGATGGCGCCGATCTGGACCGCGCCGCTCGCGCGCGAGCTCGACAAGAAGTCGCTGCTCGCGCACACCGCCGCCTCTCCGGGTCTGCGCGGCGATCTCCCCGCCGTCTGGAATGCGCGCGACGGCGAAGCCGCGCCCGGCGCGTCGAAGCTCGTCCACTTCACGACGCTCCACACGCAGCCGTGGCGCCCCTTCCCGGAGCGCTTCGTGTACCGCGACGGCCCGGGCGCCGACCGCTGGCTGGCGCTCGAGGCGCGCGCCGACGGCGCGCGCTTCGAGGTCTTCACGCAGGTCGCGCCGAGCGAGGCCATGCGGGATCTCTTCGCCTCGGAGGCGCCGCTGCCGCGCGCCTCGACGGAGGATCGCCAGATGCTCCGCATGCTCGCCACCCTCACGCCGGGCGACCGCGTGCTCGAGCTCGAGGATGCGCGTCTACGCGAGTGGCTCGCCGATCCGCGCAGCCCGGGGGTCGCCTCCCACGACGGCCTCATGGTGCCCTCGGGCATCGAGGCGCTGCCCGAGACGGACCAGGCGTGGGCGATCCGGCAGCTCTTCGAGGCCGCGGGGCGCTTCCTGTTCGTGGCCGCCCAGCCGGGCCGCGCCACGCCGCGCTTCATCGAGCGCTTCCAGCGCGTCGCGGAGGGATACCGCGACATCCACTGGGAGCTCTTCGTGCGCGACGCGTCGGGGCGCGTGCGACACTTCGAGGGCGGCCGCTTCCTCGGGCGTGGCACCCCGCGGACCTGGGTCGTGGTCGACGAACGCGCCGGCAACGAGACCCAGGCGGTCGGTCTGGCCGAGGCCCTCGGCTGGTCCTACGAACGCCATGCGCTGCGCTTCGGTCGCCTCGGCGATCTGCATCCGCGTCTGCGAGGGGCCTCGCTCGTGGGGCTCCCGCGCGCCGAGCGGGATCGCCTGCACGCGCCGTGGCCGGACCTCGTGATCTCGGCCGGCCGTCGCGCGGCGCCCGTCGCGCTCTGGATCCGCGAGCGCGCGCAGGGGCGGACCCGCGTGGTCCACCTCGGGCGCAAGGGGGGCGCGGCCGCGCGCTTCTTCGACCTCGTCGTGACGCCGCAGCACGCGCGCCTCTGGCCGCATCCGAACCGGATCGAGACCGTGCTGCCGCTCTCGCGCGTCGACGACGCGGAGCTCGGCCGCGCCTCCGACCGGTGGAAGGAGACGCTCGAGGCCGACCCCGCACGGCCGCGGATCGGCGTGCTGGTGGGCGGCGAGACGCGGAAGTTCCGCTTCGGCGAAGCCGAGGCCGAGCGCCTGGCCGCGGACGTGACGCGCCTCGCCGAGCGCCTGGGCGGGCGTCTCTGGGTCACGACGAGCCCGCGCACGGGCGCGGCGCCCACGCGGGCGCTCGAGAAGGCGCTGCCCGAGGGTGCGCACTTCTTCCCGTGGCGTGCCCGCGACGCGGAGACGCCCTACCTCGGGCTGCTGGCGCTCTGCGATCTGCTCGTCGTGACGGGCGAGACCGAGTCGATGCTGGCCGAGGCCTGCGCCACGGAACGCCCCGTGTTGATCGCGCCTCTGCCTCGCGCGCGCCGACGGGTCGGGTGGATCGGCCAGGCCGTGGACGCGCTCCTCGAGCGCGCGTCGGCCGACCGGCCCAACGACCGCGGGACCGTGCGCCCGCAGCGCGGGCTGGCGCGCTGGCTGGCACGGCTGCAGGGGGAGGGTGCGCTGCGTCCCACGCGGGACCTCGCGCACCTGCACGAGGCGCTGATCGCGTCGGGCCGCGTCGAGCGCCTGCACGACGCGCCCTCGCTCGAGACGACCACCCCGCATCGCGAGGCGCCCGACGTGGCCGCTCGGGTGCGACGCCTCATGGGTGTGGCCGAATCATGAGGGCGCGCTGCGGCGCGGGGACGGTCCGGTGGGCGCGCTGACCCTGCTCGACGGCGACGCCCTCGAGGCCGTGGCGGCCTCGGAGTTCGCGGCCCGCCGTCCGTATCCGTGGTGGGCCGGCCCGGCTCTGCGACCGCAGGCCTGGAGCGAGCTCGAGGCGCGCCTGCCCGACCTCGCGCAGTTCGACGAGGTCTTCGGCAAGCCGCGGCGTTTCGGGCAGCAGAGCCACGACCGCTACGCGCTCGACTACCGCTCCGACCTGCCCGTACATCCCATCTGGCACCGGTTCGTCGAGGAGCTCTCGAGTCCTCCCTACCTCGCGTGGGTTCGCGCGCGTCTCGGGAGGGCGCGCTTCCGGCTCCAGCTGCACTGGCACTACACCCCGACGGGTCGGTCGGTCTCGCCGCACTGTGACGCGCGCCGCAAGCTCGGCTCGCACATCTTCTACTTCAACGATCCCGAGCGGTGGGACGCCGCCTGGGGCGGCGAGACCTGCATCCTCGACGACGAGGGGCGCATGGACCGGCGCTCGAATCCCGCGTTCGAGGACTTCTCCGGCTGCGAGGCGCCGCCCGCCGTCGGCAACCAGAGCCTCTTCTTCGCGCGGCGCGGCAACTCCTGGCACGGCGTGCGGCCGCTCGCGTGTCCCGAAGGCGAGCTCCGCCGCGTCTTCATCGTGGTGTTCGAGGCGGTCTCGCGATGGCCCTTCGCCCGGTGAGGCGCCCGGATCTCGCGATCGCCCTCACGGGCCTCGGTCTGGGCGGCGTGCAACGCACGATGTCGACCCTCGCGCGGGGCTTCGCCGAGCGCGGCCTCGCGGTCGACCTCGTCGTGCCCGATGCCGCGGGGCCCTTCCGCAGCGCCGTGCCCGATGCGGTCTGGCTCGTCGAGCTGGGCGGGCTCGCGGCGCGCACGCCCTGGCTCCGCGCGCGCAAACGGCGGCGCACGCTCGCGAGCACGCCCGCCCTCGCGCGCTACCTGGAGCGCGAGCGACCGCAGGCGCTGCTCGCGGCATCGCACTACGTGAACGTCTCGGCGCTCGCGGCGCGCCGCCTGGCGGGTGTCCCCGTCCCGGTCGTGATCAGCCAGCGCACCCACCTCTCGCGCGCGATCGCGAACGCGGGCTTTCCGTTCCGGCGTCGCCCGCTGCTCGGCGCCCTGGTGCGGGCGAGCTATCCCGCCGCCGAGCGCATCGTCGCGGTGTCCGAGGGCGTCGCCGACGATCTCGCCGAGGTGGCCGGGATCCCGCGGGCTCGCATCCATGCCCTGCCCAACCCGCTCGAGCTCGACGCGGTCCGGGAGGGTGCCGCGAAGCCTGCGCCGCACCCCTGGCTGGCCGAGAAGGAGCTCCCGGTCTGCGTGGGGCTGGGTCGTCTCGCGCCCCAGAAGGACTTCCAGACGCTGCTCGAGGCCTTCGCGCGCCTGCGGGAGCGGCGGCCGGCGCGCCTGCTGCTCCTCGGGGAGGGCCGGCTGCGTCCCGCGCTCGAGGCCCGCGCTCGCGAGCTCGGGATCGAGGCCTGCGCCGAGCTGCCGGGCTACGTGGACAACCCCTTCGCGTGGCTCGCCCGCGCGGATCTCTTCATCTTGTCTTCACGCTACGAGGGCCTGCCGGGCGCCCTGATCCAGGCGCTGGCCTGCGGCTGCCCGGTCGTGAGCACGGCCTGCCCGAGCGGTCCGCGCGAGATCCTGCGGGAGGGGCGTCTCGGCGCGCTCGTGCCGGTCGGTGATCCGCGTGCGCTCGCCGACGCCATGGAGACGGCGCTCGCAGGAGAAGGACCTGGCTCGCGCGAGGAACGGCTCGCCCGCGCGGCCGATTTCGGCCTCGATCGCGTCGTGGATGCCTGGCTCGAGCAGGTCGAGGAGGCCAAACGATGCGCCGCGCGCCGCTAGGCGACGGGGGCGACGAGCTGCACGTGGGGAGCGGCCTCGTCGCGGCGCACGCGGGGCTCGCGCAACGCGTCGCGGACCGCGAAGAGATCGTTCTCGGTGTCGATCTCCGCCCACCACGCGTCGCCGATCGACACGGGCTGGACGCGCACCCGGTCGCAGAGGCCGTCGAGGGCCGACGTGTACCAGGCGGCCAGGCCTTCGGGCGTACGCACGATCTCGTCGAGGATCTCGCGGAAGCGCAACGGGCCCTCGCCGCGGAACAGGGTCATTCCGATCGCCTCACCGTCGGGAACGAGGCCCGGAAGGGCCTTGCCGATGGCGCGCAGCCGACCGTCCTCGCCCAGCACGACCTTCATGTCGTCGTCGTCGTAACGTCGCTTGTGGGCCATGGCCATCGTGGCGGGGCCCGAGGCGGCCACGAGCAGGTCCTGGAGGATGCGATCGTCGAACAGCGTGTCGCCGTTGAGCAGCAGGAAGTCCTCGTTCATCTCGGCGCTCGCGAGCCAGGCCGTCACGAGGTTGTCCGAGGTCGAGGCGAAGGGGTTGTAGCGCGTGCTGACCTCGAGCCCGGGCAGCGGAAGCTCTGCGAGCGCGGTCTCGACGCGGTCCGCGCCGTAGCCGACCATCACGACCGCACGGTCGATGCCGCAGCGCGCGAGCGCGCGCAGCTGGAACTCGAGCAGGGAGCGCCCATCGTGGATCGGAACCAGGCACTTGGGCGCATCGGACGTGATCCGAGCCAGTCGACGCCCTCGGCCGGCGCTCAACAAGATCGCCTTCACCGGCGTGTGTCCCCCTCCATCCCGGAACCGACCGGATCGGTTCCGTGGCCGCCGGCACCATAGCGGACATGACTGCCGTGCTACAGCGCCAGAAGGTCGCCAGGCGGCGCCCGCCGCGGCCGAATCGGGGAACCAGCCTGGGGCCGGGTCGCATCCTGCGGCGCGCGGTCCGCCGCGAGGTGGCGGTGCCGCTCCTGATCGCGTTGGCCGGTCTCAGTGTCGCCGTGCTGACCAAGAGTCTGCTCGGCTACGCCGACTGGATCGTCAACCGCGGGCTCGGAGTCGGAACGGTCGGCTGGATCGCCCTGCTCGAGCTGGTGCCCGTCTTCGCGCAGACGCTCCCCTTCGCGCTGCTGATCGGGGTGCTCGTCGCGCTGGGCCGGCTCAAGGCCGATCTCGAGCTGCTCGCGATGGAGTCGCTCGGCGTGGCGCGGATCCAGCTGGTCCGCCCGGTGCTGGCCCTGGCCCTCCTGGGCGCGGGCGCCGCGGCCCTGCTCTCCATCTGGGCGGCCCCCGCGTCGAAGGGCGCGCTCGAGGCGCGCCTCGAGACGCTGCGCCGTGAGCGTCCCGATACCCTGCTCCGGGCCGGAGTCGTCGCCGAGTTCGACGGCCGTCAGCTGCTCGCGCGCGACGTGTCCGCGGACGGCAGCGCGCTCCAGGGCGTGCTGCTCTGGATGCCCGACCTCGGGGAGGCCGTCTTCGGCGAGCGGGGGCGGCTCGAGGGCGCGGGCGAAGGCGCCACGCGTCTCACCCTGCACCTCGAGGACGCGGCGCTGCTCGGTACGCCCGCGGAAGGCGTGGGCGGCCAACACGTCCAGGTGGCGCGCTTCGAGACGCATCTCGATCTCACGCCCGCCGAGGCGGTCCCCGGCGACGGCATCGCGGCGATCCCGACCTCGGCCCTGCTCGAGGGCGGGGCGGAGCGCGAGGACGCGCGCCGGCGCCAGGCCGAGTTGCACCGTCGCTTCGCGCAGCCGATGGCGGCGCTGCTGCTCGGGCTCCTGGCCGTGCCGCTCGCGCTCGCGAACCGCAGCACCTCGCGTTCGTCGGGCGCCGTGGCCGGTCTCCTGCTCACCGCGGCCTACTACGGCGTCGTGCAGCTCGGCGAGGCGCTGCTGCGTGAGCCGCAGATCCCGGTCGCGGTCGGCGTGTGGCTCGCGCCCGCGGCGACGCTCGTGCTGCTGATCGCGCTGCTCCGGCGACTCGCGCTCTGGGGCTTCGACGAAGAGCCCGACCGCGTCGAGCGCGATCCCGCCGAGGCGCGCGTCTCCGATCGCCCCGTCGGAGTGCGCGGCGTGCTCGACCGCTACGTGCTCTCGGTCTACCTGGGCTCGGCCCTGATCTCGATGGGCGTCCTGTTCCTCGCCTACTTCGCGATCGACCTGCTCGAACGCCTCGACTGGTTCGCCAAGCACCAGGCCGAGCTTCTCGAGATCGCGCAGTTCTATGCCGCGCGCGTCCCGCTGCTCGCGAGCCGGGTGATCCCGATGGCGCTGCTCGTCGGCAGCGCGCTCACCGTGAGCCTGCTCGCGGCGCGCAACGAGCTCATCGCGCTGCAGGCCTGCGGCATCCGGCTGGGCCGCGCGTTCCTGCCCGTGGTCGTGGCTTCGGCCCTCGCCGTGCCGGCGACCTTCTGGATCAACGACCGCGTCGTCACGCGCACCAACGCCCTCGCCGATCGCATCAAGGTCGAGCGGATCAAGGACCGCGCGACCGGGCACGCGACCGAGGCCTGGTACCGATCCGACGGCCAGGTCGTGCGCGCCTCCAGGTCGGGCCTGCGGGGCGGCGTCGTGCCCGACCTCGTCGTGTTCGAGCTCGGCCCCGACGGCCTGCCCGCGGCGCGCATCCGCGCGCGCGAGGCGCGGCGCATCGAAGCGACCGAGGGCGAGGGGGGCGACACCGTCTGGCAGCTCGTCGACGCCGAGGCGATCCTGATCTCGGACCGGGGGCTGCGCGTCGTCGAGGCACCGACGCAGTACGCACTCGGGATCGCGCGCGAGGCCGCGGTCGATCCGATGCACCACAGCACGGAGTCGCTCGCCGAGGAGATCCGCGCGGCGAGGCAGAGCGGCGTGCCTGTGATCCCCTTGCGCGTCGACTGGCACCGAAAGCTCGCGAGCCCCGTCGCCTGCCTGATCCTGCCCCTGCTCGCGCTGGTCGTCTCGGTGCGCAGCCGACGCCGACCCTCGGCCGCGCGCACGGTGCTCGCGAGCGCGGCCTTCGGAGTCGCCTACCTGCTCGCGGGGGATGTCGCCGCCTCGCTCGGCTACGGCGGCCAGATCTCGCCCGCGGCCGCGGGCTGGGCGCCTCCGACGCTCGCGCTGTTCGGCGCCGCGGCTCTGATGGTCCGCCCGCGGGCCTAGGCCGGCACCGCACTCCCGGGTGGCCGGCGGGTCCGGCTCGGGCCTCGCGGGGTCGGACGGCCGCTCGCCCAGGCCGGCGTCTGCGCCCGGCCTGCGGCAGAGGCTGCGCCCGAGCGGCGGGCGAGCGGGAACCCGCGCCCGGGCCAGAGGCACCTACGGCCTGCACGGCGGCCGCCGGGCCGCCCCCAGGGGCCATCCTCAGCGAAAGTGGTAATTTTTCCCACATCCATGCCCGACACCGAGCCGCTTCAGGCCGGGCCGCATCCCGCGGCGCTGGCCGCCCTCCGCCAGATCCTGCGCCCCCTGGTGCGCTTCCTGCTCGATCAGCGGATCACGCTGCCCTCGGTCGTGCCGCTGCTCAAGGAGCTCTACGTCGAGGTCGCCGAGCGCGACTTCCCGATCGAGGGTCGCGCACAGACCGCGACGCGCGTGAGCCTGCTGACGGGGGTCCACCGCAAGGACGTCCGGCGTCTGCGCGAAGCCCCGCCGCAGGCGGCTCCTGCCGGCGGGCAGGCGCCCCTCGGCGCACAGATCGTCGCGCGCTGGACGGCCGACCCACGCTTCCAGGGCGCCGACGGACGTCCGCTGCCGCTGCCGCGCGGGCAGGCCAGCGAAGGGCCGAGCTTCGACGGGCTCGTCGCCGCGGTCAGCACGGACCTGCGTTCGCGCACCGTGCTCGACGAGTGGCTGCGGCTGGGCGTCGCGCGCCTCGACGAGGACGGACGCGTCTGTCTCGAGGTCGACGCCTTCGTGCCGGAGGCCGGCTTCGAGGAGAAGGCCTACTTCTTCGGGCGCAACACGCGCGACCATCTCGAGACCGCGGCGAGGAACCTGCGCGGCGAACCGCCGCGCCTGCCCGACCGCGCCGTCTACTACGGCGCCCTCCGCGACGCGTCGGTCGATGAGCTCGTGCAGCTCGCGGAGCGGCTCGGCATGGAGGCGCTGCAGGCCGTGAACCGGCGCGCGCGCGAGCTCAAGGCCCGCGATGCGGGGAGCGGCGAGGCCGCCGAGCAGCGATTCACACTGGGCTTCTACGTGGCGCGTGGAGCCGACGAACCCGAGGCCGCGCACGCGCGGACCGCCCCGGAGGCACATGAGGCCGATGACGATGCGTGAACGGGTCCGTCTGCTCGCCCTGGTCGTGCTGCTCGTGCCCGCATGGGCCCACGCGTCGGCGCCGTGCGGAAACGGCGCCGGTGAGCTCGTCGCCGAGGAGGGCATCGGGGGCACCGGGCGGGACGAGCCTCTCCTGGAAGGTGGGGATGGCATCGCGGGAACCGGACGCACCGAAGGCGGCGACGGCATCGGCGGGACCGGCCGCGCGGAGGGCGCCGACGGGATCGGCGGCACGGGTCTGTTCGGAACGCTCACCTCGTTCGCACCGCTCTGCGTGAACGGGCAGGCGATCGCGCTCGATCCCGCGACCGCGGTCTTCGCGGACGGCCGGGATGCCACGGTCGACCGGCTGCGCGTCGGCCAGCTGCTCTGGGTCGTGGGCCCGGTTGCGGACGGGGTGCTGCAGGCGGAGCGGATCGACGTGCTCTTCGCCGAGCGCGGTGCGATCGAGGCGGTCGAGCTGCGTCGGCGTCGCTTCCGCGTCGGCTCCTCGTGGGTGACGCTGCTCGACCAGGCCCTGGTCGTCGACCAGTCGACGGGGCTGATCCTCGACCCCCGCGGGCTCCGCGTCGGCGAAGTCGTCGAGGTCAGCGCCCTGCGCGACCTCGAGGGACGGCTCTTCGCGAGCCGGGTCGACCGCATCGCCGCGCAGGCGGGAGGAGTCCGGGTCGCGCCGGCCGGGCTGCCCGCGGTCGCGGAGCTCGTGCGCAGGAGCCCGGTGGGCGCGCTCGTCGTCGAAGGCTTCCTCGGGCGCGACGCGGCGGGTGGGTTCACGCTCGGCGCCCTGGCGCTCGACACCTCGGCGCTCGCGCCGTCCGCGCTCGCGGCGCTCACGGCCGAGTCGAGGGTCTGGGTGCGTGGTGCGGCCTCGGCGGCCTCGTTGCGCGCGAGCCGCGTCGTTCTGCCGCCGCCCGCGGTACGCGCGCCGACCCCCCAGCCGCTGCCGAACCTGCCCGGCCTGCCGCGCCCCGGGCTGGTGCGCCCGAGCGCGC
>JAAUYD010269545.1_pt1 | contig 10169 bp, 7 predicted proteins | sample 7278101 | NCBI WGS metagenome assembly JAAUYD01 (sample SAMN14350128, study PRJNA611818) | marine sediment metagenome | isolation source: surface marine sediment (0.6m) | place: French Polynesia: Moorea | collected 2018-08
CATCGCCTGGGTGATCGCGACCTCGGACAGCGCGGTGACGCAGGTGCTCTTCACGATCTGGTCGTTGATCGTCAGCGTCAGCGACTCGTTCCTGAAGCCGATGTTCCTCGGCCGCGGCATGGACATCCCGATGCCCGTCATCCTGATCGGAGCGATCGGCGGGATGCTCCGCTCCGGCATCATCGGGCTCTTCGTCGGCGCCGTCGTGATGGCCGTCGGCTACAGCATCTTCGTGGTGTGGCTCGGCGACGAGCAGGAATGAGTCGGGCACCACATATCGAAGCCTCGTCGTGGTGAAGCGCCGGCCCGCGACGTTCGAGAGAAGGCGCGGTCCGCAGCTGTTCCGAGCGCGCCGGGTCGGTAGCCTCTCCCCCGTGTGCTGAGGAGGGCAGGGGATGACGGCCGACGCGGCGATCGCGGAGTACCGCGAGCTCGAGCAGCTCTACACCGATGACCCGGGCGCCTACCGCGGGCGTGTCCGTCGGCTCCTCTGGCTCGGCTACGGCTACATCGGCCTGTGTCTCACGATCATCCTCGCATTCGTCGCGGGCGGCGTCGCGCTCTTCGTGACCGGCACCCTGCGCGTCGGGCTGCTGGACAACTTCCTGCGGATCGGGATCCCCGCCGTCGCGATCGCCGCCATGATGGTGCGCGCGGTGTTCGTTCGGATCCCGCCGCCCCGGGGCCGCCGTCTGCACGGTGACCTCGAGCAGGCGGTGCTCGACTGGGTCGAGCCGGTGCGCGCGGCGACCGGCGGCTGTCGCGTCGACGAGGTGCTGCTGGTCGGCGAGGTCAACGCGGCCGTCCAGCAGCGGCCGAAGTGGGGGCTCTTCGGGCCCACGACCAACTCGCTGATCATCGGGGTGCCGCTCCTCGAGCTGCTCGACGAGCAGGAGCTCGAGGCCGTGATCGGCCACGAGTTCGGGCACCTGAGCAACGCGCACGGTCGCATGGGCGCGACCATCTACCGGCTCGATCACACGCTCCAGCACGCGGCGATGGCGATCGAGAGCAAGGCCAGCTCGGGGCTCGCCGGGTGGTCCTTCAAGTTCTTCCGCTGGTTCCATCCGCGCTTCGACAAGCTGACCTTCGCGATGCGTCGGGGCCAGGAGTACGAGGCCGATCGGGTCTCGGCCGATGCGACCAGCGCGCAGGCGATCTCGGCCTCGCTGTGCCGGCTCTACGCGGTGAACGCGGGCCTGTCGGCGTATTGGGATCGTGTCTGGTCTCACGCGCGCGAGCTGCCCGACAACATCCGCGTGCGCCCTCATCGCTACTTCGCCGACGAGTTCCCGCGTACGCTCGATGCCGAGGCGGGCCGCGCCGCCGTGCGCGCCGCGCTCGAGCGCGAGACCGGCTACGAGGACACGCACCCGTGCCTGCGTGATCGCCTGGCGGCGCTCGAGGTCGGGCCGGTCGAGCAGGTGCTCCCGGCGTCGCGGGCGCTCGACGCGATCTTCGACGCCGGGCAGCGACAGCGCCTCCTCGACGATCTCGATCAGAGGTGGCAGACCTCGACGGATGCCGAGTGGCGGGCACGCCACGAGCAGTACGTGGAGGCCGAGGCCGAGCTCGCCGACCTCGACGCGCGCCGCGACGCGCTCGACGAGCCGGGGCTCCTGAGGCTAGCGCGGCTCGAGGAGGCCCTCTCGAGCCAGGATGCGGCGCGCGCGACCATCGCTTCGCTGGTCGAGCGCTTCCCCGACTCGGCCGCGGGCCTCTTCCAGCTCGGCCGGCTCGAGCTCGCGCACGACGGCGACGCGGCCGAGCGCGCGTTCCTCGGCTGCGTCGAGCGCGATCCCGAGTGGATCCCCGAGGTGATGCCCTGGGTGCAGCATCGATTCGAGGAGCACGGGCGGGCGATCGAGGGGTCGGCCTTCTCGCCTCACGTCGAGCGCTACCAGCAGCTCGTCGAGCAGGCGAACGCCGAGCGCGAGTCGGTCTCGGCGAGCGATGCGCTCGAGCTGCCCGGGCTGAGCGACGAGGAGCGCGCCCGGCTCGTCGCCTTCCTCGAGCGCCACCCCGAGATCACGGCGTTCGATCTCCTCGAGAAGCCGGCTCGCTTCTTCGCGAACCACCGGGTGTTCGTGATGGGGCTCTCGCTCGACGTGTACCACGATGCCATCGGCGGCGAGCTCGAGGCGTGGATGGAGCGGGTCCCCGTCGAGATCTCCGAGGTGCTGCCGCAGCCGAACGACGTCTTCTCGGTCGTCGTGCGGAAGGGCAGCCCGTGGATCGCGACGTTCGAGGGGATCGAGGGTGCACGCGTGCTCACGCGCGGCGTTCCGCTCTCGCGGCGGCTCTGGCGCTGGGCGAGGATGGCGTACTCGATCCTCGGGCTGCTGGTCTTCGTCGCCCTGATCGTGTTCCTCGCCTACGCGTGGCTCACGGGTGCCTTCGGCGACTGAGCGAGCTGCCCGGCGCTACGCGGGTCGGTCGGTCCGATCCCGCACGAGGAGGCAGCGTGCCCGACGAGCGCGAGATCACAGGCCCCGTCGACCTCTGCGATGCGCGAGGCCGTCTCGACCCCGCGGCGAGGGGCTGGGCGCGACATCCGATGCTCCGCGCCAACCTGCGCGGGGCGCACCTGCGCAAGAAGCGCTGGGACTACTGGTGCGTCATCGCACCCGACGTGATCTTCTCGCTCGTCTACGCCGACATCGACTACGCCGGGCTCTCGAGCTTCTGGCTCCTCGATCGCGGCGACCACGCCACGGCCGACGCCGGCGTGCTCGTGCCCTTCGGCGCCGGCTTCTCGCTGCCCGAGCAGGTCTGCACCGGCACCGTCTCGATCGAGCGCGGCGACCTCGCGCTCTCGATCGAGGAGAGCGAAGGCGAGACGCGCCTGCGCGCGAGCGCACCCCGGTCTGCGCTCGGGCCGGTCGACATCGACGTCTCCGTCGCGAAGTCGCCGCGGATCGAGTCGCTCAACGTCGTCATCCCGTGGAGCGATCGTCGCTTCCAGTTCACCTCGAAGCAGAACTCGCGGCCCGCGCGCGGCCGCGTCCGCGCCGGGGATCGCACGTGGGAGATCGGCGGCGCCGCCACCGGCGTGCAGGATCTCGGCCGTGGCATCTGGCCGTACTCGAACCGCTGGAACTGGGCGGCGGCCTGCGGGCGCGCGAGCGACGGCCGGCTGATCGGCCTGCAATTCGGCGGCAAGTGGACCGAGGGGACCGGCTTCACCGAGAACGCGCTCTGCGTCGATGGCCGGCTCACGAAGATCCACGAGGAGCTCGAGTGGACGTACGAGTGGGACGCGCCGATGCGCCCCTGGCGCGTGCGCACGCCGAGCAGCGACCAGGTCGACGTCACGCTCACGCCCTTCCATGACCGCTACGACTCGACCGATCTCAAGCTGCTCAAGATGGAGGTGCACCAGTGCTTCGGCACCTGGAGTGGCCGAGTGCGCGCCGACGACGGCGAGCCGGCGACGATCGAGGGCATCGACGGCTTCGCCGAGGAGGCGAGAAACCGCTGGTAGTCCGGTGGCTTGGGGTGGGCCTCGAAGACGCTACTCGAGCTCCGCGATCATCAGGTCGCCGAGGTAGCCCAGCATCTGGCGCCAGCTCGAGGCCAGCGCGTCCGACCATGCATCGCCCGAGACCTCGGCGAGTGCAGCGAGCAACGCGTCGCTGTACCAACCGTACATCTCCTCTGTGACCTCGTAGCCCGCGTGCTTCTCGCCGAGCGAGGCGAGGTTCGCCTCGACCCAGTTCGCGCCGTGCAGGTGGTCCATCGCGTACATCAGCGTCTCGTGCACCATCTGCTGGCTCGCCGCCGAGTTGCGCGCGGTGAAGAGCTCGAGGATCTCGGGGTGCGCCTCGAAGAGCGCGTCGTACACCAGCTCGGAGAGTCGAAGCTCGTGCTCCGACACGAGCTCGAGGTTGCGCTCGAGCAGCGGGGCGTCGATCGGCATGTTCCCCCCGGTCCGGGCCCCTCGGCTCCAGCGCGAGGTGCAGTCGGGGAGCGTGCCCGATGCGTCGCGCTCGAGAGTGCGTCGATCCGATGCGGCGCGCGGCCCAGCTCAGATCGGGCCGGGGCCGCGTCGGCCGCCGAGGATCCACCGGATCATGGGCCCGTGCTGTCGGCCCTGGAAGAACTCGCCGTCGATCAGGTAGCCGGGCACGCCGCCGGCCCCCCGCTCGCGGACCTCGTCGGCCACGCGCTCGGCGAGCGCCGGGCCCTCCGCCGCGCACCACGCCTCGAACCCCGCGGCCTCGCAGTCGACCGACTCGAGCAGCGCGGCGATCGCGCGCACGTCGCCCGGATCGAGCTCGACCGCCCACCAGGCGCGGAAGCCGGCGCGCAGGTAGTCGAGCAGCCTCTCGTCCCCGCGCTCGCGAAGCCAGAGCCAGCCGAGCTCGAACGCGGTCGGATCGTCGTCGCGATGGATCTGCTCGAGCGCGAGTCCCTGCCGCGCGGCGTAGACCCCGATCTCGCGCTCGATGTGGCGCGCGCGGTGGCGGCGGTGCAGCACGCTGCGGTCGTCGTCGGGCCCGGGCTCCGAGGGGGCGCGCAGCGGCGGCGTGCGGTGCGGCAGCCAGTCGATCCGCGCGCCCGCCTCGTCGGCGAGCGCGGCGGTCGGCTCGAGTGCCAGGTACGACGCGGGCCTCCTCAGGTCGAGCAGCACCGTGAGCTCGTGTGCGTCGGTCCCGTCGGCCTCGGCGCCCGAGCTCGCCTCGTCGGCCGCCGGCGCGAACGATCGATTCGCGACGTCGGGCGCCGACCCCTCGGCCCCGCCGAGCAGCCAGTCGACGCGGGGCAGATGCTCGCGTCCGAACCACATCTCGTCGCCCACGAGGTAGGTGGGCACGCCGAAGATCCCCGCGGCGAAGGCCGACTCGTTGATCGCGTCGTGCTCGTCGCGGCCCGGTCCCTCGGCGAACGCCCGGAAGCCCCCGGCGTCGATGCCGGCCTCCTCGAGCGCGGCCTCGAGCACCGCGACGTCGTCGATGTCGAGCTCGCGTCGCCAGAACGGCGGGTAGACCGTGTCGAGATAGGCGTCGATGCGGCCCGCGCGCTTCGCCCAGAGCATCGAGATGCCGGCGAGGCTCGAGTCCCAGATCTTCACCGTGCCGCGCACGGTCTTGCCGGTCAGGTTCGCGTAGCGCCGGGCATCCATGTACGCGTACTTGACGCCCGACCACTGCTGCTTCGTGCGCTTCGCGCTCTCGACCTTGCCCTTCGCGTCGACCTTCGCCGAGCCGAGGTAGCTCGGGATGTCGAGGGTGAAGGGGCGCCAGTCGACGTCGACGCCACGCGCGCGCGCCATGGCGCGGGTCGGGTCGATCGCCAGATAGGCGTAGGGGCTCTTGAGGTCGATGTAGACGGCGAGCCGGTGGTCGCCGCGCAGCCGGGCCCAGTCGGCGGGGGAGGGCGTGTGTCGTGCGGTCGGACCCATGGTGCGAGCCAGCTTCGCCGCTCGCGACCCCGCGCGCCAGCCCGGCCGATCGGCGTCAGGCCCGGCGGTGGCGGAGCACCTCGTTCAGCGCGTCCGAGAGCGTCGCGAGGTTGAAGGGCTTGGGGAGGAAGGCATCGGGTCGCTGCGCATCGGTCGAGCCGCTGGCCTCCGCATAGCCGGAGGTCGCGATCACCGGCACGTCGCGGCCCTGTGCACGGATCTCCTGGAGCACCTCGAAGCCCGTGAGCTCGGGCATCGAGTGGTCGAGCAGCGCGACGTCGAAGTGACGGTCGGCGTCGGAGAGCGCCTCGAGCGCGCGGGCGCCGTCGGGGACGTGGACCACCTCGCAGCCGAGCCGAGCCAGGATCTCCTTCGCCACCTTCGCGACCGTCGGCTCGTCCTCGGCGAGCAGCACCCGCACGCCGGCGTGGCGCGCCGTGGCCTCCCGGTCGCTCGCTCTCGACGCGGTCGTCGCGACCTCGCGCGCTGCGGGCAGCGTGATGGTGAACCGTGTGCCGCGGCCCGGCTCGCTGTCGACGACGATCGCGCCCTCGTGGGCCGTGACCGTGCCGTACACGGCGGCGAGGCCCATCCCGTTGCCCTGATCCTTGGTGGTGAAGAAGGGCTCGAAGATGTGGCCGACCACCTCCTCGGCCATGCCACAGCCCGTGTCCTCGACGCGGATCGTCACGGCGCGGTCGGCCTCTCCTGCGTGCTCGCCTCCGTCGACGACGAAGCGCAGGGTGCCGCCGCCGGGCATGGCGTCTCGCGCGTTGAGCCCGAGGTTCAGGAGCGCGTTCTGCAGGAACGTCGCGTCGCCCTCGATGATCGCCGGCGTCTCGGAGCGCTGGTGCACGACCTCGATGCGCTTGTCGATGCTGCGGTCGAGCAGGCCCTTCACGTCGGCGACGAGGGCGTCGACGTCGATCGGCTCGGGATCGCGCTGTCCCTTGCGCGCGAACGCCAGGAGCTGCTGCGTGAGATCGGCCGAGCGGCGGCTGCTCTCGATGATCGAGCGCGTGTACTCGGAGAGCGCCGCGTCGCCCTCGACGCCCGCCTCGATCAGGCTCGCGTTGGCGAGGATCACGGTGAGCTGGTTGTTGAAGTCGTGGGCCACGCCCCGGGCGAGCTGGCCGACGGCGTTCATCTTCTCGGCCTGCTGCACCTGCTCCTGCAGCCCCCGCCGCTCGGACACGTCGCGGAACACGGCCACGATGCGACGGTGCCCCTCGATCAGGGCCGGGCGCAGCGTGACCTCGAGCCAGACCGGTGGTCGGCTGCGAAACGCCGCGTACCACTCGAAGCTCGCCGGCTGCTCGTTGGCGCCCGCGATGCTCTCGAGCAGGGTTGCGCGGTCGAAGGGCGGGCCGGCGGCGATGAACGAGTCGAGGTTGAACTCGTGCCGCTGCTCCCGCGAGTAGCCGAACACCGCCAGCGCCGACTCGTTCGCGTCGAGGATCTCGCCGGTCTCGGCGTCGTGGACGATGATGCCCTCGCCAGTGGCGTTGAAGAGCTCCTCGTAGCTCTGATGCGTGAGCGACGCGCGGTGGATGCTCTCGCGGAGCGCGCGTGACATGACGTAGACGAGCCGCGCGCACGCGAGCAGCAGCACGCTCAGGAACACGACGTCGCTGACCGAGAGCATCGGGCTCAATCGGGTCTGGACGACGCCGGTCAGCTCGGCGATGCCGACGCCGATGCAGCTCGCGACGAGCACCACCGAGGCGCCGATGGCGAGCCGGCGATCGAGCAGGATGCCGCTCGCGATGATCATCACCGGGAAGAGCAGGGCGGTCGGGTCCTGCACGCCGCCGCCGAAGCACAGCGCGTAGACCGTCAGCGCATTGAAGAGGCCGAGGATGCTCACGCTCGCGGCCGTGACGTGGCCGCGCCGGATCATCCACCACACCGCGGGCAGCGCGACGAGCGCCAGGCCGCCGACGGTGATCGCCGGCCGGTCGTCGAAGACGAGGCCGAAGAAGAGGGCGGCGCCCGAGCCGACGGCCGCCGTGGCGAGGATGCCGCGGAGCGCTCGCAGCGCGTCCTCGCTGCCGATCATCGAGCCGGTGGTGCCGGGTGTCTTCGGCTCGCTCTGTCCCATCGAGGTCTCCGTCACGGCGCTCCGTTCTCCACGCTCCGCTCTCGGCTCTCCACGCCCCGTTCTCCACGTCGGCGACGCCCCGGAGCGTCGCCGCACCGGGCCACCTCACTCATCGGCAACTCCGGGGCTACACACGAGTGCGGAAACATATCGGCGGCCGGCGGGGCCGCCACGTCGATCTGGCGGTCGATGGGTGCCGGGGGGGCGTGTCCAGATCCTGCGCCGTGCCCCGACGGCGATATGCTCCCGGTGAGGCCCGCCATCGGGCCGGGCGCCACTCGGGAGGAGACGGCCGATGCCCACGCAGCTCCCCTACCGCGAGATCAGCCCCTGGATCGATGCGCCGGTCGACCTGCAGGCCCCGCTCGGCCGCGAGCTCGACTGCGACGTCGTGATCGTCGGGGGCGGGTACACCGGCCTCTCGACGGCCCTCTCCCTGCGCGCCCAGGGCGCCGACGTCGCGGTGCTCGAGCGCGAGTTCGCCGGGGCGGGCGCGAGCGGCCGCAACGCCGGGCACCTCACGCCGACGATCGGCAAGGACCTCGCGACCCTGCTCCGCTTCTTCGGTCGCGAGCGCGCGGCGCGGCTGGTGCGCTTCGCCGATGCCGCGGTCGAGTACGTCGAGGAGACGATCCGCAAGCTCGGCCTCGACTGCGACTACGACGCGTGCGGCAACTTCATGGCGGGCGTGCACCCGAAGCAGGAGCCCGGGCTTCGCCGCGCCGCCGAGGTCGCCGGCAGCCTCGGGGCGAACGTCCGCTTCGTCGACGAAGGCGAGATGCGCGAGCGCGGCGTGCCGCCGGCGTTCCGCTTCGGCGTGCTCGAGGCGTGCGGCGGCACCCTGCATCCGGGCCGCTACGTGCTGGGGCTGCGCCACGCGGCGCTCGAGGCCGGCGTGCGCATCTTCGAGCACTCGCCGCTGGTCGGCTTCGAAGAGGGCGCGCGGGTCGCCGCCCACACACCGGGCGGCGTCGTGCGAGCGCGGGCCGCGGTGTTCGCCACGAACGCCTACACGACGCGCGTCGGGCGTCGGCCGCGGACGGTCGCGCCGCTTCGCGTCTCGCTCTTCGAGACCGAGCCCCTCGGCGACGCGCAGCTCGAGGCGATCGGTTGGGGCGGGCGCGAGGGCGTCTACACCGCGCACGAAGAGCTCGAGAGCTATCGGCTGACCCGGCAGCGCACCATCGTCGGCGGCTCGAAGATGGTCCGCTACGCCTGGGGCAGCGGGCTCGCCGAGGGCTTCGACCCCGAGGTCTTCGGCGTGATCACGAAGGCCTTCCGTGAGCGCTTCCCGGCCCTCCGCGATCATCCCGTCGCGCACTACTGGGGCGGATGGATCGGGCTCACGCCCGACTTCCTGCCCCGGCTCGACGTCGAAGGCGCTCACCGCAACGTCCACTACGGCATCGGCTTCGCCGGCCACGGCGTGGCCCAGGCGACGCTCGTGGGCGACATGCTCGCCGCGCAGGTGCAGGGGCGCGCGCACGAGTGGGCGTCGGCGCTCGATCGCCGCACCTTCGACTGGCCGCCCGAGCCCTTCCGCTGGCTCGCCGCCGGCGCGATCCACGGCGCGCTGCTCGCGATGGATCGCCGCACCGATCGGCAGATCCGCGCGCTCGGACCGGCAGCGTAGGCAGCGGGGGGACGCGAGCGACATGAGCTCCGACACAGGGCGAATCGCGGACGCGCTCTACGAGGCGCGCAGCACCGGCCGACCCATCCCCCCGCCGAGCGAGACCTTCGGCCTCGACGACGCCGAGGGTGCCTACGCCGTACAAGCCGCCAACACGGCGCGCTGGCTCGACGAGGGGCGCCGGCTCGCCGGACGCAAGATCGGTCTGACCTCCGAGGCGGTGCAGCGGCAGCTCGGCGTCGACGAGCCCGACTACGGCATGCTCTGGGCGGACACCGCGTGGCAGAGCGGTGCGTCGATCCCGCTCGAGCGCTTCATCCAGCCGAAGGTCGAGGCCGAGATCGCCTTCGTGATGGCCGCCGGCGTCGACTCCGCCGAGGCGACCCGCGCCGACGTCGAGGCCGCCGTCGGGGGATGTCTCACCGCGATCGAGATCGCCGACAGCGCGGTGGTCGACTGGCGGATCACGCTGGCCGACACGATCGCCGACAACGCGAGCGGAGGCGGCTTCGTGCTCGCCAGCGAGCGGCGCCCGCTGGGCGGCGTCGACCTCCCCGGTGCACGCATGACCCTCTCGAGGAACGGCGAGGTGGTCTCGACGGGGGCCGGCGCGGCGTGCCTCGGTGATCCCGTGAACGCGCTGCTCTGGGTGGCCCGCAAGATGGCCGCCGTCGGGCGACCGCTCGTCGAAGGCGACGTCGTGCTCTCGGGCGCCCTCGGCCCGATGGTGGACCCGGCGGCGGGCGATCGATTCGAGGTCTCGATCGACGGGCTCGCGACGATCGAGCTCGGCTTCGAGTAGCGGCGTTCGTCGCGCCGCGGCCGCGGCTCAGGGCCAGCACGCCCCGCCGACCCCCATTACCGGCTCGCAGTCGTAGATGATGCGCCCGCGGTCGCCGTGCATGTAGTCGAGGGTGTGCTCGATGATGCGACTCGGCGCCATGCTGCTCGCGGGCTCGCTCTGCAGGGTCTCGGCGGCGCGCGGATAGTCGGCCCAGTCCTTCGGCGGGTGCCAGCCGGGCGGGGCCGAG
>JAAUYD010002541.1_pt1 | contig 10168 bp, 8 predicted proteins | sample 7278101 | NCBI WGS metagenome assembly JAAUYD01 (sample SAMN14350128, study PRJNA611818) | marine sediment metagenome | isolation source: surface marine sediment (0.6m) | place: French Polynesia: Moorea | collected 2018-08
CAAACGGAGATCAATCTTTTGTAATTTGGCCCAGAGAATCAAAACAATTGAGGCTACAGCAAATCGAATAAACACTGTGGTGAAAATACCGATACCACCAAGACTTATTTTTATGGCAACCGCATTGGCTCCGAAGAGGCTGCAGAGAAAAACGGTAAATATTGCAGCACGCAGCGGGAGGTTGCCGCTATTCTCCTGAGAGGCGGATGATGTTTTAGTCTCCAAGGCTTACCTCTTCTATGTTGCTGCTATATCTTCAAACATCCACGGACAGGCTTTTTTTCTTTCCTGTTCATAATGCCTTATACGTTCTGCCTGTTTGAGTGTCAGGCCGATGTCATCCAAACCTTCGAGAAGACAGCTTCTACGGTAGTCCTCAATAACCAAGGTATAAGACTTGCCGGTTGAGGAACTCAACCGCTGCTCTTCGAGATTGATTTCCAGCGAATAGCCCTCATGAGTGTTAACCTCATCAAAAAGCTCATCGATAATCTGTTCATCTAAAGTAACTGGCAAGATTCCGTTTTTAAAACAGTTGTTATAAAAAATATCGGCAAAACTAGGCGCAATAATAGTCTTGAAGCCATAATCCAGCAAGGCCCAGGGTGCATGTTCTCGGCTAGAACCACAGCCAAAATTTTCCCTGGCGAGCAGCACGGATGCTCCCTGATAGCGCGGCAGATTGAGTATAAAGTCTTCGCGTCTCTCCCGCTTACTGCAGTCCATTCCGGGCTGGCCTTCATCATGGTAGCGTAATTGATCAAAGAGGTGCGGCCCAAAACCGGTGCGTTTAACCGACTTGAGAAACTGTTTCGGGATGATCAGATCGGTATCGACGTTGGCTCTATCCAGAGGAACAGTTATGCCTGTATAGGTTGTGAATGCTTCCATGGTTTTAACTCCATTCCCGTATATCGACAAAGTGACCGGCAACTGCGGCAGCTGCTGCCATGATTGGCGAGACCAGATGCGTCCGTCCGCCAAAACCCTGGCGCCCCTCAAAATTTCTATTGGAAGTTGAAGCGCAATGTTCGCCTTCTCCGAGTTTGTCGGCATTCATGGCCAGACACACGGAGCAGCCGGGTTCACGCCACTCAAAGCCGGCCTCCAGAAATATTCGGTCCAAACCTTCATGCACGGCTTGCTGCTGCACCAGACCTGAGCCTGGAACCACCAGGGCCTGCTTGAGCGAGGCGGCAACTTTTTTACCCTCAACAACGGCGGCTGCAGCGCGCAAATCCTCTATGCGGGAGTTGGTGCAGGAGCCGATGAATACCCGGTCAAGCGGGATATCCTTGATGGGCTGTTTTTCCTTGAGTCCCATATATTGAAGAGCTAAATCGAGCGATTCCCGCTGCGTCTCGTTTTCCATCTCATCCAGGGCAGGAACAGAGCCATTGATGCCGGTCACCATTTCTGGCGAAGTTCCCCAGGTTACCTGCGGCTCGATATCGCTTGCATCAATCTTGACATGTTTATCGAAAGAAGCGTCACCATCGGAGACCATGGTGCGCCAGTACTGTTCCGCCAGCTCCCAATTACTCCCTTGGGGTGCAGAAGGCTTTCCCCTCAAATACTCAATGGTCGTGGTATCAACCCCAACCAGACCGGCGCGGGCACCTGCTTCGATGGCCATGTTGCAGATGGTCATCCTTCCCTCGATTGAAAGCGCACGCATACTAGTCCCGCCGAATTCAATGGTGCATCCGGTGCCGCCTGCAGTACCGATGCTGCCGATAACGTAGAGAATGATATCCTTGGAACTCACCCCGTTCTCCAACTCTCCATTGACCTCTATCAACATATTCCTGGCTTTTTTCTGGATCAAACACTGAGTGGTCAATACATGTTCGACTTCGGAGGTGCCAATCCCCTGAGCCAGTGCCGCCAGAGCACCATGCGTGGAAGTGTGAGAATCGCCGCAGACAATGGTCATTCCCGGCTGGGTGATGCCCTGTTCGGGGCCGATGACGTGGACAATGCCCTGGCGCCTGTCCTCCATGCCGAACTCGGTTATCCCCTGTTCCCGGCAGTTTATGCCTAAAATTTCTACCTGAAGTTTTGATAGCGGGTCCTTTATGCCGGAAATGCCCGTCTTTCTTTCTTCAAGCAGTGTTGGAACATTGTGGTCCGGAGTTGCCAGGTTGGCGGCAGGCCGCCATGGTTTTCTGCCGGCTATCTTGAGGCCTTCAAATGCCTGGGGTGAGGTTACCTCATGGAGCAAATGACGGTCGATATAGATGAGCGAAGTACCGTCTGGGCGGTCTTCGACGACGTGGCTCTCCCAGAGTTTATCATAGAGCGTTTTGCCTGCCATCGGATCTCCTCCTGTGGGGTTATGGCCAGTGGTTGATATGAACCTTCAGCCTACAATAGTAATTACATCGAAAATTTCATGAATATTTCCCGCTTGAGTCCCACTTTTTATTCCGGGATCAAAGACAAAAGTGTTAGGCCAACTCCATCTGAGAGACATCCGCTCATCCTAGAATAATGATTATAGGTGTATCTATATCTATAACATTGACGTGGAGTGTGGGATGAAATTTGATTTTCCAAATGAGAAAGGTGAGACCCTGTCGGGGGTTTTGGAACTGCCGGAAGGCAAAGTACGCTCCTTTGCGTTGTTTGCCCATTGCTTTACCTGTTCAAAGGATTCCACCGCCGCCTATGTAATTGCCAAAACCTTAAAAGAGATGGGTATCGGGGTTCTCAGGTTTGATTTTACCGGTCTGGGAGACAGCATGGGGAATTTTGTTAACACCAACTTCTCCTCAAATGTCGCCGATCTGCTGAGCGGTTGCGCCGCTCTGAAGGAGCAGTTCCAGGCCCCGGAAATCCTTATCGGCCATAGTCTTGGCGGAGCAGCGGTATTGCAGGCTGCAACAGAGTTGAGTGATGTACGAGCGGTGGTCACCATTGCAGCACCCAGCACAACGCAGCATCTTTCACAAATTTTCGACAACCAGATCCCGGAAATTGAAGAAGAGGGAAAAGCGGAGGTCGATATCGCTGGCAGACGCTATACCCTGAACCGGCAGTTTATCGATGACCTCAGCAACATCAATGTGTTGAACGGCGTAGGCGCATTTAGAAAAGCCCTGCTGGTTATGCATGCGCCGCTTGACGATACCGTTTCCATTGATCATGCGGCAGCTATCTTTCAGGCAGCCAAACACCCTAAGAGTTTTGTCAGTCTTGATAATGGCGATCATCTTCTCTCCCGAAAGAGCGATGGCAGGTATGCCGCCGGGGTAATTGCCGCCTGGGTCGAGCGGTATATCCGTCCTGCAGAGGAAACAGAGGACCAGAAAGGTATTGTCGGTAAAGTGCGGGTTATTTCCCGCAGAAAGGTAAAGTTTACGCAGGATATCTATTCGGAGGATCATCATCTTGTGGCCGATGAACCACTTAAGCTGCAGGGTGATAATCTGGGCATGAATCCCTACGAGCTGTTGTTGGCCGGCTTGGGTGCCTGCACCTCAATGACCATGCGGATGTATGCTGAGCGAAAGAAAATCCCGCTTGAGTCGGTGGAGGTGCAGCTTGCTCATGATAAGATCCATGCCGCCGATTGCGAGAGCTGCGAAACCGCAGACGGCAAAATTGATAGAATCGTAAAATCCATCAGACTCGATGGGGAGTTAACCCCTGAGAACAGGCAGAAACTGTATGAGATTGCTGAGAAATGTCCGGTAAATAGAACACTTAAAGCGGAGGTTCATATTGAAACGCATCATGGGAAAAATGGTAAGAGTGAAGGATAATATCAATCATTTATCAATTGAGGTGCACAGTGTGTAGATTGGCAGCATATTTGGGCCCGGAAATTTTCATATCATCACTGGTGACTGAGCCGAAACATTCACTTATCCACCAAAGTTTTCAGGCGAAGGAGCTGGTCGAACCGCTTAACGGTGACGGTTTTGGCGTCGGCTGGTATGCTCCGCAGTTCTGTGACAGCCCTGCACTGTTCAAGGAAGTGAGCCCTGCCTGGAGTAACCAGAATCTGCGCGATATCGCCCGGGTGACCAAAAGCAGTTGTATTTTCGCCCATGTCAGGGCGGCAACGGTGGGAGGGCATCTTTCTCGTGCCAACTGCCACCCGTTTTCGTGGAATAACTATATGCTGATGCACAATGGTACAGTTTTCGGCTTTGATAGAATTCGCAGATCATTGCGCCGACAGTTCTCCGATGAAGCCTATGAGATGGTCAAAGGATCCACTGACAGTGAGCATATCTTCGGCTTATTTATCGATCGACTCAGCGAATTTACTACACCGACACTGGATAATCTTGCTGAATCACTAGTAGGAGCCATTGCGGATATTGAAAAGCTCAAGGGTGATGCTGGAATTGAGACACCATCTACCATGAACCTGGTGGTCAGCGACGGCAACAGGTTGGTAGCGACCAGGTATATAAGCTGGGGAGATATGTCGAACAGCCTCTACTTCACCAGCACAGGACGATACCATTGCAAGGAAGGTGATTGCCATATGGATGAGGGCGAGGACGCCTTTCTCGTGGTCTCCGAACCCTTGGATGGCTCTGGGGTGTGGCAAAGGGTTGAGAACAACCAGATGATCTTAGTTGATGAGCAGAAAAACATTACCCTCCAGTCCATTGAGCTGTGAAGAGGGACCTGATACACAATTAAAAAGGAAATACAAAAAAGGAAATACAGCAAGACCGGATCTATATCAGTCAGGAGTCGTCAGAACCGAAAGAAAACTCAAATATGAGGTTCACTAAAAATGTGGAAAAATCTTCTGAATCATTTTCGGAGTTGACTGAAGTGTAAATGGTTTCCACGCTGGCACCCTCCAGAAGTTCTTCAAGATCGTAGGTGAGCAGGAGGCTGATCTCATTTTCTTCGGCTTCATCTGCACTGGTATTGCCAAGAATAAGTTGAAGTTCGATTTTATCGTAGCTGTATGTCAGGATGGTGTAGAAAGTTGTCGCATCTGCTTCAAAGACAAGATTTCCTTCTTCTAAGGGATTGACGTTTTCTCCTAAGAAGTCCAGTAATCCAATACCATCATTTCCTGCTTGAAGAAATCCAACCTCAAGATCCACAGTGAATATCGAAAACGAAGTATATGCATGAAATATAGAGGTTTGTTCATCAGCGGTTTCCTTTACATCAGAGCCTGCGTAATGTAGGCCCAGGCCAAGAGATTCACTCAAATTTGCACGCAGTTTTATTCCATAGGCTGTATAAAGATCAGGGGTATGCAAACCATAGGGTGATATAATCCAGGTTTCTGTGTCATTTTTGAATGTGAGGTAGAGAAAAGAAGAGCCGTGCTTGCCAATATCTTCAAAGCTAGAAGATATTTCCTCTTCATCAGCTACAGCGAAACTGCGGGTATATCCGCCGTACAGTTCAAAGATAGGGCCATAGGCAAAAGATATTGTTGCTGCTTCATGATAATCATCTATCCACTCCTGCTCTAGCTCCTGCCGGCCTATGCGGAGGACGAGTGCATCTCGGACATATTGGATGTAGGCTTCAGAGAGGAGAGTTCCTGTGGCATCATCGGCATCATCACTATTTCGCTCCCAGATCTTCACTCCGTTTCTCACCTCTGCGGCCAGGTTCATTCCAAGAAATGTTGGGGTTTCATATTTAATTCCGAGGTGACTGTTCACAAATGCTACTTTTTCTTCAACATCGGGATTGGTTGATTCTCCATGAAAGTAAAACTCACCGGATATATTGCCAAAATCTGTTGCAATGGCAGGTCTGGCTGCCAAAATGAGAACTATGGACGTCTGAAGCAATAAAAGCCGTATACAGAAGTGTATCTGAGCGTGTTGTGGCATAAGCATCCTGACTTATAAGGCGATCATTTTCATGGTGTATTTATGAAGAGATTGATGGGCAGATATTGTTTCTACTGTCGAGAAAATGTCCCCAAAAATTATCAGGCCTCCTGTGTTTTTGCAACTGTGAAATATTTGATAGAATGTCTCTTTTGTAATGATCATAAGGCGATTTAATATGCGTACCTGTTAGCTTTCTTTCTTCAATTATTTATTCTTTTTCAACCTGTTGCATTGCTATAGGCTGAGATGGGTTTCGCTCTGTTTTTACCTGTGTATGATCCTTTAACGCTTCATCTTTTCTTAACCTTGCTCTGGTAGCATTGAACTATAAGCAGATCCGGATTTGTGTATTCGCTCACACTGGCTGGTATCGTCCTCGGCCACCGCCCGAGGACGAAAATATGTTATACGGCCGGAAATTCCAAAACACCATAAAAGAAAAGGAGGAGTAGTTATGTACCCGAGATTACCCAATTGTTTTCGACTGTATTCTGAGGCTCTCTCTGTTCTCAAGAGGGCTGTAAAACCTGCTGCCATTGTACTCTGTGCGTTTGTCGTGAATCTTTATGGTGCACCACAGGTTGGAGCAGTGAACTCTGCGGAGGCGAGCAACGAAATCTGCTCGACTACCACCAGAGCTGCCTATAAGGCTGGGAAAAATGAGATTCGCGATGATTTTTGGATTACCTATGGCAATTGCATCAACCTCGCCGACACCAACACCCACGAAGAATGTTTGGATGTTGCTCGAGAAGAATTGAAAGAGGCGAGTGAACTGGTCAAAGAACAATTTTCCGCTCGACTTGAAGTCTGTGCTGCTTTGGGGGAGGAGCCCTATGATCCGTCTATTCATCCGGAAGATTTTGTCGACTTCGAGGCGGTTATAGCAGGTGATGATAATTTTACTCCGAATCAATATTTTCCACTTATCCCAGGGTTGACCCTCATCTACGTGGTGAAAGATGGGGAAGGGGACAGAATAGAGCGGATAAAGGTTGAAGTGCTTCCAGAGATCAAAGAGATATTGGGGGTAAATTGCATAGTTGTCCGTGATCGAGTGTGGGAGTTCGATGACGAAGGCGGTCGGAGTCTTATTGAAGACACATTTGACTGGTATGGTCAGGATCTGTTTGGAAATGTCTGGTATATGGGTGAGATTGCCAGAAACTATGAAGATGGTGAATTGGTTGATCTTGAAGGTTCCTGGAAGGCTGGCAGAGAATATGATAAACCTGGCTTCATTATGGTCGCCAACCCACAGGAAGGGGATATTTACAGACAGGAATTTTCATTGGGCAATGCCGAAGATATAGGAGAGGTCGTTGGATATCTTGAAAGGGTGATGGTGAATAAGATCACCTATGAGAACGTCTTGAAAACGATGGACTATACCCCTGTTGAACCTGAAGTGGTGGAGTTTAAGTATTATGCTCCCGGGGTTGGTGTAATCCTGGAGGAAAACCCTATTGACGGGGAGCGACTTGAGCTAAAAAGCGTGATTTTCCCTGAATAATCAAAATCTTGTAACCACTCTACCTTCACCTCAAAGAAACCGTTTTTTCGAGGTGAAGGTAGTGCTTTGAATACTCTACATGTAACTTTGAGATAATACTCTGCACCAAGTAGTAATCCTATCTGGGTTGCGTCCGATTACCATTGCCTGCATGTCTTGACTGCATTTAACAGATGAGCAAACTTTGCCATTAAAGTGATAAAAATCATGTGTTGCACTTCAGGTTTAAATCATGAAATCGTATCCCGTATCGAGATGTGGAACCGACAATGGTTAAGCCAGGTGGGTTGAGCTCCTTACTTGATGGGCATCAGGATGGTGAATGTCGTTTTACCTTCGTCACTGCTGACACTTATTGTTCCGCCATGCAACTCGATAATTCGTTCTACTATGGTAAGGCCGAGCCCTGATCCGCCATACTGGATGGCTCGTGATTTTTCCACCCGATAGAATTGGTTGAAAATATGCGGTATGTCCTCTTTGGGGATTTCACGACCGGTGTTGGCAATGCTAATTTCAGCCAAAGAGTTCTTTTTGTTTACCCTGATGGTAATGTGTCCGCCTTCGGGTAGATTGTATTTAATGGCATTGTCAATAAGGTTGATGAAGACACGCATCATTTTATCCCGGTCTGCATTGATTTCGACTCTTTCAACTTCGGTCTTGCAGATAATATTGGCTGCGGCCAACATTTCATCAAAATCTTCCAGAACCCTTTCAATCAACAGCGGCAGGTTTACCCTGGCTCGCTCGAGGAACTCTTTATGTTCAAGATGGCTGATGTCTAAAAGATCTTTGACCAGCTTATTGAGCCGTTGCAGATTCACCAGCTGACGGCTCAATTCCTCACGAATATTTTCAGGAAGCTCATGGGAGAGCATTTCCTCATGGCCAAGCATGGTTACGGTTAAAGGAATCTTCATTTCATGAGATGCACTGGCAATAAAATCCTTCTGTTTTTCAAAGGAATGCTGCAATCTGTCAAACATGGAATTAAGCGATACTGCCAGGGTGTAAAGTTCATCCTGGCTTTTACCCAATGGGATGCGTTCATCCAAGGAAGTCTCCCGAATGGCCTTTATTTTAGTATTTATTTCACTTATTGGCTTAAGCAGCCTTCCCGCAAGATAATAGCTCAACAGAATTACCAGAACGGTGGAAATGAGAAGGTAGAGGAACAGTTCCTGGATGAGCTCTTGCAATTCAAAGGACATCATTGCCAATGGTTTGGCAATGATGAGGGTCATTTCTGCTTTACCCTGTTTCCGATGAAGTTGTAAAACTTTAAATTTCACCTGATCATTTAACAGATCATCCTCTTCATCATCTTCAAATGGATCGATCCAGACTTTATCAGGTGCCAGGGTACGGGTCATGGTGAAATATCCTTGCGTATCTGCCGTAGGGATATCCACATGATTGGCGAGATTTGAGGCGTAAAGAAGGCGGTTGTCTTCACCTATGAGTTTGACGTAATATCTTTCCAGGGGGTAATCGGTTTTTTCTGCTAGAAACGGTGGGTTTGCAGAAAGGTCAGTACTGTTGAGAATCGCTTCACCGGTATCAAATAACTCTCTTTTGATGAGTTTATGCGGTTCTTCAAGAAGCTCGTTATAAACAAAGATGGAGAAAAGAACCGCGGCAAATAATGAGGCAAGGGTAATCCACAGAGTAAACTTGGTCCTGACTTTCACGTACTACTCCTTTCAATGCGGTAACCGAAACCCCTTACTGTGGTTATGATCTGACTATGCTCCGAACAGCTGATTTTCTTTCTGAGGTTGCTGATGTGTACATCTATAAAGTTTGACATGCTGAACGGATCAAATTCATCTCCCCAGACGTGTTCTGCCAGGGTAAAGCGGGATATCGCTCTTCCTTTGTTATGCATGAGAAATTCCAAAAGAGAGAATTCCCGGGTCGTCAACGGTAGCGGTTCACCATCCTTTAGCACTTCACGGCTTACTGTGTTCAGGGCGATACAGCCGGCGGTAATGACCGGGTTGCCCGTTTTGGAGCGACGAATAAGTGCCCGTATTCTTGCAAGGAGCTCCGCAATTGAAAAAGGCTTGGTGAGATAATCATCTGCCCCGAGATTTAAACCGTTAACACGATCATCAATGCCGCTTTTGGCTGTGAGCATGAGTACAGGTGTTGATATTTCAGCTTTTCGTATTTCCTGCAGTATATCTAATCCGTCAACATGAGGAAGCATTATATCGAGTAAAATAAGATCGTATGGATCGGACCAGATTCGATCAAGTGCTTCTTTTCCATCGGCTGCGGTATCGATGGTATAGTGTTCTTTTTCCAGGACCTGCTTGAGTTTCTCTAAAATGTCAGGTTCATCGTCAATAATCAAGATGCGCATTTTTATCTCCACGGAAGCTATGGTCTGGGTTGTCCTTTTTGCAGTGCGACTTGTGTGGGAGCAGTCGGTACATAACCTTGCAATAGCCGATAATAATAGGTTGCAACTTCTTTGCCCTGCTTCTCAATGGTAAACTCATTTATTGTACCCACATGCATAGCCCTGTCACGGAAATAATAAGGGTGAAGCCCTTCGCGGCTGTGGGCGACAACCAGCAAGTCCTGGTGAGAAAATAACATACTTGGATGCCAGTAGCTAAACATGAGTGATTCAAGGCCGAAAAGATGACGTCCGGTTGTCAGCGGAAGTGCATCAATCTGTTGTGAGTCTTGTGATTGGTTTCGATAAAATGCAATGCCACTGGCTATACGGTATTTATCCATTCCAACCACTATTGGCTTTCTGCCGCTGGAGGACGCGATTCTTTCCGCTGTGTTATTCACTTTACGG
>JAAUYD010289188.1_pt1 | contig 10167 bp, 8 predicted proteins | sample 7278101 | NCBI WGS metagenome assembly JAAUYD01 (sample SAMN14350128, study PRJNA611818) | marine sediment metagenome | isolation source: surface marine sediment (0.6m) | place: French Polynesia: Moorea | collected 2018-08
ATCGAGGAGCGCGCCGATCGCAGCCTGCCCAGGGAAGAGGATAAAGACAAATCCGAATACCGCACCCTGTACGATTTAAGGCTGGATGCTTCCACCGAGGCTTCCGGCATCTATGACATAAGCGGCGAAACCCTGAAGGGACTGCGGCACACCATCCGGCCGCGTGTGGTCTACGAATATACGCCCAACGACGATCAGGACAAATTTCCCGCTTTTTTCAGCCAGGCGGAAAACGGCGAGCCGGTGGGGCTGAACGATGGCGTCAATCGCGTCCCGCCGGAGAACCTGGTCACCTATTCGCTCCTGAACACGCTGACGACCAAGTACCGCAAGCCTGTAGCCGACGATGCGGCCAACGGCTCGGTTGCAAAGACGGAAGATGAATTCAGATTCAACGATTTTATGCGTCTTGAATTTCGACAGAGCTACAATATCCGCGTCGCCAACAGCGACAATCGCAACCGGCCGTTCTCGCCGATCCGGGGCCAGTTGGAATTGTATCCACGCAAATACCTCAAGCTCAAGGCAGAGACCGCTTACGACGTCTATGATCTGTCCTTTCGCAAACGCGACCTGAAAGCGACCCTGACCTCCCCCCGCGGTGACGAACTTACTGTTGATTACCGCTATGACAGGCGTGAATTCGACTTTTCCGGCAACGAGTTGCTCAACAAAAATATTCAGACCATCAAAGCCGGCGTTCGAATCAAGCTCCCTTGGCAATTTACGGCGTATGGTTCAAACGAGTATAACCTCAACGACGATCAGCGCATCGAATCCATTCTGGGGCTCAAGTACGAAGCCCAATGCTGGGCGCTGGACGTCAACTACACGGATACCGAAAACAACGACAAGGCCATTGCCTTCCGGATCACCTTGAATGGTCTGGGAGGATACGGTCTGAGCCAGGGAATCGGCGCCGGGGAAGAGTAATACCGATGGAAATCCAAGAGCTGGAATGGCGCTGGTATGTCCTGCACACCCGCAGCCGCTTCGAAAAAGTGGTCCATGAAGGCCTATTTAAAAAAGAGCACGACGTCTTTCTGCCCCAGATCCGCGTGCGCAGCCGACGCCGCGACCGTCGCGTCATGTTGGATGTGCCCCTGTTTCCGGGCTACGTATTCATTCGATCCAATCTGCATCCGGACCACCACCTGGACATCCTCAAAACCGTGGGGGCGGTGCGCCTGATCGGCAACCAGAATCTCCCGGTGCCGGTTCCCGAAGACACCATCGAATCGCTCCGGATCATGGTGTCCCGCGATGCCGGCATCAAAACCGGCAACCGGCTGCGCAAAGGCGACCGGGTCATGGTGGTTCGGGGGCCTTTCACCGGCGTGGTGGGCACCTTCGCCCGCTACCGCGGCATCGGACGCGTCGTCGTCCACATCGAGGCCCTCGGACAGTATGCCAGCGTCGAGGTGAATGAAGACGACATCGAAGCCATCTCCGCGGGTGAGCACAAAACCGTCTACCTTCCCGGCGCCGACAGATAGCGGCTTAACGCCACCAGGCCGCCGATATGACGAGCCTGCGCCGACTGAGCCCTAGCGGCGGCCGAAGTTCCCGGCGTATGTGGGGCAGGGCCCATAACACCTTGACTTTTTAATTGGTTTTGTTTTATTTAGGTGGAACTAAGCCGTGCCAAACGATGATAATCGAGGCTACCGCATCGCAAGGAGGTAGTATGAACAAGCTGGAATTGATATCCGCCTTAAAGAACGAAGCCAACATATCCAAAGCGGATGCGGCCAAGGTGGTGCATATATTCTTTGATCATATGGCCGACGCCATGACCCGGGGCGACCGAGTCGAAATCCGCGGATTATGCAGCTTTTTCATCAAGGAATACAAAAGCTATACCGGACGCAACCCCAAAACGGGCGCACGGGTTCTCATCAGCCCCAAGAAGCTTCCATTCTTTAAATCCGGAAAAGAGTTACGGGAGCGGGTCGATCAGCCCGCCGCCAATTAGCCGCCGCGCCTGAAGGGCAAGCGGGCAACCGGCACCGATTGAGACCGCATGCTGCGGGCCCAACCGGCGCCGTCGCCCGGCGTCGCCTGCAGGGACCATCGGGGCGGCCTTGATCAAGGGGTCATGCGAATATCCGTGCTGGGGTTTGAGCAAATACACGACCAGCAGCAGCCGCTGCGGCTGCTGGCGGCATTCATCCGGAAAGACCGCCTTCCGCACGCGCTTATCTTCACCGGTGTCGAAGGCGTCGGCAAGACGTCGGCGGCCATGGCGCTGGCGCGCGTCTGCAACTGCGAGCGTCTCCCGGTCACTGCCGACCGTCACGCCGACGCCGACGCTCCAGCAGGCGCTCTGCCGGTCGCCTGCGGTGAATGTCGGTCCTGCCGCTGGATCGCTTCCGGAAACCATCCGGACGTCGTCCGCATCGACCCGATCGGCACGATCATCCGCATCGACCAGATCCGCCGTTTGATCGATACCCTATCCAAAAAACCATACGGCCAGGGCCTTCGCGTGGCGGTGATTGCCGGGGCCCAGGCCATGAATCCCGAAGCCGGCAATGCCCTGCTCAAGATGCTGGAGGAACCGCCGGCCGGCACGATCCTGATCCTGACCGCTCCGCAGACGACCGACCTGTTGCCGACCATTGTCTCCCGCTGCCAGCACATCCGCTTTCGACCGCTTACCGCCGCGACACTGGCCGATCTGCTGACACAAAACGAGGGCATCGACGCCGCGGACGCCGCAATTGTCGCTCGGATGGCCGGCGGCAGCTATACGCGGGCGGTGACCATGTACCAGGACAGCTGGATCGCACGACGCAACTGGATCGTTGGCGAAATCAGCGCGCTCGAAGCGCAGACCGCCGTCGAGCGCATGGCGCTGGCCGAACAGTTGGCGGCCCTCAAGGGCAGCCTTCCGGACGCCCTGGAGTGCATCCTTTATTATTACCGGGATCTGCTGATATGGCACTACGACCCCGGGAAGATCAGCAATCGCGACCTGGAAACGGTGATCGCCCAAGCCGCGCGGGGGCTCGGGATCGGGGCGCTGATCAAGCGCATCCGGGCCACCCAGGAGGCGCTCAAACGCCTGGCGGGCAACGCCAATCCGCGGCTCACCATGGAAACCCTTTTACTGCATCTCGATGCGGTCTGACATACGCGCCTATGAAAAAAATCGTTGGAGTCCGTTTCAAATCCGCCGGCAAAGTCTATGACTTCGAATGCGGGGCCTTCGTCCTCGAACAGGGCGATCACGTTATCGTCGAAACCGAACAGGGCCTCGGGTTCGGCACGGTGGCCGTGCCTCCGGCGCCGCAGACCAAACCCAAGCGCAACGCCAAACCCTTGAAGAAAGTCTTCCGGCTGGCCAGCCCCAAGGACTTCGAGCAGCGGGAAAAGAACCGCCGCAAGGAGAAATTCGCACACAACTACTGTCTGTCGTGCATCGCCCGCCTGAAGCTCAAAATGAACCTGTTTGCGGTCGAAAGCACCTTTGACGGCGGCAAGCTGACGTTCTTCTTCACCGCCGACGGCCGGGTCGATTTTCGCCAGCTGGTCAAAATGCTGGTCAAGAAACTGGGTGTCAAAGTCGAGATGCGTCAGGTCGGCATCCGCAACCAGGCCAAGATGTGCGGTGGTCTCGGCCGCTGCGGTCGCGAGATCTGCTGCTCCCAGTTCATTGAAAAATTCTCGCCGGTCTCCATCCGCATGGCCAAAGAGCAGGGCCTTTCGCTCAATCCCACCAAAATATCCGGGCAGTGCGGCCGATTGATGTGCTGCCTGACCTATGAATTCGAAACCTACAAAGAGTTGAGGGCCAACCTGCCCAAAATCGGCAAGACGATTCGCACCGTCCACGGCCAGGGCAAGGTGCTGCGCCACAATCTGCGCGACCAGCGCTTCGTTATCCGCCTGGCCGGCGGTCAGGAAACCGAGGCCTCCCCCGCGGACATCGTAAAGGAGCAGAAAAAATCGAATGGCTGAACGTTTCTACATCACCACACCGATCTACTACGTGAATGCCAAGCCCCACCTGGGCCACGCCTACACCACGATCGTGGCCGACGTGGCCCGGCGCTTTCACACCATGCGCGGGATCGAAACCTACTTTCTGACGGGTACCGACGAGCACGGCGACAAAATCGTCGAAGCGGCCCGCAGCCACGACATGACCCCCAAGGCCTACGTTGATCATATCAGCCGGATGTTCGCCGATCTGTGGCCGGAGTTGGACATCAGTAACGACGACTTCATCCGCACCACCTACCCGGCCCACATGGCCGTGGTGGAGCGTATTCTTCAGGAAATCTAAAACCGTGGGGAAATATATTTAAGCGATTACGAGGGGCTTTACTGTTTCGGCTGCGAGCGCTTCTACACCGAGCGCGAACTGGTCGAGGGTAAATGCCCGGACCACGACAAGGCGCCCGAAGTCATCCGCGAATCCAATTATTTCTTCAAGATGAGCAAATACCAGGACTGGCTCATCGACCATATCCAGCGCCATCCCGATTTTATCCGCCCGGAGCGCTACCGCAACGAAGTCCTGGCCTTCCTGCGCGACCCCCTGGACGATTTGTGCATCTCGCGGCCCAAGAGCCGTCTGCAGTGGGGCATCACCCTGCCCTTTGACAGCGACTACGTCACCTATGTCTGGTTCGACGCGCTGGTGAATTACATCTCCGCTCTGGGGTTTCCCGACGGCGAGCGCTTTAACAGGTTCTGGCCGCATGCCCAGCACGTGGTGGCCAAGGACATCCTCAAGCCCCACGGCATCTACTGGCCCACGATGCTCAAGGCCGCCGGCGTTCCGGTCTACAAGCATCTGAACGTCCACGGCTACTGGAATGTCGACCAGACCAAGATGTCCAAGAGCATCGGCAATGTGGTCGCCCCGCTCGAGATGATCAAGGACTACGGGCTGGACGCCTTCCGCTTCTTTCTGATGCGCGACATGGTGTTCGGGCTGGACTCCAGTTTTTCCGAAGACCAGCTGGTGCAGCGCATCAACGCCGATCTGGCCAACGACCTCGGCAATCTCTTCTCGCGGGTCGTCACCATGACCCACAAATACTTCCAGGGTGAAGTCCCGACGCTCGATCCGAGCACCGACAAGACCTTGCAACTGGGACTCGAGGCCGCCGCCGCCCAGGCCATCGTGGACTACGAGACGGCCATGGCGCGCTTTGAATTCCACAAAGGGCTCAAGGCGGTCTGGGCATTCATCGGTCGCATGAACAAATGCATCGACGTTTCCGCCCCCTGGGAGCTGGCCAAACGCGCCGCCAGCCGCAAAGAGCTGTCCTGCGTGATCTACAACCTGCTGGAGGGCCTGCGGGTCATTGCCGGGCTGGTCTACCCGGTCATGCCGGCCACCGCGCGCCGTATGCAGACCCACCTTGGACTCGACGCCGAGGGCGCCTTCTATCGCCTGGACACGATCGGTAAATGGAAAACCCTGGTGGCGGGAACCCGGCTGCCCAAATCGACCACCCTGTTTCCGCGGATCGAGGTGAAGTCGGCAATCCCGTCCGATGACCAGGGCGCGCCGCCGCCGCTCTCGCCGGAGCTGCGCCCGGAAATCGCCATCGATGACTTTGCCAAGGTGGATCTGCGCGTGGCCACCGTCGTCCATGCCGAGCCAATCCCCAAAGCCAAGAAGTTGCTCAAGCTGGAGGTGGACATGGGCGAGCGGCGCACGATCGTCTCCGGTATCGCCCAACATTACAAACCGCAGGACCTGATCGGACGCCAGGTCATTATCGTCGCCAACCTCAAGCCCGTGAAACTGATGGGCGTCGAATCCCGGGGCATGCTCCTGGCCGCCGTGGACGGAGACAACTGCACCCTGGCGACGATGGATGCGTTGACGCGCCTCGGCGCCCGTATCAGTTGACCTTATCGTTCAGGCATCGACGCCCTATGACCCGCGTGAGAATCCAGAAGCATTGCACGAGCGGCCGTGGCCTTTGACCCCCCGCCCAACGAAAGCCCGACGGCGCGCCGTCGGGAAAGCTGGCGCCGCTACCAGCGCCGGTTGCGCCAGGGCGATCGCTGGCGCTTACTCCGGCAGCGCTGGCCCTGGCTGGTGTTTCCGTTTATCGGCGGCGTGATCCTGTGGGTCGCGGCCATCCATTGGCGGACCACAACCCCGCACACGACAACCCCCACCCCCCCACGGTCCCCAGCCCCGCAAGACGCGCCCCTGCTCGAGAAGGCCGATATCCGCAATCTTCTGGAAAACATCCCCCTCGGCAGGGTCCTGGCGGGGCCTTTCGAGGTCGGATTCGGCGATCGGCGCCTGCGGGTGGAAACCACCATCGATCCCGCGCTGCAGGATTACCTCCAGAAACAGCTCTATCGCCGCACATCGCGCTACATCGCCATCGTCGTGATGGAGCCCCACAGCGGCCGCGTGCGGGCCCTGGTCGATTATGCCCGGGAGGGATTTCCCTCCCCCCCCAGCCTCTCAAGCCGATTTCCGGCCGCCAGCCTGTTCAAGATCGTGACGGCCGCGGCCGCCGTGGAAAAATGCGGCTATGCCAGTTCGACACCGCTGGCCTACAACGGGGCCAGCCACACGCTCTACAAGGCCCAGCTCAAAAACACTAGCAACCGCTACACCCGCCATACCACGCTCGAAAAAGCGTTTGCCGGATCGGTGAACCCGGTATTCGGGAAGATCGGGCGTCATTGCCTGGGGCAAAAAAAGCTCAGGCATTATGCCGATCGGTTCGGCTTCGACCAGACCATGGCCTTCGAGCTCGAATGGCCGCCCAGCAGCACCCGGATCACGGACGAACCCTACCAGTGGGCTGAAATCGCCAGCGGTTTCAATCAGGAGACCATGGTTTCGCCCCTGCACGGCGCTGTATTGGCGGCTGTCGCGCCGGCCGAAGGCCGCTTGGTGGAACCCGCGATTATCGACCGGATTGTCGATCAGAACGGCGACCTGCTCTATCGCCCCCGCGCCGACACGGCCAAAACCGCCGTCTCGCCGGCCACCGCCCGCGAATTGGGCCGCATGATGCGCCGCACCGTCTCCCACGGTACGGCCCGCAAAATTTTCAGGCGCCGCAGCAGGGATAAAGTCTTGTCTCGGGTCACCATCGGCGGTAAAACCGGTTCCATCGACACGCCGGATCATAAGGCGCGCTACGACTGGTTCGTCGGCTTCGCCGACGGCCCGGAGCCGAACGACGCCGTCGCCGTTTCCGTTATGGTGGCCCATGAAAAGTATATCGGACGGCGCGCGGGTGAATATGCTCGACGGGCCGTGAGGGAGTATTTCCGGCAGCGCTTTGAGCGCCTGTCCAAGGAGGAGGGGCAGGCGTCGCGGAAGGCGGCCGCCCCATCGACATGAAAGACGTGGATCATGCCGGCTGATATCTTCGGGATCATCCCCGTGCGCTACGCTTCGAAGCGATTTCCGGGCAAACCGCTGACCCCCATATTGGGCAAAGCCATGTTCCGCTGGGTATACGAACAGGCCTGCCGGTGCCCGCATATGGCGCGCGTCCTGGTGGCCACCGATGACGGGCGCATCGTCGAAGCGGCCCATCGCCACGGTATCCCCTGCGAGCGAACGCGGGACGACCACCCCAGCGGTACGGACCGTATTCTGGAGGCCGCGCTGAAAGCCGGTATTCCGGAGACCGCGGTGGTCGTCAACATTCAGGGGGACGAGCCGGCCCTGCATCCGGACATGCTGAGCGAACTGACCCGCCCTTTTGAAGATCCCGCGGTCGAGGTCACGACGCTGATCCGCCGCGAGACGCCCCCGGCCGCTGACAACCCCGATCAGGTATGGGTGACGGTCGACCGGCAGGGCAATGCGCTTTATTTCTCCCGGGCCCGCATCCCTGCGGATTTCGCCGCCACCAACGCTCCCTGCTACCGCCATGTCGGCCTCTACGCCTATCGCCTGCCGGCACTGCGGGCGTTTGTCGCCATGGGTCCGGGGCGGCTGGAGCGGATCGAAAAACTGGAACAGCTGCGGCTGCTTGAAAACGGCATCCCCATCCGTACGGTCCTCACCCGCCACCGCTCGCAGGGCGTGGACCGGCCCGCGGACGTCGACATTGTAACCCGCCTGCTACAAGATCGCGGGCATTGACACGACCAGGAAAAAGCCATCATGAAATCGTTTTTACGCCTGACAGGCGCAAAGCTTAAATCCGGCCGCGCCGGCCTCGTCCGGCAGCTTCGCGCGCTGGGCGCCCCGCCGGTCTACTGGCGACGACCGGCGACCTTGCCGGCCGCCGGCGCCCTGATCCTCTTTCCGTTCGACCCCACCCGCCTGGGCTGCGGCCTGGCAGGCATCGTGGCGTTCAGACACCGCCCGCCGTCCCCGGACCGGCCGTTGATCGACAAGCTCGAGAAGCACATCGAAGGGCTGGCGCAATACAGCCTGGACAGGTGCCTCGAGGGGTCGCGCGCTCCGGAAAAGGAATATCTGCACGGCGATGCCGAAGTGGCCGCACTGACGGAAACTGTCAATACGCTCAAACGCCAGGAAACGTTCTGCCGCCTCCTCGGAGCGGCGGATGATCAGACCCGGCTGGACCGCCTGCACTCCCGTCTGCAGACGCTCGTCGCCGACGACGTCCGGATGCTTGAGGACCAGTTGGGACGCCTGGCCGCCGACGGCGTCGAGGCCGTGACCCGGCGCCTGGAGTCGGTCAAGGATGCCGCCTGGTGCCTGAAAAAGGAAATCCTCGACAACATCGCCAAAATCGACCGGTTGAGCGACGGCCGGGGCCGGTCGCTCTCAGCCGCCGCCGCCGCGGTCTTCTACAACATCAATACGGTGCTCAACAGCGTGGACTACCTGGAAGTTCGGGGGCGGGACTCGGCCGGACTGTCGCTGATGTTCATGCTCCCGCCCGAGGCTTATGATCGATTCCAGGCCGCGCTTGAGCGCCAGGCCCCCTCGCTCGCCGAGGAATTCGAGGCCCGGCGCCAACCGGTGGTCCTGGGCAACCGCAGCATCAGCGTCGACCGGACCGCGGGCCAGGATCTCGTGAATGTCACCATTGTCTACAAAGTCGCCGCCGAGATCGGCAGCCTGGGCGACAACATCCGTTTTCTGCGCCGCGAGATCCGCGCTGACACGCTGCTGCACCACCTGGCGGACGGCGACCATCGCTACCACACCGTATCGTCCCACACGCGCTGGGCATCGGTCGGCGCGATCAACGAGGCCAACTGCCATCCGGTCGACAACCGGGCCCTCGGCTCAGAGGGAATCGCGGCCTGCGGCCCGATCCACGTCTGCCTCAACGGCGATATCGACAACTACCAAGCATTGAAGAGCGACCTGGCCGCCAAGGGGGTCCGGATCCCGGAAGAGATTTCCACCGATACGAAAATCATCCCCCTGCTGATCGCCCAGTACCACCAGGACGGTCACGACCTGGCCGAGGCGTTTCGCCTCGCGGTCAATGACTTCGAAGGCTCGCACGCCATCTCGATGCATACCTCCCTGGCGCCGGGCAGGCTTTTTCTGGCCCAGCGGGGCAGCGGTCAGGCCATCTTCATCGGGCTGGGGGACGATGTTTACATGCCGACCTCCGAGGTCTACGGCTTCATCGAAAAAACCCAGCGCTACCTCAAGATGGACGGCGAGAAAACCATTGCGGGCGAAGACGGGCCGGTGCAGGGACAGATCTTCATCCTCGACCAGGACAGCCCCGGCGGGCTCGACGGCATCACGGCCGCCTATTATGACGGCACCCCCCTCAGGCTGACGCCCGACGCCGTCAAGACAACCGCGCTCACCTCGCGCGATATCAACCGCCAGGACTATCCGCATTATTTTCTCAAGGAAATTTCCGAGGCCCCGCTGTCGGTCGAGCGGACCCTGCAGAACCGCTGGAAAATCGACCCGTCCCGCAGCGACCGGCGGGCCGTCACACTGGATCGAAGTGTGATCCCCGACCGGCTGCGCCAGGCCATCGAAGCCGACGCGATCCGACGGGTCTTTTTCGTGGGCCAGGGCACGGCGGGGGTGGCCGCTCTAGCCTGCGCCAACATTCTGCGCCACTACCTGGACGATCCGGCGATCCAGGTCGACGCGCTCAAGGCTTCCGAGCTCAGCGGGTTCATTCTGGACGCCGACGATCAGACCCAGAGCATGGCCGACACGCTCGTGGTCGCCATCAGCCAGTCGGGCACCACGACGGACAC
>JAAUYD010035619.1_pt1 | contig 10166 bp, 10 predicted proteins | sample 7278101 | NCBI WGS metagenome assembly JAAUYD01 (sample SAMN14350128, study PRJNA611818) | marine sediment metagenome | isolation source: surface marine sediment (0.6m) | place: French Polynesia: Moorea | collected 2018-08
AAACCCTAGGGGAAATTTGGGCTTATGGACTACGTAATCCCCATCGTTTTAGCTGGGATACTGGTGGCAAAGGCAAAATGTTGATTGCTGATACAGGTCAGGCTTTTATTGAAGAAGTTAATCTTGGTATCAAAGGGGCTAATATCAAATCACTCTAGATATGCTATACATTAATCTCCGTGTCACCGTGTCTCCGCGTCAATCATCTGTAGCAAACTTAAAGGGAAATGATATAAGAAACTATTTGGGAGTATCTTGATTCTCAATATATTTCTTCAAAACTGAAATAGTAAATGAATGTGATTATCTTCGCCATTAAATTCAATCACTTTACAATCCCATTTTTGACATAAATCGTTAATAATTTCTCCGAGTCGAGCAATCATTTCACCAGTTAAAACCTTCTTGCGATATTTGGTGGTCAAAACCAAATGGGCTTTTAAATCTGAAACAGACCTAGCACTAGAAACAAAATCATTTTTCATTACTTATATGTTATGATCAATGTATCTAATTTTAATAACATTGACTTGATTTACAACTACGTTAGACTCTTGTTATCTTTATTTTCCTTAGCGTAGGACTGATAAGAGTTAAAGCTCCTGTAGGAATCTACGTTCACTACAAGCAAACTCATTCCTATCACAATACTAACTGTCAGGAATTTTCTTAACATAGACCAAGGAAAAATATTTTATTTGGTTGGTTATTTAGACTAAAATGCGATCGCGAAATGCCCTGCTGCAAAATCGCATATTCACTTAAATAAAGATTAAAAGCAATCGCTAATTGAGTTTGCCAATTTTTGATTCATTATTTACTTTATTCAACTACTTTATGGCTTCAATAGTAACAACTCCACCTTCAACTGCATCAATTTGAACCCTAAATCCATACAGTAAACTCATTCCAATTAAAGGATCTGCTTCAGAAGCTGCCACATCAATAATCCGCTCTTGTCCATCCCAAATTACAGTCGCCTTGTACATTTCAAATATTACCTCACTTCCATCACCTAGCGTTCCAACATCGCGGAAATACCAAGGTAATTCAAGAGAAATAATAAGAGATTGCGGTAGAGATAGAAAACCCGTAAAACCAGTATCAATTACGGCATTAATCATTTGCTTTCTTTTATTAGCATAACCTACCGCAACTTGGATCATAGCTTCGCAATTTTGATTGACGAAACCTTGCATCATGGGGAATTTTTGAGGCTGCGAGAACCAAAACGGTAAACTGCCCGATGTCCAATCCTAATTACCCAAGGTTGAGCATTGGGATATTGTTTGTAGAGTCGATCAACTGCTGCGATTGGTGTCTCAGCTACTTCATAAGCACCAGTTTCAATGTCAATCGCTACTATTCGACCATTATTATTTTCCTCTACTTGTTGACGCACCTGAGATTCATAAATCTCATTACCACGCCGAGCAAATTCTTCTTTGCTATATCGTGGTTGTCTTACCGTCATAGGCGTGATCTCATCTCAATGATTGCCCTTTTATTTTAACTTGGAGGTTTACAAGACATAATATAGTCTCATTGATAGGTAGAATCTAAGTAAAGATGACATCCAATGGCAAATCGAGCTATGGTTACAACTCCTTCTAAACCCATTAGTCTAAAAGAGTTTTTAGCATTACCAGAAACTAAACCCGCTAGTGAATATATCGATGGGAAAATTATTCAAAAACCAATGCCTAAAGGAAAACACATCACAATACAGACGGAACTCTCAACTGCTATTAATGTTGCTCTTAAGCCTCAAAAAATAGCTCGTGCTTTTTCTGAACTAAGATGTACTTTCGGTGGACGTTCTACTGTACCTGATGTCACTGTATTTACTTGGAATAGAATACCTCGCGATGATAATGGTGAAATAGCAAATTCTTTTGAAGTTGCGCCAGATTGGACAGTTGAAATTCTATCTCCAGAACAGAGCCAAACTAGAGTAATTAAAAATATTCTTCATTGTTTAGACAATGGCACAAAATTGGGATGGTTAATTGATCCTCAAGAACAGTCTATGTTAGTTTATTTCCCTAAACAACAACCTGCCTTTTTTGAAACTGCAACAGATGTTTTACCCGTACCCGATTTTGCCCAAGATTTTAAGTTAACTTTGGGAGAATTATTTGGCTGGTTATTAGACTAAAATGCGATCGCAAAATGCTTCCCTCTGCTATATCATGGTTGTCTTAGGGTCATAGGGTTGACCTCATTTCAATGATTGGTCTTTATATTTTAACTTGGAGGGTTACAGGACATAATATAGTCTCATTGATAGGTAAAATCTAAGTAACAATGACTCCAATGGCAAATCGAGCTATGGTTACGACTTCCTCTAAACCTATAAACCTAGAAGAGTTTTTAGCACTACCAGAAACTAAACCTGCTAGTGAATATATCGACGGAAAAATCCTTCAAAAACCAATGCCTCAAGGAGAACATAGCGCAATCCAGGGAGAACTGATTATTGCTCTTAATGGCGCACTTAAGCCACAGAAAATTGCTAGAGCTTTTCCAGAGTTAAGATGTACCTTCGGTGGACGTTCTACTGTACCTGATGTGACCGTATTTACTTGGGACAGAATTCCCCGTCAAGATAATGGCAGAATAGCAAACACTTTTAATATAGAACCCGACTGGACAATTGAAATTTTATCTCCTGACCAACGTTACAGTAGAGTCACTAGAAATATTCTTCATTGTTTAGGCAATGGGACAAAATTAGGCTGGTTAGTCAATCCCCAAGAACAATCTGTATTAGTTTATTTCCCTAAACAACAACCCGCCTTGTTTGAGACTGCAACAGATGTTTTACCTGTACCCGATTTTGCCCAAGATTTTAAGTTAACTTTGGGAGAATTATTTGGTTGGTTATTAGAATAAAATGCCTTTCTAGTTGATGATTGCTCTAATCAAAGTACTCTTAATTTGTATTAATAGGCTTTTCCCAAACCGATACGTGATAACGACTCGTATTGGTAAAGGGTTCTTTTTTCCAGCTTCCCCACCGTGCTTTGAGCTTCAAATTGGCAATTCTTGCCATAAGATCAAGTTCTGATGCCCAAACATAACGAAAAGGAATTGAAGACATCTCCAACTTTTGATTACGAACTCTGACATGATGGGATTCTAGGGATTGAGAGACAACATCATAAGTATCTACTCCCCAATGATCGTCGCAGAGATCAAATACATAGTTTTTTTCGCCAAATGGTATTAGTTGAAGGGCAGGAACCATTACCTCAATAACAAAATTTCCCCCAGGATTGAGGTGTGAGGCTGCATTTTGGAAGCATTTAACCTGTTCATCCTGAGTTTTAAGGTTCATGATGGTATTGAAAATGAGATATACAAGGGAGAACGATTTTCCACACAAAGTTGTCGCAAAATCACCTTGAGTTACAGGAATACGATCTCCACCAGTTTTCTGGGCAAGTTTGGTCAGCATAGCGTTAGAAATATCTATTCCGTGAACTTCAACCCCTTTGATCGCCAGGGGCAGAGCTATTCTACCCGTTCCAATACCAAATTCAAGCGCACTCCCTCCATTGGCAAGTTCTGCCAGAAAATTTACTACAGGATCGACTGCTTCAGGGTTGAAGGAATCTACATCATAGTCATAGGTTGAAGCGACTATTTCGTTGAAATATCCATCACTAGGCATAGTTTAGATATGAGAAAAGCTATATCTTTAATTACCATAATTTTATTAGTAGTTTTGTTAAGATTCTAGCGATCGCAAATCTGAGTTGATAATTTTTCATTAGTTATTAAACTGATAGAAATCAGAATCTTTAAAAACGATCTTAATACTTTTACTAGTCCTAAAAATGAAGTTCATGTTAATCATAACGAAGCTTTGATTCACAAGAACTATCTAATTTCTTGTTATCAGTTTCTTTATCTTTAACTACACAAACCACGATTCGATGAGTTCTGGGAATAAGCCATATAAATCACTTGAATTTTTTAGGGGATAATTGTCTAGCTTTTCAATATATGGTAATATTACTGAGAAATTATTTTTCTTAAGAAATTATTAAAAAAGTGAATAATTCGATAAGTCCTTAGGATTGCTTCAGAAATACATAAGTGTATTTGATAAAAGAAATAGGCTTGAAATTTAGTTACTAATAGTTATTCTTACGATCATGCATGAACTTAAGCATAAAAATCTTTTAGAAAAGATCGACTTTCTGCATACTGAAGCAGTTGCTAAACATAAAGAAGGAAAACCAGAAGAGGCTATCTCCTTTTACTTGGAATCTATTAAACTAGATAAAAATCAGCCAGCTTGGATTTATGGGAATGTTATTACTTTATTAGCTGAGGTAGAGCATTTTGATGAAGGTCTAAAATTGGGTGAAGAAGCTGAAAAAATACATCCTGAATCAGATGAAGTTTATCGGGCGATCGGAATTATTTATCAGAAACAAAATAATTTAAATCAAGCTTTAACCTATTTTCAGAAAGCTATAGAGCTTAATCAATATCAAGAAGAATGGCTATACACTCAAATATCAGAATATAAATCTCAACTAAGAGCAAATCAAGTTCAATCAGTTGACTATAATTCCGATAATTCTCTATTAAAATCAAATATTTCTTCTTCTGTAAAATCTGCAATTGACGATCAAGATAATACCAAAAAAATTAATTACTTGCATGCTGAAGCAGTTGCCAAGCACAAAGAAGGAAAATTAGAAAAAGCAATTTCTTTTTACTTTAAATCTATTGAAGTAGATGAAAATCAGCCTGCTTGGATTTATGGAAATGTGATCACTTTATTGGCTGAGGTAGGGCGTTTAGATGAAGCCTTAGAGTTAGGAGAGAAAGCGGAAAAATTACACCCTGAATCAGATGAAGTTTATCGGGCAATTGCAATTCTTTTTAATAAAAAAGGCGATATCATAGGCTGCGTCGATAACTATCAAAAAGCAATTCAATGTAATCCTCAACAACCTTCATGGGTTTATTCGCAGGTTGTAGAAAATTTAATTAGGCAAAATAATATAAATAGAGCTATTGAAATAGCAGAACAAGGAATTAAGCTAAATCCGGATTGTTTTTGGTTACACTATCACTTGGGGGAGGCTTTTACTGCTAAGGAAAAGTGGGGAGAAGCGATCACTAATTATTTCCGCGCCCAGGAAATTCAGCGAGATTTACTAGAATTAAGCGCAAAAATCAAATATAGCCTGTTGCGATTAATTGAAGTTAAGTTGCTACTTACTTCTGTGCAGTTAAATTTTGCTGCTTTAGAAGCTAAACAATCTGAGATAACTAATTACCGCCGAGAATTATCTATTGCTCCAGACAAACCAGAACTTTATTTAAAGTTAGGAAATGCTTTAGGAATCCAAAGAAGGTTTGATGAAGCAGTTGATGCTTATTATCACGCTCTTGAACTTCAATCCACACTAGAGCAAAAACAAAAACTCCTACAACAAATAGTAACAGAATTAGAATTAGCTACAGAAAATCAACAGCTAATTGTCACCAACTTAGACCAACTTAAAAATGAAGCTCAAGTGGCTATTTTAATTGACCAAAGTGGTCTGTTTCATGAGAAATATTATCTTTCTTTATACCAAGATGTAGCCAACTCAGATTTTAGTCCACTTGAACATTTTATAAAAATTGGTACAGCTATCGGCTATAAGCCTAATCCTTTTTTTGATACGAAATACTATTTGGAGCAAAACCCAAAAGTAGCCCAATCTAATATTAATCCTCTTGCTCACTATATAGCTTTTGGTAGCCAACAAAAATCTGATCCTAATCCCTTTTTTGATACGAAATACTATTTGGAACAAAATCCAGAAGTAGCCCAATCTAATATTAATCCTCTCACTCACTATATAAATTTTGGGGCTAAAGAAGGACGAGTACCTTGGTCAGTTGATAAATTAACTAGGGAATTAACTAATCAACAGACAAATATATCTGACTCAGACTATTTCAGCTGTTTGAGAAAACCACAAACCAAACTCTCTCTACCAAATAAAGTCAAAAAAATCGGTATTTACACTAGCTCTTTAGGCAATCAGTTTATGACTGAAATTGCCGAATTTTTGGCTACAGCGTTTGAAAATTTAGGTCTTGAAACTCTTTTATTAACAGAAACAGATCGACGAACTGACAATCTCGATCTCAGTATTATAGTTGCTCCTCACGAATTTTTTTACTTAGGAGAAGAACGCGCTGAAACTGAGAATTCTTGGTTATCTCGTAGTGTAATAGTTAATGTAGAACAGCCCCATACCCTTTGGTTTTCTAAAAGTCTTCACTATTTACAACAAGCTAAAGTTGTCTTTGATATCAATTTACAATCCGCAGCTATGCTGGAGAAAATGGGAATCAATGCCTATTTTCTTCCTCTGGGATATCTTCAAGGTTATAAACCTCTAGAAAATTGCTCTAGCTTGCCTGATTTAATGGCATTAAAGAGCATACCAACTAAACTACGTGATCGAGTACCTTCTCCTGAAGAGTCTTTGGAAAATAGACCCATAGACTTGCATTTTGTGGGTACTCTCAATCAGAGAAGAGAAAAGTTTTTCGTCACAAATGCTCCCTGGTTGAGTAACTATAGATGCTTCTGGCATATCCCACCCCTAGAAGGACCACTCTTAGAGGGACAAGACCGTTTTTTGGATAATAAATCAGTAGTAGGTTTAAGCCGACTCAGTAAAATTCTCTTGAATATCCATCGCGACGAATTACCTTATTTTGAGTGGCATCGAATTGTTTTTCATGGTCTTTGGCAAAAAACCCTAGTTTTAACTGAACCTTGTTACCAAATTCCTGGGCTAATTGCAGGAGAACATTATATCGAATGTCCCCAAAAAGAAATGGCTACTACCGTAGATTGGCTACTCAATACTGAAGCAGGAAAAAAACAAGCAGAAAGAGTTCGTTTAACTGGTTATGAAGCTTTAAGGGAAAAGTTTAATTGTCAACAAATAATTATGCAAGCAATCCAGATTTTGAACAACTAAAATCTGGGAACGAGTAACAAACTGCCAAAAACTATTGTTTTTAATCTCTAACTTATTTGGGTAATAACTTTATTTATTGCTTAGTCACTAATACGATAAAAACTTGAAAATCAAATGACCAAAATTGAAGCAAAAGAAAATTCAACATTACACCAGAAGACGGCAGAACACAATGGGGAGGTAACGGTTTGCGTTAGTCTTTACAACTATCAAGAATATATTGTCGAAACTCTAGAATCGATCTATCATCAAACCCTCAAACCAATCGATCTAATTATAGTAGATGATTGTTCTACCGACTGGTCAGTAACCGTAACGCAGATATGGTTACAACAAAGACAAAGTAGATTTAATCAAATCAAACTAATTAAGCATCAACAAAACAGTGGTTTGTCAGCGTCGCGCAATACAGCTATCGCCTTGAGTGATACACCGTTTATCTTTATTATTGATGCTGATAATTTACTTTATCCTCGTTGTCTTGATCGCTGTTTAGAAGTTATCAAAAATTCTGAGGCTGCTTTTACCTATCCTATCTTAGAAAAATTTGGTGAATCTAAAGGGATTATTGGTAATTTAATTTGGAATGTCGAACGATTGGCACAAAGTAATTACATCGATGCCATGGCATTAATCCGTAAAACAGCTCTTGAGGATGTAGGTGGATATTCTCAAATGTCTTATGGTTGGGAAGATTACGATCTCTGGTGCAAATTGGCAGAAAAAGATTACTATGGTGTTCTAGTTCCCGAAATTCTGGCTAAATATAGAGTACATCAAGATTCTATGCTCAATGCTATTACTAATCAACAAGAAAACTTAAGCAAAATAGTAGAAGACATGACTGCAAGACATCCATGGTTAAAGCTAACAGCATAAGCCCAAAAAATAAAATAAAAACAACTTTTAAACTTCAAAATTTTCAAAATTAATTTTTAATTAATATGCAAGAATTATTTGCCAAAATTTCCGATAAATTCTATCAAGAATTAAATTATCGAGCTCAACATCCTATGCCCCCAATGAATTTAATTCGTAATAGTGGAAGCATAGATGTTGCTCATTACATAGATAATATGTCTATCTATACAAAAGATGTGATTGAGCAATGTATGTTAAAACGTAACAGTAAAGTTTGGGAAATTGGTTGTGGTGCAGGCAGAATTGCTAATGGATTAATTAATTATTTAACAGTAGAAGGTTCTTATGTAGGTATTGATGTAGATCCAGAAGCTGTTGCCTGGTGCGAAAAAAATATTACAGTTAGAAATGCTAACTTTGAATTTTATCCAGTCAATGTTGGCAACAACTATTATTATAAAGAGGACAATCAACAACTTAATAAATATGATTTTTCATACCTAGAAGATAGACAATTTGATTGCGCGATCGCTTTATCAGTTTTTAACCATTTAAAATTAGAAGATACCAGACAATATCTCCAAGAAATTGGTCGCAGATTAAATCGTAATGGTGTAGCTTATTTGACCTTTTTTACTATAGATCACGAGTTTTTTGCCTTTCAAGAGCGAACTAAGCAGCATCTAAGTTTAAATCGACACAAAAATGGTATTTGGTATGGGTATAAACGACAAAGCTTTTTCGCTGGTTATGAATCAACGACCTTAGAACAACTTTTAGCTGCTGCTAATCTCAGAATCCTCAATCATTCTCCTGGTTCTTGGGCTCAAAAGAAGAATTCCCGTATTTATCTAGATTGGTACTTAGTGACGAGTGATAATTAACAAACTTTCCAATAACTATTTCCAGTAACTATAAAAGCATAATTTAAATCAAAAAAAATCAATTATGACCAGCAATATTAAGGAAATTGGCTATCTAGAAAAATTATTTTCTGAAAGCGTCGATCTTTACGAACCAGAAAAGGCTGATTTATATGCTCAAGCTCTTTATGAGTATATTGAATCTCGTATCGGTTTGGATCATGTCGAAATCTTTTCTTTTGATGTTTTCGATACTTTATTATTACGAAACGAAAAATACGAGCTATATCGTTTTTTAGAAATAGCTGAACGAGTGCATAAGCTACTAACAGTAAAAGGCATTACCAATCTGTCGGTATGGGATATATATGCCGCTAGATTAACGGCTTTTCGGATTTGCTATCGGACAGTAAATCATACTCACAAAATCCGTGAAGGAAAGCTGATAGATGTCTTAGCTTTAATGAGTAAAATTCTTGGCTTGGAAGTTTGGATAGTTCCCGAAATTGTCAGAATTGAACTAACTTATGAAGAAGAAAATTTACGAGTCAATCCTTTTTTAGATACTTTCCTTAGCTATCTAGATATCAAAGCTAAAAAAATTATTTTTATTAGTGATATGTATCTTCCTGGAGATTGGATTAATAAATTAGTACTTAAATATTATCCATCATTAGAGTTGCGTAAATACTATTCCAGTGCCGATTCTAGTTTGACTAAATCATCGGGATTATTGTACGATTTTGCCATAAAAGAGTTAAAAGTATCTAGATCTGCTATTGTGCATATGGGCGATAATTTTTATTCCGATGTTCAATGTGCAAAGGAAAGAGGATTAAGAGCAATTCATTTACCCATTCCCCAAAAACAATTACAAGTAAGAGAACAAGAAAAACAAAAATTTCGTACTGAATTAACGGCTCAAGGTTTCGATTTGTCTTTGGTCTATTGAGGGAAAAATACTTGATAAATCTGATTTTTAAATTGCTTATCTTAATTAATTTAGTTAATACCCATATACTGCGTCATGATAGAAAGTAATGTAGCTTCCAGCTATCCTAATTTAAAAACTGAAAGAATTAACTTTGGACGAGAAGTTATAGGACCAATCTTTTGGGATTTTTGTCATCGGTTACATCTGCATTTTTTGTCTTATGATAATCGCGAAACTGTATTTTTGTTTTGTACTAGGGCTGGTTTGCGACTGAAATATTTGTATGAATTGTTTCTTAAATCACAAGGAGATATCCACCCAGTTAATCAGTATCACTTATTGTGGATATCCCGTTACATGACCGCCAAGGGATTATTTAAGCGCAATCGTAGGGCAGCTTTTAAAGTTATTGCCAAAGAATTTAATCACACTCTGACTAGCAATATGTTGCCTTGCTTATTGCCATCTTTTGAACTAGAAGAATTAGATTTTACT
>JAAUYD010065017.1_pt1 | contig 10165 bp, 6 predicted proteins | sample 7278101 | NCBI WGS metagenome assembly JAAUYD01 (sample SAMN14350128, study PRJNA611818) | marine sediment metagenome | isolation source: surface marine sediment (0.6m) | place: French Polynesia: Moorea | collected 2018-08
AGGGCAAAATCCTGCTCGTCGACGATGATCCGGGATTGTTGCGTCTCCTCAGTATCCGACTGCGCGCCGAGGGCTACGAAGTCGAAGCCGTCGAATCGGCTCACAAGGCGCTGGGCGCACTGCGCCAGTTCAGCCCGGACCTCGTCATCACCGACCTGCGTATGGACAAGATGGACGGCATTGGGCTGCTGAAGGAACTGCAAACCAAGTCACCCGGGTTGCGCGTCGTGATCATTACGGCGCACGGCACCATTCCCGACGCGGTCACCGCCACGCAGCATGGCGCGTTCGGCTTCCTGACCAAGCCCATCGACAAGGATGAGTTGATGTCGCTGGTCGAACGTGCGCTCAAGGTGTCCGGCTCGGTCAACGTCGAAGAAGACTGGGCCTCCAGTATCATTACGCGCAACGCGGCCATGAAAGAGGTCCTGCAGCAGGCAAAAATGGTCGCTGCAACCGATGCGCGCGTATTGATCACTGGCGAGAGCGGCACCGGCAAGGAGCTGCTTGCCCAGGCCATTCATGATGCGAGTGAACGCCGCAACAAGCCGTTCACGGCGATCAACTGCTCGGCCATGGCGGAGAACCTGCTCGAGTCCGAGCTGTTCGGCCACGAGAAAGGCGCATTCACCGGTGCCACCCGTGCGCACGAAGGTCTGTTCCAGGCGGCCGAAGGCGGCACGCTGTTGCTCGACGAAATCGGTGACATGCCGATGCGGCTTCAGGTGAAACTGTTGCGCGTCTTGCAGGAAAACCAGGTCCGCCCGGTCGGCAGCACCGAGGCCAAACAGATCGACGTGCGTGTGATTTCCGCAACGCACCGCGACTTGCAGGAACTCATGACGCAGGGCCGATTCCGCGAAGACCTCTACTATCGCCTCAACGTCGTCAACATCAAACTACCGACGCTCGATCAGCGTCGTGAAGACATACCGTTGCTTGTCGCGCACTTCCTGCAGCAGATTGCGGCCGAGGCGGATCAGGAACGCAAGGTTTACGCACCCGAGGCCGTCGAGATGCTGGTCACAGCTGAGTGGCCCGGCAATATCCGCCAGCTCTACAACATCGTGCGGCAGAACGTGGCACTGTCGCGTTCCCCGGTCATCAGCGGAGAACTCGTACAACAGTCACTTGGGGAACACGCCGGCAAGCTGGCATCGTTTTCGGACGCACGCGACGAGTTCACTCGCAACTACCTGTCGCAGATTCTGCAGATCACGATGGGTAACGTCAGCCAGGCCGCGCGTCTCGCGAAGCGTAACCGAACCGATTTCTACAAGCTCCTGGCGCGTCACGACCTGAACCCGGATTCGTTCAAGTCACGCTAGTCCCGGTGGGAACGGTGGTCCTGGGTGGCCTGGGTGGCCTAGTTGGGCTGGTCGGCCTAGGATGCGGCTTTTTTCGAATAGCTGTCGGCGCTCATGCCGTACTTGTTGAGCAAGTCGTACAAGGTCGGGCGCGTGATGCCCAGCATTTCGGACGCTTTGGAGATATTGCCGTAGCAACGGGTCAGGGCGACGCGTATCGCCTTGGATTCCGCACGTTGTCGCACTTCCCGCAGGTTGAGCGACTCTATCTCGTCACTTTCAGTCAGGCCGAGGTCCATGGCCGAGACGAGCTTGCCGTCGGCCATGATGACGGCGCCTTTGATCTTGTTCTCGAGTTCCCTGACATTGCCCGGCCAGGAGTAGGCCTCAATGGCATGCATGGCCTCCTCCGTGAAACCGTTGATCGCCCGCTTCTGCTGTTTTGCGTACTTTTGCAGCAAGGTCCGTGCGAGGATCAGGCGACCCTCTTCCCGGTCGCGGTACGGAGGAATGTTGATCGTGATCTCGCTGACGCGATAGAACAGGTCCTCTCGGAACAGACCTTCCTTGATGAGGTCTTGCGGGTTCTGGTTGGTCGCACACACGACGCGAACATCGACCGGGATTTCCTTGCGACCGCCCACGCGTTCGATCACGCGCTCCTGCAGGAAACGGAGCAGCTTCGCCTGCAACGCCATCGGCATGTCGCCGATTTCGTCGAGAAACAGCGTGCCGCCATTGGCGACTTCGACTTTGCCAACCGTCTGCTTGTGGGCACCGGTGAACGCGCCTTTCTCGTGGCCGAACAGCTCTGACTCCAGCAGGTTTTCCGGGATCGCGGCGCAATTGATGGCGACGAAACTGTTGCCGGCACGCGGACTCAGGCGATGCAAGGCACGAGCCAGCAGCTCCTTGCCGGTACCGCTCTCGCCGAGCAGCAAGGTCGTAACATCGGTCGGCGCCACCTTCTCGATCATGCGACAGACGGCGAGCATGACTTCGCTCGCCGCCACGATGCCGTCCAGCGGCGACTCATTGACGCGATTCTGCAAGCGTCGGTTTTCGGCCTCGAGCTCGGCGATATTGAAAGCGCGATCGACGAGCAGCTTCAGCGTATCGGTATCAACCGGCTTCTCGTAGAAATCGTAGGCGCCCTGCGCCACCGCCGTCAGCGCGTTTTCCTGGTCGCCATTGCCGGTGACGACGATCACCTTGGTGTGCGGTGCGAGCTTCAGCGTTTCAGCCAGCGTCGCGAGCCCGACTTCAACCCCTTCCGGCTTGGGCGGCAGACCGAGATCCTGCAGCACCACGGCCGGCTCGTGACGACGTAACTCGACGATCGCATCCTCGTGGTTTTCCGCCGTGTAGACATCGTAACCTTCGAAACACCACTTGAGTTGATTCAACAACCCGGGGTCGTCTTCGACAATCAGCAGTTTACGAGCATGATCAGTCATCTACTTTTCTTGGAGAGAGCCCCAGCACCAGGCGAGTAACCATGGTGCCACGAACACTCCGAGGATTGCAGTAGGTGAGTCACGCGCGGCGGTGTGCACTCGGTCACCCGATCGATTCGGACATAATCCCGGTGGCGGGCCTATAGTCGTACGTATTTAACGCAATTGCGAATCATTCTCATTCCGTTTAATGTTTGCCAATCCAAGTGATTGATGACGTTCGAACTGGAATAACATGAGCCATTGCCGTTACGCCGCAGTTCTCGCTGCCATTGCCCTCGTCCCGCCGCATGCCATGGCCGACGAGCCGCAGCCGCTCGAGGAAATCGATACCGTCACGATAATAGGCAAGAGAATCGACGCCTCCGACGTACCGGGCTCGGCCCATATTGTCGACACGGAGGAACTAAGGACCTACGCAAATGCCGATGTTTTGCGTGTGCTTCGCACGGTGCCGGGCATTTACATCCAGGAGGAAGACGGCTTCGGGTTGCGCCCCAACATCGGCATCCGTGGCTCGGGTCTCGACCGCAGCGCGCGCATCGCGCTGCTCGAGGATGGCATTCTCATCGCGCCGGCACCCTATGCAGCTTCGTCGGCCTACTACTTCCCGACGCAACGTCGCATGAGCGCGCTCGAGGTCCTCAAAGGGCCTGCGGCGGTCGCGGTTGGGCCGCGTACAACTGGTGGCGCACTCAATATGATTTCGACGCCCATCCCCGACGCGATGGGGGCCAATGTGGACGTTCGTGTGGGCGACCACTCGACGCTGGACGCCCATCTCAACATCGGCAATCGCGGCGAGCGTGTTTCCTGGCTGCTCGAGACCGTGCAGGCCCGGAGTGACGGCTTCAAAACCATCGACGGACCCGTCGGCGGCGATACGGGCTATGATATCGAAGACTACATGGCCAAGTTGCGGTTCGATTCGAGCCCGACAAGCCGTGTTTACCAAAGCCTGCGCCTGAAACTCGGCTACACGGATCAGTTTTCGAACGAGACGTACCTCGGTCTGACCGACACCGACTTCGCCGCCAATCCGAATCGCCGCTACGCCGCCTCGGCCAATGACTACTTCGAGAGCGAGCACGAGACCTACCAGGCGACCTACGTCATCGATACCGAGTCGAACTGGCGCGGCGAGGTGACGGCCTACCGCAACAACTTCCAGCGCAATTGGTACAAGCTGCAGTCCGTTGCTGGTCAGAGCGCCGGTAGAGTGCTCGCCGATCCCATCACGTTCGCAACCGAGTACGGCTACCTGACGGGCTCGACCAGCGCAGTCGATGACATCCAGATCCGCGCCAACAACCGCACCTACTACTCCGAGGGTGTGCAGGCGAAAATTGACTGGGACCTCGCTCTTGGCAGTGTCGACTTGTTGCTCTCGACGGGCATTCGTGTCCACGCGGACGAGGAAGACCGGTTCCAGCACCAGGACGGGTTCCGCATGGACAACGGCACGCTCGTGCTAACGACTTCTGCCGCGGGCGGCTCAACGACGAATCGCGTCTCGAACGCCGAGGTGACGTCGATATTCGTCGACTCCAAGATCACGGCAGGCGACTGGATATTGACACCCGGCGTACGATTCGAAGACATCGACATGAAGCGCTACGATTTCGCAACCGACGACCCTGCGCGCGCAAACGGTCCTACCCGAGTGCGCAACAACACGGCGCGAGTCGTTATCCCGGGAGTCGGCGTGCTGTATCGCCTCAATGAGGACTGGCGCCTGCTTGCCGGCATTCACAAAGGTTTCAACCCGCCGTCACCCGGCAGCTCGGCCAGCGAGGAGTCGAGCATCAATATTGAAGCTGGCGTTCGATTCAATAACGACATGGCCAGCTTCGAAGGCATTTACTTTGTCAACGACTACGACAATCTCGTCGGTACGGTCACTGATTCGACCGGCGGTGGCGGCCAGGTCGGCGATCAGTTCGACGGTGGAGAAGTCATCGTCAGTGGTTTCGAGCTGTCGGCAGCCTACGGATTATCGACCGGACGACTCAGTGTTCCACTGACACTCAAGTACACGTGGACGACAGAGGCAGAATTCCGGAATTCGTTCCAGTCCGATTTCGATCCTTGGGGTGAAGTCCTGATTGGTGACGAGTTGCCGTATATCCCCGAGCATCAGTTGCGTGCGAGTGCGAGTATCGAGGTCGAGCGGTTTCGGCTCAGCCTCGCCGCGAGCTATGTCGGCAAGATGCGCACGAGGGCCGGCCAGGGAACGTTCATAGCTGCGGAGTCCGTGCCCTCACACGTCGTCTGGGACTCCGTTGCATCATGGCAATTCAGCGAGCAGTTCTCGACGTACTTGAAGGTCGACAACCTGCTCGACAAGACCTACATCGCAGCACGCCGGCCCGCCGGTGTTCGTCCTGGTCTGCCGCGCACGGCCTACCTGGGCTTTACTTATCGACTCTGACGGCTAGATTTTCGCCGCCTCGATCGTCACCTGGTTGATCGCGGCGACATAGTCGGGTTTCGGGTCGAGTGATCGCGACGCTTTCTTGATCATGCCCTCGAGATTCGGACGCTTTTCGCCGGCCTCGCCGGGACCGATGCCGCCGCCGAATTCGTAGATCCTGCCGACGCCTTCCCCGAAGGCCGTTTGCAGGTTGGCATCCCACATCACGGGATGCTTGAGCTGCAAGTACAACCGCTCCTTGATGCTGTCCGGAGCGTCATCGTGGAATCCGCCAGTGTAGTTGGACAGCACCCGAATCTGCGGCGCCTGCATATCGGCCGCGTCGAGCGCGGCGCGGAACAGGTCTGCCGCCTTGTCCATGTAATAGGTATGAAACGCGCCCTCGGTCTTCAGTCGAATGGCACGCTTGCGGGGGTAGGCCTCCGCCACGTGCGCCTCGAGGGCCTCGAGGTCACCGGAAGATCCGCCGACCACCGTCTGTTGCGGCTGGTTGCACGCAGAGATAGCGCAATTGAACCGCTCGGCGAGCGGCTTGATCGTGTCGACATCCATCATGAAGGCCGTCATCTCACCCTCGCCATGCTCGCCCATCAGTGCGCCGCGCGTCTGCACGAGCTTCAGCGCCGTCTCGAAACTCAGCGCGTTCGCGGCGACGAGCGCCGAATACTCGCCAAGGCTATGGCCCGCCGCCATGGTCGGCTGGATGCTGTCCCCCGTCTTATCGCGGAACATCTCGAGGCATGCAATATGGTGCGTCAGCAACGCCGGCTGTGTGTTGCGTGTCAGATGCAGCGCGTCACCCGGATTGTTGAAGGACATATCTCGGATGTCGAATCCGAGCACATCATTGGCCTCCTCATAAATGCGTGCCGCGACCTCGGAAGCCGCGCAGATGTCCTTGCCCATACCCTCGTACTGAGAGCCCTGACCCGGAAAGACGTACAGAATGTTCATGCAAGTTCCTCGATAACTTCGGGCGGCGCCTGCACGAGCTCGATCAATACGCCCTCACCGCCAATGGGGAATTCGTCGTTGCCTTTCGGATGCACGAAGCAGATATCGTAACCCGACGCGCCTTTGCGGATGCCGCCTGGCGCGAAACGCATGCCTTGTCCCGTCAGCCAGTCGACCGCTGCGCGCAAGTCGTCAATCCACAGCCCGACATGATTCAGCGGCGGTACGTGCACGCGCGGCGATCTCTCGGGATCGAGCGGTTGCATCAGGTCGACTTCCACACGATGCGCACCGCTCCCGAGAAACGCGATGTCCTCGTCGACGTTTTCTTTCTCGCTCGTGTAGCGGCCGTCGAGCTCGAGCCCCAGCGTATCGACCCACAGCGTACGCAGGCGCGCTTTGTCGAGACCACCGACTGCGATCTGCTGGATTCCCAGGACCCTGAAAGGTCGGTCGCTCATGACTCTTCCTTCTTGTTTCTCAAATAAACCTCGAGCAGGCGCTCGGCAGCCATCGCCGACGGCAGGCGGCCTTCACTGGCCGCCGCCTCGAGCGCCGGAATGTGTTGCCGCACCTCCGGATCCGCCCTGAGGTCGGCGATCAGGCTGTCCTGTACTTCGGACCAGAGCCATGCACGCGCCTGCTCTGCCCGCAATTGGGCAAGCTCCCCGGCATCTTGCAGCGCTGCATGATGACGCGTCACCGAGTCCCACGCCTCATTGATACCCTGTTGATCGCGCGCCGAGCAGGTAGCCACCTCGACTTTCCAGTGTTTTGAACGAGGCCGCAGCAATTGCAGTGCGTGTCGGTACTCGTTCGCCGAATTGCGTGCGAGCTCCTCGCGACCGTCGTCGGCCTGGTTCACGAGCACGAGGTCCGCAAGCTCCATAATGCCGCGTTTGATCCCCTGCAACTGATCGCCGGCGCCCGGTTGCAACAGCAGGACGAACATGTCGGTCATGTCGGCCACTCGTGTCTCCGACTGCCCGACGCCGACTGTTTCAACGAGGATCACGTCGAAGCCCGCGGCCTCGCAAAGCAATAGCGTTTCGCGACTACGACGCGTGACGCCGCCCAGCGTGGTGCCCGACGGTGACGGGCGAATGAATGCCTCTTCGCGCCGCGCCAGCGTCTCCATGCGCGTCTTGTCACCGAGAATGGACCCGCCCGAGATTGCGGACGACGGGTCAACGGTCAACACCGCGGGTTTGTGGCCCGTGTCGATCAAGTGATTGCCAAGCGCTTCAATGAACGTCGACTTGCCGACGCCCGGCGCACCCGAGATGCCGACGCGGATCGAATCACCGGTGTGCGGCATGAGCCGTTCGAGCAGCGCACCGGATTCGGCACGATGGTCGCGACGGGTAGACTCGATTAGCGTGATTGCCCGTGCCAATGCACGGCGGTCGCCGTCAAGAATCGCGCTGCCTAATTGGGTGGCAGTCACCTTAATTCCCCACCGCAATTAGGGTGACTGTCACCAAATTTCCCCACCGCAATTAGGGTGACTGTCACCCTAATTACTCCAGCTCCATGATGATCTCGTCGACCTCGACACTGTCGCCAGCCTCGAAGTTTATCTTGCCGACGATGCCATTGCGCTCGGCGCGCATCGCATTCTCCATCTTCATCGCTTCGAGCACGGCCAGCTCATCGCCGGCCTTGACCTCGTCGCCTTCACTGACCGAGATGGAAACGATCAACCCGGGCATCGGTGCAATGACGTGGCCCGACGTATCGGGCGGCTCCTTGACCGGCATGAGCTTGTACAGCTCGGCAGCACGCGGATTCATGACGAGCACGTCGATCTGCGAGCCACCGCGCGACAGCGTGTAGACCTGCCCATCACGCTCGACCTGCACGTGAACCTCTTCACCATTGATCGTGCCGCTGAAGAGGTGCTGACCGAACTGCCAATCACTGCACACGATAAAAGTCTCGCCCTTGTAGTGCACGGTGTGGCAATCATCGCCCGGCAGCACCGTGATCGGGTGGTGCTCCTTGCCGACGACAACCCAGTCGTCCGGAACCTTGCGACGATGGCCCGGCAGCTGTCCCTCGATCAGCGCGGCACGATCGCGGTATTCGCGCACCACCGAACCGATGACCGCGATAAACGTCGTCGGATCCTCGCTCGGCACGTGGGTCGGATCGAAACCCTCCGGGTATTCCTCGGCAATCGTGTTCGTGCTGATGTTGCCCTTTCGGTATTTCTCGTTTGCGATCAGTGCCGAGAGGAACGCGAGATTTGTCTGGATGCCGCGCACCACGAACTGGTCGAGCGCATCACGCATCCTGGCGATCGCCTCGTCGCGATCCTTGCCCCACGTGATCAGCTTGGCGACCATCGGGTCGTAGTACATCGACACCTCACCGCCCTCGTAGACACCCGTGTCGATACGCACGAAGTCATCGTCTTTCGGCGGCCGGTAGTAGACGAGCCGCCCCGTCGACGGCAGGAAGTTGCGAAACGGATCCTCGGCGTAGACGCGGGATTCGATGGACCAGCCGTTGATACGAACGTCTTTCTGCTCGAGGGGCAACTTTTCGCCAGCGGCGACCTTGATCATCAGTTCGACGAGATCGACGCCCGTCGTCAGCTCGGTCACCGGGTGTTCGACCTGCAGGCGCGTGTTCATCTCGAGAAAGTAGAAGTTTCGGTCCTTGTCGACGATGAATTCGACCGTACCGGCCGACTCGTAGTCGACGGCCTTCGCCAGCGCGACGGCCTGCTCGCCCATCGCTTTGCGCGTCTTTTCGTCAAGGAATGGCGATGGCGCCTCCTCGATGACTTTCTGATGACGACGCTGCAACGAGCATTCGCGCTCGTTGAGATAGATCACGTTACCGTGACTGTCCGCCATGATCTGGATCTCGATGTGTCGCGGCTCGACGATGAACTTCTCGATGAATACCCGATCGTCGCCGAAGCTGGACTTCGCTTCGTTGGTCGCGCGCTCGAAACCGTCGCGGCATTCCTCGTCGTTGTTCGCGACGCGCATGCCTTTGCCGCCGCCACCGGCGGACGCCTTGAGCATGACGGGATAGCCGATGTCCTTCGCGATCTCGACCGCATGCCCGGCGTCTTTGACGACATCGGTGTAGCCAGGAATCGTGTTGACCTTGGCTTTGTCGGCGAGCTTCTTCGACGTGATCTTGTCGCCCATCGCTTCGATCGCTTTTGCACCGGGACCGATGAATGCGATGTTCTTCTTCTCGAGCGCGTTGCGGAACGCGGCATTCTCGGACAGGAAACCGTAGCCCGGGTGAACGGCTTGCGCGCCCGTATCAAGGCAGGCCTGGATGATGTTGTCGGCAACGAGATAGGACTCTGCCGACGGCGCAGGACCGATTCGCACGGCTTCATCCGCCATATGCACGTGCAGCGCATCGAAGTCGGCGTCCGAATAGACGGCGACGGTTTTGATGCCCATCTTTTGTGCCGACTTGATGACGCGGCAGGCTATTTCGCCGCGGTTGGCTATGAGGATCTTGTCAAACAACGCTTCTTCTTCTCTTTAGAGCGGGATGTTGTCGTGCTTGCGCCACGGGTTTTCGAGTTTCTTGTCGCGCAGCATCGCGAGCGAACGGCAGACGCGCTTGCGCGTCGCGTGCGGCGCGATAACGTCATCGATGAAGCCGCGGTTGGCCGCGATGAACGGGTTGGCGAACTTCTTGCGGTACTCCTCGGTGCGCTGCTCGATCTTTTCTTCGTCACCAAGGTCCCCTCGGAAGATGATTTCCACCGCACCTTTCGGGCCCATCACGGCGATCTCGGCACTTGGCCACGCGAAGTTGACGTCGCCACGCAGGTGCTTGGACGCCATCACGTCGTACGCGCCGCCGTAAGCTTTGCGCGTGATGATCGTTACCTTGGGCACGGTTGCTTCGGCATAGGCAAACAGTAGCTTGGCACCATGCTTGATGATGCCGCCGTATTCCTGCGCCGTGCCTGGCATGAAGCCCGGCACATCGACGAGCGTCACGATCGGGATATTGAAGGCGTCACAGAA
>JAAUYD010200500.1_pt1 | contig 10165 bp, 8 predicted proteins | sample 7278101 | NCBI WGS metagenome assembly JAAUYD01 (sample SAMN14350128, study PRJNA611818) | marine sediment metagenome | isolation source: surface marine sediment (0.6m) | place: French Polynesia: Moorea | collected 2018-08
GCTCAAATAGTAGAGGAGGCATTTTATCACACCTTCGTGGGTGACGACCAGTATATTCTCCCCGGCCCATCTATTGAAAGCATCCTGCAATGCCCACCGGCTTCTTGCCAATACGCTGTTGCGGTCTTCACCACCCGGTGGGCAAAAATCCCAGCCGGCGTTTGTCTGTTCGTCCAGTAACTCCGCTGCCTCTGCCTGAATCTGTGTAACGGTTTTGCCGACCCAGCGCCCCCAATCTTGTTCCCTGAGCCGGGGATCAATTTCAATAGAAATTTTTAGAAATGCATTGATCCGCTCACCCGTGGCCAACGCACGCTCGGCATCGCTTGCTAGTATGCGATCCCATGAGTACCGCAACAAAATTTGCCCCCAGTTTGAGGCTTGTCTTTCACCGTCAGCCGTCAAGGGAGAGTCGCTATGTCCCTGGATCTTTTTCTCGCGGTTCCAGATAGTTTGCGCATGGCGAATCAGGCCGAAACGTATGATTTTATGTTGCATCAGATTTTACGACAGGTCAGTAGCTTTGAATTTACTGCTCTTTGAATGACTGAATCAAGCTTCCTATAATTTTTTTCCAGATCATGGGCTTCCCGCACATAAGATTTTGCGGCAATTCCCATCCGGCGCCTTAAGTGTTTATCAACCATCAGTCGTTTGACGGCATCCACAAACGGTTCCAGGGCATACATCGGTACCAGCAATCCGGTTGTACCATCCCGCACGGCTTCCGGAACCCCGGCATTGTGAAAAGCGACCACCGGCAATCCGCAGGATTGAGCTTCCAGAAACACAATCCCCAATGATTCTCTGATACCGGGAAAAACAAATATATCCGCAGCACTGTAGTAGCGATACATATCCTTGCGCGGTATTTTCCCCAGAAAAAGCACACGATCAGCCACATATTCCTTGGCCAGCTGCTGCAGTTTTTCTCTTTCTTTACCGTCTCCGGCGATGACCAGCCGAAACTTTTGCCCCTGTCGGTAAAGCTCACCACAGGCCCGTATCACCCAGATGAGCCCTTCTGTTTTGACATCCGGCCTGAACATGGCAGCTGAAAAAATTACCGGATCGTCGGCCATATTCCAATGCCGATGTAATGTCTTACGGGCGGTTTCGTCAAATGAAAATTCATCTGGAATGATCCCCGGTGCCACATAGGTGACTCGGTTTTCGGGCAAAAGACGTTTGAGATTGAGAAGGTCGACAGATTTATTGCTGAAAACATGACTAGCGGCACAAAGGGATTTCTTGTTCAGGTAAAAACCCGGTTTCGCTTTCCATTGGCGCCTGCGCTTGGTGGAATAAATGCCCTGGAATATGACATAAGGAATATTCAATTTTCCGGAGACGGCAGGGCCCAGTAGATCCGGTGCTTTATAGTAGCTATGATAGGTTAGCCATAGATCAACGGACGTATCAGAAAACGTTTGGACGGCCTTCCTCCTCTCCTCGATTAATTTTAGCCATAACCAGGGTTTCCAGTAAATCCAGCGGCATCGAAGTGAACTGGCTTCAATCACCCGGTGCCCCTGGCGGCTTAGGAAATCGAAAATACTGGTCGCAGTGACAAGATCACCGGAAGGATGGGCATGACCCAGTGGTTTAAAGGGGGCATAGAACAAAATTTTCATTTTGGTTGATTTTCTTTGAAAAATTGGCTAATTCAGCAGAGTTCTGTTCTTCAGGTTAAAAATCCAGAAAAATTGTGGATAAAGGCCGTACTTCTGCTGCAAAGATTTTTGCTTTCTGCCGACATCCGTTCATTTTCTAAAAAGTATGTGAAAAGCAATCATTGTTTTAACAAGGTAAGCCTGAAACAATGCCTTGCTACGTTTTTTCAACCTGTCATCATCCAGATCACGTTTAAGCCGTTTTATCATCAAATGGATTTAATTCCAAATTTACTTTTAGAGACAAGCGATGGATTTCGGATCATATTTGTGACAACCACTATAAATAGTGTAGAATAGAATGACCATGGTCCGGTTGGCGACAGCATCCATATTTCATAGCTCACGACCCAATGAGCAGCTGACTGATTTGATTCCGAGACGAGACTTTTTGAATGTCCAATAGACCGATCCCAGTTTCATCCAGCAACCATCCTATAAAATTTTTCTGGTGTATCTTTATTGTTTTAGCGTTTCTGTTCGCCGGCTGTATCCACATGCCGGCACCGCACCTGCCTTCATCCTGGAAAGGTATGGCAGTGGAACCGGTAAATTTTGCAGACAACCCGGGAAAAGGACGGTTGCAGATTATTGTGGCCTACGGCCTCTTAGTGGAAAACCATGTGGCCTTGCGCCTCGTTTGTCCCGGACGACAAGTGATTTTCTGGGATCCCGGTGGAGAATATAATCTCAAGAAGGCGCCCCATACCAGACGAGACGATTTGATTGTTGTGGACCCACCCGATTTGCTAACTTATCTGGAATTTCGTGATAGGTTCAATGATGAGGTTGTGGAAATATTTGAATGGGAGCTGGAAGCCGACCATGCAATGAGACTCTATGATATTTTAAATTACGGTACCGACGAGAATCATCCTGGTGGTCTTTTCAAGACCGATACCGCCGGTTTTTTTTGCAGCATTGCCGTCAGTTCTTTTTTAAAACGATTTGCTTCCGATGTAGTGACCGTTTCCGATACCTATTTTTGGCCGAACGATCTGGCACGAGAGCTTTATACCCAGAATCCGGATAGGGTTTTGTTCTTTCGTCGTAAACACGGGCCGATGGCATATTTTCCAGCTCCCCCGGCGATATTCGGATCTCCAAACACGAAATCGATCGATCAAAAAACTCGATAAAAATAGGAAATGTCACCTATCGTTTCGTTGATACGGAACTGGAGATCATTCAAAGCCTGGAAGTTCTGGCTGGACGAAATCCTGACCCCGATTCTTTCCATTAATAGAAGTTAGCCCTTATGGGCCTTTGCCATTGGCCCAATGCCCTCCTTCCGGTACACCTCCGCAAGATCCTGTATCAACTGTCGGTTGTCAAAGTCCGCGGCAACCCGTTGTCTAGCCGCCGCAATGATCCGATTTCTTAACTGCATATCCGTCAGCAGGCGCAGCATGGCCTCGGCCAATTTTCGGGGATGGTCGGGGGGCACTAAAAGACCAGTTTTGCCGTCTTCAACCAGCTCCGGGATGGCTGAGATATCCGTCACCACCACCGGCACCCCCATGGCCATACTTTCCAGCAAAACATTGGGGATACCGTCGCGGTCTCCGTTGGAAGCCACCTCACAACCCAGAACAAAAAGGTCAGCCTTCTGATAATGCTCCAAGACCACATGGTGCGGCTGAGTGCCAAGCCAGCGGGTTATCGATGTCAGCCCCAGCGTTTTAATAAGCGCCAGTATTTTCTCGCGCTCGTCTCCGTCTCCGATCAGGGTATAAGTCAGGGGGATTTTTCGATCGATTAGCTGCTTTAGGGCTTTCAAAACGGTGGGCAGCCCTTTTTTTGCAGTAAACCGGGCAACGGTGAGAATCCGATAGGGCTCCACAGGATTTTGCGGTTCTTCGCGGTTACCGGAAAATAAACCGATATCAATTCCATGATAAATACGGTGAATCGGTGTCGCAGCCCCATCCGATAGCGTTGACAGGTGTTTGCGGTTATATTCAGTACAGGTAATCACAAACCGGGCTTGCTGGATTTTTTCACGAAGCTGTGCCGGATTCGATGTATAAATATCGACGGCATGGGCGGTGAAACTGAAGGGCAGTCCGGTTAAAAGACTGGCAAACATGGTAACGGATGTTGGCGAATGAGCAAAGTGGGCATGCAGATGGGTGACCCCGCTGGCTGGCAGAAACCGGTGAGCCAGGTATCCGGCCTGCAACAAATGTTTGATGGTGGCGGATTTGTGTGTCCTTAAATATCGCCGGTATGCTATCTTTAGAGCTTCGGCATATAACCCTGGTTTTTTTACAGCCAGAAAGAAGTTGTGGTAAAGTAACCGCGGCAGAGGCTTTATCAGTGTTTCGGGCAGGTAATCCGCTTTGGCCCTGATTTTTTTAATGCTGTCATGGCTGAAATTTTCCCGCGGATTACGCATGGAAAACAAATGAACGGAAAAACCGAGCTTTTCAAGCAATAGAATTTCGTTGGAAATGAATGTTTCGGAAATGCGGGGATAACCTTTCAAAATTATCCCCAAGACAGGTGCCCGGAAGCTTTTCATGCTCTTTTGCACCTGAAGTTAACCAGGCGCCGTTTCATGGTATCAATACCGGTAAATTTAAATCGGGATATGGCGTCACGATAGGGCTCGGGATTTTCAAGGAGGTGTAAAATTTTGTCCCGTAAGATATCGGGGGCATAGTCTGCCCAGGGAATATATTCCACCAGATCTTGCCGGTGGAATGACCGGGCGCGTATAATTTGTTCCTGCCGGGGTGTTTCTCGCGGAATCACCAGGCTGATGGTTCCCTGACCGAGGATCTCACAAAGCGTGTTATAGCCTCCCATGCTGACGACGATATCCGCAGCCGCGAAGATTTTCTCCATCTGCCGATAAAAATGGTAGGTTCGCACCCCCATCCGTCTGGCCCGTTTGAAAACATCCCTTCTGGACTGTTTTGGCATGAACGGACCGGTAATCAAGACGCTTTTAAACGGTGGCGGTTGGCTGAAAGATTCAAGCATCGCCAAATAAGTGTCCATAACTCTAAAACCATCGCCGCCGCCGCCGGTGGTAACCACGACCAGTTTTTCACCATCTTTGAGACCAAGCTCCTTCTTGACGGTACGCACAGCTTCTTTACTCGGAATTTTACGGGGAATATATCCGGTAAAGTGCATTTTTTGACTGACGGATTCTGAAATGTCATATTCAGCTATCGGATCATAAAACTCCCGATTTCCGTAAATCCAGATCTCACTGTATAGCATTTCCAGATGCTCATACACCCTTTTCCGCTGCCAGTCCTTTTTGACGGTGACCGCATCGTCCATGATATCACGCAACCCGAGAATGGATCGGGTATCGGGCCGACAGCGCCGCAACCACCGCAAAGTGGGCAATACTTCTTTTTTCAGTCCAAGGGGCTCCTTGTCCACGATGAACAGATGGGGCTGAAATGCTTTGGCCGTGGCGGTGATAATGTTCTTGCGGATGTCGAGTACATGGCGGGCATGGATTTTGATGGAAAGAGGCAGGTACTCATCATTGGTTTTTTTGATCATTCCCGGAATCCGGACAAAATCGATTCGGTCCGGAAAGGTGAAACGACCGACAATGGGGGAACCCGTCAGTATCAGAATATTAATGCGAGGCCCCAGCAAATGGGAAGCGATGGCCATCGTCCTTCGGATGTGTCCGAGACCATAGGTGTCATGGGAATACATCAGGATATTATAGGTCGAGTTGCGCGCCATCGCCTGTTTAGGTCATTGCCTGCATTGGTTTTAGAAAAAGATTTTTTTGCGAACCCCTATACCACATCCAGAAAGCCACATCAAACCTTACCTTGAGAATTGCTTTGCGGGGCATCCTTTTCATTGCTATTTGGCATATATCTGGCTGGATTAAGTCCACCGGGGCGGAACAGCTTTACCGATATCTGATGCGTGATTCAATTCAAATGAGAATTTATAAAGGGAACCCGTTCGTTTTGTCAAGAAATCCTCCTACTTTAATCTCTCCTGGGTTAAATTCCCCACAGCTTGCTGGGATAAAAGCCCAATCTGGACAAGCCGGAATTGAAGATTGAAGATTTGTGGTTTGGCTTCGCTCTGTCTTTTTAATTTAAATAGATAGAAATGCTTAAATATTCAATCTTGCTATGACAAAAATCCTGCGCAAACATGATAGGATTTCAATAAATAGTTACTAAATACATGATACTGCGTGGCTTGCCGCGGAGAGATTTCATTTCTCTTATCCTTCACATTGCCACACTATTTTGCTATAGATCTCCAGAAAGTAAAGATTCCATTCGTTAGCTATCGTTTTGAACGGGAAATTAACGAACAGTTGAAAGTATCGTCTAGAATTATCGGTTCCAGGTTTAGTGTTCTGGGTTCAAGGGTTTCAACCGTCAGAAATTATACACAATATTGATTAAAACCCGAAATACCCGACATAACCAATTGTTTGAAACGGCTTTCTAACCAAGATTAATCAAGGATCCCTTTGATATGAGCTGTTTGCGTTTTTTTAACCCGGAACGTTGAACCCTGAACCGCTCAACGTGGATATAGGCATGAAAGTGAACACTCAACGTTTCATTGACCGCTATTTCGGAGCCATAATTTGTCGCGTGTTTTCGATCTATCATCGAACTTTTGGCAAAGAATCCAAGCCGGTCGAAATACAAAAAATTCTCATTATCCTATTGTCCGAAATGGGCGCTCTGGTCCTGGCCTACCCCATGTTTCAGCGTTTAAAAGAAAAATTCCCGGAGGCGGCGCTGCATGTGATGGTGTTTAATAAAAATCGGGAGGTGGTGGATTTGCTGGGAGTGGTACCGTCGCAAAATATCTTAACGATTGACGACAAATCCATGTCGGCTTTTATAAAAGATACAGCAGGCGCCTTGGTCAGTATGCGAAAGATCAAATTTGATGCGGTCATCGACTGTGAGCTCTTTTCAAGGATCAGCAGCATACTTGCATATTTAGGCGGCAGTTCTTTGCGGGTGGGATTTCATCCTCATACCCAGGAAGGCTTGTACCGTGGAAATTTCATCAATCGGCCGGTGCTTTACAACCCCTATTATCATATCTCCCGGCAGTTTTTAACGCTCGTCGAAGCCATCGACTCCAACACCCAGCCCAAGGCCAAAGGTCGTATCCACAATGAAACACTGCCGATCCCGAAAATAAATGTCGGGCAACAAGAAATCGAAAAAGCTAAAAAACGTCTATACGATACCGCGCGGGGAGTTGAGGGCAAAAAGATCGTGCTCATTTACCCTGGCGGTGGTTTGTTGCCCATTCGGGCCTGGCCGCTGGATTATTATTGCCGGTTGACTGCAGATTTGCTTCACCTTGGATATGCCGTCTGCATCATCGGCCTGGCTGACGATAAACATGTGGCCAATGCCATTTTATCCCAAAACCGGAACCCAAACTGCGTGGATTTAACCGGTTACACCAAAACCATCCGGGAGCTGATGACGATATTTCATTTTTCGTCGCTTCTTATCACCAATGACGGCGGCCCCGGCCACTTCGCGGCCATGACGCCCATTCCCACGATCATCTTTTATGGCCCGGAAACGCCGATTCTATATGGTACCATGAATGAAAACGCCGTTAATTATCACCTGGATTTCTCATGCTCGCCGTGCGTAACCGCATACAACCACCGTAAATCTCCCTGTGACGGAAACAATTTATGCTTGAAAGCAATACGTCCGGACGACGTGTTGACCAAAGCGCTGGAAATTTTGGAAGGACCAAAGAATTAGAGGTTAAGGTTAAAAGGTTCAGAAGTTCAGGGGTTAGGGGCTCACGTCAGTTCTGAACTCTTTATTCATGAATTGTTATTTATAAACGGATGAGAATCGAACGAGTTGGGGTTTTAAAGGATCCTCGGGACGAAAGAGAATGTAAACCCTGAACGGTGAACGCTGAACCTTCAACTATAAATTCCATGGAAACGGGCAACCACAAAACATCCCAGCAAACCTATCGAACACTATTCTGGCTTTTTCTAACCTTGATAACCATCTTTCGGTTGTTATTAGCCGACAAATTCGGACTGGGAGTCGATGAATCCCACTATTTACTTTACTCCCGCCACCCGGCCTGGGGCTACTTCGATCATCCACCCATGGTGGCCTTTCTGGCCGGCCTGACGACCCTGTTTGGTGAGAGTATTTTTTGGGTCCGCCTGGGACCGATTCTATGCTCCACCGCCAGTCTGGTTCTTCTGCGCTACCTGGTGCTGACGCTTTATCAAGATGAACGCCTGGCCGTCGGGTCAGCGGTTTTGCTGCAAATGATGCCCTATCAACACTTATTGATGGTCGCGTTGCTGCCGGATGCAACCTTGAATCTTTTCTGGTGCGGCACCCTGCTTGCGGTATGGAAGGCCATAAAAACCGGCAAATGGTCGATGTGGATCTTAAGCGGTCTGCTGTTCGGCGGCACCCTGCTCAGCAAATATCACGGAGTTTTGCTGGCCGGGTGTCTACTGGGTTATTTCATTTCCTCCGGCAACCATCGTTTCTGGCTGCAAAAATTGCAGCCTTATCTAGCGGCCCTGATCGGAGTTGCCGTTTTTATGCCGAATATCATCTGGAATTCCAACCACGATTGGATCTCCTACTCGTACCAACTCGGCCAAGGCCGTGGCGACGGCTTTAAACCAGCCAAATTTCTACTGGCAATCGGGGGCCAGTTCGGCGTCTGGTCACCGCTGATATTCGGCCTGCTGATAGCGGCGATTATCGTTTTGTTGCGTCAAAAAAAGATCAGCGATGCGGATCGCTTTATTGTCTGGACCAGCATTCCGATCTTTATTTTTTTCTGCCTGGCCGGTTTAACCAGTAAAATTCTACCCCACTGGACATCCGCGGGTTGGTGGACAGGCTCCATTGCGCTTTCCCTGGTAGTTTTACGCAAGATCTCTCAACCAAAGAACTCGGCAAGGTGCTGGCGCCGCTGGTCGGTCGCTGCCGTCTTAACAGGATTGGTGATGAGTACCTTGCTATATTTTGTACTTTTTTGGCCCATTGTCGCTCCGGTCTATACTTGGGCACGGGACATTTCCGTAAGCCTGAATCGAAAATTTTCGATTTTCGAACCCCTGAAACCCTATGAAACCGGTTACGATCTATCCAATGAACTCTTCGGCTGGGAACAAATCGCCGGCAAGGTGGAAGCCATCCGCGCCCAAATGCCCCAACCGGATAAATCTTTTGTTTTTGGCCATCGATTTCATACGACCAGTCAACTGGCGGTCTACCTTTTTCCCGGCACGGCGGCCACCACCCTTCATCACAAGTTTAGTCAATACCGTCTCTGGTTTCCGGCTGAAAAGCATGCCGGCTGGGACGCCCTGTTTGTGGTCGATCAAAAGCGCCATCGTAAGCGTGCCCTGCGCTACCTGCCGCTGTTCGCTGAAATGGACCCGGTGCCTGAAAAAATTCAAATATTTCGTGACGGTCAGCTCTCACACGATTTGGCGGTGTATAAGTACTATGGATTTAAAGGGAGGTATGAGAACTAAACTGAACGGTTCCAGGTTCAGGCCCGCCCTGGCGCGACGGGATATTGCGGTGCAATTATTTTCATATTAGATAGACTTGGCTCTTTTTCACCACATCTTGACATACAGGGTCTGGGCCAGGGGTTCATGGGTTCAAAGGTTCAGGATGTGTACGATCATGTCGGACGCACTCATTCTGCCATTCGAGGCTTGATTAAGTACTTGATAGCCTTTGAGCAAGATCAACGCAAGAAAGGTACCCCTGAACGATGAACTTTGAACCTATGAAAGCTTACAATAAATACTTGACAATTACTTTAATGACGATATATAGATATATATATCACATTTGGAGGGAACGATATGGCAAATGTTCGAACGATCATAACGATTTCGGAAGAAGACAAGCGGTGGCTTGAGAGTTACAGCAACCTGCATCAGGTATCAGTTGCTGAGGCAATACGCCAAGGAATCCGCAAATTGAAGGAAATGGAGCTCCATAAGAATTACCGAGCGCTGGTGCAAAACAGCAAAGGCCTGTGGAAGGAGGGGGACGGGTTGGCTTACCAAAAGAAAATCAGAGCGGAATGGAATTCACGATGATTGAGAGGCTGATCGATTCCGTCATTATTATTGATCATTTAAACGGTATAGACGAAGCTACCCAATTTATTCTAAATTTGGATCCAAGGCAAGCGGCAATTTCGGTAATAACCCGGGCAGAAATTCTAACCGGCATTCATGAAGATGAGCAAACAGAAATCATTCACCTTCTTGATCAATACAAACTGTTGACAATTGGCAAATCAATTGCGGATCTTGCAGCAAATCTGCGAAGGAACTATGGTTGGAAGCTACCGGACGCCTTCCAAGCTGCATTGGCACAATACCACAAAATAAAATTGAGTACACGAAATACAAAAGACTTCAAACCCCAAAAACATGATTTTGTCGAAATCCCATACACCTTGTAGCATCCTAATTCAGTCCC
>JAAUYD010091066.1_pt1 | contig 10163 bp, 11 predicted proteins | sample 7278101 | NCBI WGS metagenome assembly JAAUYD01 (sample SAMN14350128, study PRJNA611818) | marine sediment metagenome | isolation source: surface marine sediment (0.6m) | place: French Polynesia: Moorea | collected 2018-08
GATCCGCCTGTTCGCCGGCGCCGACTCGGTCAGCTTCCTGCGCAGCCCGAGCCTCCTCGGCATCGGTTTCAGCATCCTCGTCGCCGGCCTCGCTGCGTTCAACCTCGCGCTCGACTTCGACTTCATCGAACGCGGCGCCAAGCAGGGGCTCGACAAGAAGTTCGAGTGGTACGCCGCGTTCGGGCTGTTGGTCACGATCATCTGGCTGTACCTCGAGCTGCTCCGTCTGCTGGCCAAGCTGCGCGAACGCTGAGCGGGTGACCGACAACCGGCTGCCCGAAGCCGCTGCCACGGCCGCAGCCGGCGCAGCACTCGGCGGCGCGTTCGGATCGCTGTTCGGCGTCGCCGTGCCGGCGGCGCTGATCGCCGGGGCCAACGGAGCGGTCTCGGGGTGGCGGGCGATCTACGACTGGGGATCGTCGAGAGGGGTCGGCGCGTTCGCGCTCGACTCCACCTGGGCGCTGGCCACGACGAGCGCCGGCCTCGTCTCGCACGCGCTGGGAGCGCTGCGTGGTGACGCCGGCTACGTCGAGCCTCTCAGCCGCCGCAGGAACCGTCACGTGTACACCCGCGGGTTCCAGCCGCGCCGTGGCTTCGCGATCACGCTCGGCAACGTCATCGCCGGCGCGGGCGATCTGTCCCGACCGCGCCGGGCGAAGCTGGTGACCGACCACGAGGACGTGCACGTCTGGCAAGCTCGGGCGTTCGGGCCCGCCTACCCGGTGCTCTACGTCGGTTGGATGGTCGGTGGTGGCGTCGCCGGTGCACTCGTCTGGCTGCTGGCGCGCCGCGACCAACCGTTCGGCCGGGTCGTCGAGTCGTGCGCCTACTACATGAACCCGTTCGAGTGGTGGGCGTACAGCCGCGACGACCACTGGCCGCCATCCGGCATGGTCGACCGGCTCGGCTGGAAGCGGCCCCTCGTGCGCAGCTTCGCCAGCTTCCGCTGATCTCGCCGCTGGCGGACCCCTCAGCCGAGCGCGGTGGCGAGCTCGTCGACGTCGGCGGCGACCAGGTCGACGACGCGGTGGGTGCTCGGGTCGAGGTCGGGGTCGGCGCGAGCGGCGAGGTCGCCGAGGTCGGCGCGGAGGTCGTCGAGCGCCGACCGGTAGGCGTCCGCACGCGCCGCCGGTGGCGTCGCCGGCGCCAGCGCGGTCGGCGTCGGCTCGTCGCCGGGACCGAGATCGGCGACCGCAGGCCGGCGCGACGACCAGAGGTCGGCGTGCCAGGCGTGTCGATGACCGGCCGTCGCGAACAGCCGCTGCAACGCCGGGTCGTCCGTCGTCGTCACCCAGGCGCCGAGCGTCTCGAACAGGTCGAGGCACCGGCGTCGCATCCGCTCGCACACGTCGGCGAGCTCGACGATGCCGAGGTGCTCGCTCACGATCGGGCGCCGGCCCGCCACGCCGCTTCGGCCGCACCGAGGTCGGTGGCGGGCTCGCCGTCGGCGACGTACTCGAGCAGCATCGCCCGGAACGGGCCGTGCGCCTCGAGCTTGCCCATGATCGCGCTCATGCCCCAGACGACCCGGTCGAGGATCACGAACGAGGGCGGCATGTTGAGCGACTCGATCACGTCGGCGTGCGGACCCTGCACGTCGAAGATCTTGCCGAGCGTGTCGACCATCCACTGCCGGGTGAACGTGAACTCGTCGGACAGGTACGGCACGTACGGGCTGCTGACGTAGTCGTACAGGTGCGCCGCGTCGAGCTGGTGGCCGGGGCGCAGGAAGCCGCTCGCCTCCATCGCGTCGACGAGCCGGTCGGGGTCGCGGTGGATGATGATCGCGTCGATGCTCGGACGCAGGAGCTCCCACTCGCCCGGCGACCATCGCTTCACCAGGCCGAAGTCGAGGAACGTGACGCTGCCGTCGTGGTGGAACTTGTAGTTGCCGGGGTGCGGGTCGCCGTTGAAGGCGCCGTGGTGGTGGATCGAGTACTGCGCGAACCGCCAGATCACCTCGGCCGCCCGCTGCTTGGTGTCGTGGCTCGCCGTGTGGCGGAAGTCGTCGAACGACAGCCCGTCGATCCATTCGGTCGTGAGGATCTTCTCGGTCGAGAGCTCGGACACCAGCCGCGGCAGCCGCGCCCACGGGTGGCCGGCGAACCGCTCGGCGAACTCGGCGATGTTGTCGGCCTCGATCCGGTAGTCGAGCTCTTCGCGCATCCGGTCCCGGAGCTCGTCGACCAGTCCCTTGGCGTCGAGGCCCTTGAGCATCATCGCCGAGAACATCGTGTACATCGCCTCGGCCGCGTCGAGGTCGTGCTCGATCGCCTCGTGGACGCCCGGATACTGCACCTTCACGGCGACGTCGACGCCGTGCGACGTGACCGCGCGGTGCACCTGGCCGATGCTGGCCGCCGCCGCCGGCGTGTCGGACCAGTCGAGGAACGCGTGCTCGGGCGCCTTGCCGAGCTCGCCCTCGACCACCTGCGCGGCCAGTGTCGGCGACATCGGTGCCGCGTCGGCCTGCAACGTGGCGAGCGCCGCCTGCGCATCGTCGGGGAGCGCCTCGAAGATGAAGCTGATGAGCTGGCCGGCCTTCATCAGCACGCCCTTCATCTCGCCGAGCTCCTTGGCGACGTCCTCGGCGGTACGGATCGCGAACTGGGCATCGAGCTCGGCGCGCCGTTCGGCGGCTGACCCGACGCCGCGCACCTTCGCCATCGCGAACCGGGCCGAGTTGCGCGCCGACAGCTTCCAGACCTTCGCCGAACGGCTCAGCTTGCTCGCCACCGGCAGCGGGTCACGCGTGTTGCGCCGCGCCGACGCGGCGCCGATCCCCGCCGCTACGGCGGCCAGCGCTGCGGCGGACGCAGCGCGCTTCATGGCGCACGTCGGGCGACCGGGTCGCCGGCGAGGGCAGTGTCAGGGATGGGCGCGCCGGTCACCTCGTCGGTCCAGTAGGTGCCGTCGTCGAGGCGATCGAGCGCACGCTCGACACCGGCCAGGTCGCGTTCGATCGCTGCGAGATCGAGCGCCGGGTCCTCGTAGCTCACATCTGCGGACGGGGTCGGAACGGCGCGATCGGCGCCCGGCTGGTCGGCGACGGGTTGCGGATCGAGCTCGGACGGCGACGGGGGATCGACGTTGGCGTTCACCCGACGGACGCTAGCCGTTCTCATCGGCGGCGTACCCTGTGGGCATGGCAACGCGTTCGGCCCGGCGGCGGCGTTGGAGGCAGTTCCCCGCCGCACTGGCGTTGCTCTCCCCGTCGATGGTGATCCTCGGTGCGTTCCTGCTGTACCCCCTCGGACGGGCGGTCTGGCTGGGCCAGCAACGGTGCGACGTGCAGGGCCGCAACTGCGTGTCGATCGGCTGGGACCAGTACACCGACACGTTCATGTCGTCCGAGTTCCAGCACGCGCTCTGGGTGACGACCAAGTTCGCACTGATCACGGTGCCGCTCGGCCTCGCCCTCGGGGTAGGGCTCGCCGTGCTGGCCGACAAGCACCTGCGCGGCATGGCGTTCTTCCGTGCCGTGTTCTCGTCGACCGTCGCCACCTCCGTCGCCGTCACGAGCCTGATGTGGCTGTTCCTGCTCCAGCCCGAGGTGGGCGCACTCGCGAACGTGGGTTGGCTGAGCGACCTGTTCCCGGTGATCAAGAGCCCCGGCCTGCTCCGCGATCCGGGGACCGCGCTCACGTCGGTCGCGCTGTCGAGCGTGTGGTCGAGCCTCGGCTTCACGTTCATCCTCGTCACCGCCGGCCTGCAGGGGATCCCCGACGAGCTGTTCGAGGCCGCCGCGATCGACGGCGCGTCGAGCACCCGGCGCTTCTGGCACGTGACGCTGCCGATGCTCGGCCCGACGCTGCTGTTCGTGGTCATCGTGCTGACGACGAGGGCGTATCAGACCTACGGCGAGATCGACTTGCTGACGTCCGGCGGCCCGAAGCCCTACGACTCGACGATGACGCTGACCTATCTCACGTACGGGCAGGACTCGATCATCCGCGGCAACGTCGGTCTCCAGGCGACGACCGCAGTGCTGCTCTTCGTCGTGCTGCTCGGTCTGTCGCTCCTCCAACTGCGCGGCATCGGGAAGCGGGTGCACTATGGCAACTGACCCGACCGCACTCACGAGCGTCGACGACGCAACGCAGCCGGTGCCCTCGGCGAGGCGGCTCTCGGGGCCTGCGTTCGGCCGCCCGCGTGGCCTGCGTCTCCTCGGCCGCTACCTCCTGCTGTCGTTGGTGACCTTCGTCGTGCTGTTCCCCGTGTACACGACGGTGATCGCCTCGCTGAAGCCCGGCGACCGCGTGCTGCAGAACCCGCTCGTGCCGGACGCGTTCACGCTCGACATCCTGCGCGAGGCCTGGACCGACGGCCGGCTCGGGCGCTTCATCCTGAACTCGCTCGTCGTCGCGATCGTCGTCACCGTGTGCCAGGTCGCCACGTCGGTCATGTCCGGGTACGCGTTCGCTATGCTGGAGTTCCCGGGCCGCGGGCTGCTGTTCCTGCTGTTCCTGGCGACGCTGCTGGTGCCGCTCGAGGCGACCCTCGTGGTCAATCGCCGGACGATCGACTCCCTCGGCTGGCTGAACTCGTACCAGGGTCTGGCGGCGCCGTTCCTGGCGACGGCGTTCGGTACCTTCCTCCTCCGACAGGTGTTCCTCGGCTTCCCACGCGACCTGCGCGACGCCGCCCGCATCGACGGCGCCGGGCACTTCCGGTTCCTCTGGCACGTCGCGCTGCCCGTGATCCGGCCGACTGTGGGAGCTTTGGCCCTGTTCGGCTTCCTCTCGAGCTGGAATCAATATCTGTGGCCGAACCTCATCACGACGGAGTCCGACATGAACACGGTCCAATCCGGCCTGCGCCTCCTGCGCAACTCGACGCTCGACAAACCCAACCTCCTGATGGCCGGCACCGTCATCGCCGCCGTGCCGATCTTCGCCGCGTTGCTGGCCTTCCAGCGCCAACTGGTTCGCGGCCTGACCGCCGGAGCGGTGAAGGGATGAGGCGCCGGACCGCCCTCCTCGCCGCCACGCTGGCGCTCGTCGCGGCAGCCTGTGGCGGCGGCGGCGACTCGATCCTGGAATCGGGACTCGAGACCGACACGACGCCGCCGCCTCCCACCACGCAGCCCGCCACCGACGACGGAGCGGCGACGACCGCGACCGACGCGACCGACGGCGCGGACGGCGCGCCACCGGCGACGACCGCACCGGCGCCGACGGCTCCGCCCAGCACGATCTCGACGCCGCTCGACCAGTTCCCGCCCTGCCCGGTCGATGCGCTCGAGGGGGCCGATGGGCCGGTCGACGTGTTGATGTGGCACGGCCTCACCGGCGCCACCGAGGACGGCATCAACTTCCTCGCCGACCAGTACAACGCGAGCCAGTCCCGCGTGCGGGTGCAGCTCGAGCCACAGGGCAGCTACGACACGACGATCGACAAGTACGTGCAGTCCGGGCAGGACAGCCGGCCCGACCTCGTCCTGTTCCCCGAGTACGTCGTGCAGCAGACGATCGACTCCGAGTCCGTGATTCCGATCGAGGCCTGCATCGACGCTGCCGGCTTCGACGTCGGCACGTTCCAGCCGGCCACGATCAAGGCGTACTCGACGGCGGGCGTGCAGTGGGCGATGCCGTTCAACGTCTCGAACCCGGTGCTCTACTACAACCGGTCGATGTTCCGAGAGGCCGGGCTCGACCCCGACGATCCGCCGCAGTCGCTCGAGGAGCTGCGGGCGTACTCGCAGGCGATCGTCGATTCCGGAGCTGCCGCGTACGGGATCGCGATTGACAGCGCCACCGACTCGGGCGGCGGCTGGTTCATCGAGCAGTGGTTCGCGAACGCCGGCGAGCTCTACGCCGACAACGACAACGGCCGCGCCGCACCGGCGACCCGCGTGCTCTACGACAGCCCGGCCGGCGTCGAGCTGCTGACGTTCGTGCAGCAGCTGGTGCAGGACGGCCTCGCGTTCTACGTCGGCGGCAACGCGAGCGGACAGGACAACTTCCTGAAGTTGGCGGATGCCGACGAGCCGGCGGCGATGACGATCGGCACGTCGGCGGCGCTCGGCACGATCATCGACGTGATCGACGGCGGGCTGATCCCCGACATCACCGGCGACGACATCGGCATCGGCCCGCTACCCGGCCCAGCGGGCACGCCGACCGCCCTCGTCGGCGGTGCCGCGCTGTACGTCGTGGCCGATCACGGCGACGAGACGGCGGCGGCTGCCTGGGACTTCATCACCTACCTGGTCTCGCCGGCGGCGCAGTCGGAGTGGGCCGTGCAGACGGGGTACGTGCCGGTGCGCACCGATGCGCTCGACGTCGAGCCGGTCGCCACGACCTACGTCGACGACCCGCGGTTCCGCGTCGCCTACGACCAATTGATCGGCTCGCCGGACGAACCGGCGCTCCAGGGGCCGATCCTCGGCCCGCAGCGCGACGTGCGCGTCGTCACCGCCCGCGCCGTGGCGGAGATCCTCGACGGCGGTGACGTCCAGGCCGCTCTCTCGAACGCCGCCTCGCAGGCCAACGCGCTGATCACGGAGTACAACGCGCGAAACTGATGGGGCTGCGCACGGTGGCCGAGCCAATGGCTCCGGTCCTGATGTGGGACCGCAAGGCCGGCAAGGTCTCCAACCCGTTCCTGTTCAACATCGGCCTGCTGTGCTCGAAGACGTGCCGGGCTCGGTGCTCGCTGGGCTGCGCTCTCGCCTCCCCGCCCCGGCGGGCGCGGATGGCTGAGGCATGATGTCTGGCTGCACCTCCCGTGCTCGCCGTCTGCGCCTCGCTGCGACGCTGCGAGCCCTTCGGGCTCGGCCCGCCTCCGTGGCGCGACGCGGTCGGCCGGTGGGTCGAACCTGTCGCTCCGGGTCGCCGGGCCGGGATCGACTGCACCCGGTCAGGTCGTGGGGAACTCGACGACCTTGCCGCGGTTGATGCTGACCCAGTCGCGGGCGTCGAGGTACGGGCGGAAGCTCTCGGTGATCGCCTGCTGGTGGGCGTCGGTCTTCGGCTGCTGCAGCTCGAACAGGTGGGGGAACTCGAGCCATGCCGTCACCGCGTGCCAGAGCCGCAGCGCCGCGTCCCCCGTCGGCGGGTCGATCAGCACCGGGCCGAACAGGCAGTGGTCGCCGAAGAACATGGTCGGCACGCCGTAGCCGCCCGCCGCCACGACCCGGTCGTGCTCGGCCCGCACGACGTCGTGCGTGGCCTGGTCGCCGATCGCCTCGTCGACCAGCGCAGGGTCGAGACCGAGCTCCTCGAGCAGGTGGCGGGCGACGTCGGGGTCGTGCGGGCGATGACCGTCCTCGTGGAGGGCCCGTCCGGCGCGCTCGTACCACGCGTCGAGGTGCTCCATCCCGATCTCGCGCAGGCGTGCACCGATCCGCATCATCGACCATCCGTACGACCACTCGCGTTCCCACGGATGCTTCTTGCCGGGTTGCCGGTTGATCTCCTCGAGACTGAAGAACCGCCAGTTGATCGTCAGGCCGGTCTGCTCACGGACGTCGCGGAGCCATTTCGACGTCTGGTAGGCGAACGGGCACATCACGTCGAAGTGGAAATCGACCACGCTGCTGTCGGGGGCGCTCATCGGTCCAGCCTTCCACGCCGCCACCCGACGCGACGAGGGGTACGTCCGAGTCGACCGGCGGCGGGCCGTCAGCGATCGCCGAGCCGGGCGAGGGCACGCCGCCGGCGCATCCGCTTGTTGCGGCGGGCGATCGCCACGAACGCGATGAACGCCGCCGAGACGACGAGCCAGACCACCAGCGCCACGAGGGCGACCGTCGCCAGCGGGCTCGCCCATGCGTTGCCACTGCCGGCCGGGCGCTGCACCGTGTCGGTGCGCAGGTTGACGCTGGTGCCGTCGAGCGGCGCCACCCACTCGATCACGCCGTCGTCGACCTCGGTGCCCGTCTCGGACGACACGATCTCGCCGGGCAGGGCGATGCGGAACGTGAACGAGATCGCCTGCGACGGCGTCAGACCCGATGCGGCGATCTCGGCCCCGAACGGCAGGCCGCCGACGGCCGCCAGCAGGTCGGCGTCGGCGAACGTCTCGAACCCGTTCGTGAGCACGAGATCACCGTTGATCGCGTTGGTGACCTGACCCTCGGCGTCGGCGGTGCGAGCCGCCTCCATCCCCTCGAGCGGTGGCCCGATGCTGTTGAGCACGTTGGCGAGCTCGACCGCCGAGCGGAACTCGTGGGTGAGCGTGATGGTCGCGCCGCCGCCCTCGACCAGCGTCGGCCCGTCGACGACCCACCCGTTCGCGATCGCATCGTCGAGTCGCAGATCGTCGATCAGGTCGGGCACCTGCCCGAGCAGCTCGTCGTCCGCCACGGCGACGACCGTGACCACGCCGGTGCCGTCGGGTTCCATCTCCACCGACACCGAGACGTCGAGGCGGCACGCCGACAGTGCGAGGACGGCCACGACGAGGAAGGCGAGTCGGCGGGTCACGGCGCCCCATCATCGCAGGGCCGCGCAGGCCCCGGCTGGCACCTCGTGAGCATCGGCGCACGCCGGATTCGGTGCACGGATGGTCACCGGAGTGAGATGATCACTGTCGTGCTGCCCGAGATCGTCCCGACGCAGCGGCATCGCTTCTACGACGGCGGCGAACCGGCCGACGACGACGGCGAGGGCGGTGAACCGCCGAACCGCGAGGCCGAGCTGCAGATCCGCCTCGACCGGCGACTCGTCGACGGCGACGAGATCTTCCTGCTCACCCGCCGGATCGCCTATGACGACCGCCACTGCGGCGAGATCGTCGTGCCGCCGGTGTACGCCTCGTTCACGTCCGACCTCACGTCGGTCCCCGCGCTGTTCACGTGGCTGGTGCCCAAGACCGGCGCGCACCTGCCGGCTGCGCTGATCCACGACGGCCTCGTCGGTGACCCGCACGATCCGACGTACATCTCCACCGAGGGCCACACCATCGATCGGGTCGAAGCCGACCGCATCTTCCGCGACGGCATGGCCGACACCGGCACCGGGTTGGTCCGCCGCTGGCTCGTCTGGACCGCGGTCACCCTCGCCACGATGTGGGCGCGCGACAGCACGTCGTCACGGGCCGCGGTCCGCGTGTACTACCAGGTCATCGTGGCAGCGACGCTGGCCTCGATCGCCTGGCTCGGCTACGTGGCGACCGCCGACCTCTTCGACCGGGCGTGGTGGCTGACCTACGAGTTGCCGTGGATGGGCGACCGCAGCTTCGGCGCCGAGCTCGTCACCGGCGCGGCAGGAGCGATCGCCATCCCGCTCGCGCTCGGCCTGTCATGGGGCCGCTTCCACCGGGCCGGGTTCATCGCCGGTGTGGCACTCGGTCTGCTCTTCCACGTCACGATCGCGCTCGCAGCTGTGCTCGCCGTGTACCAGGCGCTCGAGCGCGTCGCCGTCGCGGTGCCGACGTTGGCGCTGCGACTGGGCACGGCCGCGGTCACGCTGGCGGCGGGCGCCGTGTTCGTGATCGCGCTGCTGTAGCACCGACCGGGCGGCCGGACACGGTCAGCTCTCGGGCGGGGGCGGCTCGGTGTTCTCGTCGTTGGTGGCGGTGGTCGCCAGCTCGACCGAGGCCGGCGGCACGAACCCCTCGACCGCGTTGAACGAGAACTGCATCTTGCCCTCGTTCTCGGGGTCGGGCTCGACGTCGACGACGATGATCTCGCCGGCCGAGAAGGTCTTGTAGAGGATCTTCTCGGACAGGACGTCTTCGACGTGACGCTGGATGGCACGGCGCAAGGGTCGCGCGCCGAGCTGCGGGTCGTAACCGATACCTGCCAGCTGCTCTTTCGCGGCCTGGGTGACCTCGATGCCGAGACCCTGGCCCTCGAGCTGCCCGACGAGGCGCTTCAGCATGAGGTCGACCATCTCGACGACCTCGGCCTGCGAGAGCTCGTGGAAGACGATCGTCTCGTCGATGCGGTTCAGGAACTCGGGCCGGAAGTGCGCCTTGAGGGCGTCGTTGACCTTCTCCTTCATGCGCTCGTAGCTCATCGCCGAGTCGTCGGTGGTGAAGCCGACGTTGGCCTTGCGCAGGTCCTGCGTGCCGAGGTTCGACGTCATGATCAGCACGGTGTTGCGGAAGTCGACCGACCGACCCTGCGAGTCGGTGAGGCGACCCTCTTCGAGGATCTGCAGCAGCGTGTTGAACACGTCGGGGTGGGCCTTCTCGATCTCGTCGAACAGCACGAC
>JAAUYD010103525.1_pt1 | contig 10161 bp, 8 predicted proteins | sample 7278101 | NCBI WGS metagenome assembly JAAUYD01 (sample SAMN14350128, study PRJNA611818) | marine sediment metagenome | isolation source: surface marine sediment (0.6m) | place: French Polynesia: Moorea | collected 2018-08
AAATGGTCGAGGAAGATGTCGCGCTCGGCAAACGGCACCTGGAACATGCGGGCCGACGGCCGGCACACGGTGGCTACCGTGGAACGGCTGTCGACGAAGAAAAGGCGGCGTTCCTTCAACACCGAGAAAACCTGGTACATGCGCGTTGATTCGGCCGTCAGCCGTGAGCCCATGTGGTTGTTGACGCCCTTGACGCCGGGCAGGGCGTCCAGGTTGCGGTTGAGTTGAGCGATCAGATCATCCGGCGACATGGTTGCCAGCAGTGCTCCGGGCCCCGGGTCCACCTGGGGATACTCTTCCGGCTCCATGGGCTGGTGCAGCATGATTTCGCGGCCCCGGGCACGGATGGCTTTGACGGAACTTTTAAAAAACGGGCTCTGGGGCAGCACCGCAAACGTCAGGGGGATATCGAGTGCCAGCAACTGCTTCAACAACTGGCGGTCGTAGCCGATGTCGTCGATGATGATGGCCACTTGCGGCCGGCCGCCTCGGGGCACCGGTACGGGCGCCGCTTTGGGGGCCCGGCGGGCGATCTCTTTCTTGGGGAATACTTCATAGACCGGTTTGGCGGGCTTGGCCGGGGACACCTTGGGTGCGGTGCGCACCACTCGGGGCGCCTTGGGTTTGGCCGCCGGTGCCTTCGGCCTGGCCGCCTGCTCCGGAAGGGCCGCCGGAGGCGGTGCATAGTGCCACAGCAATGCTCCGGCGCCGCAGACAATACCCACCAGAAGCGCAAACCCGATCCCGATCTTAGCCAGGATCTGTCGCGGGGCCGGTTTCTTTTTCGCGCTTTTCCGCCGCCGCTTGGCCGGCGCCGGTTTCTTTTTGCGTCGCGTGCTCATGGAGCCAACCACGGGTGCCGCGGCCGGCGGCGGACGGCCGCGGCACCGGGGCGGGAGTTGTCGGCGCGGGCGGTGCCGCTAATGATCGAGCCCGCTGAACAGGTTGTAGGAGACTAAAATATCCAGGGCGCGCATGATCTGGTTGTCGCGCCTGAGATTTTCCATTTCAAGCGGATTGACGCGGAATTCGACGTCCCCGATGCCAGATTGCTCATTCGCCTTGTCCTCGTCCTGGGTCTTTTTCTTCTCGGAGGTGTCGCCCGAATCCAGATGATTCTGCAGGTCCCTCTCCTTGAGAAAGCCGTCGTCGCCATTTTCGTCATCCGGCTCTTCCAGCGGCTTGTAGGGTACGATGATATCCGGTTCGATGCCCTTGGCCTGGATCGAGCGGCCGTTGGGGGTATAGTAGCGTGCGATGGTCAGTTTCAGACCGTAGCCGTCCCGCAGGGATTCGACCGTCTGGACCGACCCCTTGCCGAAAGACGTCGTTCCCAGAATCAGGGCTCGTTTGTGGTCCTGGAGCGCCCCGGCCACGATCTCGGAGGCGCTGGCGCTGCCACCGTTGATCAGGACCACGATGGGGTAGTCGCGCTCGACCTCGTTGGGCGAAGCGTTGAACACCCGGGTATTGGCCGGATTGCGCCCCTTGATCGAGAGGATGGCGCCCTCGTCGATAAAAATGTCCGAGACTTCCAGGGATTCCTCCAGAAGGCCGCCGCCATTGTTGCGCAGGTCCAAAACCAGGCCCTTCAAAGGGCCGCTGTCGCTCTCGATTTTTTCGAGCGCTTCCAGAAAATCCTCGGTGGTGTTGCCGGTGAAATTGGTGATCCAGACATAGCCGAACCCCGGTCTGAGCACGTGGGCCTTGATGCTCTTGACCGGTATGACGTCACGAACCAGTTCGAACTCGAGGGGTTCTTGCTCTCCCTGCCGAATGACCGTGACCTTGACCGGGGTGCCCTTGGGGCCGCGCATCAGCTGGACCGCCTGGCGAAGGTCGTTGACCCGCTTGTCGTCCACCATCACGATGCGGTCCTGGGCCCGGATGCCGGCCTTGGAGGCCGGCGTACCCTCGATCGGCGAGATGACCGTCACGAAGCCGTTGCGCAGGGTGATGTGGATGCCGATGCCCGTGAAATTGCCCTTGGTGTCGATCCGCAAGTCCTCGTAGGCTTCCGGCGCCAGCAGGGAGGAGTGCGGGTCCAGGCTGTGGACCATGCCTTGAATGGCTTTCTGTATAATTTCGCCGGTATCGACCTCATCCACATATTTCTGGGTGACGATTTCGAGCACATCGGTGAACAGTTTGAGGCCCTTGTAGGTTTCATCATTTCCGGCGGCGCCGAGCACCGCGCTGCCGGCCGTCCAGACGACGGCCGCCAGGGCCAGGATGACCCAGATTTTGGTCCCGCCCTTTGTTTTGATTATCATCCGTTTCTCCTTTTGATCCAGCCTTTTGATCCTGATGGTTTCGTAAAACCTTCGATGGCGTCGCCCCTCGCTTTTCGCCGCTTGCCGGGCGGCCCAAGGCGTCTATCGACCATTTTGCGAAACCATATGAACCTCTATGATGCGGTGGGCCGTCATTCCTCGATCATCCACATCTGGGGGTCTTCGGGTTTGCCGCGATGCCGGACTTCGAAATAGAGGCCCGGACCGGAGAGCGCCCCGGACTCGCCCACCGTCGCGATGACCTCGCCGCTTTTGACCGCCTCGCCCTTCTGTTTGAACATCTCTTCCAGATGGGCGTACAGCGTGCAATAGCTGTGACCATGATCGACGATCATCATGTTGCCGTAGCCTTTGAACCAGTCCGCATAAAGGATGCGACCTCCCGAGACGGAGTGAATGGGTTCGCCCCGGTCGGACCGGATATCGACTCCGCTACGGTAGTTGGTGATATTGTAGCGGGTGTTTTTAAAGGGCCCAAAAAAATTAATAATTTTACCTTGAACCGGAGGCTTTAGCAACCCCTTGAGCCGGCCGAACGAACCCGGCTGCGCCTCGGCCCGGGCCGCGTCCACGATACTGCTGCGGCTCAAGCTGTCGATGGTGCGATCGAGATCGCGGGCGGAGGCCTGCAGCGACGCCAGGGCGGCCTCTTTCAGGGCCTGCATGTTCCGGGTGTCCTGCAGCAAAAGCGCCCGCTGCACCTTTTCATGATGCAGGCGGTCGAGGTTTTGGCGACGCGTCTGCTCGAGCCGGCGCTGTTCGTCGCGATGGGTCTCCAAATCACGGCGCAGGTCGTTCCAGCGGTCGAGGTCCGCGGCCAACTGCCGGCGCTGGCGGTCGTCGGCGTCCAGAATGAACTCCAGCGCATTGCGGCGCTGCACCATGTCGTTGACCGTGCCGGACGAGGCCATCAGATTGGCCGCGCCCAACCAGTTGAGCTTGTAGAGGGCCACGAGGCGGCGGGAAACATCCGCACTGTTGCGGTCGATGCGATCCTCGAGCGTGCGGCTCTCTTCGAGGACCCGGGCGATTCGGCGATCCAAAGCCGCCAGCGCCTTTTTGAGGGAGGCCGCCTGGCGGCGGTTGCGGTCGATGGCCCGGGCCAGGTCCTCAAGGCGCGCCATCAACTTTTTTTCCTGGCCGGCCATTTCAGCCAGGCGCCGACGGTGTTCCTTGAGCGCTTGATTGACGGCCTGCTTATCGGACCTGGTCCGGTCCAGGGCCAGGGTCGTGTCGATATAGCGGGGGTGATTGCGAACATAGCCGACGATATCGTCAAAATCGGCCTTGAGCCATTTATCCGAGGATTCCAGCACGATCAGGCGATCGCCTTTCTGAAGGATGTGGAGCGGTTCGCCCTCCAACGAGGGCTGCGGGCGCAGATTGAGCTGCTCGACTCGCACCACGGCTTCGCGCTCGGCGGCGCCGGCCGCCGGGAGGATTCCCGTCAGAACGATGACGCCGAGCAGTGCCGCCGTCAGACTTTTAGATACTGTTTGAGCGAAAGGTGACATCCCAACCATCCGACAAGGGTACTGGCAACGACGATGGCAGTGAGCAGACCGGGCGACAGAAATCTCAGATTCACGAGCCCGGTGACACTAACCGCCTGTATTTTGGACTGAATCAACATAAACATGATCAGGAGGGCCACAAGACCGCTAATTCCCCCCAGCGCCCCCTGAATCATGCTCTGAAGATAGAAAGGCGCCAGAATGAAGCGTTCGGTGGCGCCCACCAGGCGCATGATCTCAACCTCCTCCCGGCGGGAGTAGAGGATGAGCCGCACCGTGTTGCCCACGATAAAGACCGAGGCGATGAAAAAGAGCCCCCCCATGGCGTAGCTCGTCATACGGAAAAGACTGAAGAGCGTGACGAACCGCTCCACCCAGCGCTGTCCATATTCCACGTCGGCCACCCCGGCGAGCGCCTCCAGTTTCGCGGCCACGTCCTCGGCTTTTTCCCAGTTGCGTGCGGTGGGGATCATCTGGACTTCGAAGGCATCCGGGAGCGGGTTGCGTTCCAGCCCGTCCAGAATGGAGGACTGCCGCCGCATCTGGGCGCGGAGCCGCTCGAGAGCGGTCTCCTTGGAAATGAACTCGGCCGTCTGCACGCCGTAGACCTTGCCGATACGGGCTTCGATAGCGTGGCGCTGGGCCTTGTCCAGATCGTTTTCGAGGTAGACCATAATACGGATGCCGCGGCGCCATGACTCCAGCATATCGGTCGTGTTGATGAAGAAGAGCACGGCCGCACTGACGATCAGGATCGAAAGCGCAATCGTACTGATGGTTACGGCGTTGAGCAGGCGATTCTGACGAATGTCCTGCAGAGCGCGTTTGAGGTGCAGCGATCGCATCGTCGTTCCTCTGGTTGCCGAAGCGCTAAATCGTGGGCGCGGCCGTCAGTTGGCCCTCGTTTAAATAGATGACGCGGGCCGGTATGCTGCGGATCAGGGCCCGGTCGTGGGTGGCCACGACGACAGTGGCGCCCCGGGTGTGAAACGCTTTGAGCAGCCCCATGATCAGGCTGGCGGATTTGGCGTCCAGGCTGCCCGTGGGCTCGTCCGCCAGAATGATGGTGGGGTCGCCCACGACGGCCCGCGCCACGGCCACCCGCTGCTGTTCACCGCCGGATAGCGCCGGGGGGTAGGCGTTCTGGCGGTTTTCCATCGCCACGGTGCGCAATACACTGGCCGTCTTCTTGCGGACGTAGCGGGCATTGCGGCCGGCCGCCTCCAGAACGAGCGCGATGTTTTCGTGAACCGTGCGGGTCGGGATCAATTTGTAGTCCTGGAAAATGATGCCGAACTTGCGGCGCAGGAGATGAATCCGGTTGCGGGCCAGCCGGGAAATGTTGATGCCATCCACCAGCACCTGCCCCTCGGAGGCCTTTTCACCGCGGTAGAGCAATTTCAATAGGGTTGTTTTGCCGGCCCCGCTGGGGCCGGTGACGAACAGAAATTCGTTGCGGTAGATATCCAGGGTGAGATCGGTGAGGGCATTTTTCGCGTGGTACTGCCGGTAGACGTGGAACAGACGGATAATCGCCGCCTTGGCGCTGGTTTCGCTCATGCCGGCGTTCTTACCCTCTGGTGGTTGGCGGCGCGGTGCGCTGCATTCGCATGATTCGTGTCAGCCCTTGCGCCGCGCGCGTTTGGCGGCTTTAGCGATTGACCCGTCAGGGATTAACTGTTAAAACGCAACCGAGTTCAGGGAGTGCCGTCCCCGGTTTTCCTTGCTCAAGCCTCCACTGAAACCCATGAACTAGGCTTCTTCCAATTTGGTGGAGGCTTTTTTTATATCGAATTTATATCGAAATCGATGGCCTAAATCAACTCGTCCGGCCGACACCCCCGAGGGGCGGTCCGGAAATCACCACGCCCTTGCAAGGAAAAAGACTCATGACCGCGATGACGCCCAAGACCGAACTGATCGATCTTCTGTGCCGTAAATCCTTCCAGTACAGCCCGGAGCCGGTGTTCAAACTGGTTTCCGGCCAGATGAGTTCGTTTTACGTCAACTGCAAGCCCACCAGCCTGAGCCCGCGGGGCATGTTTCTCATCGGGCATCTGGTACTCGAGGCCTTGACGGCCGAGGATCTGAAGGGCGTCGGTGGCCTGACCTTCGGGGCGGACCCGATCGCGGTGGCCACGGCGTTTGCCTCCGAGCTTGAAAAGCGACCCCTGCAGGCCTTTTCGATTCGCAAGGCGCAAAAGGACCACGGCATCGTCAAGTGGATCGAAGGCGATATCAGCCCGGGCGACCGGGTGGCCATCATCGACGATGTGGCCACCACGGGCGGCTCCACCATCAAAGCTATCGAACGGGCCCGCAGCGAAGGGGTGGCAGTGGCCCAGGCCGTGATCCTGGTGGATCGCCAGGAAGGGGGGCTGGACAACATCCGTCAGCATGTGCCGGACGTCACCGCCATTGTCACGCGTGATGAGCTCGTGGCGCGCTGGAAAGCCCTGAATCCGACCGCCTGAGCGTCAGCCCCGCCATTTCAGGTCGTCAGCCCTGCGCATCGGCGATGGCCACCTCCTCGAACGTCTTGATGTCCGCCAGCACGCGGGTGGCCGCATCGATCAGTTCCATGGCCACGGCCGCGCCGGTGCCCTCCCCCAGCCTGAAGCGCAGATCCAGCAGGGGCTCCAGCCCGAGGTGGTCGAGCATGTAGCGGTGGCCCACCTCCACTGAACGATGGCTGGCGAACAGGTATTCGCGCGCGCCGGGCGCCAGCTCGCAGGCGATCAGGGCCCCGGCCGTGGCGATCAGGCCGTCGCAGACCACCGGGATACCCCGGGCGGCGGCGCCGATGACGATACCGGCGATGCCGCCGATCTCGAAACCGCCCACCTTGGCCAGCACATCCAAGGCGTCGGCAGGATCGGGCTGGTTGATCTGCAGCCCCTTGTGGATGGCCGCCTGCTTGCGCAACAGCCCCTCGTCATCGATCCCCGTACCGCGCCCGGTCAGGGCCTCGAGGCGCATGCCGGAATAGGCCGCGATGATGGCCGTGGAGGGCGTGGTATTGCCGATCCCCATATCCCCGGTGCCGAAAAGCTGGACCGGGCCTTCAGCCAGAATGGTTTCCACGATATCGATACCGGCCTCCAGGCTGGCCACCGCCTGAGTGCGCGTCATGGCCGGACCCGCGGAGAAATTACGCGTGCCTCTGGCAATTTTCTTGTGGAAGATCGGCAGGTCCGGCGCGAAATCCTCAGCGACCCCCAGATCGGCCACCCGGACCTCGGCCCCGGCATGTCTGGCCAGCACGTTGATCGAGGCCCCGCCGCGGACGAAATTATGGACCATCTGGGGGGTGACCTCCTGAGGGAACAGACTTACCCCCTCCTCGCAGATGCCGTGGTCGCCGGCACAGGTGACGATCACCTTGCGCTCCAGACGCACGTCCAGGGTTTGAAAAATGCCGGCCAGCCTTGCACCGATGTCCTCGAGCATGCCGAGGCTTCCGGCCGGGCGGGCCTGCTGCCGCAGCCGCTCCAGCGCCTTCTCGCGCCACCTGCGGCCGGGCGGGGTGATCGCCTTGATGCATGCTTGCAGCCGTTCCATGATGACTCCTATCGATGAAAAATTATAATTTTTCTTTTATTCAGCGTGGGGAAACCAACGCTCTTTAGTTATTGGTTACTTTTCTCAAGCGGTAAGAAAAGTAACACCTTAAAATAAGATCAGATCAATCTTGCCACCCGGAGGCCGCAAGATATGACCGACCACGAATCATGGCGAAGGCTACTCTCTCGCCGGAGCCGTTTTGGCCGCGCTGATATCGGGCTGAAACAGCACCATACCCTTTTCCATGGCGCAGAAATCTCCGCACATCGTGCAGGTCTGGCGGTTTTCCGGGACCCGGCTGGCGCGGACTGTTTGGGCTTGGTCCGGAAACAACAGATGCTGGAAATGGTCCGCCCAGCGCGTGTCTCGCCGCGCCATGGCCACGGCTTTTTCGCGCTCGCGCCGCTCCGGGTATTTGGCGATGTCGCCGATGTGGGCCGCCAGCCGCGTGGCCCGCACCCCTTCGCGAACGTCCTCCACGTTGGGCAGGGCCAGATGCTCGGCCGGTGTGATGTAGCAGATCAAATCCGCGCCGTGACGGGCGGCATTCGCCGCCCCGATGGCAGCGGTGATATGATCGTAGCCGGCCCCGCTGTCGGCCGGCAGCGGACCGAGCACATAGTAGGGGGCGTTGCCGCTCATTCGCTTTTCAAGCATGATATTGCCCGCGATCTCGTCCAGGGGGACGTGTCCCGGCCCCTCCACCATGGTCTGGCAGCCCATTTCGCGGCCCAGTTCGGCCAGTTCGCAATTGATCACCATTTCCGCCATCTGGGCCCGGTCGTGGCTGTCGTGGATGGCGCCGGCGCGGATCCCGTTGCCCAGTGAAAGCACGGCATCGTATTTTTTCATGAGGGCGCAAACCCGGTCGAAATGCTCATAGAGCGGATTCTCCCGCCGGTTGGTTTCCATCCAGGACACCATGAATGTGCCCCCCTTGGAGACCAGGCCGCCGTAGCGATAGCCCTGTTGGCGCAGCCGGTCGATGGTGTAGCGGTTGATCCCGCAGTGAATGGCCATGAAGGCGATGCCGTCCGCCAGCTGTTTTTCGATCAGTTCGAACAGGAATTCCGTGTCCAGCCGGTTGGGATTGCTGTATTTACGCGCCGCCTCGCAAAAGGCCTGGTAGAGGGGGACGTTGCCCACCGGCAGGCAGCAGTGGGACAGCACCTCACGGCGCACCCGGTCCAGATCGCCACCCGTGGAGAGCTCCATCAGGGTGTCGGCCCCTTCCTTTTCCGCCACCTGGGCCTTGCGCACCTCGAGGTCGATATCGACGATATCGGACGATGTGCCGATCGAGGCGTTGACCTTGGTGCGCAACCCCCGACCGATGCCCACCGTTTTCTGGTGGGGACGCGCCGGATTGCCCGGGATGACGATTTCACCGCACGCCACCCGGCGCCGGACCGTCTCGGCGGCCAGGCCTTCCTGCTCCGCCACGGCGCGCATGGCCGCCGAAGTCTCCCCGGTGCGGGCCAATTCCAGTTGTGTCTGCATGCTTTACCTCCCATCCGTTGTTGACCAGTCATCGAAGCATTTGGTGCGCCGGCGGGCGGAGGCGATCGGGCATAAAAAAACCGCATCCCGCGCCGGGGCGCGACACACGGAATTCAGCGGACAACATCCTTCCTCGACGGGCTGCCGGGCAGGTCTTCTGGCTTGCAGATCATCCCTGACGCCGCGCCTTCCCGCCCTTTTGATACGGGCAGTGGCCATGCCCCCGACCCTTTCCGGCGGGGCGCTCATGCGGCGTCGGTCCTTGCTCACAGCGCCGGTCCAACGCTACGGAATTTCACCGTATTCCCTTTTCAGCCCGCCACCGGCCCATCTCGACCAGCGGCGAGCAACCACGGCAACTGTCGCCTCTTTTATTACAGTCCCTGTGAAAAGACAACGTGCAATCCCCACCCGCCGCCGAACACGCGGACACCGGCCCCGTGGCTGGTTAAGCGCAAGATCGTGCTTATTTTATTATGTAATTATTGGATTAAGTGGTCATTTGCGTTGGTCTTTGCTTGCGACTTCAGACGCCGGACGGAAAAAGCGGCGGTCTGGAAAAATCGGATATAATCGTCGTTTTCCTTTAAAATGCCATTGTTTATGGCTTTACAAGCCGAATCGGTTGTGTTATTCGCTTTTTTTTCCTAAAATGGGGCTTAAATATAGGAATCAAAAGGCACGCTAATGAAAAAGAAAGACATCGAGTATTTTCGAAATCGACTGAGTGATCGCCTGGAGGAACTCCTGAGCTCGGCGGATAGCACGGTCTCCGGCATGACAGCGCAAAAAGAGAATTTCCCCGACCCTACGGATCGGGCCTCTCTCGAAGCCGAGCGCAACTTCATGCTGCGCATCCGCGACCGCGAGCACAAGTTGATCAAGAAAATCAAAAAGGCGCTGGACCGCATCGACAACGGCACATTCGGCATCTGCGAAGCCTGTGGTGAAGACATCTCGATTGCACGCTTGAAGGCCCGTCCCGTCACGACCCAATGCATCGAATGCAAAACCATGGAAGAGGCCCAGGAAAAAGCGCTTGGGTTGTAGTTCCAATGTGAATATCGATCTTCACATTCATTCCACGGCTTCCGACGGCTCGCTGACCCCGACCGCGATTATCGCCCGCGCACGCCAGTGCGGGCTCGCGGCCATTGCCATCACGGATCATGATACCCTGGCCGGTGTCCAAACAGTTGTGACCAACGGCCTCCCCCCCGATCTTCACTTTCTCAGCGGCGTCGAGATCAGTACGGCATCTCCGGATGGATTCCCCTGCGGGGGCAGCC
>JAAUYD010045732.1_pt1 | contig 10160 bp, 10 predicted proteins | sample 7278101 | NCBI WGS metagenome assembly JAAUYD01 (sample SAMN14350128, study PRJNA611818) | marine sediment metagenome | isolation source: surface marine sediment (0.6m) | place: French Polynesia: Moorea | collected 2018-08
CTCGCCCAAGTTATTCGGTCTTTTAATGCAGGATTAAAGACATGAACTCGCTGATTAGCCGAAGAAACAGGAGAATCAGGAGAATTAATAGCTTGAGACTGAATATAAGGACCGTCAATTAAAATATCGAGTTGAGCCAATAAATCTTTAGAGCCAGCAGGAGCATATTCCGATTGCAGTCGCTCTAGAGTAAATCCAGTAAATGACATAACATTAAGTCCTTTGGCTTTAACTTTACGAGCCAAGTTGGCTAAAGCTGGAGCTTGCCAAAAAGGTTCTCCCCCCGAGAAGGTAACACCTTCATGACGAGGATTACTGGTAATTTTCTCCACCAATGTATCTATTGCCATCAATTGATTAATTTCAAAAGACCAAGACTCGGGATTAAAACAACTAGGACATTCTCGCAAGCATCCCTGCACCCAGATTACAGCCCGACATCCAGGACCATTAACTTCTGATTCATCTACATAACCCATCAGGTTGAGGCATCCAGGGGGAATTTCCATTAATTTTAGATAGGCATTTTTTTCAGTTGTCATTTTCTTACTCCTAATTACCAGAAAACTTCTAACTTTCAGCAGGGAGGCTTTGCCATCATGTTAATACAACTTTTAGAGGAATCAATCAGGGAATAGAGATTGGGGATTGGGGATTGGGGATTGGGGTGTGGGTAAGAGACAATAGGTAATAGGCAATAGGTCTAAAGAAGGACAGGAAATAATACTGATGAGTGATTACTTATGACTTATGACTTTACAATAACCATGATGTTCCCTATAGTTACAAGTGTGATCGCAGTCTTAACAATACTTTTCTTGATTAATGTGAGATATGATCGCACAGTTAAGAAAATATGGGTTTCTCTTAAATCTGAGCCAAGCAATACCATTTTTACTAAAGACATGGTTGCCAACTTAGATGAACCAGTACAAAAATATTTTTTACACGCCATTAAACTGGGAACGCCAATAGCTGCTGGAGTAGAACTAGAAATGAGTGGTAGTTTCAGACTTAAACCCGATCCAGACTGGATACCAATGCAAGCATCAGAGATCATTTCTCAATCTCCTGGTTTTGTCTGGAAAGCTAAAGTAGGCAAAGGTTTAGGGGAATTGAGGAGTGCAGATTACTACAGTAAGGGCAAAGGTAAAATGAGATTCTCTATCTGGGGTTTAATTCCTGTAGTTAATGCTCAAAATGATAATATTACTCGCTCTAGTATTGGCAGACTAGGGTGTGAGTCTATTTGGTTGCCTTCTGCTTTGTTGCCTCAAAATGGTGTAATTTGGAAAGCAGTGGCAGATAACACTATCCAAGCTAATTGGAAAATAGATAACGAATCTATAACCCTAACTTTGACTATCGATGCTGATGGTAAAGTCCTCAAGTTGTCTTTACTGCGTTGGGGAGACAAAACAGAAGATGGTAGCTGGCAATATATTCCCTTTGGTGGAGAAGTAAAAGCAGAAAAAACTTTTGCTGGATACACTGTTCCTTCCGCAATTAGTGCAGGATGGTGGTTTGGTACAGATAAGCATTGGGCATTTTTCCAACCAATAATCGAACAAGCCAAATTTTCTTAACTATAGGGCGATATGGATTACTACAATATCGGAAATAGCGATCGCTATTCAGAATTAAGAACTCAGAATTCAGAATTCAGCAATCAACTATCAACCATCAACAATTAACCATCAACAACTAACCACTAACCATGAACCACTAACAAAAAAATCCTTCACAACTTTCTCAAACTCTTGATTTATAAACAATAAGAGAGGAATTTAAAGTTGAAAGCAGTGGCAGTAAAAACCTTAACTATTAACGATCGCCTAGTTAGTGCTAGAGAATCAGAAACTGTTTTAGATGCTGCGCGAGATGCAGGTATTCACATTCCTACTCTCTGTCATCTAGAAGGAGTATCGAATATTGGTGCTTGTCGCTTATGCTTAGTTGAGATTTCTGGTAGCAATAAACTCCAACCTGCTTGTGTAACTAAGGTAGCCGAAGGTATGGAGATACAAACTAACACTGAACGATTGCAAAAATATCGTCGGATGATAATCGAACTACTATTTGCTGAAGGTAATCATATTTGTTCGGTGTGTGTTGCTAACGGCAATTGCGAGTTACAAAATTTAGCAGTAGAAATGGGGATGAATCATGTTAGTTTAGCCTATCAGTTTCCCCAACGCACTGTAGATTTATCTCATGATCGCTTTGGTATCGACCATAATCGCTGTGTTCTTTGTACTCGCTGCGTTAGAGTCTGTGATGAAATTGAAGCAGCCCACACTTGGGATATGGCAGGAAGAGGACATAATTCTCATGTTATTACCGATCTCAATCAGCCTTGGGGTACTTCTGATAGTTGCACTTCTTGTGGTAAATGCTTGATGGCTTGTCCGACAGGTGCAATTTTTGCTCAGGGTTCAACAGTAGGAGAAATGACTAAAGAACGCTCCAAGTTGGAATTTATTACAACAGCAAGGAAGAAAGGAGAATGGTTGGTAGTTGGTAGTTAGTTGGAGTGTTAGCGCGGAATTAAAAAGAGAATAAAGTTGACATAGGGATTGGGGATTAAGGAGGTGAATTAAATGTTACGTCATATATTAGAGGAAATCGAATGGGCGCTCGCTTTGGTGATATTAACTCTAATTATGTTTTTGATTATTGCTAACTTGACTATTCAACCAGCCATTGCAACCATTACCGAAACAGATATTGCACCAGGACAAATACACTGTCGTTCGGAACAAATATTAACTGATGAAACAGGACATAAGTGGCAGATTATGTTATTTATGAATCAAGTTGATTCTTCCCAAGTCCCCTCTTTAAATCTCAGATTGTCTGGATTGTCTAGTTCTGTTTCCATTCAGTCCCAAAAACCTTTAGTAATTAGTACCAAGAGCGATCGCTATGAAGCGACAAATACGTTTTTAGGCAAATCACCTTTACCCAGTATTGGACAATACAACATCAAAAAAATCTTTCCCCAACTACCGACAGTGGATCTATTACTGGAAATACCTCTAGAAAAAGGCAAATCAACTCGTTTGCACATACCCAAAGCAATAGTAAAAGAATGGCAAGAAGTAGCAGCAAAAAATCCCCATTCATCTCAACCACTACCCTCTGGCTTTGAATTAGCTTGCTAGGAAATAACTCAAAAATGGTCAACCATGCTCCTACTAACTACTAACTACTAACCAGTAACAATGAATAAATTAAAATTAGCAACAGTATGGCTCGGTGGCTGTTCTGGCTGCCATATGTCCTTTCTAGATTTAGATGAATGGCTGTTGGATTTAGCAGCACAAATAGACTTAGTTTACAGTCCCCTGGCAGATATCAAAGAATATCCTGAAGGAGTGGATGTAGTCTTAGTCGAAGGTGCGGTGGCTAATGAAGATAATCTAGAGTTGATCAAAAAAGTACGCGATCGCTCCAACATTCTTATTTCCTTTGGTGACTGTGCGGTAACTGGTAATGTTACGGCTTTACGCAATCCTTTAAGAGATACCGAATCAGTGCTTCAGCGTTGCTATCTCGAAGCTGCCGATATACAAAATCAAATACCTCATCAACCAGGCATAGTACCAACTTTATTAGAACAAGTGCAACCAGTTCACGCCATAGTGAATGTAGATATCTATCTTCCTGGTTGTCCGACCGATGCGGATCGCATTCGTGCTGCTTTAGAGCCTTTATTGACTCGTGAAACACCAAATTTAACAGGAGAACAAATTAGGTTTGGTTAGGTTAAATTTAAGTTAATATATAGGTGAGCCCTAAAGTTAATCTACCTTAACCATAGATTAAGTGGCAACGCTGCCAAACCAGGCTCTAGGAAGAGGCGACTATGAAAGGAGCAAAAGAGTAACTTTTAGAGCGGTTCAACTGAAACTAGGTTAGGAGGAAACCTTGCACAATCACATAAGTGAGGGTTAAACGGGCTAAGTCGGCGAGTGACAAAGCCCGTTTAATTGATTTAGCTAAAAGCGATAAGATAGAAGTAGAGACTGGCTAAGATGCTTAAGCTGTATGATCCCGCTCTTCAGAATAAACAATAGGAGGCTAGCATCATGTTGAAAAATAAAACTAAAGAACCACCCCGTCAAAGCAAGTCGGATGCGATCGCGCAACCCATTCCCGATCCTTGGTCAAATCCTAGCACAGCAAAGGAAGCAAATCCTATTCCTGAAACTTGGCACTTACCCATAGAACCTTATCCCTTGATTAGTCCAGCAGGAAATCCAGAAGCACCTAGGCTAGTTAGTCATCAATCAACAAGTGAGGAAATTTTATTACAGGATGAACTCAAACTAAAAACTAGTGCTGGCAGCCGAATCAAACAACAGGTTGAGGGGGCTTTAACCTTACTTTATTGGCTAGAGACAATAGGGCAGCCAAATCCTAATTGGCAAATGTCATCACCCTAAATGCAGCAAACCAGAGAAAGCCAAGCTGTTACTTAGAAGCAACTTGGTACTTGTTCAGTTGATCGCACTTTGTTGAATGATACTCAAAGATACTAATTTTAAGATAATACCAAGTTCAGAATCGGCTCAAGCAAAAAGCTTTGAAGAAATCGAACATACTGCTGATTGGGCTTATCGAGTTAGGGGAGAAAATTTAGCTCAATTGTTGATTCAAGCAACCTTGGGGCTTTATTCTCTAGTGGGAATGCAGTTGACACCAGGTTCTCAGACAACGCGCTCAATTCAACTTAAAGGAATCGACCGTGAAAGTCTGTTGGTTGCTTGGTTAAACGAATTGCTTTATTTCCATGAAAGCGAGGGTTTAGGATTCGAGCAAATAAAAATCCAGTATCTCGATGAGACAAGCATAGAAGCAAAAGTTACTGGCGCACCCACTCAGCAATGGCTCAAGGATATCAAAGCAGTAACCTATCACAATGTAGCGATTTGCGAGACAGAATCTGGGTTGGAAGTCACGTTAGTTTTAGATGTATGAGGGAAAAAGTAGTCGAAATATAAACAATGACTATGCCCCCACTAAACTTGGTAAAAGGAGGGGCGATGAAGATTAGAAAACAAGATTTACAGCGCATCGATGATTATGTTTGGGTAATTCCTACATCTTTTCATCCAGAAATGAATGTACCCGTCTGGATATTTGCTGATGAGGAATTATTGGAAGATGCTCTGGAAGATTTATCACTTACCCAAGGAGTTAATGTTGCTTGTCTCCCTGGTTTGGTAGGTCACGTAGCAATTATGCCCGATGTTCACCAAGGGTATGGTATGCCGATAGGTGGTGTAATGGCAGCAAAAGTACCAGAAGGGATTATTTCGCCAGGGGCAGTTGGTTACGATATTAACTGTGGTGTCAGGGTTTTAGCTTCGTCCATTGAATATCAAACTGCCATCCCCTATTTAAATGATTTAGCTAGTACTTTATATCGCAATTGCCCCAGTGGAGTAGGAAAAGGTGGTAGCCTGCCCCTATCTGTCGAGGAATTCGATCATATTTGTCGTCAAGGTGCGCGTTGGGCATTAGGTAAAGGATATGCCACCCAAGAAGATTTAGAACGAACAGAAGAATTTGGCTGCTTAGAAGGAGCAGACCCAGCTAAAGCCAGTCAAAGAGCAAAACAACGGGGTAAAGGTCAATTAGGTACTTTAGGAGCGGGTAATCATTTTCTAGAAGTAGATGTGGTTGATGAGGTATTTGATACTGAAGCAGCAAGGGTAATGGGACTCGAACTAGGGTGTCTGGCTGTGCAGATTCACTGCGGTTCTCGTGGGTTTGGACACCAAATTTGTACTGACTACGTTCATGATTTTCAGTGGGCAGTTATTAACTATGGTATTAAATTGCCCGATCGCGAATTGGTCTGCGCTCCTTTTGATTCTCCCGAAGGACAGGCTTACTTAGCAGCTATGAAAGCAGCAGCGAATTATGCTTTTGCCAACCGTCAGGCATTAGCCTATCATGCTCGACGTAGTTTTCAAGAAGTATTTGGTTCTCAACCAGGAGTACAACCATTGCGCCAAGTTTATGATATTGCCCATAACATGGCAAAGATTGAAACCCACCAAATTGAAGGGGAAGAACTGACAGTTTGCGTTCATCGTAAAGGAGCAACGCGAGCCTTTGGTGCAGGGTTTGCTGGATTGCCAGCCGAATACCGCCCTTTGGGTCAACCCGTTCTCGTTCCTGGTTCAATGGGAACTGAAAGTTGGATTCTTCTAGGTACAAAAGCAAACGAAGAGCTATCCTTTGGCTCAAGTTGTCACGGTGCTGGACGGGTGATGAGTCGCCGACAGGCAAAACGTACTATTAGAGGCGATCGCCTTAGAGAAAAACTAGAACAAGAAGGAATTAACATTCGCGCTGGCTCGATGCCAGGACTAGCGGAAGAAGCTCCCCAAGCCTATAAAAATGTCAGCCGAGTAGTAGAAACAGTGAGCAAAGCTGGTATTGCTCATAAAGTTGCTCGTTTGCGACCTATAGCTGTCGTGAAAGGTTGAAGAAAGAAGGCATCACAGAAAAAAAAAGAACAAATTAACACTAAGATCTACTAATGTTTATGCTTATTTATGCAGCACAACTATCCCCTAATTCCTCTGGACTTCACAGACCAAACTCTCATCCTGGGAGGAAGTCATTTGAGTTACAGCGCAGGCAAATGGTGCGATACCAAATTCGCGATCGCGGTCTAAAAAATGAACGAGTCTTAGCAGCTATGTCTAAAGTACCCCGCCATCAATTTGTTGACTCATTTTGGAGAGATTTCGCCTATAGCGATCGCCCTTTACCGATTGGTCACAATCAGACTATCTCTCAGCCTTATATTGTGGCTTATATGAGCGAAGCTGCTGAAATTTCCCCCAGTGATAAAGTATTAGAAATTGGTACTGGTTGTGGATATCAAGCAGCAATACTAGGGGAACTAGCTCAAAAAGTTTACTCCGTCGAAATTATCCCGCAACTAGCGGATAGTGCGCGGAAAATCCTCACTCAACTGGGTTACGAGAACATCGAAATTAAAACAGGTGATGGATACCAAGGCTGGGCAGAAAATGCTCCCTACAACGCAATTATAGTTACCGCAGCTCCTAAAAGCATACCCCAAACCTTAATCGACCAATTAGCAATTAACGGCAAGATGGTGATTCCTGTGGGTACGTGGTATCAGGACATAGTTGTGCTAACCAAAACCAAAGATAGGATAGTTACGGAAAAAACCATTCCAGTTCGTTTTGTCCCGATGAGAAAAAAATCCGCTTTCTAAAAGTTAGACAATATTAGACATTATCTGTTTCTTAGTTCCTGCTTCACCAAAGAGAGTCGGCTCTTGCTTCGACCCAGGCATGACATCGGGTTCAGCTAACCCTAGTAAATTCGCGCCTAGCTGAATAGTCTCTGTCAGCTATCCAGTCACAGTTATGATTATCAAATTGATAAACTCTTTGAGGTAATGGAAGTTTATCCTTGAGATGTCCGCATTTAGGACATAATTTAGAACTGGAAAAAAAACGGTCGGCAATAACTAATTTGCTGCCATATAATTCAGTTTTATATGTTAGTTGTCTCCTAAATTCATAAAAACCAGAATCTGCTATAGCTTTGGACAATTTACCATTTTTCATTAATCCTTTGACATTCAAGTCTTCGATGACAATTTGCCTGTGGTTTTTAGCCAGTGTCGTAGTTAACTTATGAATAAAATCATTACGAATGCAACTGATACGGTAATGTAGTTTGGCAATACGGACTTGTGTTTTTTTCCAATTGGACGAACCCACTACTTGATGACGATTCAACCATTGTAGTCGCCTGAGTTTTTTTTCTAGTTTTTTATATGGTTTTGGGGAAGTTACTTCTTCTCCTGTTGATATTGTGGCAAATCTAAGTAACCCTAAATCCACCCCTATAGCTTGATTTTTGAGGAGCATTTTCTGTGGCTGTGGAGGTATTTCTAGTTTAAAGCTAACAAACCATTTATTGGCTCTTTTACTAATAGTTACCGATTTAGGTTTAATATCTTGAGGCAATCTTTCGTAAGTCTTTAACCAGCCAATTCTGGGAACTTTAATACGGTTATGTTCCACTGTAATTGAACCATCAAGAGTAAAGCGATCGTCCTGTCCTTTTTTCTTAAAACGCGGTGGTTTTTTGGCTTTGTTAAAACAATCATCCCAAGCTCTTCTTAAATGCCTTAAAGCATATTGTGGCGCACATTTAGACACCTCATAATACCAAGGATATTGTGGTTTAACTAAGGCTACTAACCATTTATGTAAATCAATTGCGGAGGGGAATTTTATTTTGGTTTCGGATTCTACTTGATTGTTATGGAGAATTTTTCTAGTTAAAGATAATCCCCAATTCCAAGCATGACGTGCTACTACTGCCTGTTTTGCTAAAAGAATTTTTTGAGTATTATTAACTTTTAATTCTGTTTTAAATCCTAATAGCATCTTTATTTAATTTTATCTGCTACTTCTCTTAGTTCTTTGACTAATGCTTTATTATTGTGACTTCTTGAGCCATATAATCTTGCACTAAATACAGTAATTATTTCTACAACATCTCGATGCTCAATCTTCTTCAAATGTTGAATCTTCACTTCGATTAATCATTACTACTTCTGTGGCATAAATTTCACAAAGCATGAATATTAATTCACTGCTTAAATTATTTATGGCGAGAGTTTAAAACAGCTTCAAAACCAGAAACAATATCCAGTAATTCTTCTGTAATAGTAGTTTGACGTTGATGATTGAATTCCATAGTTAGTTCGGTTAAACGTTCAGTAATATTTTTCTCCGCCATCTGCATTGCAGCTAATCTACTGGTATTCTCGCTTTTTAATGATTCTGCACAAGCACGATAGAGAGAGACAAAGAAATACTGACGGAATAAAGCTGCTGCTAAACGCTCCTCATTCATGGTGAAAGTGGGCAAACTGCGAGATGTCCATTGCTTCTGTTGTAAGCTTTTCAGCCATTGTATATTCAAAGGAAAAATTTGCAAGTCAGTGGGATGATATGTCGCACCACTATCGATATGATTATAGATGAGTAAAATTTGCTCTACCTGGTTTTCTCGTCGCCATCTTTCTAAAATTAAGACTATTTCTTGAACAGCAGATGTAATACCCCCAATAGAACTAGGTAAGGTAAAACAGGCTTCGCATTTATGTCCTGTTGCTTGTATAGAGTCGCATACTTTAGAACCAATCGCCAAAATAAGCCTATTTTCAGGTTCAAGAGCCAAATTTTCTATTTTTTCAACAAGATAGTTAGTAATGCGCTCATTAAATTGACCGCACATCCCCCAATCAGAACCCAAAACTACTATTCCTATAGGGCGACTGAAAGCAGATGTTTGTTTCAATAACATTTCTGGTCGCTGCTTCAGTAAAATTTGTAATCCCATTTCTAGGGTGCGATTGTATTCGGTGAGGGATTCTACTGCTTTTTCGTACTGACGGATACTTACAGCTGCTAAAGCTTTCATTGTTTTGACTACAGACTGTAAATCACCAGCCGTAGCAATTTTACGTTTGAGTTCTTCAATAGTCGCCATCTGTTGCTATTTGTTTTTTTGGCTGGAATAGGAGGAGGTAAAGATTGGAATCTTTATTTTGTATCGAGACATATATAATTATCGCAGTAATAGCTAACAGGATATCGGAAAAGTTTTGTCGGCTATTTTTTTACTGGTTTTCGCCCCCCTAGCCCCCCAACCCCTCTAAATCTCCCACCCCTCTATAATCTCCCCTACGAGGGGAGATACAATCGTATCCCTCCTTTCAGGAGGGATTTAGGGAGGTGGGGAGACAATATGTTCCCTCTCCACCCCCCTCATTCCCCCCTATTAGGGGGGAAGACAGAGGAAGAGTTTTTTTATATTGGAGAGGGTTAGGGAGAGGTGGGGAAAAGAGTTAAAAGTCCCATCCCCAGTTGGGGGGATTATAGGGGGGCAGGGGATTTATATCAAGTCCGTTTAATTAGTGGGAATAAAAAATCGACCTGTGTCTGGTGCGTCAACCTTATTTACAACTATTCACAGTAGATGGACAAGTTTTTCCCAGGGCGATCGCTTAAACCAAAAATGATTTAGAGGTACAATTTTTATCAGTACTTTAGTTCTGAATTCCTCTTATTAATATAAGTCAA
>JAAUYD010018191.1_pt1 | contig 10159 bp, 9 predicted proteins | sample 7278101 | NCBI WGS metagenome assembly JAAUYD01 (sample SAMN14350128, study PRJNA611818) | marine sediment metagenome | isolation source: surface marine sediment (0.6m) | place: French Polynesia: Moorea | collected 2018-08
GAAATAGTTGTACTGGGCATAATACGTATAACTGAACTCTAGCCGAGTCATTAATAGGGAACACACTAATTGCCGACAGCCTTCCACCAAAGACTGTCGGTTTTTTATTTGGTTTGATAAGTTTCGTATTGCAAACTGCAATAATCAATGTTGGGTATGGCTAAGTTCATAACCTGGGTTTTTAGCTGTTTGCTTATCCCAAACCTTACTAGAATCATAACCCTCATGTTTGGGTAAAAGCTTAAGTGAATTTTGGTATTTTTTATCCAGAAGCATAAATTCCCTGTTGATTGAGTTTCTGCGAAAGCAAATTTATTGTGTTTAAAGATTATTTGCGGGGAGAATAATAAAACTCGCGAACACCAGATATTTGCTTTTACAAATCAGCTTCAATTGTGACAGGATCGTTATCGTTGCGATCAGGTTATGTTTGCATCATACCGCAATTGTTTTTCAGAGGGAGTGCAATATCTGTACACTATTACCTTGCACATCCCTTCCTACTTGATTGCGAACGTACCGTTTATTACGAACGCACCACTGTTCCCAGTTAGCTGACACTTAAAAATTTGTACCTAATCTATTGAGAAGAACTATCTTACTTAATCCAACCACTCAGACACAAATCAAAAGTAAAGATTAAAACTCAGCACTTTGTGGGGTTCTTGGAAATGGGATGACATCACGAATATTAGTCATACCAGTGATAAATTGTACTAATCTTTCAAATCCAAGTCCAAATCCTGCATGGGGAACAGTTCCATAACGCCGCAAATCTAGATACCACCATAAATCTTCTGGTTCAAGTTCTTGAGCTTTGACTCGTTTCTCCAACACATCTAAGCGTTCTTCCCGTTGAGAACCACCGATGATTTCACCTATTTTCGGTGCAAGAATATCCATTGCAGCCACGGTTTTTTCGTCGTCATTCAAACGCATATAAAACGCTTTAATTTCCGTGGGGTAATCAGTAACAATCGTTGGTTTTTTAAATAATTGTTCGCAGAGATAGCGTTCGTGTTCTGACTGTAAATCCAAACCCCAACTTACTGGATATTCAAATTTAACCTTGGCTTTTTCTAAAAGCTTAATGGCTTCGGTATAAGTAATACGTTCAAATTTATTGTCAATTATATTGTTAGCCGTTTCCAATACAGTTTTATCTATCCGCAGATTAAAAAATTCCATATCTTCGGAACAATGTTTTAAAACGTACTGGAAGACATACTTGAGAAACTCCTCGGCTAAATCCATATCTCCGTTAAGATCGCAAAAAGCCATCTCTGGTTCCACCATCCAGAATTCCGCTAAGTGTCGAGAGGTATTGGAATTTTCCGCACGGAAAGTAGGACCGAAGGTATAGACGTTACTAAAGCTCATCGCCATGACTTCAGCTTCTAACTGACCGCTAACTGTCAAATATGTAGGTTTTGCAAAAAAATCTTTGCTGTAGTCTACTTCCTTCTTATCCGTAAGTGGAACATTTTTTAAATCTAAATTAGTAACACTGAAAAGTTCGCCCGCACCTTCACAGTCACTTGCAGTGATAATAGGTGTGTGTACCCATAAAAATTCCCGTTCTTGGAAAAATTGGTGAATTGCTGTCGCGCAAGCATTTCTCACCCGTAAAACAGCGCCTAAAGAATTGGTACGATTCCGTAGGTGTCCAATCGTACGTAAAAATTCAAAGGAATGACGCTTCTTTTGTAGGGGATAGGTTTCCGGATCTGCTTCACCATAAACTTTGATATTTTGTGCTTTGAGTTCGATTCGCTGTCCTTTTCCTTGAGAAGGTACCAATACTCCCATAACTTCTACTGAAGCACCTGTATTGAGTTTTTTTAGAACGGCTTCATAGTCTAATGTATTTTCGTCTAAAACTACTTGCAAACCAGCCAAGGAAGAACCATCGTTGACTTCTATAAAAGCAAATCCTTTTAATTCCCTTTTAGTTCGCACCCAGCCACACACAGTCAGCTTTTCATCAGCTTCGCCATTGTGCAGTACATCTTTAATCCGTCGATTTATCATCTTAACCAGCAAAACTTTTTAATAACCAGCCTATGATAACGCCCAATCCAGCAAAGCGGATGACTTGCCAGAAAGCATCTTTTAAGCCACTCTTGGAAAAAATGATAATACCACCAAATAGCGCCAGATAACTCCTGGAAAATAAACCCAAATTATCTTCTAAGGTTTCCAGTTGTGCTTTGACCTGCTCTAAATTTAATTTTAATTCTTGCTTCGAGTTATTTTGCAGAGTTTGTTTTTTATTTTGTTTGTTTAGTTGGTCTAAGCGTTGAGCTAGTTCCAGTTGACGTTGTCGCTCAGCAACTATCTGACTATAGCGGTTTTTTAAAACTTGAAGTGTTTGTTCGGCTTCAAGAATTAACCCTTCAAATATCTCCAAGAGATTTTCTTCATCGGACTGTTTAGATGGTCGGTCAGGTAAATTCATACAGGGTTGTAAAGTAAAGGAAAATGCCTAAATAATGAATGCCTACCCGTTATGTCTCAAGCTACCCATTTGAACCAAAATAATCAATTAAGTGAAATTAGTACTTTAGAACTAGCTCAAGCTTTAATGGAGAGATTGAGTATTTCTCCTAATGATTGGCATCGACTCAAGTCTAACCGCAAAGCTCGTGCTTGCGAACAGACAGCAGCAGCATTAGTTTTTCTACTAAAAGACTCCCAACAAGAAGCCCTTCCGAGACTACAACAGGCTACTGGTTGGTTAGACCGTTCTATTAGCGCACCACCTTGTCCGACCCATGGTCACAAGGAAAATAAAGGCTAGGTATTGCTAATTGCTATCTTTAGCTTTATTTATTCAGATTCAGGTAGCATTTGACGGTTGACACTTGAAACTAGAGTAAGGTAAGTTAACCGTCAATCATTGGCTATCAACTTTCTTAACCTAGATTTGATTTAAGTATGATACACATCACAGACATCCCCCAATTCCATGCTGTATATATTTGTAAGCGTTAAATAAGTGCTAGAACTTCGCTAACTCTGCTACACGTATCTGAGTGCTCTGCTTTTCAAAGATTTACTGATTTACTATTCTACTTTTTATTTTGAGTGTAAAAAAAGCAACACCCTAAGCTTACTTTAGGAGTGTTTCAAAAATCTAATAAACATATAATAGAGATTCCTTATTATTCTGCTAGATAGTATCTGTATTCTCATTATTGAGAATATTAGCCTTACAGAAATTAGTTATTATTACGTGAAAGTAAAGGTATCCTAGGGCGACTTTCTAATTGCTTACAAAGTCTTAATTCAGTACCAGTTCTGTTCCACTCAACTCGGTCGAATATCAGATGCAAAATACTCAAACCACGACCACTCTCTGACTCATCCGGAGGAAGGTAGTCTTCAGGATCGTCATGATATTGACAATTCGGGTTGAAGCCACATCCTTGGTCTGAAATGATCCACCAGTATCTGTCGTCTATCAAAGAAAAACGAACAACTACCTTTTTACTGGGATCTAAATTATTCCCATGTTTTGCTGCGTTAACTAAGGCCTCTTGAAGCCCCAAGCGCAGTTCGGCTTGCATTTTGTTTGGTATTTCTGCCAAGAGTAAATCTAAAATTGGGCAGAGATATAGAGTTGAGGCGAAACTAATAGTGCCCCAATTACGTCCTACAGGACGAAGTGAAATAGTAATCACAAGAGAAACCCCGTAGCTTCAGAGTTAGCTAGACATCAGGCAAGCTGTCACAGGCACCCTGATTAAAATTTAGGTGGTCTTCTTTCCTTTAAGCAAGTTTTAATCTTTAGAAATAAATTTTGAAAATGCTTATTGCACTGACTATCTTTTATAGAATTAAGTTCTTAAATTAAGTTGATAACAAATCAGAATTTTATATATTTATCTGCAACCGCAGCTCGTAACTAAAAATTAGTTTTAAGTCAAAAGAGTGTTTGTATACTCTTTAGTTTCACTGATTTGTGATTTAAACAACTAAATTTATAACTTTCAAGAAGTCCATGCAGCTTTAATTTATTTACTCAAAAGGAATCATATTTTCAGATTAATTCAATTTTAGCATTTTTACTATACGCTAGGCTACAAATTTGAAATTTGACTTTTTTGTAAAGGACTTACTTCCCAGGTCTATTTGTGATCGAACAGCGAAAGCTGCTGCTTCGACGTGAGCAGTTTGTGGGAAAAAATCGGCAGGCACAACCATAGTTATATTATATACTCCATCTTGGCAAAGCAATTTTAAATCTCGAGCCAATGTCGAAGCTTTGCAACTGACATATACAATACGCTTTGGCTTTGATGTAAGAAGTGTTTCAATCACTTGAGGTTCGCATCCCTTACGTGGAGGGTCGAGTAAAACAATGTCTGGATTCAGACCCATTTTAGGTAGCAATTCCTCTACCTTTCCTGCATAAAATGTAACATTATCAATCTTGTTGATTCGGGCATTTAATTTTGCTTGTTCTACAGCTTTAACCTGCATTTCTAGACCCACGGCTTGTCCTACTTGTTTGGCAAGTGGCAGAGTTAATGTTCCAATGCCACAGTAAGTATCAAGAAGCAATTCATTACCTTGTAAATTCAGTTCTGACTGAATAATTTGCAACAGAGATTCAGCTGTCTCTGTATATACTTGGAAAAAAGTTTCAGCTTGAATTTGAAATTCCAAACCAGCAAATTTTTCTCGCAGATAAGGTCTGCCAGCGATACAACGAGTATCAGATCCAAATATGACATTCGTACGTTCGCCATTCTGGTTTAACATCACTCCCACAAGTGGGGGATAGTGGTCTAACCACTCTTGTGCTTGTTCTTCGATTCCTGGTATATTTAAGGTTTTTGCCACTATTGTTAATAAGATTTCGCCAGTCCGACGACCGATCCGGAAGCTGATGTGACGAATTTCTCCTTGGTGTAGCTTTTCATTGTATGGTGTCCAACCCCGTCGCTCTATGTCTTGTTTAACTCTTTTGAGTAAAGGTTCAAAGCGAATGTCTTGTATGGGGCAATGATTCAAATTAATTAATTTGTGGCTATTTTTTTGATAGTAACCAGCAATAAATTTACCGTTACCAGAAGTACCCACAGGGTAGGTGGCTTTATTGCGATAACCCATTGCTTCAGGCGCTCGTAAAACTGGAGTAACTGGGGGTTGTGCAAAACCTCCAATTCGTTCCAAAGCTTGAAGTACCCGATTATGCTTTGCTTCTAGCTGTAATTGATAATTAACATGTTGCCACTGACAACCACCGCACTTGTCTGCCACAATACATGATGGCCGAATGCGATTGGGTGATGGCTGTCTAATTTCCTGTAGCTTGCCATGGGCATATTTAGGTTTAACATGTAGGAGTCTAGTAAGAACCCGATCACCTGGTACTGTATCTGCTACAAATATTACTCTTCCATCCTTTTTACCAACACCATCTCCTGTATCATTCAAATCAACAATCTCAACTTCGATTAATTCACCCTGTCGCCATTTGGTTTCAGTCATTGCTATTTAGCTGTTTATTTACTTCACGTCTACTATCTACATTCAATAGTTGTAGCGTTATAAGCTAATAGTTGATGGATAACGGGTAAAAGTCATGAGCAAGGAGTAAGATTGTTCATTTTACCCATAACAGCTGCCATATGTCCAAAGAAAATTGTTAGCAGCGTTTTTACTGTGTTCCCATCACACAAGTTTTATTGCTGTTTTTCAAGGATTTTGGCTTGAAAGTAGATAATATACAGGAATTTCAAGCTTTATCATGGGTCTATTTTACGGGCTAAGCCATGTTCTGTCTTTTTGAATAAAGTGTATTTATTAAAATTTTCTCAAGCTTAAATATCTTGAAAACCTCTGGGGAAGATTGAAGGATTTGAGCACAACTGTAGCAAGCATTAATTAATAACTGTTCACTTCTACCCCTCAGAGTCGTTAAACTAGCTAATAATATTTCATTTAAGACAATCGAAATAATCATGACTGTAGTAAGCCAAGTTATTCTCAAAGCTGATGACGAACTGCGTTACCCCAGCAGTGGCGAACTTAAGAACATCCAAGATTTTTTACAAACTGGACAACAAAGGGTAAGAATTGCCACAACCCTTTCTGAAAATGAGAAAAAAATAGTAGATCAAGCAACCAAACAATTATGGCAAAAACGACCTGATTTTATTTCCCCTGGTGGTAATGCTTACGGACAGAAGGAACGTTCCCTTTGTATCCGTGATTTTGGCTGGTATTTACGCTTGATTACTTACGGTGTTCTTGCCGGGGATGTAGATCCTATTGAAGATATTGGACTGGTTGGCGTACGTGAAATGTATAATTCTTTGGGAGTACCCGTTCCTGGAATGGTGGAAGCAATTAACTGTTTGAAAAAAGCTTCCTTGGAATTACTTAGTACAGAAGATGCCAATGAAGCTGCACCTTACTTTGATTACATCATTCAAGCAATGTCCTAGCTAAGACTTTAAGAGTTTAGTACCGCCTATTTGGGTGTTATTTTGGATTTTGAGGGAGTAATCACAAACCAATAAATTCAGGGAAAACTATTAGTCCCCAAAATTTATAAAATCCCCAATTTAATTTATCTTCCCCGCAAATATTGGTAATTCTGGCTTTATCAGTCAATTCACTAAGTAGGTGCGGGGAAATTCTATTTAAATATGTTTATAAAATCACATATACTGAGTAGTGAATTTGGATAACTAGTAAAATTCTATATCTTATTTCCAGCTAATTTTACGCGGTTACACTTGCAATTTAGCAAAAATATCAAAAATGATTATTCTAATATAAAAGTTGAAGGTTAATTCTAATATATATAACACCAATAAAAATGAAGTTTATATGATGCTATTTTTTAGCAAAAGCAATATTCAATGCATATAATTAGATATCCGGAAAGTTTCAATAATTTATAAAGAAAAGATTGATTTATTCATACAAACTTTACATAAAATTTAATAAGTCTTTGACACCATTTGAAAAATAAGAAATCAACTAACAAGCAAAAATAACATAAATATCTCTATTTTTGTTAATAAATAGGACTTATGAATATCCCGAGTTGAAAATATCTAACAAGAACGAATACATCAAGTCTGCACAAAACTTTGCTGTCTGTAAATCTTCCGCCCTGAAGTGTGAGGAAATGGCGGAGAATCTGCACCCAAACGCCTTAAGTAAAATGGTAAATATTCCTTTACGGTCTTGTATACAGGGATCCAATAAAGTCATAAGACACTGCTACAAGTAAGGAATGAATTGAAATACCTGAAATACCGATATATTCTCAGTGCCATTGCACCCTTTAAATTTGATATTGGCTATGGCATTTGAGAGTAGGTATATCTGAAGACAAAATCACGAATCTATTTCATATCCGATCAAATGAACGTGCTGATGGTTTGACTTGAATCATTAATACATTTGTTTTACTACCTAATAAATACTTTAGGACAGATTGACCCTGGTATAGGCTCCACAATATCTGATTTGGAGGAGCCGCTTAAGCGTTCTCATCTGCATGATTACAATTTCCCGATTAGAGTAAATCGCTGTGCAGTGGAATATATTATCCCTAATTTAAGGAAGTGAAAATAACAAAATAACTAGTCAGTTAATTTGCAGCTTCTGTGACAGATGTATTCATTTCTCTTATCCAAGCTAGAAGTGCATTTAAATATGCATTTGCAACTTTGCTTGCAACCTGTCTACCATCAAATGCAATGTTGAGGCTAGTAATTCCTTCCAATAACATTTGGGAGCCTTTTTCGGTTAAGGTCACATTGTTTCGACCACTGCTTTTGATTGCCCCGACTTTCAGTAACTGTCTGAATACGCGTTGGTATGCACCGATTCTTTCATTTTTTCGCTTGATTCGGGTAATTAAATCTGAAGTGTTAACTTCTTTTGTTTGCGCTCCAGAATCCCACAAAGCTAACAATAAGAGAGTTTGAGCGTTATCTTTCTTGGCTGTAGCTTTAGTTTTGGTTGTCTTTTTGCTAGTAGATTTAGCTTTTACTTCTTCGCTAGTTCTTGCAGCAAGCTTTTCAGAAGCTGACTTAGTTTTGCTTTGTTTAGTTGTACTTTGAGCTTTTTCAGTATTGGCTTTTGTCCCAGCTTTCTTGGAAGTTGATTTACTTCTAGTTTGTTTAGTAGCTACTGGAGCTTTCTCGGTGGAAGCCTTTGCAGTCGCAGTTTTCTTGGAAGTCGATTTTGCTTTGGTTTTCTTAGTTGTAACTGCAGCTTCCTCGGTAGCCACCTTTGCAGTCGCAGTTTTCTTGGAAGTTGATTTTGCTTTTGTCTTCCTAGTTGTAGTTGGAGCTTGCTCAGTCTTAGCCTTTACATCAGCTTTTTTAGTAGACTTGGTTCTAGTTTGCTTGGTACTAGTTAGAGATTTTTTTTCGTTAGCTTTTTTAGGTTCTATCTTTTGAGTGCTAGCTTTAGCCTTAGTTTTTTTCTCCACAGTCATAGTCTCACTAACGCTTTCATTTACGGAATTCTGCTCTTTTGATTTTCTAGTGCGAGACTTTAGGGTAGTCGTTTTAGGATTAGATTTAGTCTTACTTTTAGTACTAGAACTAATTTTAGATTTTCTACTTTGAGAAGTTGTTTTTCTTGGTGCCATTTTGCGTGTTTAATTTTACCTCCATAACTAGGATAATCTAGCGATATATCTTTCTGGAGTATGGTAAAAAACATCAGGAAAATTTCTCTGAGGTATTTTGCCCTGGAGTATTTTTATTAACAAAAAATGACAGTAAACAATCTATTTTGCCTGATACTAAGTTTAATAAGGAAAAAGATAAATTCATTTCCTAGGGTTAATCTTTGTCTTGAGGAAGTTTCTTTAAAAAAACGCATGAGTATAAAGTATCGTCAGTGACTCAAGTCATCATATCTACAATCTTTATTGGAAAATAATCTGGGATTGCAGAATAAAGATTTCTCCAATATTCAAATAATATTGAGATTGAAAAATTGAATAAAAATCTCATCCAATCAAGACTTTGTACTAAGAGGATTTTGGGAATACCCCTTGAGTATAAAACCCCTCTTTCAAGGGGTTCATAGATCCAGTGAAGGAATGGAAACTTCGTACCTTCAAACTAGAGATATTTAATTATCCACCTACAAATGATTAGCATCTTCAAACAGCACGTAGGAATTTTTATGGATATGGGATTATTGAACCCACAAATATCACACAAGTATTCATTTAAATTCTTCCAGTTGATCTAAACGCAACCAGATATTAGGTGTTGGAACTTTTCCAAACTTTACTAGAGCATAATCACCTTTGAGTTCTAAAATTTCTCCGCGACTTTCAAATAAATAAGACGGAAAACGGGAATCACTGGCTGTAGCTTCAGTACTATTTTCCAGTTGCTCGCGGATTGCACGAACCATTGTTCCTTTTTTGATCGGCATTACAATTCCTCTTGAGGCTAGTGAAATGTATTCTCAAAGATTTTAGCTTTTCGGGAAGTTGAATTGCTCAGGTAATTGGTAATTGGTAATTGGTAAAAGCCCGCGCCTTACGGCGATGTGGTAATTGGTAATGGGTAATTAGTGATGAGTTTACTTTTCTTAATGGGAAAAGTAATTATCAAACCTGAAGGTAATTTTACTTGTAGTTACGAGGGTTGAATTTGGTGAGTATAACTATCTATGACTCATGACAGCTTCTTTATATTTTTTCTTCTCGGACTCCCCTATTCCAGATCATTTCTGACATCGAACGCAAAAATGAGTAGAACGTCCTGCTAGTCTAATTTTCTGAATGGGTGTCTCACAAATCCTGCAGGGTTCCCCAGCCCGGTTATAAACAAATGCTAAACCACCATAATTTCCATTAACACCTTTGACGTTGAGGAAATTGCTAAAGGTTGTACCGCCAACTTCAATGCTGGCTTTTAAGACTTCAATAATTGCTATCCGCAAGTCCTTAATTTGTTTTGGCTGCAAATCTAGACACAGAGTTTCTGGTAAGATACCACTTTTAAATAGCGCCTCATCAGCATAAATATTACCTAAACCGGCGACGACCGACTGATCTAATAGTGCAGCTTTAATTGAACGACGGCGATTATGGAGTTTATTCGCTAAATACTCAGCGGTGAATTCTGGTACAAATGGATCTACCGCCAACTTACCC
>JAAUYD010043781.1_pt1 | contig 10158 bp, 8 predicted proteins | sample 7278101 | NCBI WGS metagenome assembly JAAUYD01 (sample SAMN14350128, study PRJNA611818) | marine sediment metagenome | isolation source: surface marine sediment (0.6m) | place: French Polynesia: Moorea | collected 2018-08
GTGAAGATTCGGGGCTGGGCAGCCCCGAATCTTCACCGTGTTTGGCACCCACCGGTGAATACGGAGCGCTCTGGCCGTTTGCCAACGGCGACGCGCCGGCGGGACGCGGATCGCGGAACTTGCCGGGGCCGCCCCCGCCGGTGCCGGCGCTGGGGTGGGAACTGCGTTCCTGCCATCCAACCCAGGGGTCTTCCGGAAGGCGACGTTGAACGCCCCGTCCGCCAGCACATCCACAACGGACCTGACCCATGTCATCCTCCTTTTTTGGGTCCTCAAGATGTCATTGTAGCCCAAGGATAGCCGGATATTGGCTATGACCGCAGTGGCGCAAAAGAGCAGGGCTTGTCGTAGGAAAGATAAAGGCAAATCCGGGTCTGCCACACCACAGGCCCGCTTTTCGGCGTCTGCCGGGAGTGTGCGCCAGATGGTAGACTTGGGAAGAAAAAGGAGGTTTCGACAGTGCCGCTACAAGCGCGACTCAGCGACCAGTCTCAGGGGATCGATGCCCACGGGTGCCTGGCCTGTCCACACCCCGTTATCGGCCCGGCCATCAAGGGCGCGCCCACGGTCCTGGTGAATGGTCTGCCAGCCGTGCGTGTCGGCGACCAGGGCGTGCATGCCGCCTGCTGTGGTCCCAACATGTGGGTGGCCGCAATGGGCAGCATGACGGTGATGATCAACAACATGCCGGCCCACCGCCTGGGTGACATGGATTCACACTGCGGGGGTGTCGGCTTCATGATCATGGGCAGTTTCAATGTCATCACCGGCGGCTGAAGACCCGTGCTGGCTGCCGCTCCGGAACTCGTCAACCTGACCTGCCCGCTCTGCCGGGCCCCTCGGCAGACGTCGCGTCTAAGCCTGGCGGAGGTGTACCTCAGCGAGGGGGACTTTGTACTGGAGGGAATGCTCAGGTGCGGCGCAAGCGGGTGCCCGGGCCGGTTTCCCGTGCTGCAGGGGGTGCCCATCGTGCTCAAGGACTTCCGGTCCTGGTGGCAGTCTTCGACGGCACCCCGGTCCGGGCCGCTTTGCTCAAGCCCCCAGATGTCAAGCTACCTCGGCCGCGTTGTCGCCGATTCCTACCCGCAGCAGGCGCTGCTCAGCACCTATATGACCCACCACTATGGCTCCAACGATGACGCCTACTGGCAAGCTGTCACCAGAGCCATTCCCGAGCAGGATTGCGGCAGAGCGCTGGAGCTGGGCTGTTCAGTCGGCGGCTTCGTCTTCGCCGCAGCGCGCCGGGCGAAAGTGTCGGTGGGTATCGACCTGGATTTCAACCTGGGGGCGGCCGCGGCCGGTATCCAGCGCAGTGGCGAGGTTCAATGCCGACGTCTTCGGCGGGCCAGGTTATTCGAAGACGTGCACTTCGATTTCGAGGTGCCCGGCAACGTCGTTTTTCTGGTGGCGGATGCCCTGGATCCACCCCTGCTGGCCGAGGATTGGGACCTGGTGGCCGCACTGAACCTGCTGGACAACGTTGCGCTTCCCACCGTACTGCTGGGGCAGATGAACGCCCTGCTGCGGTCGGGGCGCCGGCTGGTGCTGGGTTCACCCTACCAATGGCGTCCGGACATCACCGACCCCGGCGAATGGCTGGAGACCGACGCCATGGACAGCGCGTCCATGGTCCGGGCCATCCTGTTCGAGCAGCTCATTCCGCCCATGCAATTGCATTATCAGCCGGTGTTCGACGAGCCCGACCTGGACTGGACCCTGATCCAGCACGATCGACAGCGGCGCTCCTACCGGGTCGACCTGATCGTGGCAAGGAAAGACTGACGTGCCAGCCCCAAACGAGCAGCTCATGATCCAGCTCGCGAAGCTCAACTTCGTGGCCGAAATGGTCCAGCTCCCTACAGATTGGCGCGGTCCGCCGGTAGCGGACCAATATCCCCAGGCCTTTCAGCCCGGCGAGCTGGTGGTGGCCCCCAACTCTCCCATGAACCTGTTTCGCGAGCCCACGCTGAACAAGTACCACGTGGACACGGCCAAGGACGTGGGTCAGCGTTTCGAAAAGTACATCGAGGGCATCTGCAAAGCGATCTGCCAGGGGATCGGGAACTGGATGAAAGCCGCAACGGTGGTCAAGGTGATCATCAACGGACCCGTCGGCCTGGTGACCCCGGGCTCGGTGCTGGGACCACCGCTGATGCCCCTGATACTGGCCCACGCACCCATGGTTCGGCCCATGGAGATCCGCTATTCCCTGGCCATCGCCCAGGCGTTCAATATCGTCTGGCTGCCCTGGCACATGTCTATCTCCGGCATGCTCACTTATCCGGCCTTCGCCGCCGTAACGTCCCCGGTGGCGCCACCCATGCCCAACGTACCCATGCCACTGGTGGCCCTGCCGTCGGCGGCCGAGGCAAGCATAGCGCCGGTGCCGCTGGCCAATCTGATGATGATGTTCCTGGGCGACCCTACCGCCATGCATGCGCGGCCGCTGTTCAATTCCATCGCCAAAGCCTTTTTTTCGGTATTTCAGATTTTCAAGGCGTCCACGCTGGTGCAGAATGTACTGGGTACGGGTCCCGTACCCACCTTCGCTCCACCCGTCGTTCCGGTTGGACCAGTGGTCATGGGTATCGGCACGGGGCCGCCAGGTTGCATACGCTGAAGCATTCATTTCCGTGAAAATCGTCAACCACACCGCCTTCATGGTGGAGGCGATCCCCAATCACATCCGGGGTGACCGGGCCATCCTGACGATAATTGTCAAAGCAACCCTGGAAATCCCGGAGCAGGGCCTGGCCACGCTGGCGGCGGAGCAGATTCCGGTAGCCTTTGGCGACGAGTTTGTCGATAGGGGTTTTGGCGTCGTGAAGTTCGAGTCGGACCTGGCGCCGTTCAAGCCAAAGGCTGACGTGGTGCTGGTAGGCCGTGCCCATTCGCCCGGGGGGCGACCCGCCAAAAGCCTGCAGGTGAGTCTGCGGGTGGGCGATACCATCAGCACCATACAGGTCGTGGGAGACCGTCGCTGGCTGGCAGGAACCGGATCGCCGCCCAGGGTATCCGACCCCGAGCCGTTCACCACCATGGAGCTGAGTTACGAGCGGGCTTTCGGCGGGGTTGATGAAAGCGGCGGAGACGCCTGCCTTGAAAACCTGGTGGGTCGGGGTCTCATTGCCGAAAGCACCCAAACGCTGGAACAGGACGTACCGCTGCCGAACCTGGAAGATCCCGATCACATGATCGGCAGCTCGCGGGACCGGCCGCAGCCGGTGGGTTTCGGTTTCTACGCGCGGAACTGGAAGCCCCGCCTGGACTATCTCGGTACCTACGACGCACAGTGGCAGGAGGAAATCGCACCCAATCCTCCGCTGGATTTCCGCTCTGATTTTTACAACGCCGCTCACCCCAAGCTGCAGGTGGAGGGATACCTCCGGGGGGACGAGGAAGTCGAACTGGTCAACCTTACCCCGCAGGGTCGGACGCTGTTCCAGCTGCCGGGCCTGATCCCGAGAGCCACGGTCAGCAAAATCGTTCGTCAGCAGACCGAAACCGGAGAGGGCGGGGACGATCGCCAGGTGATGGAAACAATCGCGCTTCAGCTCGATACCCTGTGCCTGGAGCCCGACGAGGGACGATGTTTCCTGGTGTGGCGGGGATTCAGCCAGATTGAGGGTTTGACGGCCCAGGAGGTGGAGACGGTGGAGGTACGGCTTTCGCAGCCGCAGCAGTGAGCGGGGGCCTGCCGTTAAGCTTTGCCGACGCGGGACTGGTGACCGCCGTGGGCGGCTGTTACGAGCAGACCGCCAGCTCGATTCGCGCCGGCATCAGCCGGCTGAACCTGGCCTGGGACCACGGTGAGGACTCGAATGACCTGCTGTTCTGCGCCCGGGTGGAAGACGGTTTCCTGCCTGCGCTGACGTCGAAGCTCACACAGGTACTGGCCGACTCACCGCGGACGGTTCGCTGCCTGCAGCTGGCCCAGCTGGCGCTGCAGGACCTGGCTGTCGATGCCCTCGACGACGTTCCCCTGTTCCTGGCGCTGCCCGAACCGTCAGAAGGCCTGGAGCCCCTGCTGAACGATTTTCCCGACATGCTGGAGCAGCAGACGGGTTTGCGATTTTCGGCAACCCACCGCCAGGTGTATGCCTACGGCCAGGCTGGCGGGCTGGCGGCCTTTCACGGTGCGCGGTCCCTGATCGAGGCAGGCTCAGCACCCCGGGTGCTGCTGGGAGGGGTAGACTCCCGCAGCCAGGCCCGATCGCTGGCCTGCTTCAGGGCCCAGGACCGCGCCCTGCGGCTTGAGCAGGCTCACGGTTACGTTCCCGGGGAAGGCGCGGGGTTTCTGCTGATTGAGGCTGCCGGCGCGGACAGCGAGGTGCTGATCCACGAACCGGGCTTTGCACAGCAGGCCCCGGATGCGGCAGAGACGAAACCGGCCGATCCAGGCCAGGGGAGCGAGGCCCCGGGCACGGCTCTGGGCAAAGCGATGGCGGCGGCGGCCCGCAACGCCGGCGGCGACACCGTCGCGACCCTGATCAGCCCACTCACCGGCCAGGTCGACCAGACCAACGAGTGGGGGGATGCCTGCACCCACCTGGCGGACCACATCTCCATGACGCCGTTTCTCACCCATCCGTGCCACCTGTTCGGGGACCTGGGCGCTGCCCTGGCGCCGGTTTCCGTCGCCCTGGCAGCCCACGGCATCAAGGGCAGCTATCTCCCGGCACCAGTCATGGTCTGCAGCATCTCCGATGGTGGCCAGCGGGCCGCAGCCCTTGTCACCAGCAGCGCGGATAGAGCCTAGGAGTCTGCACCGCGAAAATGCGCAATCGCCATGGAATGGATCTATCGTGAGAGGAAAATAGCCCGATAGGCCGAGTCTATGGATGAGTGTGCATTTGCAGCCAGGATCTTTCTACGGTGCAGAGGCCTGGCCTGGGTCGGGATCGCTCAAACGGGGAAGATGCGCTGAAAAGCCGCACAACGGCGTGAGGGGTTGCTCGGGTTGTTCCTGGGCCAGCAGCATCGTGGCAAAGGCCCGCGCGTGTTCATTGTCCCTGTTGATGACTTCTGCCAGGCGTTCAGCCGATCTGCGCTGGCCCAGCAGCCACTGCTCGTCTCCCGCGGGATAATGCCGCTGGTTGTCCTCCCACCAGGCAGCGACGGCCTCGGGATCGGGCTGAGGCAGGTTGAACCCTTCGCCCACGTAAGCCTCCTCGGCGTCATAATGGCCCTCGGATGCCACCAGGCCCTGGCGCGCGTAATCCAGGCTGGTTATGAGGCCCAGGGCCTCGGCCGCAAACGGCGCCGTCCAGGGTTCCTCCATCAGCCTGATCAGGCCATCGATCATCTGAACCAGCCCGGCGTATCCGGCCAGGCGCGCGCCGTAGCGTCGGGTTGATGGCTCCCGCGCCAGCTCGCCCGCGAGGTCCCGGCACGCCTCCGCGGAAAGGACTGTGGCCAGAAGCCGAAGGGCCCTCCAGCCGCAGGCCTCACCCAGGCAGGACTGCAGTGCCGCCCGGGCCTCTCCGCTGCCGGTGAGTGCGAGCCAGCGTGCGCCCTGGTAACGAATCGCCGCATCTTCCGAGTCCAGTGCCGCCTCGGCGCCAGGCGCCGCCTCATGCAGGCGCAGGCTGCCGGCGAGTTCCAGCCCGGCTTCCCGCAGCGCCGAGTGCTCCGACGCCAGTACCCGCTGAAGGGACTCGCCAGGTTGGACGCCAAGATCGTGGGCCGCAGCGATGGCGGTTCCCAGAAGCGCCGGATCGTCCTCCTCGAGCCAGGCCCGGACCAGCCCGGCACCTTCGGACGGCTCCAGGGTCTGCACTGCGGCCGCGGCGGCGCCCAGGCCGCCGTCGCCGGCCAGCACGGCCTGTTTCAGTTCGTCGGGCCACGCGCGGTGGCTGAGCAGCCACAGGGCACAGCAGCTGTAGATGTAGCCGCTGTCCCCGGCGGCGGCCATTGCCAGCAGGCGCTCCTGCTCCGTGGCAAGATCCCCCAGGATGCCACTGAGATGGGCTGCGACCTGCTGATCGAATCGGTCAAGCCCTCCAGCCTCGACGATCCAGCTGCATTCGAGCCGGCGCCGCGTCTGGTAGAGGAATGCCGCCTGGCTCGCGTGCTCGGCGGTGATATCGGAAAAATACAAAAGCCGGGCCGCGTCAGTTGATCTGCACCGATCCACCCTGGATACGGTGGACGCCGTCAGCGCGGGAGGTCAAGGTCTTGCCCTTGACGGTCACCTTGCCTGCCTTGGTGAGCGTCAGGCTGGCCTCACCGCAGCGCAGCGTCAGTTCGTCTTCAGCTTCCAGGGTCAAACGCCCGTTGCCCGGCCTCACCACCGCGTCAGGGTGAAGCTGGCCGAGGATCACGGGCTGCTCCGGGCGGCCCTTAATGAAAGCCAGCACCACGGGCTGCGCCTGGTCCCCATCCAGCGCGGCCGTGCTGACCGCGGCATACTCGTGCGTCACACCCTGGTGGCAAAAACGTACCCGCAGACCGACCTCGCCGCCGTCCACCAGCTCGCCGAGCAGCAGGCCGTCAACCTTGACCTGGGCGTCATCGCTGCGCCCCCGCGGTCGTGACAGCATGTCTTCGAATGTCGCCTCGGCAGTTGCTGCCCCGCTTTTGCTTTTGCTGGACTGTTTGCTCATCAGTTCTGCATGATCATGGGCGCGCTCATCCGGATCATCCCCGGATTCATCTCGATTTTCGAGGCACCGCAGGTCAAGGTGATTGACATGTTGGCGGTCAACTCGATCTGCATCGCCGCTTTCTGCTCGATGTTCATCGTCGCTTCAACCTTGTGGTTCTTCATCACCGTGACGGTGCGACTGCCGAGCTTCAGGTCCAGGGTGTCGTCGCCCCGGTCGATGGTGACCTTTCGGTTGTTGGCAATAGTGCTGGTCTGGTCGTTTCCGATCGAGTTGTCTTCATTGTTGCCAATGGTTTTGCTGCGGTTGTTGCCGACGTCGAGGGTCTGGTTGTTTTCCACCACCGTGTCCATGTCTTTTTCGGCATGGACGTAGAGCTGCTCGCTGCCTATCTTGTCCTCGAAGCGGATCTCGTTGAAGTTGTCGGTTCCGCCGCCTTTCGATGAACGCGTCTTGATACCCGACTGGGTCTTGTTGCCGGGCAGCTCGTAGGTGGGCATATTGTCGCCATTGTAGACTGACCCCGTGATGAGCGGCTGATCCGGGTCTCCTTCCAGGAAAGAGACCACCACTTCATGCCCGCAGCGGGGAATGAACTGGGCGCCCCATTTTTTGCCTGCCCACATTTGGGCGACCCGGATCCAGCAGGAGCTGTTTTCATCTTTGCGGCCCAGACGATCCCAGTGGAACTGAACCTTGACCCGGCCATACTTGTCCGGCCAGATTTCCTCGCCCGAGGGACCCACCACCACTGCCGTTTGCGGGCCCTGGACGAATGGCCGCGCAGTCAGTCGCGGTGGCCGGTAACGCTCGGCGCTGGGGACTGCCTGGAATCGGCATTGGAAGGTGTGGGCCGCGCTGCTGGCGTCGGAGCTGATATAGGAATCTATTCGGTATTCCTGCTCCGCGTACAGGACAAGATATTCCCGGTTTTCCATGGACCGGTCGTGCTGCTGGAGGCTGAACAGAAACCCGGGGGCCAGGCCGCGTGCATCGCCGGTTCCCTGAACCACATCGTAGCTGGCTGCCTCTTCCTGCATGCGGATCTTGGCGTAGTTGTCCCCGTCGCCGTTCTCCGTGTATTCGCCCGGGTAATCACGCTGTTCGAAACTGGACATGACGTGGGGCCGGGTAATCTGGGATTTCGCCTCGAGGTTCTTTTTCGGGGCTTCCAGGTCATAGTCGTCGTGCACGTACTTGCCGCTGCGGACACTTTTTGTGGCGCGGATAGCCTGAATATGGTCGCGCTCCCGCAAGTCGTCGTGATGGGGCGGGTAATACTTCAGCGAGGCATAGTTGGGAAACGGTTCGTGGGCTGAATAGTCGTCGGCCAGCACCAGGGTGTGTTTGCCCGCCTCGTGCTTGAAATAGTAATAAATGCCCTCCTGTTCCAACAGCCGTGACAGAAAGTTGAACGCCGTCTCTCGGTACTGAACACAGTATTCCCAGGTCCTGTAGGTACCGGTCAGACGATCCTCAACGTCCGTAAACCCATATTCAGCGGACAATTCCTTGAAAATGTCCGGGACCTTTTTCTCCTGAAAAATCCGGCAGTCAGAGGTCCGGTTCAGGAACCAGGTCCAGGGTTTGATTTCCAGCTGGTAGACCGCCCAGGTATCCTGGTACTCAGAGAAGCTGAAGCGGGCCACGTAGCCATGGAAGTAGCGGATACCTTCATGGACTTCGATCTCGACGGTGGCGGTTTTTCCCAGCAGGTCCTCCAACTTGATGTCGCCGTCTTCGCTGAAAGCAGTGGCATTGATGGTATACAGCTGGCTGACGCCTTCTTTCACCCACAGGTTGCTGATGAAAAGCTTGTCCTTGCCCAGCGGCGTATGCAGCTTTACCGCCCTTTTGTCCTGTGTCGGTGTTCCCATAACTCAATGCTTCCTGTTTTCGCCGAATCCGCTCAGTCGCCGAATCGGTAATCAAACTCGCCGTCTTTGATATCCACGCTGATGCCCTGCACCGGTTCACCGCTGAGCTGGCGTTCCAGCAGTCCACGGCTGGCTTCCGGCAGCAGTGTATTGGTCAGTATGGCGTCGATCATGCGGCCACCGCTTTCCAGTTCGGTGCAGCGTTCCACGATATGGCGGACGACGTCGTCGCTGTAGTTGAAATCCACACCCCAGTTGTCGCTGATGCGATCGGAGATCCGACCCAACTGCAGTCCGGCGATCCGGGCAATGACTTCGTCGTTCAGAGGGAAAAACGGAATCACCACGAGCCGGCCCAGCAGCGCAGCCGGAAACACCTGCAGCAGTGGTTCGCGCAGTGACTTGGCCAGCCCCTCGGTGGACGGCATCAGCTCAGGATCCTTGCACATGTTCATGATCAGGTCGCTGCCCACGTTGGAGGTCAGCAGAATGATGGTGTTCTTGAAGTCGATCATGCGGCCTTCGCCGTCTTCCATCGCTCCTTTGTCAAAAACCTGGAAGAAGATCTCGTGAACGTCGGGGTGAGCCTTTTCAACCTCGTCCAGCAGCACCACGCTGTAGGGCTTGCGCCGAACCGCTTCGGTGAGGATGCCGCCTTCACCGTATCCCACATAGCCCGGAGGCGCTCCCTTGAGGGTGGAAACCGTATGGGCTTCCTGGAATTCGCTCATATTGATGGTGACCACGTTCTGCTCGCCACCGTAGAGGGTTTCCGCCAGAGTCAGCGCTGTCTCCGTTTTTCCGACGCCGGAGGGACCGGCCAGCAGAAACACGCCGATGGGTTTGTTCGGGTTGTCCAGCTTGGCGCGAGAGGTCTGGATCCGTTTCGCAATCATTTCCAGGGCATGGTCCTGACCGATGACCCGCTGCCCCATGGTTCCGGCCAGCTTCAGTACCGCTTCAATCTCGTTTTTGACCATGCGGCCTACCGGAATCCCGGTCCACTCACCGACAATGGTGGCGATGGACTGACCGTCCACACAGGGATACATCAGCGGATGTTCGCCCTGGATCTCTTCCAGTTTGTCCTGGCACCCCCGCAGCTGCTCGAGCAGGGCAGGGCGGTCGAGTTGCTCTTCGGTTGCCGTTTCCCCGGTGGGCGCCGGCTCAACCGCCCCGTCCTCATCGGACCTGGGCGAACTGTCCCCTTCAGCAGTTGTCTGGTCTTCGGTCGGCGACGGCTCTGCTGCTTCCCCGGCTTCGCCTTCGTCGGCTTCCTCGGGATGCAACTTGGCCCGCAACGCAAGGATCTCTTCCACCAGGTTTTTCTCGCTGTCCCAGCGGGTCCGAAGTTCACCCAGCTGTTCAGTTTCAGTCGCCAGTTCACCCTCCACCGAGTCGCGGCGACTGCCCACGTCGAGCCCAAGATCGCTTTCCCGTTCGAGGATACTGAGCTCCGTTTCCAGGGCTTCAATCCGCCGACGGGAATTTTCAACTTCCGCGGGTTCGGCGAAAAGCCCGGTCGCTACGCGGGCCGCTGCGGTATCCAGCAGGGTCACCGACTTGTCGGGCAGCTGGCGCGCTGGAATGTAGCGATGGGACAGCTGGACCGAGGCCTCCAACGCCTCGTCCATGATCAGCACACGGTGATGTTGCTCCATGGCCGGCGCGATGGA
>JAAUYD010260444.1_pt1 | contig 10157 bp, 5 predicted proteins | sample 7278101 | NCBI WGS metagenome assembly JAAUYD01 (sample SAMN14350128, study PRJNA611818) | marine sediment metagenome | isolation source: surface marine sediment (0.6m) | place: French Polynesia: Moorea | collected 2018-08
ACCGAGCTCCCAATGACTTCCTTGGCCCGATCGAGCAGGCTCGCCGGGTCCAGCACACTGATCATGCGGCCGTCGTGAGGCCGCCGTTCCGCCACGACGCCCTCGCCGCGATTCACCGCGGGCGGTCCGTCGACGAGTCCGTGGATGCGATCGACCGGCACGCCGTAGCGGTTCGGGTCGTCGGGATCCTTCGCGAGGATCAGGAGCGGTCGGTGCTCCTGGTAGATCGGGCGATCGACGCCGAAGAGCGCATCGCCGTAGACGATCGGCACGGCGTCGCCGTGGTGGTTCACCACGCCGCCGACCTTGCGGTGCACCATGGGCACCGAGGCCAGCGTGTCGAGCTCGGTCACCTCGGCGATGTCCGCGATCGGGAGCGCATAGAGCGTCTGGCCGAGCTCGAAGGCGAGCAGCCGATCGGAGAGCAGGCCGCTCTCGGGCGCCGCGGGCACGGGCTGGCTCACGACACCTCTCCCTCGGGTCGCGTGCGGTAGCGGGCCGCGATCTCGTCGAGGCGGGCCGACAGCGAGGCGAGCGAGGTCGAGGCCTCGGACATGTCGCCGACGGCCTGCACCTGGCGCTGGGCGAGCTCGGCCACCTCTTCGACGCCCGTCGAGTTCACGCGCGCGACCTGCGAGAGCTCGCCCATCGACTCGACCATCTTCTCGGCGTCGCGGGCCTGGTTGTCGGCCTCCTGGAAGATCTCCTCGGCGCGACCGGCCGCCTCGCCGACGGCCGAGCGGATCTGCTCGAGCGAGGCCGCGATCGTGTTGACGTCGTCGCGCCCCTCGGTGATCACCTGGCCCGACTCGCGCATCTCGTCGGCGACGCGCTGGGTATCGGCCTCGATCTCGCCCACGAGGTTCGAGATCTCCTCGGCGCTGCGCGCGGCGCTCTCGGCGAGCTTGCGGATCTCGTCGGCGACGACCGCGAAGCCGCGGCCCGCCTCCCCCGCGCGCGCGGCCTCGATCGAAGCGTTCAACGAGAGCAGGTTCGTGCGCGATGCGACGCTCGTGATGATCTCGGTGATCTGGTGCACGTGGCGGGTCTTGGCCTCGAGCTGGAACACGTTGCCGCCCGCGAGCTCGACGCGCTCGAAGACGCTGCGCATCTTCTCGATCGCGAGCCGCGAGACGTCGACGCCGGAGTTCGCCTTCTGGTTCGCCTCGGCGGCGAAGCCGAAGGCCTCGCGCGCGCGGGACGCGTTGACCTCGATCGCCGAGGCGATGTCGGTGATGAGCCTCGTCACGTCGGCGAGCAGGGCCTGCTGGTGCGCCGCGCCCTTCGAGATGTCGGTGATCGTCCCGGTCATGTCCGTGGAGGACTGCGTGACCCCCGAGACCGCCGTCTCGAGCGTGCGAACGCCCTCGGCGATGCTGTCGGAGCTCTTCTGGATGCTCGACATCGCATCGCGGAGCATGGCGGTCATGCGCGACATGTTGCGCGCGAGGTCGCTGCTCTCGTCCGGGAAGCTCTCGGGCGCGAACGCGGTCTCCTCGTGGCTGAGGTCGCCCTCGAGGATGCGCTCGGAGAGCGCCAGCACGGGCTGGTAGCCCTTGCCGATGCGCTCCGAGATCCACCACGCGAGCACGCCGCCCGCGCCCATGGCGACGAAGGGCTGCACCCAGCCGGCCATGGGCAGACCGAGCCCTTCGATCAGCGCGGGGACCAGCAGGGCGACACCGGCGACCAGCAGCGAGCCGATCGCGAACTTGTGCGACAGGGAAAGTCTCACGGGCTGGATATCGGCCGTCTCCGGGCCTTTCTTGATCGGCCGGGGCGGATCGGGTCCGGGGAAAAGACCCTAGAAGTGCCGCCAGCCCGGGCGCCCCGGCGGCGGCCCCTGGAGCCCGCGCAGGCGGCGCCCCGTGGCCGTGAGGCGGCCGATCTCGGCCACGGGGACGCCTGCGATGGCAGCGGAACGGATCGGCTCGCCGCGGACCGCGAACAGCAGCTCGTAGTCCTCGCCGCCGCCCAGGAGCAGCGCCTCGGGGCGGACCCCGGCGCGCCGGCAGGCCGCCTCGAAGCCCCGCGGCCGGGGAAGCGCGCGAACGTCGACCTCGGCACCGACGCCCGAGGCTGCGCAGAGATGATCCAGATCCGCGAGCAGGCCGTCCGAGAGGTCGATCGCGGCGGCCACGCGCCCGTGGCGGGCGAGGCGGCGCCCGAGCCCGAGGCGGGGCTCCGGGACGTGGCGCACGCGCCGCCGGGTGCGCTCCAGGGCGCTCCGGCCCAGCGCCCCGCTCACGTAGAGACGATCCCCTTCACGCGCGCCGTCGCGCCGCAGGATCCGGCCGCGGGCCGCCTCACCGAGCGCCGTGAGATGCAGCTCGAGGGTCCTCGAGCGCGCGACGTTCCCGCCCACGAGCGGCGCGGCGTGCGTGCCCGCCAGGTCCAGGAGCCCCCGGACGATCCCGAGCACCTGCGCGACCCCGGCGCGCGGCGGCACCGACAGCGACAGGGTCACGCCGAGGGGCGCGGCCCCCATGGCGGCGAGGTCGGAGAGGGTCGCCGCCATCGCGCGACGCCCGGCGGTGCGCGGGGACTCCTGGTCGAAGCGGAAGTGGACGCGCTCCACGAACGCGTCGGCCGTCACCACGACGTCGTGGCCGGGGCCCGGCCGCAGCACGGCGGCGTCGTCGCCGATCCCGAGCACCACGCGGCGCCCCTGCACGCGCGCGGCGAGCGCCTCGATGCGTCCGATCAGCCCGAACTCGCCGAGCGCCGCCACGTCCATGCCGGAAGTCTACCGACGCCCGGCGTCGGGCGGGCACCAGGCGCGTGCGGGCGTCAGCTCCGGGGCTTCGCGGTCGCGACCCCGGTCCCGTGGTTGCGCGCCTTGCCGCGGCGCACGGCGCGCTTGCGGCGCGGCAGGGGCCCTTCGAGGGCGACCTCGAGCACCTCGTCGATGTGGCTCACGCCGATGAACTCCAGGCCCCGCGAGAGCTCGCTCGGGATCTCCCGCAGGTCGACGAGGTTCTTCTCGGGCAGGATCACGGTCTTGATGCCCGCGCGCAGCGCCGCGAGCGCCTTCTCGCGCACGCCGCCGACGGGCAGCACGCGACCGCGCAAGGTCACCTCGCCGGTCATCGCGACGTCGGGCCGTACGACCAGGCCGCTCGCGAGCGAGACCAGCGCCGTCGTGAGCGTCACGCCCGCGGAGGGTCCGTCCTTCGGGATCGCGCCCGCGGGCACGTGCACGTGGACCTCGCGGCGCGTGAAGATCGAATCGTCGAGCCCCATCTCGGTCAGCTTCGAGCGCGTGTAGGTCAGCGCCGTCTGCCCCGACTCCTTCATGACCTCACCGAGCTGACCCGTGAGCACGAGGCCGCGGCCCGGCGTCATGGCGACCTCGACGCGCAGCACGTCGCCGCCGGCCTCGGTCCAGGCGAGCCCGTTCGCGACGCCGACCTCGCCGACCTTGTCGGCCTCGTCGCTCGCGTGGCGCGGCGGGCCCAGCAGGGAGGGCAGGCTGCGGACGTCGACGCGCATGCGGCGCTCGTTGCCCTCGGCAGCGCGGCGGGCCGCCTTCCGGCAGATGCTCGCGATCTCCCGCTCGAGGCTGCGCACGCCGGCCTCGAAGGTGTAGTCCGTGACGACCTTCTGGAGCGCGGCGTCGGACCACACGATGCGGTCCTCGGGCAGACCCGCCTCCTCGACCTGGCGCGGCACGAGGTAGGAGCGTGCGATCTCCTTCTTCTCCTCGGGCGTGTAGCCCGAGAGCCGCACGACCTCCATGCGATCGCGCAGCGGGCCCGGGATCGCCTCGAGGTTGTTCGCCGTGGCCACGAAGAACACGCCCGACAGGTCGAAGGGCACGTTCAGGTAGTGGTCGCTGAAGCGGTTGTTCTGCTCCGGATCGAGCACTTCGAGCAGGGACGAGGACGGGTCCCCGCGGTAGTCGTTCCCGAGCTTGTCGATCTCGTCGAGCATGAAGACCGGGTTGCGCGTCCCGGCCTGCTTGAGGCCCTGGATGATGCGACCCGGAAGCGCGCCGACGTAGGTGCGGCGATGGCCGCGGATCTCGGCTTCGTCGCGGACGCCGCCCAGGGAGATGCGCACGAACTCGCGGCCCATCGAGCGCGCGATCGAGCGACCCAGCGAGGTCTTGCCGACGCCGGGCGGCCCCACGAAGCAGAGGATCGAGCCGCGCGAGTCCGAGCGCAGCTTGCGCACGCCCAGGAACTCGAGGATGCGGTCCTTGATGCCGCGCAGATGCGCGTGGTCCTCGTCCAGGATCGCGCGCGCGTTCGCGAGATCGAGACGATCCGGGGAGGTCACGGCCCAGGGCAGGTCCGTCATCCACTCCAGGTAGCTGCGGACGACCTGGGCCTCCGGGCCGTCGGGGTGCATGCGCTCGAAGCGGCGCAGCTGCTTCATCGCCTCGTCGAGGGGCTCGGGCGGCAGGCAGGCGTCCTCGATCTTGAGCCGGTAGTCGGCCGCTTCCTCGATCCGCGGATCGACTTCGCCGAGCTCGGCCTGGATCGCGCGCAGCTGCTCGCGGAGGTAGTGCTCGCGCTGCCCGCGGCTGAGCTCCTCCTTGGCCTGCGACTGGATCTCGGCCTGCATGGTCGTGACCTCGAGCTCGCGGCGCAGCAGGTTGTCGACCTTGCGCAGGCGCGCGAGCGGATCGACGACCTCGAGCACTTCCTGGGCCTCGCCGAGGCGCAGCTTCAGGTTCGAGGCGACGAGGTCCGCGAGCCGACCGGGCTCGTAGACGTTCGCGGTGATCGAGAGGACCTCGGGCGGGAGGTTCTTGAGCGGGAGCAGCTCCTCGACGCGGCCGCGCACGGTGCGCATGAGGGCCTCGGCTTCGACGCACCACTCGCCCTCGGGATCCTCGGGCGTCGCGGTCACGGCGGCCCAGGTCGCCGGCTCGCTCTCGACGAAGGAATCGATGCGCGCCTTCGCGAGGCCCTGCACGAGCGCCTTGAGGCGACCGTCGGGCAGGCGCAGGATGCGCATCACCATCGCGACGGTGCCGACGCGGTGCAGGTCGTCCTGGTCCGGGTCCTCGACCTCGGCGTTGCGCTGCGCGGTGAGCAGCAGCAGGCGGTCTCCAGCGAGCGCATCCTCGACGGCCGCGATCGACTTCTCGCGGGAGATGAAGATCGGGAGGACCATGTACGGGAAGACCACGAACTCGCGCAGGGGGAGAACGGGGAGCTCCTCGGGAATGCCGAAGTCGAAGGAGGCCTCGTCAGTCATCCCGACGCGTTTCGACGCGTCGGCGAGATGCCTTAAGTCGAGGGCCCACCGTCGGCGGGAGGCTCGGGCTCACGCGTACGCAAGTAGGGTGCAGTCCCCGTCTCGTCGACCGAGACGATGCGTCCCCGCTCCACCCCGAGCAGGCTCGGGCGCTTCCAGGCGGTGCCGTCCGGGCCGAGCGAGATCACGCCCGAGGCGCCCACGACTTGACGAACTCCCAACAGTCCCGCGAGCACGGCCTCGCGGGCGCCCGCGCCCCGCGCGACCTGCAGCAGCACGAGATGGGCGGCATCGAACGACTGCGCCGCGAGATCCGTCGGCGGCCTCCCGAAGCTGCGCTCGAAGCGGCGCACGAACTCGGCCACGAAGGGGACCGTGCTCTCGGCGTAGAAGGGCGAGGCGAAGATCGCTCCGTTCACGTGGGAACCGCCGAGCTCGAGCAGGTCGGGGTGGCTCCAACCCGCCGTGCCGAGCAGCCGAACGCCGGTCACCTCGTGGAAGGCCAGATGGGGGGCGATCAGCCCCGCGTTCTCGTGGGTGTCGGGAATGAAGAGCGCGTCGAAGTCGATGAAGGGCGGCAGCGGCGAGCCGTCCGAGGCCTTCATCTCGGCGGCCTCGTCGCGAAGCTCCTGGGCCGCTTCCGGAGGCAGGCGCTTGGCGCGCTTCACGAGCTTGGCGCGCTCGGCGAGGGCGCCGCGCTGCGCCCCGTTCAGGAACTCGAAGCCGATCAGCCGGCGGATCGGCGCCGCGAAGTCCGTCGCGTTGTCCGCGTAGCGGCCCACGCCGACGATCTCGCCGCCTCGGCCCTCGACGGCATCCCAGAAGGCCGCGCGGAGCTCGCGCCCGTACTCGACGTCGGGATAGAGGATCGCGAAGCGTCGCAGCCCGAGCTCGGTGATCGCGTAGTCGGCCAGCAGCTCCGCCTCGAGGCGCGGCGTCGCGCCGAGGCGCATCACGAAGCGGCCCAGGCCCGGCACCGATTCGCGCCGGGTCAAGGTGAGCAGCGGAACCTCGCGATCCTCGGCGACTGGAGCCGCCGCCTCGGCGCAGGGTCCGCGCAGCGGTCCGATGATGGCGATCAGGTCGGGCTCGTCGGCCAGCTCACCGACCACGCGCGCCGCCTGGTCGGGATCCCCGGCCGTATCGCGGACGACGACGCGCACGCCCGAGGCGCCCTTGCGCTCGGGATCGAACGCGCCAGCGGCCAGCAGCACGCCCTGCAGGGTCTCCTCGCCGAAGCGGGCATAGGGTCCGCTCAGGGGAACGGCCACGCCGATCGTCGCGCGGGCCCCCTCGATGTCGATCGACGCGCGCCCCTCGCGCCCCTCCCAGCTCGGCAGCTGGCTCTGCTCGACGCTGGTCGCGCTGATCCGGCTCTTGAGCGCCGCGAGCCGGCCCGCCTCGCCGCGTGTGAGCGGCAGCGCTCCGGCGCGGCCCAGCGCGCCGACGGCGATCGAGGTCTGCCCTGCGCTCACGGCCCGCTCGGCCCGCGCCAGCCAGATCCGGCCGGCCGGCAGGCGCCGACCGAGCTCGCGCGCGGCCCCCTCGAGCTCCTCGCCCGAGAGCTCCGCGAGGATCTCGTCCATGCGCGCCTCGACGTCGGCGGCGCGGTTCGGATCGGTCTGGTCCGCCCGCACGCGCCCGAGCCAGCGCAGCTCCGCGGCCGCGTCGCCCCGTGCCCGCGCGATCTCGGCGTTGAGGGCGTGCGCCTTCCGACGGCGCTCGGAGCCGAGCAGCGAGAGCCGCAGCGGCTGCACCGTCTCGGCGGCGATCTCCGCCTCGCCGCGCTCGAGCTGCAGGCGCGCGAGCTCGAGACGGATCGCGTCGGTCTTGTCGGCGCGCGGCAGGTTCTCGACCGCCCAGCGCAGGCGTCGCTCGGCCGCGACCGTGTTGCCGTCCTCGAGCGCGAGCTCGGCGAGCCGCAGCGAGGCGTCGTCCGCGTAGAGGCTGGTCGGATTCCTGGTCAGGAACGCGTCGAGGGCCGCGATGCCGCGCATGCGATCGCTCGCGAGCTCGGTCAGGGCCTGCTGATAGGCGCGCCGCCCCTCGAGCGCGGCCGGCGTCATGCCCGCGCAGGCCAGCCCGAGCGCCGCCGCGAGGAGCACCCCCGCGAGGGCCCGCCGACGCGCCATCAATCGAAGAGATCCCGGAGCTTGTCGAGGAAGCCCTTCGTCACGGGCGAGACGTCGGTGTCGGTCTCCTCGGCGAACTGCTCCAGCAGCTCGCGCTGACGATCCGTGAGCTTGGTCGGCACCTCGACGAAGACGCGCACGAGCTGATCCCCGCGGCCGCTGCCGCCCAGCGAGGGCAGACCCTTGCCGCGCAGGCGCAGCACCTTGCCGGGCTGCGTGCCCTCGGGAATCCGCATCGAGACCTTGCCGGCCAGGGTCGGCACCTCGACCTCCGTGCCGAGCGCGGCGTGGACGAACGGGATCGGCACCTCGCAGTGCAGATCGGGGCCGTCGCGGTCGAAGAAGGGGTGCTCCTCGAGGTTCATGACCACGTAGAGGTCGCCGGGCGGCCCGCCCGAGATCCCGGCCTCGCCCTCCCCGGCCACGCGCAGGCGCATGCCGTCCTCGACGCCGGCGGGGATGCGCACCTTGAGCTTCTTCTGGCCCTCGATGCGGCCCGTGCCCCGGCACTCGCCGCAGGGATCGCGGATCACGGAGCCCTCGCCGGAGCAGGCCTCGCAGGGTCGGCTGATCCGGAACAGGCCCTGCTGGAAGATCGCCTGCCCCGTGCCGCGGCAGCGGCCGCAGGTCTCGGGCGAGGAGCCCTCGCGCGCGCCGGACCCCTCGCAGGGCTCGCAGGGCATCATCTTGGGCAGGTCGAGGGACGCCTCGCGCCCGTCGAGCACGTCGTTCAGATCGATCGCGAGGTTGTACCGGAGGTCCGCGCCGCGCTGGCCGCGTCCGCCCCAGCGGCGCCCGCCTCCGCCGCGGCTGCCGAACAGGTCGCCGAAGAGCTCGCCGAACAGATCGCCCACGTCGGGGAAGCCACCCGGGAAGCCCCCGGGGCCACCTCCGACGGCGTCGTGGCCGAAGCGGTCGTACTGCGCCCGCTTGTCGGCATCGGAGAGCACCGCGTAGGCCTCGGACGCCTCCTTGAAGCGCTCCTCGGCCGCGGGATCGTCGGGGGTGCGGTCGGGGTGGTTCTCGAGCGCGAGCTTCCGGTAGGCGCTCTTGAGCTCGCTCTCGGAGGCCCCGCGCTCCACGCCCAGGATTTCGTAGTAGTCACGCTTCGCCACGGGTGCCCTAGGATCGTCCCCAGCGCAGGGGAGTCAAGCAGGACGCGGCGCTTCCGGGCGGGCCCGCACGATCGCACGCGGGCCGCACGGAGATCCCCGTGGGGCCTGGGCGGGGGGCCGGCGTGAGGCCCCTACTCCTCACCCTCGTCGCCGAGCACGGCGTAGAGCTGCTCGGTCATCTGGTAGGAGAGGGCCGAGAGCTCGTCGATGGCCTGCTCGAGGCTGCCGGCGTCCCGAGCCTCGAGTGCGGCGCGGGTCTTCTCGATCGCGGCCTGCAGCGCATCGCGGTCCTCGTCCTCGATGTGCTCGGCGTACTCCTCGAGCGTGCGCTCGCTGCTGTACGCGAGACCGTCGGCCTTGTTCTCGAGCTCGACGAGGCTGCGCCGATCCTTGTCCGCCTCGGCATTGGCCTCGGCCTCCTCGACGAGCTGGTCGATCTCGGTCGACGACAGCCCGCTCGACGCGGTGACGCGGATCTGCTGGCTCTTGCCCGTGCCGAGATCCTTGGCCGAGACGCTCACCACGCCGTCGGTGTCGATGTCGAAGAGCACCTCGATCTGCGGCACGCCGCGCGGGGCCGGCGGGATGCCGACGAGCTCGAAGCGACCCAGGCTCTTGTTGTCCTCGGCCATCTCGCGCTCGCCCTGCAGCACGTGGATGCGCACGACGTTCTGGTTGTCCTCGGTGGTCGAGAACACCTGGCCCTTCTTGGTCGGGATCGTGCTGTTCTTCTCGATGATCTTCGTGAACACGCCGCCCTGGGTCTCGACGCCCAGCGAAAGCGGGGTCACGTCGAGCAGCAGCACGTCGTCGACGTCGCCCTTGAGCACGCCAGCCTGGATGGCCGCGCCCGAAGCGACGACCTCGTCGGGGTTCACGCCCGAGTTCGGCTTCTTGCCGAAGATCTCGGCGACCTTCTCCTGGATGCGGGGCATGCGCGTCATGCCGCCGACGAGGATGACGTCGTCGATGTCGGCCTTCTGCACCTCGGCGTCTTCGAGCGCCGTCTCGCAGGGCGCGACGAGCCGGTTCACGAGGTCCGCGACGAGGGCCTCGAGGCGCTCGCGCGTGATCGTCGTGTTGAGGTGCTTGGGGCCCTCGTCGTCGGCCGCGATGAAGGGCAGGTTGACGTCGGTCTCCTCGGCCGAGGAGAGCTCGTGCTTCGCGCGCTCGCCGGCCTCCTTGAGCCGCTGGAGCGCCATCTTGTCGCTGCGCAGGTCGATGCCCTCGGCCTCCTCGAAGGTCTCGATGAGGTAGTCGACGATGCGCTGGTCGAAGTCCTCGCCGCCGAGATGCGTGTCGCCGTTCGTGCTCTTGACCTCGAAGACGCCGTCGCCGAGCTCGAGCACGGAGATGTCGAAGGTGCCGCCGCCGAGGTCGAAGACCGCGACCGTCTTGTCCTCGGCCTCTTCGTTGCCGAGGCCGTAGGCGAGGGCTGCCGCCGTGGGCTCGTTGATGATGCGCAGCACGTTGAGGCCCGCGATCGTGCCGGCGTCCTTGGTCGCCTGACGCTGGGCGTCGTTGAAGTACGCGGGCACCGTGATCACCACGTCGGAGACGTCCTCGCCGAGGAACTCCTGCGCGGTCTCGCGCATCTTCGCGAGAATGATCGCGCTGATCTCGGGGGGCGAGCAGAGCTTGTCGTCGATGCGCACCCAGGCGTCGCCGTTCTCGGCGGTCTCGATCGCGAAGGGCGCCGTGG
>JAAUYD010255898.1_pt1 | contig 10155 bp, 8 predicted proteins | sample 7278101 | NCBI WGS metagenome assembly JAAUYD01 (sample SAMN14350128, study PRJNA611818) | marine sediment metagenome | isolation source: surface marine sediment (0.6m) | place: French Polynesia: Moorea | collected 2018-08
CTTGCCACAGGCAGCGGCACCGTGGCCCCTGTGTGTGATGTGGCCATGCGGGCCACGAAGACGCTGAAGGCGGGCACGGTGTTGGATGATCATGGCCATGAAGTAGGGCAGGGCCTTGCCCTCCGAGAGGGCGCCGTTGTCCTCCAGCAACGCTTCTACGCCGTCCACATGGTGATGATGATGGCCATGATCATCCAACACCGTGCCCGCCTTCAGCGTCTTCGTGGCCCGCATGGCCACATCACACACAGGGGCCACGGTGCCGCTGCCTGTGGCAAGGCCCAGCCGGTGCGGCACGATCACCGACAGAGCGGCCTCCACCCCTAAGAGATGGGTCGGATTATAGGCCAGAAGATGGGTTGCATCCGCGCTCACCGGCATACCCTTGGCCTTGAACAGGCGCCCGGTTTCCGCATCTGGAATGCGCACCACCACGAAGACGCCCCCCGCCGCGCTGACCTCATCGGCCCGGCGGAAGCAGTTGAACATTTCCAACACCCCTTCGCGGGCGAGCACGCCGCCCTCGGCCCGGGTGCGGAACAGATCCGGTAACTCCGAAACCCGCGCCACGGGGGCATGAAACTCCGGCCGGTCCGGCTTCAGACCGGAGGCATTGGCCACCAGGCACATCTCGCAATAGTCCGGAGGCGTGCGTTGGGGCAGGGCGGAAAGGGCATGGGAGCGTTCGCTCATTGACATTGAAAGATCGTCTGGGGCGAGTGTCCACATGGCAGGGTCGAGCGGCACACGGGTCTCCATGCCCTCGGCCCAAACCTCGCCGGCCTGCGCGTCGAACACAAAGTCGTACTCGCTCGCTTTGCCCGCACAGACCAGGTCAAGCCCCAGCGTGCGCGCCCAGGACATGAGGCCGAGCAAGAGGCTGGGCTGGTCCCCATCCGCCTGGGAGACCACCAGTCCCTGGCGGGCCGCGCGCCGGGCCAGGATCGGACCCACCGCGCTGTCGGTCTCCTTGGTCACCAGCACAATGTGGCGGCCCTCCCCAATGGCTTTGAGGGTGTTGCGCGTGCCGGCCTCTGCGTTGCCGGTGGCTTCCACGATCACGTCCACCGGGGCTTCAAGGGCCACCGTGGCATCTTGCGTCAGAACAAGCTTGCCGGCCTCAATGGTTTTGGCGGCAGCAGCCGGCGTTTCGGCCACCTGAAACTCGTCAGCTGCCAAACCCACACTGCGACAGGTCTCCTCAAGGCGCTCAAGGTCAAGGTCGCAGAGAACATCCAGGGACATGGCGGGAAGGCGGCGCGACTGCATGAGGAGCGTGCGGCCAAACTGGCCAACGCCGATCAGCGCGGCCCGTGTGCTGACCTTGTCGCTACCGAACTTTGCAATAAGGTCTGAGTAGTTCATCAGATCAAGTCAGCCTCATCGCTTTCCATGGCCACAGCTCTAATTGGCGAGCCGTCGATGTCGGGAAGCTTCAGGGGCAGACCGATGAACTGCACGCGCCGCCGCTGAAGCGACATCATGTTGCAAAGGTATTCAAACATGATGACACCCTTCAGCAGCAGCTCCACGTGGGTCGTGTTCTCCTCAAGAACCGGGGCGCGTGCGCCGGTGACATAATCGCGAATGCAGTGATCTTGCGGGAAGTCGAAGGCGACAGCGCTGATCTTGCGGCCCATGAGCCAGCGGCAGGCCTCAGGGCTCATATAGGGTGCCCGGGTCCAGAAGGTTTCCTCGTGGATGGATTCGCGAAGATCCCAACCTGTCCGCAACAGCACGATATCGCCCGCTTCCACATGGCCGCCTGCGGCCTCCACGTCAGCGGCACCGATTTCGGTGTTGGGTTCCATGTGCGAAAGATCCAGCACGGCGGCGGGCCCGACAAACCGGCTGAGCGGCAGGTCGTCAAACGTTGGGCCATCGGCAGCGAAATGGCGTTCGGAATCCACATGGGTAAAGCCGTGAACACCGGCACCGAACCAGGTGATTTGCGCAATGTCGCCCGCCGCATGGCTCTTTACGGTTTTGCGCTCAACCTCCCAGCGGAAATGCCCCGTCACAATGGGCTGGGAAAGGTCCACAAGTCGGTCTGCCATGGCGTTCACCCCTCACTATTGGCAAAGCCGGCCTGCAGCTCGGCAATGGCGCTCAGAACGTCGGCGGGCAGCGCACCCTTCTCAACCGCTGCGGCGGCCTTTTGGAACTGCTCCACTGTGGCGAGGCCCACTTGGAAGGTGGGCACTTTCGCATTGCTGGCCACATAGCGTATCGCCAGCTCTACAAGGCTCTCGCAGCCTGCAGCTTCAAGCAATGCTGAGAACTGGCGCGCGCGGGCCGCATCGGCCGCATAGTCATCGCCGGAGCCGATGGGGGCAACCACGGGCATGCCCAGAGGATGGCGCTCTTCCGAGCCGGACAGGGCGCCGCCTGCAAGCGAGCGGATGACGATGGCGCCCATGCCGGCGGCCTCTGCACGGGTGAGCAGGCCGTCATAATCCTGGCCGGGAAATCCGGCAGCGATGGGCGTGGCGGCGCTGGGGTTGAGCATGTTGTAGATGATCTGGCCGGTGTCAAAGGCCTTGGCGTCCACCACCTGGTTGAGGGCTTCGGTTTCGCCGATGGCGGTCATGCCGATGTAACGGGTCTTGCCCGCTTGCTTGACCTGCTCCAGGGCCGGGAGCACGTCTTGCAGCACCTGGTCGGGGCTGAGCTCGCCTTCGCCGGGGGTCATGGCGAGGGGATTGTGAAGCTGGAGAAGATCCACATGGGTCTGCTGCAGGCGCTGCAGGCTTTCGTCCACGGAGCGCTTTACGGCGCCCGGCACATCGGCGGTCTCCCCCGGCTTCAGGCGCACCTTTGTGCCCAGCACGATGTCCGGCTTCAGGTCTTTCAGAATGTGTCCCAGATTGGTTTCCGACGTGCCATTGCCATAAAGTGGGGCGGTGTCGAAGAAGTTGACACCCGCTTCAAGGGCCAGCTCCACGGCCCGGCGCTGGTCGGCCGGATCTCCCTTGGGCATCAGCCCACCCACAGCGCCGCAGCCGAAGGTGAGGACCGAGACCTCAAGTCCGGTGCGTCCCAAAACTCTCTTTTCCATCACATTCCCTCTTTCTGGTGACAGGGGCCCGGGCGGCGGCTACGATCGCGCACGATTTTGCACCCTTGCCGTTGAAGAAAGGCCGCTCATGAAGCTCAAGCTCCACCACATCAATTACTGCACCACCAATGTCTCAGCTATGGACAAGTTTTACCAGGAGGTTTTGGAGATGGCCCCGGAGCCTGAGATGGGCCAAGGGCGCATCAAGGGCCAGGGCTATCCGGGCGATGTGGCCTTCGTGACGGATGGCGAGATGCAGGTGCACATTGCCGAGAAGGATCTGGAATGCGGCTTCCGCACCGGCAATGCCGTGAACCCGGTGGAGAGGGGCCATGTGGCTTTCCGCACCGACGATATTGCCACCTTCAAGAAACGCCTTGAGGAAAAGGGCGTGCCTTACTCCGACTATGGCGCGTGGGCCATGTCGGGCTGGGAGCAGATCTTTTTCTATGATCCCGATGGCAACATCATTGAGGTGCATGAGGTGAAGGAATAGGTGGGGGCACAGGGCTCAGCCGGCGTGTTGGTGCCGGTGAAGCTCATGCACCTCGCCCCAGAGCCGCTGAGCATATTCCGGCGTGGCGATATGGGCCGGATCTTCCACGTAGCTGAACAGGAGACTGTGCCTTTCCTCGTTCACCGGCGCGGTTACCCGGTGCAGGGTGTAGCCGCCCCTGAAGAGCTGGAGGTCACCCGGCCGCAGGAACAGGGTCTGGACCTTGGAACGGTCGCCGTCGAGCACCTGTTGGACGGCGTCGTAGTTCTCTTTCGTCTTGCTGCGAATATCGGGCACGAATTCAAAACCGCCGCCCTCAGCCGGTTGTTTCAGGCCGAACGAGACGGTGAAGTCATTGTGGTCGAAGTGCCAGGCAAACTCACAACCCGGCGGCTGCACATTCACATTCACGCTGCCGTAAGGATCCCGGTAGGTGTGGAGCGCGCCGTAGCCTAGGCAGTCGGCCACAAACTGGCAGAGATCTGCGTTCACAAAGCCCGCTCTGATGGCGCCCGTCTCAGAGAACCTGTCTGCACGGATCATGCCGTGGCGGCGCAGGGAGAGCCGCCGCAAGGGGTGTTCGGCGGCCACATTGTCCGGCGGTGTGCTGAAATAGGGGTTCAGCCATTTCTCCGTATAAGTGGCCTGGTCTGCCAGGGCGGCCGCCTCTGCCTGCATTTGGGACAAGGCGTCCGGTCTGATGAAGTCGGCAAGCTGCGCACAGTTGCGCGCGTCCAGATTAGCCCGAGATTCGTTGACGAGCGCTTTGTAGGCCGCGGAGTCGCGCCGGGTGATGGGGTAGCGTGCCGTGTCGAAGAGGTCTTGGGTACGGTATTCCATGTGTTCCACCCTCAGTCCTTGGTGACCATCACCTCGATCATCGCCTGGCGCTTTTCGTTGCTTATGACCCGCAGCGCTTCGTTGAGCGCACCGGGCAGATCCTCGCCGTTCTCCACCGTGGCGCTCCAGGCGCGGCTGGCCGCGGCCACCATGGCATAGTCCGGGCTGGGATCCAGCGAGGACAGCGCCATGGTGTTGACCCGGGCAGCTTTGCCGCCAGGATACATCATTTTGGTGGTCTTGCGCACAGCGTTCCAAACCCCGTTGTTGAAGACGATGGTCAAGAGCGGCAGGCCTGATGCTTCAGCAATCTGATGGCAGGCCACGGGGCTGGCGAACATGTAGGAGCCATCGCCCACGCACGCCACCGTCAGCCGGGAGGGGTCGGACAAGGATGCGCCGAGCGCCGCCGGCACGCCCCAGCCCAGGCCTCCGGCCAGGGGATGGGAGAAGTACCGGTTTCCCCCCTCAAAACGCATAACCGACGGGATGCAGCCCAGTTCCCCGAACACGCGAGCATCTGAGGGCAGGGCGTCGGACAGGCATTTTGAGACAAATTCCGGCGTCATGGGCGCCCCGCCGCCTTCTGCGGCTTGGCTCAAAGCAGCCGCCCGGCGGGCCCTGTTTTGCTTTGACACGGCCGCGTGGCGCTTGGACAGCGCCCCTTTGAGGTCTTTGCGCCTGCGCTTTAAGGCCTTTGAGAGCGCCTCAATGGCCACGGGCGGTTTTGCCGTCAGGTTGAGAGTTGAGCGGAAACCACGGACCGGCACGCGCGAGAACATGGGGTCAGACCCAATCTGGATGATGTTGGCTTTCGGGCTGGGCTTTAGCGCCGACTCGATCCACGGCACCAATGCGTCCAGCACGATCACCACATCCGCCTTGCTTAACAGCGCGCCGGGGTCAGCGCCCATATGCATGGGATGGTCCGACGCCAGCACATTGAGCGACGGCCAAAACTCGGCAACCGGAATGGCCCACTGATCGCAGAAGGCCCCAAGCACGGGAGCCAGCCGGCCTTCAGGATCTGCGCGCTGGGCGATAAGCAAGGGTGATTTGGCCGCCGCGATCATGTCCGCAGCCTGAGCAAGCGCATCAGCGTCCGGCGCGGCCACCGAGGAGACCGCGTGGCGCTTGGGGCCGAGCGGTTCGTCTGACGGCCAGGCGCCGCCAAGCGGTTCGCGCGGCAAGCCCAGATAAACCGGTCCGCGCGGCTCGCTCATGGCGATGGCATAGCCGCGGTCGATCAGGTCTGCGGCCTGTTCAGGCAGCTTCAGCTCATATTCCCACTTCACGAACTCGCGCACGATCGAGGATTGGTCGCGCATGTCCTGGCCCCAGTGGATCGGCAGGCTGCGCGCGCCCAAGCGGCTTTGCTCGGTGAAGGGCGTGCGGCCGGCCATCATGAAGATCGGGATATTGTCGCTGGCTGCATTGATGATGCCCATGAGCGCGTTGGCGAGGCCCACATTCACATGCACCATGACGGCCTGGGGCCGGCCGGTGGCCATGTAGAACCCGTGGGCCATGGCCACGGCCGCCGTTTCATGAGGGGCAATAATGGGGGTGGGGATGGGCAGGTCGGTTTCAAGGTTCTTGGCGTAGGTCTCGATGATCGGGGCAAAATCGGTGCCCGCATTGGCAAACAGATAATCGATGCCGTGCTGCTTAAGCCGCACCAGAACGGCCTCGGCCGTTGTCTCAGGAACGAAGTTTTTGGGCAGCTTGGCCATGGCGTCGTCTCTCACTTGCGGATTTGGTCGGGCAGCCAGGTGGCGAGTTCTGGTACCAGCAGGATCAGTGCCAGCACTGTAAGCGCCAGAAGGATGAAGGGGAAGGCGGCCCGGTATACCTGGGCCAGAGTGATCTCCGGTGGCGCGACCCCCTTCATCACAAAGATCAGAAGTCCGAAGGGCGGGGTTGTGAAGCTGATCTCCATCACCAGGAGCATGAGCACACCGAACCAGAGAAGATTGATGTCAAGGCTTTGGGCGAGCGGGATGAAGAAGGGCAGGGTGATCATCATCATGCTCACCTGGTCCATGAAAGCCCCCATCAGGAGAAGGATCACCAGCATGGCCAGAAGCACAGCCACGGTGCCCGCATCGAGGCTGTCGATCAGGCCCAGAAGGCCATTGGTGGCGCCGGAGAAGGCAAGGATCTGGGAAAAGGTGACCGAGCCGGCAATAATGAAGAGGATCATCACGGAGATCTTTGCTGTTTCGCCAATGGCCTTCTGCATGGAGGACACGGTGAACTTGCCATAAGCGACTGCGGCAACCGCCGAAGCCACGCTGCCGAGGGCCGCGGACTCAGTGGGGGTCGCCAATCCGGCCAGAATGGATCCCACCACCACCACGAAGATGCTCATGAGAGGCAGGACGTAGATGAAAAAGGGCTTACAGCGCTCCCAAGGGCTCATATCTTCCACATCATAAGCGGGGGCAAGAGCGGGGTTCAGTGCACAGCGAGCGATGATGTAGGCCAGGAACGCGGCCGCCATGAGGAGGCCTGGGACAATTGTCGCAATGAGCAGTTTGGCGATGGAGATGCCGGCGAGGCTGCCGAGCAGGACGGCGAGCGCGGAGGGTGGGATCAGCATGGCGATGCTGCCTGTGGCCATGATGGGGCCCATGGCGAGCGTGGGATGATAGCCGCGTTTCAGCATATCTGGCAGAAGGGCGCTGCCCAGAACCGCCGTGTTGGCGATTGTGGAGCCGGAGAGAGAGGAAAACACCGTGCCGCCCAGCACGGAGACGATCGAGAGGCGCCCGGGCACACGGGTGATCAGACGGTCAATCGCGTTGATTGCGCTGAACGCCACTCCGGTCTGAAACAGGATCTCGCCCATGAGCAGGAAGAGGGGGATGGGGGCGAGGGAGAAATTGCTGACCGAGGCGACCGTGTTGCGCACCATCTGATCAAGACCGATCTCCCCTCCGAGGAAGATGATCGCCCCAACAATGTTGACCCCCAAAAAGGCGAAGGCCACCGGCAGGCCGGTGACCATCAGGGCGATCAGCGTGCCGATGAGCAGCGCGAGTGCAGGGGCCCACTCCATGGCTTACTCCGCGGGTCCGGCGCGTCGGCGCGCCAGCCTCAGGGCAAACTCAACCATCAGAAGGGCGCCCGCGATGGCCACCGCAGCCAGGAACGGCCATTCGGGTACCACCAGTTCCTTGAAGATCATATCTCCCCGTTCAAACCCGTCCCGGGTCACCCGCAGGCCGTACCATGTGAGGGTGGCGCAGATGCCAAGTCCCAGCAGGTTGGCGGCCACCTCCAGGGGCCGGCGCAGAGGGGGAGAAAGGCCGCTGAGCAGAAGGTCAACACTCACATGGGCATTTTCCCGGAGCACCCAGGGGGCGGCCAGGAAGGTGGCCAGGAAGAGGATGTATTCAGAAACCTCCAACAGCCAGGTCATGTTGGCGATGCCCAGGTTGCGCAACGCCACATCCGCCGTTATGCCCAGCGCAAGGGCCGCCAACGCAAGGCCGGAGGCATATCCCAGCCCGGTGATTAAGACCTGATGCGCGCGGGCCAGAGTGTTCATAGGGCTTGCAGGCGGCCTACTTGCTCAGCAGTTCCTTCAGCTTGGGCCCGGTTTCCGGATTGGCCTTGATAAACTCGGCCCATCCCGCTTCATAGGCTTGCTTGATGTAGGCTTCGCCCTCCGCGCCCTCAAAGGTGATGGTTTCGATGCCGGCATCTGCCTGGCGCTTTTTCTCAGTTTCGTTGACCTTCATGTCTTCTTCGCACAGACCTTCCATGAAGGCGGCGGCATCCTGCAGCACCTTTTGCTGGTCTGCGGTGAGTTTCGCCCAGGCGTCATGATTGATCAGCACCTCCACGGAGGCCCGGTAGAAGGGCGGGTCGACCCGGTATTTGGTGACTTCGTGCCAGCCCAGATCGAGCACCCCTTGGGTGGGCCAGCCATAGCCGTCAACGGTGCCCCGTTCGAGCGCCGTGTAGACGTCGCCGGGCTTGGTGCGGATGAGACTTGCGCCCATGGCGGAGAAGAAAGCGCGGTAGATGGGCGTGGTGCGGATCTTCATGCCCTTCAGATCGCGTTTATCGATCTTCTTGTTGAGATAAAGATGGAACGGCACACAGTCTTTCTGGCGGGCCAGGTGGTAAACGTTCATGCGTTGCTTGTGCAGTTCGTTGGTGTGGGCCCAGGCACCGTTGGCGCGCTCTTCGGCGATGGTGTAGGCGGAGAGTTTGAAGACGTCGGCTTCAGGCATGAGTTTTGTGTAGAAAGCGCCAGGCAAGTTGCCGATGGAGACCACGCCGGTGCGAATGGCATCGCCCAGCTGGAACGGGTTCATCACCTTGCCGCCGCCGCCTTTGTAGTCGATCCGCACCTTACCGGCGCCGATCTCATTGGCCTTTTCCACGAAGCGCTGGAAGTTTTTGGTGAAGGTGGTGCCGTCGGCAAAGGCGCTGACGGCGGACAGAACCGCTTCTTCGGCGGCGGCCGATGTGGACACCATAGCGGCCAGTGCAATTCCCAATGCCCAACGTTTCATGATGATTTCCTCCCAGATGTGCGTCTTTGCGCTGGTTTTAAGTTTGGGAAGGATGCCTTAGGTGCTGGCCTCGCGCAAGGTGGTGCGCGGAAGTGCTTTTGGGGCACCGGCCCCAAGCACGTCGTCGGAGGAGAAAGTCAAACACTTGTTGATTGCCCATGGCCAAGGCCGCTAAGAAGCGTCCAGCTTCACCCGCCCAATATGGGCCGACGATTTAAGAACGACGAAAACGGAGATGGCCCCACATGTTCAAAGCCATGGTTGTGACAAAGGATGATGACGGAAAGACCGAAGCTTCAGTCCAGGAACTGGATGAAGCGCAGCTTCCGGATGGAGATGTGACCGTTGCTGTCGATTACTCGACAGTGAACTACAAGGATGGCTTGTGCCTGGGCTCCGGCGGCGGGTTGGTTCGTAACTATCCCCATGTGCCCGGCATCGACTTCGCCGGGACGGTCGAGAGTTCCAACGATGACCGCTACAAGCCGGGCGACCGGGTGGTCCTGACCGGCTGGCGCGTTGGCGAGGCCTGGTGGGGCGGTTATGCGCAAAAGGCCTGCGTTAAGGCGGATTGGCTGGTGCCGCTGCCGGACGGCCTGTCGACTCGCGATGCCATGGCCGTTGGGACCGCCGGCTTTACGGCAATGCTGGCGGTGATGGCCCTGGAGGACCACGGCATGACGCCGGGTGACGGACCGGTGCTTGTGACCGGCGCCGCGGGTGGCGTGGGCTCGGTCGCCACGGCGATCCTTGGCAAGCTCGGCTATGAGGTCGCGGCTGTTACCGGGCGGCCGGAAACGGCGGACTACCTGAAATCCCTCGGCGCCACCCAGATTGTAGCGCGCGAAGAGCTGGCCGAAACCGTCAAGCGCCCGCTGGAGAGTGAAAACTGGGCCGGATGCGTGGACGCGGTTGGCGGCGCGATGCTTGCGCGGGTGTTGGGACAGATGAAGTATGGGGCTTCCGTTGCCGCGGTTGGGCTGGCCGGCGGCGCCGACCTGCCAGCAACGGTCATCCCCTTCCTGCTGCGCGGCGTGAACCTGCTTGGCATCGATTCCGTGATGAGGCCGTACGATGACCGCGTGCGCGCCTGGCAGCGGCTGACGACGGACCTTCCGCTCGACAAGCTTGGGGAAATGGTCGAAGTCGCTCCGCTGGCCGATCTGACAAAGCTTGGAAAGATGATCCTCAAGGGCGAAGTGCGCGGTCGCATGGTCATTGACGTAAACGCC
>JAAUYD010264381.1_pt1 | contig 10155 bp, 7 predicted proteins | sample 7278101 | NCBI WGS metagenome assembly JAAUYD01 (sample SAMN14350128, study PRJNA611818) | marine sediment metagenome | isolation source: surface marine sediment (0.6m) | place: French Polynesia: Moorea | collected 2018-08
CAGCGTATCTCGCCAAATTTAGAATTGGTGTGTTTGCCAGTTGCTGATGGTGGTGACGGGCTGGTAGAAGTGCTTGCAGAAGCACTTGAAGGGGAGATTATGAGGGCAAATGTCTGCGGGCCTTTGCATGAATCAGTAGAGGCATCATTCTGCCTTGTTAACTCGGGGACCGCTGCAGTAATTGAAATGGCACAGGCGAGCGGTCTTGCACTACTCGATGAAAAATTGCTAAATCCTGATAAAACAACCACATTAGGTACTGGTGAGTTGATACGTGGCTGTTTAGATATGGAAATAAAACGCCTGGTAATTGGGCTTGGTGGCAGTGCTACCTGTGACGGTGGCATTGGTGCTGCAACGGCTTTGGGATATAAATTCTTGGATGAAAGAGGTCGACAACTCACCCCGATTGGGGAGAATCTCATCCACATTAAATCCATAGATGCGACCGGGGTAGACCGAAGAATCTTTGATGTCGTGGTTGAAGGGGTCTGTGACGTAGCAAATATTCTTACCGGCCTCGATGGTGCTTCATACGTATATTCGCCTCAAAAAGGAGCTGATACCGATCAGGTAGCTCGTCTCGATGAGGGATTGTGCAATCTTGCTGCGGTTATTCGCAAGGACTTAGATATTGACATAGAATTTCTTCCAGGCGCTGGTGCAGCCGGCGGGCTGGGTGCTGCAGTTCATGCGTTCATGGGTGGTAGTTTAAGGAAAGGTATAGATTTGGTGATCGATCTTATCGGCTTAAAGGAAAAAATTACAGATGCCGATCTGGTGATAACCGGAGAGGGGAAAATTGACCACCAGACTATATTTGACAAGGCGCCGGCCGGTGTTGCCAGAGTTGCCAGGGAGAACGGTGTTGCCTGTATCGCCATCGCAGGATCAATCGGTGAAAATATAGGAGAACTCCATGAGATTGGCATAGATGCCGTTTTTTCCTTGTGCCGTGGACCTGAAACGTTGGATAAGGCTATGACGCTTGGCACAGAGTTGCTGGAGGATGCCGCAGAACAGGTAGGAAGATTTTTTCTCGCTGCAGGAAAATAATCATAGGCAAAGTTGTTAATGTTACCATGGTAGGTACTGACCTATGATTTGACAGTCTATCCTGTAAATTGTTCCAATTTATCTACCACTTGAACCCTGTATGCAAGATTGATCTAAGATAAATGATATTAACTTGCGGTATGGTTAAGGCGAGGTTAGGGTGTTACCGATAAAAGGAATTTTCCATAGTATAACGAATAAATAGAAGGAGCATGAGTATGTATGTCACGTTTTTTGGTGCAGTAAGAGAAGTAACTGGATCGATGCATATGATATCCACCGAGAAAGATAGAATTTTACTTGACTGTGGGCTTTTCCAGGGACGAAGAAAAGAGGCTGCAGAAAAAAACAACGTCATTCCTTTTGATCCTTCAATTCTTACTAACATGGTCCTTTCACATGCGCATATTGATCATTCAGGGCGAATACCGTTGCTTACTCGAAAAGATTTCAATGGTAGGATTTATAGTACCCGGGCCACCGAAAATTCATGTCGTTATTTATTACCAGACTCTGCCAAAATTCAGGAATCAGATGCACAGTATCTCAATTACAAAACAGTAAAAAAAGCCCTGGCTGAGATGCAATCGGATAACGGTAAAATCTCAGGCAAAGATGTCAAAGATATACGAGCACTTCTGAAAGAAAAAAACTCACACAGAATAAACGACACTGCTATTCTGGATTTCATCCGTAAGTATGGCTTAGGGCAAATCGAACCTCTGTATACCATGAAGGATGCAGATTACGCGTTGGAATTATTTGAGGGTATGCCCTACCGCGAAGAAGTAACAGTTGGTAATGATATGACCTGCAGATTCTATGAAGCAGGACATATTTTGGGCTCAGCAATGAGTATAATCAAAAGCAGGAACAATGGTGAATGTAAAACGGTGTGTTACTCTGGTGATATTGGCAGATTTGATAAACCGATTTTGAAGGATCCGGCACTCTTGTTTGAAGATGAAGATAGAGATATCGATCTGTTAATTATGGAGTCAACATACGGTGACAGGGATCATGAACCGGTGATCGATCTGAAACCACGACTCAAAGAGGTGCTTGAAGAGACCATTGGACGCGGCGGATCGGTTATTATACCATCATTTGCCTTCGGCAGAACCCAGGAATTGCTTTATTATATTCATGAACTTTATGATGAGGGAAGTGTACCAAAGGTGCCCGTTTGGGTAGACAGTCCACTTGCAACCAATATCACCAAAGTTTTTGGTGAACACCCGGAAGTTTATGATTACGAAACTCACGAGACGTTCTTACAAAGAGGCAAGAATCCTTTCAGCTTTGCGCAAGTCAGTTTTACGTCATCAATTGAAGACTCCATTACTCTCACTCGAGAGCTTAATTCACATATAGTTATCTCTGCATCTGGCATGTGTGAAGCAGGACGAATACTGCATCATCTACGCTACAAAATACATAATCCAAAGAACACCATTCTTGCAGTTGGCTACATGGCAGAAAATACTCTGGGACGAAGAATTGTTGAAGAGGGGAGTAAGTATGCCGACAATGGGCGGAAGGGAGAACCACCAATGATGCGCTTTTACGGCAAAGAATATCCATTGCGTGCCGAGGTTAAGAAAATTGGAGGATTCAGTGCCCATGGTGACCGCAATGAAATGCTGCGCTTTTTAAAAAAATCTAACCTCAATATCAAAAAAATAGCTCTCGTTCACGGTGAGGAAAAGCAATCGCTGGCATTTCAAGAATTTCTTAAAGCCAACGGTTTTAACGCAGTTGTACCAAAACGCGGCGAGACCTTGACAGTGTAATCGCAACTGTACTGAAAGAATTTTTCCACTTGATACTAATGATTTAGCTATGTTGCATTTTATAAAAGAGCTTGCCCGCGAAGCCGGGGCAATCTGTCTGGCAGAAGAGCGAGCATTTACTGCGGCGGAAGTTGATTACAAAGGCAGTAGAGATCTTGTGACCGTTGTTGATAAGAAAGTAGAGAATTTTATTATTGGTAAGATCCGTGAATCTTTCTCAGATCATAACATTATCGGGGAGGAGACTGGTGTTACAGAGACAGGAAGTGATCATACGTGGATAATTGATCCAATTGATGGCACCACATCATATTTTCGCAGGCAACCCTTCTATTCAGTGAGCATAGCCTATCAATATCAAAGCATTACCAAAGTCGGTGTCGTTTATGCTCCAGCGTTAGGACAACTTTTTTCTGCTGAACACGATGGAGGAGCATTTCTTAACGATACAGAGAAAATAGAAGTATCGAAAACCAGCCTGATGATAAACACGGTCCTGGCAACGGGATTTGCATGTCTTCGAGCCGGACGAGAGGTAAACAATCTACTCTATTTATCTGAAATACTACCGCAAATACAAGATATCAGGCGATGCGGTTCAGCGGCTCTTGACCTGGCCTATGTCGCAGCAGGAAAAGTGGATGGTTTCTGGGAGATGGATCTCAACCTGTATGATGTAGCTGCTGGTGTTTTGTTGGTGCAGGAAGCAGGGGGGAATGTTTGTGACATGCAGGGAAAACTAAACTATCCCCAGGACGGTATTGTGGCATGTAATCCATTCATTTTAAGAGACCTCTTAGATGCCTTGCACAGTGTAGATCCTCCTTCTCTGGGTTAACCAATTGGATGAAAGCATAATTATCTGCTAGAATCGGATAAGGGACTAAGAGGCTAGTGAAGGGGTAGGCTGGTAGGTAGCTAGGAATGTTCTAATACGCGTGCTGGAGTGGAAGCTAAACTTGATTCTCCTGCAGAGTATGTGGCTCTGCATTGCCTGGCAAACCCTGGTGGTTGGTGCAACATTGCAGGTTCCAGGTGATTATGCAACAGTTGCACAGGCAGTTTCTGCAGCGAAAAACGGTGATACAATAGAGATTACCGCAGGCCAATACAGTAGAGGGATCATCGCCACCATCAACACGAACAACCTGATGATCAAAGGAGTGGGTGGCAGAGCTCATCTCAATGCGACTGGTGTTCATATACCTAACGGTAAAGCCATTTTAGTTACGACTGGCAACAATATCACCCTGCAAAACATTGAATTTTCAGGAGCAAAGGTTCCCGATGATAATGGTGCAGGTATTCGCCATGAGGGTGGTGTACTGACCGTGAAGAACTGCTACTTTCATGATAATGAAAATGGCATTCTCACCTCAAACCAGGGCACCAGTGGTGAACTGGTGGTGGAAAATTCAGAATTCAACCATAATGGCTTGGGACGGGCCGGCTATACCCATAATATCTATGTGGGACATATTGGACGGTTTGTCTTTCAATACTCCTACTCTCACCATGCAACCCATGGTCATAACCTCAAATCAAGAGCAGAGAAAAACTATATTCTCTATAACAGAATCATGGACGAAGAGAGCGGTAATGCGAGTTATCAGATAGACCTTCCCAACGGGGGCTTGAGTTTTTTGATCGGCAACAGTGTGCACCAGGGCTCCAATGCGGAAAATTCAACCATGATATCCTATGCTGCAGAGGGTGCATCAAACCCCATTCAGGAAATTTATCTCTCCGGCAATACACTGGTTAATGACCGACATATTGGCTATGGTGTCAGATTATCAGGTTCGCCACTGGCATACCTACACAATAATATTTTTGATAATCTGAGTTCTGCTGTCAGTGGAACGCCAACAAGTTTTACCGCTAATCTGACTGGGAGTAGCAGCGGCTTTGTCAATCGTCAAAAATACGATTACCAGCTGACATCCACTTCGCCTGCAAGGGATAGGGGTGAGGTACCGGGTGTATTTCATGGATTCAATCTTCTTCCAATCAAGGAATACCGGCATCCACTGCAAAGTGTGACTCGGAAGAGTGAGGGGCAAGTTGATATCGGAGCTTTCGAATTTAGTGGTTCTGTTCCACCCCCACCAGGGCAGGGCACGCCCACGATTCCAGCTACTCAATTACTCCTAAAAGAGAATAAATAAAAGATGTATATGCTAGAAATACACCCAATGATGGTTTATACTTTATTTTGATTGAGAAGGAATATAACGGTGCAAATGATCTTTTTTTCATTCAATTTTATTGAGAGGAGAAAAGTATGGCCTGGTATACTTCCCTCCGGTGGAGGAAAAAACTATTCTGTTTTGTCTACGCTGTAATTTCCTGTTTTGTTTTCATTTCGACCCCCAGTTTCTCTTATGAAGTGCTCATAGGAACCGAGAAAACCGGCTCATTTTCGCATTTTGCCGGAAAGAGATTGTGTCACACGCTGAATATTCATGGCAGTGGTGTGCGTTGTCGAACTATTCCAGTGCAGGATTATGCCACCAGTCTCACTAATTTGCAAAATGGTGCAATTGATCTGGCCCTGGTTAATTCAAAGATGATCCATGATGCCTACAACAAGCTTGGTATGTTCAAGTATATGGACATCCAGTACGATGATATGCGTCTGCTTCTGCCATTTTATCGGGAACCGATCTCTCTGCTGGTTCGCAGTGATGCAGACATCCAATCTTTGGAAGATCTTAATGGCAAGAGGATAAATGGCGGAGCGCCTCGCTCAATACAGAGCATGGTTTTTGAAGAGATAATGAAATCAAAAGGGTGGGAGGCTGATACTTTCAGTCTTTACCAGAATCTTTCTCCAGTCAATGGTCAGGACTATCTTGCCTTTAATAACGGGAGTGTGCAGGCAATGATCCATGTAGGGATGCACCCCGATAAGAAATTACAAAAGGAACTTGGTTATTCAAGCAGCATGATCGTTGGTGTCAATGATCCTGCAATAACTGAACTGGCTGAATCAAAATCCGGGTTTTCCCAGGATACTATTGATGCAGGCACTTATCCCGGCGTAACCAATGATCTGCAAACCTTGGCAATGGAAACTCTGTTAATAACATCTGCTGAGGCTGAACCGGAGACTGTGTCGATGGTCCTATCAACATTGTTTGATGCCAGAAAGAACCTGCAACTCGCTCATCCCGCATTACTCCGGCAAAAAATTGATATTGAGGTGCTCAATAATAGCTATCTGCACCCTCATCCGGCTGCGACCCTGTTCTTTCAGGAAAATCTGCATAGGCTCTACTAGGTTAGCCACATCCGAAAATTGGGTATGTAGAATAATAGAGGGAGAAATTCTTGGCTATTACCTCTTCGGTGTTTCTGATTTTTTGAGCTTTTCCCACCAGTCCATTCGCTTTTTGATCTCTTTTTCGAAACCGAATGCAGAAGGTGTATAATAGCGTTTTTCGCCCATTTCTTCGGGGAAATATTTCTGGTAACTATAACTATTTGGGTATTCATGGGAATACTTATATCCCTTACCATACCCCAACTCCTTCATGAGTTTGGTGGGGGCATTGCGTATGTGCATCGGCACCTTGAGATAGCCGCTTTCCAGCGCATCTTTTTGGGCTGTGAGATAGGCGGTCTCGCAACTGTTGCTTTTTGGTGCTGTTGCAAGGTAGACGATAAGTTGAGTTATTGCCGTGTTAGCCTCGGGCATACCTAAGAAATGCACAGCTTCTTTTACGGCTATTGCCTGGGTGAGTGCACCAGGATCTGCAAGACCGATATCCTCACTTGCCATGCGCACAAGTCTTCTGACTATATACATTGGATCTTCGCCTGCCTCAAGCATCCGGGCTGCCCAGTACAATGCTGCCTGCGGGTCGGATCCGCGAATAGATTTATGTAAAGCAGATATCAGATTATAGTGCTCCTCTCCGCCCTTGTCATAAAAGAGGGAACGGGTAGACATTGCCTCCAGGGCGAATTCCATGGTAACCGATCCACTTTTTTCCATGCGTCTTGAGATCATCTCGATGAGGTTAATGGCCCTGCGGGCATCACCACCGCATCTTCTAGCTATTGCCGAGTAAACCTCTGGGTTGAAGGTGAGTTTGCGGGGGAGCTGCTGAGCGGCATATTCTAAAATTGTAATAATATGTTCTTCGGCAAGTGGATTTAACACAAAGACGTGACACCGTGACAACAGCGCGGGAATCACCTCGAATGAGGGATTTTCAGTCGTCGCGCCAAAAAGGACTATAGCACCCGATTCCACATAGGGCAGAAATGCATCCTGCTGTGATTTGTTGAAGCGGTGAATCTCATCGACAAAGACGAGAGTTTTGCGATTCTCAGAACGCAGGAGATAATCAGCTCTCTCCATCAGTTCTTTGACCTTGCCAATCTTTGAGAGTACAGCACTAAAAGAACAAAACCCCAGAGATGTGGTTTTTTCAATAAAACGAGCAATTGTGGTTTTGCCACATCCCGGTGGTCCCCAGAGAATAAAGGAGCTGTAATCATCGGATTCGATCATGTTACGTAAAACAGTATCATTGCCAAGCAGTCTTTCCTGACCAATAATGCTATTTAGATCGGCTGGGCGAACTTTTTCGGCCAGCGGTATATTCGTCGGCTTTGCCAAGGGATCGATGATATTCATCTGCTGTGACATGAAAAGAAACCTCTTCGAATGACGGTACGAGTTGATCTAAGTATCAGTTCTACAATTAATATACTCAATTCCTAGCGGTAATGCAGGTATTAGAAGGTGGTCTTTTACATTTTATTGGTTATTGCAGCGTGTTATCGATGTATTATGGTATTCGTTTATATTTAAATGGGCAAATGGCAACCGAACATCTCAACAGGGGATTACATTTAATGCCGGTCAAGCATGATGATGATATATTTGTGCGTTGTCCAATGTGCAAAACTGAATGGATAGATCGAGATACATTCCTGCGTGATACTACCCTTGAAATTAATGGTTATCAGGTTGACTTTGAAAATCTTGGCATGGGGTTGTTGTATTTCACGCATCAGGTTGATAATTGCTTTTCAACTCTCTCAATCAGAGCTAAGGAATTCTTTGATCTCAATCCCGGCAAACGTTATTCTGAAAGAAAAACCCTTCAGAAAGATTGCCCTACCTACTGTTTGTTCAAGGATAATCTGGAGCGGTGTAAGGTCCAGTGTGAATGTGCCTTCGTCAGGGATCTACTGCACATTTTACAAAAGATGAAACACCCCAATCCCAGGTGAAAAACTGTGTGTTGGGAACCTGTTAGTTAGCAGCATATCATTACTGAACCTGATGTTAATGAAGTGGGGAAAACCTGCTTGAGTTTTCCCTTGCCATTTGTTATGGAGAACTCGTAAATTGGACTGCGCTTCTATGGGGAGCTTGCGGTTGTCACATCTGAAAAATCAACCTTTCAAGGTACTATATGTATAGAAATTTCAGCGTTGTTCCTAAAGTGATGTTTGGTAGGGGCTGTTTCAACCAGCTCGATGAGATCCTTCAGCAGAGAAGGGTTACCCAAAATTCGTACATGGTATTCGTCATCGATGATGTTTTTCAGGGAAAACCACTGGAAGGCAGAGTTCCTCTTAAAGACAACGATTTTCTCCTTCATGTAAATGTCGATGATGAACCAAAGACTCAATATATTGATCAACTGGTTGAGCAGATACGCAACTATGCTCCTGTACTGCCGGATGGCATCATTGGAATAGGTGGTGGTTCTACTTTGGACATCGCCAAGGCTGTATCCCTAATGCTCACCAACCCAGGTTCGTCTCAAGATTATCAGGGCTGGGATCTGATTAATAATCCAGCTGTGTATAAGGTAGCCGTTCCCACTTTATCCGGCACTGGTGCTGAAGTTTCGCGTACCGCAATTCTTACTGGCCCGGAAAAAAAGCTTGGCATTAATTCCGACTACACTCTCTACGATCAGATGGTGCTTGATCCCGAACTGATAGAAGGTGTCCCAAAGGATCAATGGTTTTACACTGGGATGGATTGCTACATTCATGATGTGGAATCATTGCATGGTACTTTCCTCAACGAGTTTAGTAAAGCTTATGGAGAGAAATCCCTTGACCTCTGCCGCCAGGTCTTTCTTGAAGATCATGAAGATCGTGATGATAAGTTGATGATGGCATCGCTGTTTGGTGGGATGTCCATTGCCTATTCCCAGGTAGGAGCCTGTCATGCATTATCTTATGGGTTATCCTTTGTGCTCGGCACACATCATGGTATCGGTTGCTGTATAACCTTTGATTATCTAGATGAGGTCTATCCACAGGGAGTTGAAGAGTTTAGAAAAATGATGGAAAAGCACGCAATCGTTCTTCCGCGAAATCTCACCAGAGGTTTAAATGAGGAAAAACTTGATACCATGGTAAAGACAGCCTTGGGGCTCGTGCCATTGTGGGAAAACTGCTTCGGCCCAGACTGGCAGAAAATCATGACCTACGACCGGACCTATGAGCTGTATACATTGATGTAGAAGAATTTTTATAGTTGTTAGTGCAAGCTTATCTGAGACTAAATTTCAGATAAGCTTTTTTTTATAGATAGGTGAGCTTGGATTCAGTGGAAATCGATACGCAACTCTTTAGGAAAGCAATACTACGTTGGTTCAAAGGTCATGGCCGAGACTTACCTTGGCGCAAGCATTACGATCCCTACCATGTGTGGCTGTCTGAGATAATGCTGCAGCAGACCCAGATGGAACGAGGTGTAAGCTATTTCAAGAGATGGCTGAAACGATTTCCCACAATTGCATCAATCGCAGATGCAAAGCCTGAAGAAATTCTTAAATATTGGGAAGGGCTTGGGTATTATGCCAGGGCAAGAAATCTGCATAAGGCTGCCCGATATATGGTTGAAAACTGTGAAGGAAAAGTCCCGCAATCCTATTCACGATTACTGAAACTGCCAGGAGTAGGGCCCTACACTGCCTCAGCAATTGCCAGTATCGCCTTTAAACATGATATTGCGGTTGTGGATGCAAATGTTGAGCGGGTTTTTGCCAGGATTTTTGATGTTGACAAACCGCTGAAGAGTAAAGGTGTACATGCGCGGATATCGGCGCTGGCCCAGGATTTGCTGCCTGCTGGAAAAGGCAGAGAGTTCAATCAGGCTTTGATGGATCTTGGAGGATTGGTTTGCACACCCAAGAATCCCCAGTGTTCCATTTGTCCGGTTAGTGAATTGTGCAAAGCTTATAAGGGTGATTTTGTCGATGTCAGGCCGATTAAAGGCGCCTCTCAACCTCTTATACACATTGAAATGGCAACAGCTATCCTC
>JAAUYD010198172.1_pt1 | contig 10154 bp, 6 predicted proteins | sample 7278101 | NCBI WGS metagenome assembly JAAUYD01 (sample SAMN14350128, study PRJNA611818) | marine sediment metagenome | isolation source: surface marine sediment (0.6m) | place: French Polynesia: Moorea | collected 2018-08
AGATAGGCATCGCCCCCCGGCTTGACCGGCAGCCACACGTCGGCGAGGTCGGCCGTCTCGGTCCGGCGCGGATCGATCACGATCATCGTGCGCGACTCGTCGGCGGCGAACTCCTTGAGGATCCGCCGCGACTCGTCGAAGCCATGGCTGTGCCAGGGGTTCTTGCCGAGGAAGACCGCGACCTCGGCGTCGGCGAAGTGACCGTGGGTGTGGGTGCCGAACATGCGACCCTCGACCCACGCCTCGCCGGTCTTCTCCTGCGCAAGGGCGTTCGACCGCCGGGTGATGCCGAGCAGTCGGCGCGTCGTCGCCCCGTACGCGCCGCCGAGATGGTTCCCCTGACCGCCGCCGCCGTAGTAGAAGCCGGCGTCGCTGCCGTGTTCGTCCATCACGCCGCGGAAGCGAGTCACGATCTCTGCGATCGCCGTGTGCCAGTCGATCTCCGTGTAGCTGCCGTCGGCCTCGCGGCGCAGCGGGCTGGTGAGGCGCCCCTGCATGTTCTGGTAGTGGTTCACCCGGAGCGCCTTCTCGCACGTGTAGCCCTTCGAGCCGACGTGGCGCTTGTTGCCGCGGACCCGCGTGATCTCCCGACCGTCGAGGCGGACCTCGATGCCGCAGTTGTTGCTGCAGAGGATGCACGCGGTGCTGTGCCACTCCTTGGTCGGGTCGCCGGCGCCGTCGGCGGTGGCTGCTTCGTCCGTGATCGTCATGGGTCCTCCAGGTCGGGTGGTGAGGTCGGTGGTGAGGTCGGTGGTGAGTTCTGTCGTTGAACCTACTCCATCGACACGCCGTCGATCGAGGCGTGAGGTTCTGACTCCGACACGATCGTCACGCGCGAAACCCATCCGTCGGAGCGTCTCACCTCTTGGGAAACTGGGCTCGCATGAACCCCCGTTCGCAGACCTCCGCGCGCACGCTCGCGCAGTTGCTCCGGCCCGCGGCCGGACGCTGGGTCGCGCTCGGTGCCCTGGTCGCGTTCGGTTCGGCGCTCACGCTGGCCGGGCCGCTCGTCGTCCGTGCGCTCGTCGATCGCGCCGTCGCCGGCGCCGTCGAGCGCGACCTCCAGCTGCTCGCGATCGCATTCCTCGTGATCGCCGTGGCGCGTCAGGTGATCGCCGTCGTGACCGCCCGGGCGGCGACCTCGATCGCTTGGACGACCACCAACGAGTTCCGCCTCGACATGACCCGGCACGTGCTCGGACTCGACCACGAGTTCCACCGCCGGCACACGCCCGGCGAGCTCATCCAGCGCGTCGACGGTGACATCACCGAGGTGAACAAGCTGTGCTCCAACGTGCTGACGCGCGCGGTCGGCTCGTCGATGCTGGTCGTCGGGATGGTCGCCGTCGTGGCCATCATCGACTGGCGCATCGGTCTCGGTATGGCGGCGTACGTCGTGCTCGCCGTCGTCTTCATCTACTCCCTCCGCAAGCGGGCGGTCCGCGAGTCGGAGGACGAACTGCGCGCGTTCGCCAAGCTCTACGGCGGCATCGAGGAACGGCTGACCGCGGCCGAGGACCTGCGGAGCAACGGCGCCGGTCCGCACGCGATGTGGCGCTTCGTCGAGGAGTCGGCCGGCGCGCTCGACACGTCGCTCCGTCGCGAGCGGTCGTTCCTCGGCATGTGGTGGTCGGTCCAGGGCGTCGTCACCGGCGGTGTCGTGCTGACGGTGGTCAGCGGCGCGGCGATGGTGTCGGCCGACGTCATCACGGTCGGTACGGCGTTCCTGCTGTTCCAGTACGTGCTGCTCATCGAACGTCCCCTCGAGGAGATCATCCACGAGCTCGAGACGGTCCAGAAGGCGAGCGGGGCGATGCGGCGCGTGTCGAAGCTGCTCGCGACCGAGACGTCGATCGTCGATGCCGGCACGACGTCGCCCGAGCCGGGCGCGCTCGCCGTCGAGCTCGACGCGGTGACGTTCGACTACGGCGACGACGTGCCGGTGCTCACCGATGTCGATCTGCACCTCGCCGCCGGTCGGTCGGTCGGCGTCGTCGGTCGGACGGGGAGCGGCAAGACCACCTTCTCCCGCCTCGTGTTGCGTCTGGTGGAGCCCACCACCGGTGTCGTCCGCCTCGGTGGCGTGCCGATCGCCGACATCCCGCTGGCCGAGGTGCGTCGCCGCGTCGCGCTCGTCCCGCAGGAGGTCGAGCTGTTCAACGCCTCGGTCCGCGACAATGTCGCGCTGTTCGACCCGTCGGTGAGCGATGCGCGGGTCGAGGACGTGCTCCGCCGGGTCGGGCTCGACGCCGTGGCGGCCGCCGGGATCGACCGCCCGCTCGGCGGCGGCGGGATCGGGCTGTCGGCCGGCGAGTCGCAGCTCATCGCCCTGGCGCGCGTGTGGCTGACCGACCCCGACGTCGTGGTCCTCGACGAGGCGACCGCGCGGGTCGACCCGGAGACCGAGCTGCGGCTCGACGTGGCGGTGCGCGAGCTGATGCACGGCCGCACGACGATCATCATCGCCCATCGGCTCTCGACGCTGCGCGAGGTCGACGACATCGTGGTGTTCGACCGCGGCCGGGTCGCCGAGTTCGGCCCGCGCGCCGATCTCGCCGGCGACCCCGACACCAGGTTCCACCGCCTGTTGCGCGCCGGTCTGGAGCTCGACGAGGAGGGACTGCTGGCATGAACGCCACCCCGATGCATTCGGAACACGCGTCGATCGACGACGGCAGCGGCGTCTGGAGGCTGTCGTGGCGCGTCAGCCAGCACGAGCCCCGTGCGTTCTGGCTGGGCTGGTTCCTGTTCCTGCTGTTCTTCGTCCTGCCGGTCGCGATCGGACTGATCCTCGGCCGCGCCTTCGACGCCGTCGCCGACGAACGGATCGGCTCGGCGCTGATGTGGTCGGGCGCGCTCGTCGTCGCCCAGGCGGCGCGCATGGCGTCGATCCACTTCGGCGCCCTCGTCTGGACGCGCGTGTGGCTGCACATGCAGACGTTCCTGCGCGCCAACCTGCTGGCCGCACAGGTCGCGAGCGGCGGTCCCGAGGCCGGTCAGCCGATCGGGTCGGCGGGGGAGGCGGTCACGCACTTCCGCGACGACGCCGAGGACGTCGCACGGTTCGTGGACGGCCTGGTCGACGTGTCGGCCGGGATCGTCTTCACCGTGTTCGCCGGTGCGGTGCTCGGCGCGGCCGATGCCGCCGCGGCGCTCGTGCTCGTCATCCCGCTCGTCGTCGTCGGGGTGGCGATCCGCGCGCTCGACGCCAAGGTCAAGACGTACCGCCGGCTCGACCGCGAGGCGACCGCGGCCGTCACCGGGCTGGTCGGCGACGTGATGGCGGCGTCGACCACGGTCAAGGTCAACGGCGCGACCGACGACGTCATCGCCCGCCTGCGCACGCTCGTGGCGCGGCGCCGGACGACGGCCGTTCGCGACCGGACGTTGGAGGAGAGCATCGGTGCGTTCAGCGACGGCTCGGCCGATGTCGGGCTGGGGCTCGTGCTGCTCGTCGGCGCCGGCGCGCTCGCATCCGGACGGTTCGGCGTCGGCGAGCTGGCACTGTTCACCGCATACCTCGGCTGGTTGAACTTCCTGCCGAAGATGCTCGGTCGGGTGCTCGCGCGCCGGAAGCAGGCGGGGCTCGCGTTCGACCGGATGCGCGGACTCGTCGCCGAACGCGATGCGCGGAACACGGTCCGACCGCGGTCGCTCCCGATCGACCCGGAACAGCCACGGCCGCGTCCGCTCGAGCAGCGGCCCGATCGCGTGCCGCTCGAACGGCTGGACGTCGACCACCTGACGGTCAGGTTCGGGTCGGGCGGCGGCATCGAGGACGTGTCGTTCACGATCGAGCGTGGTGAGTTCGTGGTCGTGACCGGTCCGGTCGGGGCCGGCAAGACCACGCTGCTCCGCTCGGTGCTCGGACTGACCTGGCAGGCGCCCGTCGCCGGCTCGGTGCGCTGGAACGGCGTCGAGATCCACGACCGTGCGGCGTTCTTCGTGCCACCGAACGCGGCCTTCCTGCCCCAGGTCCCGCAGCTCGTGTCCGACTCGCTGTCGGAGAACATCGCCTTCGGCGAGCTCCCCGACAGCGAGCTGGAGCGCGCGCTCACGTTGGCCGTGCTGTCGGAGGACGTCGCATCGATGGCGCACGGCGTCGACACGCTCGTCGGTCCGCGTGGGCTCCGCCTCTCGGGCGGTCAACGGCAGCGCCTCGCCGGCGCGCGGGCGCTGGTCCGACGTCCCGAGCTCGTCGTCCTCGACGATCTGTCGAGCGCACTCGACGTCGAGACCGAACGTCGGGTGTGGGAGAACCTCCGCGAGGCCGGATCGACCGTGCTCGCCGTGTCGCACCGCGCGGTGGCGTTCGAGGGCGCCGATCGCGTGCTGCGGCTCGAGGCCGGCCGCGTCACCCCGGCGGCGCTGTCGTCGGGGTGATCGGTGTCGTCGGGCGGTCGGGTGCCGCCGTCGTCGACGACGTCGTCGCGCCCGATGACGCAGCGGGCTCCCAACCGAACCGTTGCTCGATGCGCTGGACGGTGGCGCCGTACGGGATCTCCGCGCTGACGCGCACGATCTCGGCGCGTCCTGACACGTCGACCTCGAAGCGAACCAGCGTTGCGTCGTCGGCGATCGGCGCTTCGCCGGTGGGGCCGAGGAGGTAGGGCACCCATTCGCGGATCGCGGCAGCGGGCAGCTCGACCATGAAACGCCGGCCGAACGGGTCGGGGTTCGTCGCGACATTGACGACCGGACCCGCGACGACGTCGCCGGCGAACGGCATCGTCTGGGGCCGGATCGGGCCGAGCAGCAGCTGCTGCAGCAGCATCTCGATGTCGATCGCACCGAGATCGTCGGCGAACTCGTCGTTCGGCACCACCTCGGGACCGCGCCCCGATGCGGGCCGCAGCGTCGTCGTGCCGGCGTCGAGGTCGACCACCAGCACGTCATCGGCCTCTTGGCGCTCGCCACCGATGGTGAACGAGTAGCGGCCGTCCCCTGTGTGTTCTCCGTCGACGGTGAAGACGAAACCGCCGGCGCCGATCTCGATCCGTGTCGACGAGCGAAGCGGCGCCGCGAGCGTCAACTTCCGGATCGCGTCGTCGAAGCTCTTGAAGCCGATCGACGCTGCCCGCGCGGTGTCGGACGGCGCCTCGAACAACGACCGCTGCTGACTGCTCGTCGCCTCCGGACCGACGGGCAGCGCGAGTGTCGGTGCCGGAGCGGGCTCGGCGAGGCCCGGCAACGGCAGCAGCTCGGTGTCGCCGATCACCCCCGGCCGCGCGGTCGACGGCGCGACCGAGGTCGCATCGTCGTCGCCGCCTCCTCCGACGGCGATCGCGACGACGATCACGATCGCGGCCGCGACCGCCCCACCGCCGATCCACGTCGTGCGCGTCGAGGCGAACCCGTCCACCGTGGCAGTCTCCCCCGTCCGGCCGACCGATGCGGCGCGCAGCGGCACACGCGTACGCTGCCGCGTGTGGATGGGGTCGGCGATCTGCACGAACTCGAACGGGCGCTGCTCGAGGCGATCGGTGACATCGGTGGCATCGGCGACATCGGCGCCGTCGACACGCCGGCGCGCTCGATTCCCGACGAGCTCGCGTTCCTCGACGTCCTCGACGCGCAGATGGAGAGCCGCGTGCTCGACCACACCGCCCGCTGGCTGCGGGCGCGCGGTCTCGGCCACTACTCGATCTCGTCGGCCGGTCACGAGAGCAACGCGCTCGTCGCCGCCGCGCTCCGACCCACCGACCCCGCCCTGCTGCACTATCGCTCGGGCGGGTTCTACGGTGCCCGCGCCCGCCAGGTGCCCGGCACCGACGGGGCCGAGCACGACGTCGTGGGCGACGTGCTGGGCGGCGTGCTCGCCCTCGCCGAGGAACCGATCGCCGGCGGCCGCCACAAGGTGTTCGGCCACGGCGACCTCGCGGTGATCCCCCAGACCTCCACGATCGCGTCGCATCTCCCGCGCGCCCTCGGCGTCGGCTTCGCGATCGGGCGGGCGCGTCGCCTCGGGCTCGCGACGACGTGGCCGTCGGATGCGATCGCGGTGTGCTCGTTCGGCGACGCGAGCGCCAACCACTCGACCGCGCAGGGCGCCATCAACGCGGCGTGCTTCACCGCCCACGCCCAGATCGACGTCCCGGTGCTGTTCGTGTGCGAGGACAACGGCTGGGGGATCAGCGTTCCGACGCCGTCCGACTGGATCGAGACGACGTTCGCACGGCGCCCCGACCTGCGATACCGCCGGTGCGACGGCACGGACCCGCTCGACGTCTTCGACGCGGCGACCGAGTTGGCGGCCCACGTCCGCACGTCCCGACGACCCGCGCTCCTGCATCTCCGTACCGTCCGGTACCTCGGCCACGCCGGCACCGACGTCGAGTCCGGCTATCGATCGGCGTCGTCGATCCGGGCCGATCGCGAGCGCGACCCGATCCTCGCCGGCGCCCGGACGGCCGTGACCGCGGGGATCGCGAGCGCCGACCAACTCGTCGACCGCTACCTCGAGCTCACCGCCCACGTCCGGGGCCGGGCACTCGCGCTCGCGGAGCGGCCGCGGCTCGCGACGGCCGACGAGGTGACCGCGCCGCTCGCACCGCGGCGGCCCGACGTCGTCCGCCGACGGGCCGCGTTGGCCGCGCCGGACGCCGCCCGGACGGGCGTGATCGACGGCGGCGACCGCGATCGGCTCACCCTCGCCGAGACGATCAACCGGACCCTCGCCGACGTGCTCGCGGCGACGCCGAACGCGCTCGTGTTCGGCGAAGACGTCGGTGCCAAGGGAGGTGTGTACGGCGTGACCCGCGGCCTGCAGAAGCGGTTCGGTGCGGCGCGCGTGTTCGACACCGTGCTCGACGAGCAGTCGATCCTGGGTTTGGCGCTCGGTGCCGGGATCTCGGGTCTGCTCCCGATCCCGGAGATCCAGTACCTGGCCTACCTGCACAACGCCGAGGACCAGTTGCGCGGGGAAGCGGCGAGCTTGGCGTTCTTCTCGCAGGGGCGGTACCGCAACCCGATGGTCGTCCGGATCGCCGGCTACGCCTACCAGCGCGGTTTCGGCGGGCACTTCCACAACGACAACTCGGTCGCCGTCCTCCGAGACGTCCCCGGACTGGTGATCGCCAGTCCTGCGCACCCGTCCGACGCCGGCCCGATGTTGCGGACCTGTGTGGCCGCGGCCGTCGAGGACGGCACGGTGAGTGCGTACCTCGAACCGATCGCGCTCTACCACGAGCGCGATCTGTTCGAGCCCGACGACGGCGTGTGGACCGCGCCGTACCCGGCGCCGTCGGCGTGGCCGGACGACCACGTCCCGATCGGCGAGGGGCGGCTCGTGCGTGACGGCGACGACGTGCTCGTCGTCTCGTGGGCGAACGGTCTCCGGCTGTCGTTGCGAGCGGCGCACCGGTTGGCGGGCGCCGGCGTGTCGTGCCGGGTCGTCGACCTCCGCTGGCTCGCGCCACTGCCGATCGAGATGGTGCTGCACCACGCCCGTGAGGTCGGACGGGTCGTCGTGGTCGACGAGACGCGCCGGAGCGGCGGGGTCGGTGAAGCGGTGGTCGCGGGTCTGGCGGAGGCCGGTTTCGGCGGTCCGATCCGGCGCGTGGCGGCGCGCGACTCGTTCGTCCCGTTGGGCGATGCCGCCGAGCTGGTCCTCGTCGACGAGGACCAGATCCTGGACGCGGTGCGTTCGGTGCTCGGCGGCTGATCCGGCCGCCGCCGGCCAGCCGTCGATCAGCCGTCGGTCGGCACGATGTCGTAGCTGCCGTCGCCGTTGAGCGCGATGTCGTGACGGGCCGACTCGCTCCGCAGGAAGCCGGCCGCGACGAGCTCGGCCTCGGTGGTGTACGACCCGTTCTGCGTCCGGTACGACTCCTGGGCGTTGATGAGCGCGCGCTGGTCGCTGTCGCCGGCGGCGGCCTCCGCGGTGCCGGGGATGCCCTGCACGGCGACGACCGCGACGGTCGCCAGGATCCCGAGGATCACGATGACGATTAGGAGTTCGACGAGGGTGAAGCCACGGTCGCGCGTCTCGGCGGTCTGCCAGCGGATGCTCATGACCACGGCGTGCCCTGCGTCGGCCTCGGCGAATCCGACGTCACCGCTTCTTGAGGAGACCTTGTCGGCCGCGCCGCACCGTGCGCGGTCCGGGCTCCGGAACCCGACGCCGTCACCCGGCTCGACCCGAGTGCCGCTCGCGTGCGGGATGTGTCGAGGGGTGTGTGGAGACGACATCGTGATCAGTAGGGAGCCGGCGAGCTCGCGCTCACCGAGTTGACGGTCGAGATCGCACCGGTTGCCCCGTTCAGGCTGAACACGTGCCACCACGTACCGGCGCCGCCGGTCGGCACGTTGAACTCCTGGAGGAGGCCGCCGCTGTTGTAGACCCGCACGACTGCTCCGGAGCCGGCGAGGCTCGGACTGCCGCTGTAGTTGTGCACCGCGTAGGTGTAGGTGCCGTTGAAGCGCTGCGGGATCGTGATCGTCTCGGGGCCGAAGCCGCCGCTCGCATCGACGTCGAGCCGTGCGAACGGTGCGCTGTCGAGATCGCCCTGGTTCGAGTAGTAGACGTGGTACTGGTCGGTGGCGGGCAGCCAGAGGTGCGAGTCGAGATCGCTCGGGCTCGCGTTCCACTCGAGCACGATGCGCAGCTCGCCGGCCGCCAGATCGGGCGACAGTGCTGCGTTCTGGGTGGTGGTTGCGCCGTCGGCGACGTCGACGATCTCCTGGAAGCTCGTGAAGCCCGGCGCCGTGTACTCGACCGTGGTGCTGCCGGCGGTGACGCCCGTCAGCGCGTAGTTGCCGCCGCCGTCGGTCGTGTCGCAGGTCGCGGTCCCGAAGACGCAGACCTGCGCCGAGGCGATCGGGCTGTCGTCGGTGGCGTCGACCACCTGGCCCGACAACGTCGTGACGCCGCCGCCACCGCCGCCCGAGCCGCCACCGCCGCCCGAGCCGCCACCGCCGCCCGAGCCGCCACTACCGCCCGACGTCAATGCGACGATCGTGTACGAGCCGTCGCCGTTGATCGTGATGTCGTGCAGTTGCGACGGTTCGCGGATGAAGCCGGAGGCGACGAGATCGGCTTCGCTCGCATAGCTGCCGTTCTCGGCGTAGAATGCTTCCTGGGCGGTCTGGAGCGTGCGTTCGTCGGTCTCCAGCGACACCTCGTCGCCCCGGTCGACGATGCCCTGCACGGCGAACACGACCACGGTCGCGAGGACGCCGAGCACGACGACGACGATCAGCAGCTCGACGAGCGTGAATCCGCGGTCGCGGCGGCGGATCGTGTGCCTCTCTCGGTGCATGTCATTGCATCGGCACGTTCCACCGCGGATTGACGGGGAATCAACGAAAATTGACGCAAGATCGTGTTTCGGCGAGCGGCCGAGGTGGCGGTCGGACGACCGCTCGGTCGCGAGCCCGGCCGTCCGGGGTCGACCCCATCGCCTTGCGGGCCCGCGGGGTAACGTCGGCGCCGTGACGTCGATGCACGAGAAGATCGAGGACCTGCGCGCCCGGCGCGACGCCGCCTACCACGCCGGCTCCGAGCGAGCGGTCGAGCGCCAGCACGCCAAGGGCAAGATGCTCGCCCGCGAGCGGATCGAGTACTTCCTCGACGACGACAGCTTCCACGAGCTCGACCTGCTGGCGCGCCACCGCGCCCACGAAGCCGGACTCGAGGAGCGCCCCTACACCGACGGCGTGATCACCGGCTGGGGCACGGTGGACGGCCGCAAGGTGTTCGTGTTCAGCCAGGACTTCACCGTCTTCGGTGGCGCCCTCGGCGAAGTGTTCGCCGAGAAGATCCACAAGCTGATGGATCTCGCCCTCAAGACCGGCGCACCGGTCGTCGGTCTCAACGACGGCGCCGGCGCCCGCATCCAGGAAGGTGTGGTCAGCCTCGCGAGCTACGGCGGGATCTTCCGCCGCAACGTGATGTCGTCGGGTGTCGTGCCCCAGATCTCGGTCATCCTCGGCCCGTGCGCCGGCGGCGCCGTCTACAGCCCGGCGATGACCGACTTCATCTTCATGGTGCGCGAGTCGAGCCACATGTTCATCACCGGTCCCGACGTCGTGAAGACGGTCACCGGCGAGGAGGTCACGCTCGAGGAGCTCGGCGGCGCGATGAGCCACGCATCGAAGTCGGGCGTCGCGACCTTCGTCTCCGCCGACGAGAAGGCGTGCCTCGACGACGTGCG
>JAAUYD010164687.1_pt1 | contig 10152 bp, 8 predicted proteins | sample 7278101 | NCBI WGS metagenome assembly JAAUYD01 (sample SAMN14350128, study PRJNA611818) | marine sediment metagenome | isolation source: surface marine sediment (0.6m) | place: French Polynesia: Moorea | collected 2018-08
CAGCGGCTGGCGATGGCATCGGCTGCGCAGCGGGTGTTGGCTTCATTTCCCGCGCATCGGGCTCCTGGATGAGCGCTTTTTCCGGTTTCGGTGCGGCTTCGGCTGGTGGTATTTTGGGTGGTGCCACTGCCGCATCGGCGGGTTCCAGGGAGCCCACCACCGTGCCAATGGCCACGGTTTCGCCGGCCTGCACCAGGATGGTCAACACCCCGTCCGCCTCGGCCACCACTTCTAAGGTCACCTTGTCCGTTTCGATGACAAACAGGGGCTCGTCCTTGCGGACCGTGTCGCCGTCCTGTTTGAACCATTCGGCCAGGACGGCTTCCTGGACCGACTCGCCAACACTGGGAATCTTTATTTCGATGGGCATGCGCGCTCCTTGGTAATTAGGGGTTTAGGCTTAAGGGCAAGGGCCGGTTCACTGGCAACCTTTTGGATTACCTCGACCGATCTGGCTGAACCACGGCGAATATCCGGTTTCCATCAACCCGCAATCCCCCCGGCCTGGTTGTGGGGGCCGATGGCCCGGTCAACGATACCGTCCTGCTCCATTTTATAAATCTTGGGAAAGCCCGTGGCCGGGCTGGCCGACGCATTGCGTCCCACATAATCGAGGGTTTTTTTCAACATCGGCGCCAGTTTCGGCCTTATGAACGACCAGGCACCCATGTTCTCCGGCTCCTCCTGCACCCAGCTCCACGTCTTGGCTTTTTTGTATCGTCCGATAACCGCCGCAAGCGCCTTTTCAGGAAATGGGTAGAGCATTTCCACCCGGACGATGGCCGTGTCTGCGGCATTGATCTGCTGTCGCCGGGCAATCAGCTGGTAATAAATCTTGCCGCTGCAGAAAATGACCTTTTTGGCCGATGCGGTCGCTTCGGCATCATCCAGAATCGGTGAGAACTGCCCATGGGTCAACGCTTTCAGCGTGGAAACGGCCATCGGATGGCGCAGCAGGCTCTTGGGCGTCATCAGGACCAACGGCTTGCGAAACGGCGCTTTGATCTGGTGCCGCAGCAGGTGGAAATACTGGGCCGGTGTGGTCGCGTTGGCCACCTGCATGTTGTCGTTGGCGCAAAGCTGGAGAAATCGTTCCAGACGGGCACTGGAATGCTCTGGCCCCAGGCCCTCCCAACCGTGGGGCAGCAGCAAAGTCAACCCGCACAATTGCTGCCACTTGGCCTGGCCGCTGGCGATAAACAGATCAATCACGCACTGGGCGTTGTTGACAAAATCGCCGAACTGGGCTTCCCAAAGCGTCAGCACCTGGGGGCGGGTCACCGCGTAACCATACTCGAAGCCCAGCACGCCGGCCTCGGCCAACAGGCTGTTAAACACCTCGTAGGGCGCCTGATCGGCGCTTAAATGGTTCAATGGGGTATGGGATTGGCCTGTCTCGTAGTCCCACAGGACGCTGTGGCGCTGACTGAAGGTCCCGCGGCCCACATCCTGACCGCTGAGCCGCACGGTGTGGCCTTCGGTTAAAAGGGATGCAAAAGCCAGGACCTCGGCACCGGCCCAGTCGATGCCTTCCCCACGGTCAACGGCCTCGCGTCGTTTGTCCAGCACACCCTTCAGTCTTGGATGGACGACAAACCCCTCGGGCAGCTCATCCAAGCGGTTGGCCAGCTCGACCAGTGTCTGCTTGTCCACCGCGGTGGCAACCGGGTCAGGGGAAAAGGACCCGCTGATCGTCTCCCATTCCGGAAAGAACCGGGGTTCGGGAAAAAGACAACTGGCGCCGTGGATCTCCTCATAAGCCGCATCGAGTTCGCCGGTGACCGCCTGTTCAATTTTGTCCACATCGGTTTTGGACAAAATCCCTTCGGCCAACAGCTGGTCGCCGTAGACCCGGTTCAGCGGTGGACGTTGGCGAATGCGCTGGTACATGGTCGGCTGGGTGAAATAGGGTTCGTCACCCTCGTTGTGGCCGTAACGCCGGTAACAAACCAGGTCGATGACCACATCCTTGCCGAAGTGGTAACGGTAATCGGCGGCCAGCCGGGCCACATGAACCACGGCCTCCGGATCCTCCCCGTGGACATGGAATATGGGCACCATGAGCATTTTGGCCACATCGGTCGAGTAACGGGTGGAACGGGCATCCTCGGGCAGGGTGGTGTAACCGATCTGATTGTTGACAATGACGTGTACCGTGCCACCGGTTCGATAACCCTTCAATTGGGACATGTTCAGGGTTTCGGCCACCACGCCCTGCCCGGCAAAGGCCGCATCGCCGTGCAGGAGTACCGGCAGCACCGCTTTGCCGCCGTCGGCAGGCCGCATGTCCTGCCGGGCCCGGGCGATGCCTTGCACCACGGGATTCACCGCCTCCAGGTGGCTGGGGTTGCTCACGAGATGAAGCGAAACCGAGCTGCCGTCTGCCAGCTTATGCGAGGTCAGGTAACCGATATGATATTTGACATCCCCGGACCCCACCAGGTCCTGAGGGTCATAGCAGCTTTCGAACTCCGAGAAGATCTCCTCCGCCGGCTTCTCAAGGATATTTTTCAACACGTTGAGGCGCCCCCGGTGGGCCATCCCAAGGATGATTTCACGACATCCGGCTTCTACTGCCCGCCTGCGCAAGACATCCAGAAACGGAATGAGGGCTTCACCGCCCTCGAGTGAGAACCGGGTCACGCCCACATACCTTTTGTTGAGAAAGCCTTCGAACAGCGACGCCGCGGAGAGCTTTTCATACAGTGCAACCCGTTCGGCCGCGGTGAGAGCGGACCGGTTTTTGGTCGGCTCCATGCGCATCCGCAGCCACGCGCGCTCGTCGGGGTCCTGGAGATGCATGTACTCCACGCCGATGCTGTGGCAATAGGTCTGCTTTAACCGCTCCACGATCTCCCGCAACGGTGCCGCGTTCGCTTCGATCAGATCCGGTGCGGCAAATGCACGCTCCAGGTCCGAAGCCTCCAGGCCGAAGGCATCCAGATCCAAAAGCGGGTGGGAAATCGGGCAGGCGGACAATGGGTCCATGCAGGCCAGCAGATGACCGATATCCCGATAGCGGTGAATCAGCGCACCCACTTTGGCCTGGCGCAAGGCCTGCTCCGGGTCGGTATCGGCCGGTCCGGCCATCCCGGCCAATTCAAACCCCTTGAAAAAGAACTGCCAGTCATCCGAAAGCGACAATGGATCGGATTTCCATTTGCGGTATTGGGCATCGATAAAGTCGGCGCTCAAGGTTTCGGACAGGTTCATCTTTTCAGGCCTCCTGTGGGCGGTATGGCAGTTGGTTGCTCATTTCAAGGGGTCCGGGAACACCGGCCTGGCGGCAGAACCATTCGGTCACCAACCGGGCCACCTGCCGCTGATGATCCGGATGGGCGAGCATGTGATCGCCTCCGGCGACAATGGCCAGTTCCACCATCCGGGGGTTGGCCGTTTTGGCCAGATGCGCCTCGGCCACCGGTATGATGTCGTCGCGATCGCCGTGAACCACCAGCATGGGGATTTCCAACGATCGGGTGGCATCCTTCAGATCGTACCGGTTCGCATCGTCAAAGAAATCCCTGCTGAGCGTCAGCTGCCTTTGGCGGCTGTTAAATCCCACATGGCCGGTATGCGCCAGCGTCTGCTGCTGCGACGGTGTGAGAAAATGCATGGGACCTGTCGCGCTGACGCGCCCGGCCAACCGGCAGATGGCCGATACGGATCCTGTCCGTCGGGCGGCAAGCAAGGCGATGGCCGCTCCCAATGAGTGCCCGGCCAGGCCGATCCATGGCGCACCCATGTCCCGCATCAGGGCAATGGCCGCCTCCATCTCCAATACCTGCTTGGACCAGGTGGACCGTTCGAAGCGTCCCTGGCTCTGGCCGTTGCCGGAAAAATCGAACCGCATTGCCATGAACCCGGCTTGGCCCAGCGCGCTGCAGATGCGCCGCAGAACGCCGGTGTGCCGGGAGCAGGTAAAACAGTGCCCGGCGATAACGGCGCCGACCGGCGATCCCTCCGGCTGGTGGAGGGTTCCGGCAAGACGCTCGCCCAGATGATTGTCAAATTGGATATGCTGTTCCATTGCCTCTCCGGGGAAAGCGCTTGCAATTTTGATATAATAACAAAATCCATGCCATGAAGGTCAAGGCAAAAAGGTCCATTCAAACCGATTTGCTGCAGCAGACGGTGAAAGGGAGAGATTGAAAAATAGTCGAACTGGAATCTTGGGGTTACGAAGCCCCCTCAACCGATAAACCGGTAGACACGGCGCGGCGGCGTTTCCAATGACCCATACAGACATTTATTCCAGATTATAATGCAACCATTGGTTACACGGTATGGAGAGGATGGTCGCGGAAGATAGGGTTTGTTTGAGACAGACTGTCTCAAGATGATTGAATAACCTGAACGATGGGGTGAACGCAGAGATTTGTGCCGATGCCTCTGACCCATGAACCGGTATAAGATGTGGGAAATGAAAAATGGACTATCACGATTTGCTATCCGCGATAGTCCACTGTTTTTAGGGCCCCCTGAGCATTAATGAAATCAAACCCGTGATGGGTAGATGTCAAAATAAAGAGATAGCGCGTTTATTTTTTGAGATAAATGAAAAAATCCGTTCTACTCTTGCAGTCCACCCAGACTGAACTGATGTCGCCGGCACGATCGGCGGTAGTACAGTACGAATCGACTGTACCGGTGGTCAGGGTATCGGCCTGTACCGAGCGGCAGTATCCGTTGGACGCCCTCACATCACTGAACCTCCAGTCGACCTCGTAAGTGTGTGCAGTGCTGCTGATTCTCCTGGTTTGTGCAGGCGATTTGTTACACTTCCAGCAGGATGCGACCGTACCATCATCGTTGATGGCTGCAGTCCCTCTTGACTTGCCTTTGCAGAATTTCCTGAATGTTTGCTCGGCCTCCACTGTATCTCCGGCGTTGTTGTCGGCAACAGCCATGGGAGCACTGAAACAAAGCGCAAAGACAACCGCCAACAGTCCGTAAAAATATTTTTTTGTATTCATAGTAATCCTCCCAACTCTTAGCTTGTTGATTAACATGTTGAGGAACGCCTTGATCCGGCCATCCCTCTTCCAATTGATTATCCTGCCCGTTGATCAGAACCTACAAAAACCGTCAGAAAATTTTGGCTCTCTAAACACTTTGTTGTCCCAATCGGCGAGCCTTGCAACCACCCCGGTTGCCCCCTAACCAAATTCAGGACAAAACACTATTGCTGCGCGACATCCGCTTCGGTAATCTCCTCCAGCGTCTGCGTGGCGACCTCGCTGACCCCCTCGTTTTCGTCCAGCATCGCATCCTTCAACGGCGCGGCTACCGCTTCACCACCAATCTCACCGAGGGCCAGCACCACGTTTTCCCGCACCTCGGCGTTCTGGTCGCCCAGTGCCTGGGTCAGGGCGCTGATGGCCCTTGCATCTTTAAACTCGCCCAGCGCACCTGCCGCACTGACCCGGACATCGTCGTTCTCGTCCTCGAGAAGCAACTGCGCCAGATAGGGAATGCCACTGCCGTCTTTCAGTTCGGCCAACATCTCAACAACCTCTTCGCGAACTTCCGGATCCTTGACATTCAGCAGATCGCCAACGGACGCCAAGGTCGCTTGACCCGCAACCGGGGCGGCGTCACGCGCAGGTTCGGCAGGTTCGATGGTTTGGCTCTCTGCACCCCGATGCAACCCTTCACCGGCCCGGACATACAGGAAAACCGTCTGCATCACCGCCTTGGCTTGACCTGGATATTGCAAACCATACACGAAGGCCCGATTGAAATCCCGCGTGACCCGCTTCAAACCATCTTCCAGCGTCAGGCTGGAAAAGTCGGCGGTTACCGGAGAATCCGCCGGTCCTTCGAGGATGATGTCAATGCCCGTCTGAATCGATATCTCGGCCAACACCCGCTTCAAGGGCGTATCTTGCACGCGCATGGTCAAAAGATCCTGCTCATATTCGATCTTAAAGGTATGATCTTCTGCCGCGTAATCCGCCAGGGCGCGCCCGGGCAGCAGCGCGGCGGTCATAAGAAGCACAGACAGTGCCCATGACAGATAGGTTAACGAATCATCAACACTTGGCACCATTCTCATTTTTAAAAATCCTTTATGTCGGAAACCATCTCAAAGGACCCGGAACGAATCATCGGTAATGGTGAATGCCTTCGCATGCCTCGTGTGTGCAGGCGCTGGAGGTTGAACTGAGTATTTTTGGTGCAATCGCCAACGTTAAAAAATGGTTATGATCGTTCTGATTGCGGTTGCATCATTAATTTAGGAATTATGTACCACAATGTGGTACGCCTGATGTCCTCTTATGCAAAAAGGTGTGCCAATGTGCATGAAAAAAAATTTCAATAATAATATCAAGCAACTAAATATATATGGCCCTCGAATCAAAATAATTCGTCAAGATAATGGTGGGTAATTATGGTGTTGGCTACACAATAATTGTGAAATTAATTTCTTATTTTCCCTTAATGCCACCGCTTATTCGAAAACCGAGTCAGGATCCCTTTCGACTGCTTGCGCCGGCAAATCAGCGTCGATGGACAACAAGCGCGATGACGCATCCGGCATTCCATGGATCTGCCGTGATGGCTTTGGTTCTTGTGCCGGAGGTCCTGTATAGAATAATGGGAAGGGATTAATTGAAAGGGGCAAGAGCTTTTGGTTTTGCCACCCAATGCGGGTGGCGATGCTGCCGATATGACCTTGTCCTTGCCGCCCAACGGATCGGAGCTTGTTGTTGCGATGAAGTTAATCCGTTTGGAGAATCACCTGTAACTCAGGTGCCGATGGCCCCGCCTCAGGTGAACCCGGCACCGGCGGTGCAGGTATAGCAGTGGTCTGCGGTGGCGATGGGGTTTCCCTGCGCCGGGTGTCCGATCATGTCGGTCACATGGGTCCGGTTTCGTCCCATGGGCAACCCACGGGCCAGGTTGAAGTCACAATCGTAGAGGTAGCCGTCCCAGGAGACCGACACCAATGTGCGGCACATCACCCCCTCCAGTGCACAGGGGTTGAATCCGTCGGCCAGCTTTTTCAGGTAGGCCGGCAGATTGCCCGACCGCTCCAGCCACTGCCGAAAACGCCCCAAAGGCGCGTTGGAGAAACTGAAGAGGTGATTGAAGCGGATGCCCCATTTGCTTTCCAGCATCTGGCGAAACCGCTTTTCCGTTTGGGTCTGATCCGCGGCCATGAAAGCGCCCGTGGGGTTGCAGACCAGGTTGAGTTCGAGGCCGGTTCCCGGCTGCCCGTATCCCAGGGCATTCAGCCGCTGCAAGGCGGTAATGCTGGCCTCGAAGATCCCATCGCCCCGCTGGGCATCGGTCTGAGATGCGTTGACCGCCGGCAGGGAGGCCACGATGGTCGCTTTGAGGCTTTTGAGCAGGTCCATCAAATGCTCCCGCCCCCCGCTGTTCAGGGCCGATAGATTGGATCGAAAGATCAATTTCGGCGCCAGGGCGGCAAAGGTCTTGGCGATGTATGCAATGTCGGGATTCATCTCCGGGGCGCCACCGGTGATATCGATCGTTTCAAAGGATGCCCGCCTGGCCCAGGCCGCGATCTGGTCGGCGGTCTGACGGTCCATGACCTCTCGCTTGCCGGGACCGGCATTCAGGTGGCAATGCCCGCAGGTCTGGTTGCACAGCAGTCCCACGTTAATCTGCAGCGTTAGGGTGTCGCTCCGGTTTAACTTCAACCCGTGCCGGGCAAGGGTCTTGGCAAAACCCGTGGGTTCAATCTCTGACTCGGCAATAAACGGATGGTTGTCAACCATATTTACCTCTTCACCATGCAATCACATGGTCATCTTTTCGGCAATATTTTTCATCTGGACGCCGTGCACCAGCGACGCGCCGCCCCGTATGGCAGTGGCGACATGGACGGCTTCGATCATCTCCGCCGGATTCGAGCCGGTTTCAAGGCATGCACGCGTGTAGGCATCGATGCAGTATGGGCATTGGACGGCGTGGGCCACGGCCAGGGCGATGAGTGATTTCTCGCGCTGGGTTAATTCGCCTTCGGCGAAGACGGCTTCGTAATACTCGAAAAACTTTTGCGCCAGGTTGGGATTGTCCCTACCGATATCACCGAATTTGGGCAGATCATCAGGTTTGTAGTAAGTTTCCATGGTCGCCTCCTTTCTAAGTTCTCAACCCTCTGAGATCAGGCGCTCGTCCTCGCACACCGCCGGTGTGCACGCCCGCCCCTTGAGGTTGAAGAAAAACTTGAGCCCTTTTTGCACCTTTTCGGAAAAGATTTTCGGCGAGAAGACACTGCCGGTCACTCGCTTGCTGATCTCACCGAGTGTGGGATAGGGGTGAATGGCCGAAGCCATCGTTGAGAGCTTTACGCCGCCATTCAAGGCGGCCACCCATTCGGCGATCAGGTCGCCGGCACGGGAGCCCAGAATCTGAACCCCCAAGGGTTTCTCTTTTTTATCCAGGATTAATTTGATCCGGCCTTCGGTCTGCCCCTCGGCCAGGGAGCGGTCGTTGTCATGAAACGCTTCGGTCCAGACGGAATAGTCGAGGCCCGAATCCTTTGCCGCACGTTCATTGAGGCCGATGCTGGCCAGCTCCGGATCCGTATAGGTGCACCAGGGGAGCCAGGTGTAATCCACCTTGCGCGGCAGGTGAAAGACCGCATTGCTGACGACGATACCCCCCTCGTAGCCGGCGGCGTGGGTGAACTGGTAGCCGCCGCTAACGTCACCGGCAGCAAAAATATGTTTCCGACTGGTGCGCAACCGTGCGTCCACCGTGATGCCCGTTTGGTTGAATGCCACACCCGCAGCATCCAGCCACAGGTCCTCGACATTGATCGAACGACCCAGGGCCACCAGCACCGCGTCGGCCGTTAGAACCACCGGGGCGCCGTCTTTCGACTTCAGGGCAACGCGCTTCTTCTCACCGTCCGCCGATGCACCTTCGACGGTGGCGCCCAGGTAAAATTGGACGCCCTCGGATTCCATGACCGCTTGAACCGCTTCAGCCATGTCCGGATCCTCTTTGCCCAATATCTGAGCGGCCTGATCCACCACGCTGATCGAGGTCCCCAAGCGGTTGAATGCCTGGGCCATCTCGATGCCGATGGGGCCGCCACCCAGCACGATCATGCTGCCGGGGAGCCGATCGAGAGAAAAAATTTCTCGGTTGGTGATCGGGTCGATATCCTTCAGTCCCGGAATAGGGGGAACGGCCGCCGAAGATCCAGTGGCAATGACCCAGGTCTTGGCGGTTACGGCCCGTCCATTTAAATCCACCGTGTGGGCATTCTTAAAAAATACGGTTCCAAAGACCACCTTGGCTCCCAGTTTGCAGAACCGCTCCTCTGAATCATGCTTTTGGATGACGGCGATGACCTCCTGTATCCGCCGGGCGATATGGGCAAAATCGACTGGCGGCAGGGCCACTTTCGGCAAGCCGAAACGATCGGCGTTCTTCATCTCATGATAGATGTGGGCCGAACGGATCAGGGTCTTGCTGGGCACACAGCCATAGTGCAGGCAGTCTCCGCCGAGGGCGGGTTCTTTTTCGATAAGCAGGGTTTTGGCGCCCAGTTGCGCCGCTCCCGAAGCGACGGTAAGACCGGCTGCGCCGCCGCCGATTATGCCGATATCGTAGTCGTAGTTAGCCATCGTCGTCTCCTTCAGGTGCCGTTGAGGGACCCGTCGCAATCCATGTATTTGACCTTGATTCGACCTTAGTTTTCACGTGCTGATCAATTGGCGGGGCATCGGCAGATTAGCCCGGATATTGCACCAAACGGAGACTTTCATGGCCAAGGCACTTCGAGGTGAAGCTGTGGTGAATCTACCGCGAGCCTCGAATAACACCGGCCATGAAAGTCTCCGTTGGGCCCGCAGGGTGAAATGGATTAACCTGTTTTCCATCTGTTGGTCGCCACAACTTGTAACCTGGTTGACTGAGCGATATCCGCATTTAACGATGGAACTTGCCTTCATTATGGCCAATTGTTGAGAATATTTCATGCAATGTCCGGGTTAGATGAAATATCCGGCGACATCACCGTGGAAATCTTCCAATAACCTTAGGGCTCCCTGCTATGGGTATTTTTTCATATGGTCCCTTTAAGAGATCACATCTGGCTGCGTTCAGTCCCTAACTCGAATATGTCGCACAATCTGGAACGACCTAACACAGTTTAAAGCGGCTCAA
>JAAUYD010232243.1_pt1 | contig 10152 bp, 7 predicted proteins | sample 7278101 | NCBI WGS metagenome assembly JAAUYD01 (sample SAMN14350128, study PRJNA611818) | marine sediment metagenome | isolation source: surface marine sediment (0.6m) | place: French Polynesia: Moorea | collected 2018-08
CCGTGTTCTTGCACCAGTGCTCCGGACGGGCGCTCGGGACGTAGGGCCAGATTCGGGAGAGCGGCCCACGGGATCGCGGCTGGCCCTCGGCCTCGGGCAGGGTCGTGTCCATCGTGCTCCTGGCGGCCTTCGCCTCAGCGGGCGGAGGCTGCATCGGGATCGAACGCCTCCGGCGCAGCTCGGCCTTCTGCGACGTCAGGGGGCGGATAGCCACCGCCGCCACCCCCCGCAACCTGGGCCTTTCCGCGTTCTTCATGCCGCGCCGACGCCTCTTCGAGCGGCGGATCCAGCTCGTAGATCTGCACCGGGAGCCGCTCGAGCTCGCTCGGAAGGGGCAGGCTCGCGACGTGCCGGAACCCGGGCACGGGCCCGCCGCTCTGGAAGAAGTCCACCACGCGCATGTTGTGGAGCCGGTAGTAGAACCGCTCGGAGGGATCGTCGGGCTCGCGCCGGAAGGTGTAGACCGCGTAGCGCACCCCCTGCCTGCGCATCTCGGCAGCGAGCTCCTCGGCCGTCTCGACCTCGAAGCCCGAGTAGAGCACCAGCTGGGGGGATCCGATGCCCACCAGATAGTCGATGTGGGTCCGGGGCAGCAGGACCGCCCGGTCGTCGGCCAGGTTCTCCTTCAGCCAGGGCGCGAGCAGGGCGGCCGAATAGTTGGCGTAGTAGACCTTGTGGAGCCCGCGGTCCTTGGCCCGCAGGCCGCCGGCGAAGAGCGGCGCGGCCAGGGCCGTGACCACCAGGGCGGCGGTCAGGCGAGCCGTCGCGCCGGGACGACCCGGGCGGCCGGCCAGGGCGGCGGCCAGTACGACGACGGCGACCCAGAGCAGCACGAACTCCGCACCCGGCGCCACGACCGCCGGAACCTCGGCCAGGGAGAGAGCGCCCCGCGCCGCCGCGAGCACGGCGAGCCCCGCCGCGGCGAGCGCGGCTGCGAAGCCCACGCCCGGAGTCAGGGCCGCGGCGCGTCGGGCTCCCTCGCGCGCGAGCCAGCCGACGCCCGCCGTCCAGAAGAAGAGCGGGATCCACTGGGTGTGCGCCACGTAGCGCGCCTTGTTGATCCCGAACCCCACGATCACGCCCACCCCAAGAAGCCACGCCAGCGCCAGGGCCACGGTGACGCGTGGGAAGCGCCGCCAGCCGAGCCACACCCCCACCACCCCGGGAACGGCAATGGCCAGCAGCATGGGCAGGACCATCCAGCGACTGCGCACGAACCAGCCGCGGAAGGGCTCCTTGAACGAGCGCTCGAGGAAGCCCGGCGCCGGCTGCCAGCCCATCCCCTCCATCAGCTGGAAGTAGAACCCGCCCCCCGAGCCGCTGCCCGCCACCAACGAGAGCCCGAGCCAGACCGCGACGCCGCCGCACGCGAGGGCCGAGAGCACGAGGTGACGCTGGAAGCGGCCCTCGAAGATCACGTTCGAGAGGAAGAGCGCCGGGATCAGGATGCCGGCCTCGTAGCGCGAGAGCGCCACCAGCCCGGCGGCCGCGTACTGCCAGGCCGAGCCCCGTTCGTGCAGGGTGAACGCCAGCAGGGTGAAGAACACGAGGCTCGGCTCGACCAGCGGCTGCAGCCCCATCAGGTGGAACTGGACGTTGGTCCCGATCGCGAGAGGAAGCAGGAGCGCCCCCGCCACGAAGGTGCGCCGCGCCAGCACGAGAGCCAGGGCCAGCGCCCCGAAGGAGAAGGCCTGGTTCCAGAACAGGGCCGCGTCGAGATAGGGCTTCGGACGCCCGGCCGCCTCGAAGACGGGCGCCAGCCCGGCCATCAGTGCGGGCAACACCGGCATCCGCTTGAAGCTCGCGGGCAGCTCCCCGGCAGCGAAGCTCCGGGCCACGCGCTCGAACGAGGCGTAGTCGTTGTTCGGCAGCAGGAAGGGCTGATACTGGGCGATCCAGCAGCCGAGCAGCACCGCCACGAAGATCCCGAGCGCGATCCAGTCGCCGGGCCCAAGGGACCCGGTGTCGGCGTCCGACCACGGGTGCTGCGGGTCCGGGCGGGTTGTCGCGGGTTCGGCCATGGATGCGGTGCGGCGCGCCCTCGGGGGCCGGCCGACCGGCGGATCATGCCAAACGCCCCCCTTCCCTGCTGGCCTCCGAGCCCCCTTGCGCTTCATCCACCGGCCTAGTGGCGCCCGCGCCAAACTGCTATCGCGCGGCCATGTCCGCCCATGCGCCCGGCGATCCTCCGGGCCGAGATCCGGGCCAACACGGAGCGCCCGCAGCAGACCGGACCCTGCGCCGGGTGCGGATCGGCCTCGGGCTGGCCCTGCTGTGCCTCGGCGGCGGCATGGCTCTCCTCGGGAGTCCGTGGGCGGTTCCCACCGGCCCCGGCTTCGCACCCACGCCGGATCGGCTGTTCCGACACACCGTCCAGATCGCGCTCTTCTGGGCAGCCCTGGTCGACGTCGGGGTGCTCGTCCTGCTGCTGGTCACCGCGCGACTGTGGACGCGGCCGTCGTTCGGAGCCGGCCCGGCACTCCCGCCGCCGCCGCCGCTCCGACGCGGGGTCGTCGTCGTCCTGATCGCCGCCTGCGTGGTCGGTGGCGTACTGCGCTGGCCCGCCGCGAATGGAAGCTTCTGGTGGGACGAAGGGTGGTCCATCACGCGCGTCGTGCGCGGCTACGAGAACCCGAGCGCCGCGGATCCGCGCGTGCTCGAGCTCGATCCCCGGGGCTGGCCCCGCACGGCGTGGCACTGGAAGAAGCCCACCAACCACGTGCTCTACAACCTCGCGGGTCGGACCAGCCTCGAGGGCTGGCGCATCGTGGGCGGGCACGGTCCCGAAGCCGTGGACGAGTTCGCCTTCCGCTTCCCCGCCTACGCGGCCGCCGGCCTCACGATCCTGCTCGTCGGCCTGCTCGGCTGGCGCATGGGACATCCCGAGGCTGGCGCCGCGGCCGCGCTGCTGCTGGCCCTCCACCCATGGGCCGCGCGCTACTCGGTCGATGGCCGAGCCTACGCCTTCGTGATCCCACTGACGCTGTTGGCCGTCCTGGCCCTGGTGGAGGCCCACCGCTCGGGGCGCTGGGCCGCCTGGCTCGGCTTCGCCGCCGCCCAGCTCGGCCTGCTCTGGAGCCATCCGTTCACCATCTTCCTGTGCGTGCCGCTCAGCGCGGTGACGGCGCTCCAGCTCGCCCTCCGACGGGGTCGGCGGGGCCGGCGGGCCCAGGCCTCGGAGCCGACCACGCGCCGGGATGCGGAGACCGGCCTGCTTCGCTTCGTGGCCAGCAACGTCCTGGCAGGCGCCGTCTTCCTGCTGGTGATGGCACCGAACCTCGCCCAGTTCCTGGTCTGGGAAGGACACGTCCACGGAGCTCCGCTGAACGTCCGGGTGATCAGCGAGCTCTGGACGCGCCTCGCGACCGGGCTCAGCCACGGTGCCGCGCCGCCCGACACCTCCTTCGTCCCGCTCACGGCCTTCCGGGATCTCGCCGAGGCGCTCCCTGCCCTCGAGCTCTGGGTGTTCTGGGTGCTGCCGGCGCTCACGGCGTTCGGAGCGCTACGGCTGGTGCGCGAGCGCAACCTCGGGGCCGTCCCGATCCTGACCCTGCTGGCCGCCATCCCGCCCTCGATGGCGGTCTCGCACTGGACGGGACAGCTCTACTACCCGCGCTTCCACGCCCACGCGAGCTGGGCGGTGCTCCTGTGCCTGGCGCTCGGCGTCCAGGGCCTGGCCCGCGCCATGGCCCCCCAGGTGCCCGCCGTCTCGCGCGGAGCGCTCGCGGTGCTGGCGGTGGCCTTCGTGACCCTCGCCTCTCCGCAGATCGATCGGATCTGGTCGTTCCCCATGGCCCCGACGGGCGAGGTGGGCCGCTACACGCGTGCCCTGGCCGGCGACGATCCGCTCTCCGTGATCCGGGTCGGCTACGGACTCGGCGCGGGCGTGCCCCGGATCTACGACCCGTGGATCGTGCCCGCCGACACCGGGGCCGACATCGAGGCCCAGATCGAGCGCGCGCGCACGGAGGGAAAGCCGCTCTACGTCTTCTACTCGAACCCGCACTTCAACCACCGCCGCCGCCCCGAAGGCTTCGTGCGCCTCGACGACCCCGAGCAGTTCCGGCTGGTCGCGGGCTTCGACGGGCTCGAGCCCCGCTTCACCTACCGGGTGCTCTGCTGGCTCGGGAGCGACACGCCCTGCCCGGCCGGGTTCTCCGGCGTCGAGTCGCGGGCCGAGGCTCCCTAGCCCGGCGGCGCGCCGTCGGTGCGGGCGGCCCACTGCTCCGCCGACTGCTCCTCCCAGGCGGCGAGCGTGCCGCCGGCGCGGAAGAACTGGAACACGCGATCGTCGGCCTGCTCGAGAGCGGCGAGCGCCTCCCCGTGGCGGCGGCGGTAGCGCCACTCGATCGCCGAGGCGAGGGCCCGACCGAGGCTCATCTTGATCGGGAACTTGATCGACTGGGGAATGAGGCCCTTCAGGTTGTAGATGCGCTCGAGCGTGCTCTCGCCCGGGTCCTCGGCGGAGGCGCCCTTCCCCGGGCTCTGCGCGCTTCCCTTCCCCGATGACGCACCGTCGCCCGCCGCGCGGCCGGGCGCGATGCGCGCCGCCTCGGGCAGGAACACGCCGGAACGCGCGACGCCGTGGAGCGCGCCCGCGCCCTCGCCGACCTCGGCGTCGAAGCGGCGCGCCCACACCAGCCGCTCCAGCAGCTCCGCGATGGAGAACTCGCTCGGGTGGTCGATGCGCTGGGCCAGCACCGTACGCTCCATCAGCGCGCAGTAGTCGTCGGGCAGCCAGTTGGTCTCGCGCCAGGCGGGATCCGCGGCGCGGGTCATCACCTTCTCGTAGATGGCGAGGTGGCGTTCCACCTGTCGCGAGACGTCGAAGTGCTCGCCCACGAAGTCCCGGGCGCGGCGGCCCATGTCGAGGCGCTCGTCGCGATCCCGGAGCAGCCGGGCCAACGCGTCGGTCAGGCCGTCGACGTCGCGCTCGTCGACCAGGAGGCCGGTCTCTCCGTCGCGCATCGCCTCCGGGATGCCGCCATGACGCGTGCCGATCACCGGCAGCCCCGTCGCCTGGGCCTCGACGACCACGTTGGGGATGCCCTCGACGTCTCCCCCCGGCGGCGTCACCGAGCAGTGGAGCAGCAGGTCCGCCTCGGCCATGTGCTTCCGCACGCCGGCATGGTCCGTCATTCCGACGGTCTCGACCCGGTCGCCGAGGCCGAGCTGGCGGCGCTGGCGTCTCAGCAGGTGGTAGCCCTCTCCCTCCCCGACGACGACGATCTCCGCGTCGATGCCCTGCTGCTTCAGACGGGCCAGGGCGTCGAGGGCGTACCGGTGGCCCTTCTTCTCGACGATGCGCCCGACCATGAGCACCCGCGCCCGCCGCGCGGGCGGGCGCTCCGATCGGTCGACGAAGGCGAAGCCATCGAGGTCGGCGCCGCGATGGATCACGTGCAGGCGGTCCGGGTCCGCTCCGCCGGCGAGCAGCTTGTCGCGGAGGTCGTGCGAGACGCAGATGATCGCGTCGCTCGCCTCGATGAGCGCCGCATAGAGCCGGTCGAAGTGCTCGAGCCCCATCTGCAGCCCGGCGTCCCGCCCCCCGAAGGTCACCACCAGCGGGATGCGCAGCAGCTGCTTCTGCAGCAGCGTCCGCAGGCCCGACCAGCCGAAGTGGGCGTGCATCAGGTCGGGCTGCCAGGTGCGCTGCAGATAGCTCGCCGCGAGCACGCCGAGCCGCGGCTGGACGAGATAACGGGTAGGCAGGCGCTCCACGTGCTCGACGGGGAAGCGGTCGAGGTTCTCCGTGCGGTTGCACAGGATCACGTTGTCGACGTGCTCGCCCAGCCGCGAGATCAACGCGTGGAGGAAGGGCTGGCTCCAGGACAGGTAGGCCGCGAACTTGGCCTGGAGCACGGTGAGACGGCGCTCATGCATGACGATGGCGGGGGATCATAACGAAGCGCGCGCGGCCCGGCGCAGCAGCGCGTCTTCGACGGCGGCGCACAGCTCGTCCATGCGCGCCTCCCAGTCGTGCGTCCGGGCCACCTCGAGGCGGCGGGCGCGCGCCGCCTCGGGTGCCGCGAGCGCCGCATCGACGGCGGCCTCGAAGCCCCCGCCGTCGGCGGCCAGGGACAGCACCCCGGGCTCGGCGTGGGGTACCAGGTTGGGAAGCTCGGTCGCGACGACGGGGAGTCCGGCACCGAGGTACTCGAAGAGCTTGAGCGGCATGCTGCCCTCGGTGTGCGGATTGCGCAGGAAGGGGATCAGGCCGACGTCGCAGTGGGCCATGTAGTCGGGCAGACGCTCATGCGCGACGGCGTCGAGAGCCAGCACGTTCGGCTCCGCCAGGAGCGCGGCCTCCTCCGCCCCGGCGCCCTCGACGTCGCCGAGCCCGCGAGGGCCGAGCAGCACCAGCTGCAGGTCCGGGCGACGACGGGCGAGCCCGGTCAGGAGAGCCAGGTCGACCCGATAGGCGGCCAGGTTTCCGGCGAAGAGCAGTCGCGGACGCGGCCGGCCGGCGAGGCCTTCCGGCTCGGGCACGTTGGCGTCGAGGGCGCGCGCGAACAGGGCCGTGTCCGCCACGTTCGGCACGACGCGCACGTCGGAGCGGTGCCGGCGGAGCCGCTCGCCGAGGACGGCACTGGTGGCGAAGACCAGGTCGGCGCCGCCGAGCATCCGCGCCTCGAGGGCCTCGATGCGCCCCGCGTCGACGCCCGGGTTGGCGGCGTAGTGGTCGACGCAGTGGTAGACGCCGAGCCGGACCCACGCTGCCGACAGCAGCGGCGCCGCCGTCGGAAGGAACGCCCACAGCACGGCCGACTCGATCCCGGAGCGCCGCAGCGCCCGGGACAGCTGCAAGCGAAGCGCCGCCTGCGAGGCGGCCCGCAGCCAGCCCGGCCCGGAGCCGGGCAGCGCGAGCGGCGAGAGCACGTCGAGGTTCGGCGCCACCCGGCGCACCCCGCCGGCGAAGTCGCGCAGGCGCCGGGTCACCCGCTGCCAGTCGTGGCCCGATCGCGCCGCGGGCGCTCGCAGACCCGTCGACTCGACGAAGAGGACGCGGTGGCCGCGCTCGGCGAGCCGCGTCGCCACGTGGTGCACGTTGAGCTTGGCCGGCGACTCCCAGGCCGAGCTGGCCAGCAGGACCACGGGAACCCCGGGGTCGAACGTCACCCCGCCTCGCCCGTCGGGGGCGCGGCCTCGTAGGCGTCGAGGATCTCCTTGGCGCTTCCGTAGCCCCGGACGCGTCCGCGCTCGAGCCAGAGCGCATGGGTACAGATCGAGCGCAGGAACTCGCTCGAGTGCGAGACGATCACGATCAGCCGGCTGCGCGCCATCAGCTCCTCGAGCCGCCGCCGGCTCTTCTCCTGGAAGGCCCGGTCGCCGACGGAGAGCACCTCGTCGAGGATCAGGATCTCGGGCTCGAGACACGACGCGATGGAGAAGGCGAGCCGGGCGCGCATTCCGGAGGAGTAGAAGCGCACCGGCTGGTCGATGAAGTCGCCGAGCTCCGAGAACTCGACGATCTCCGCAACGCGGCTCTGGATCTGCTCGCGACGCATGCCGAGGTAGGCGCCGTTCAGCAGGATGTTGTCGCGCCCCGAGAGGTCGCGGTTGAAGCCGGCACCGAGAGAGAGCAGCGTCGAGACGCGCCCGCGCACCGAGACGCTCCCCTCGTCCGGGAGCAGGATCTCGGAGAGGGCCAGGCACAAGGTGCTCTTGCCCGCACCGTTGGGGCCGATCACGCCGAGGATCTCTCCCTCGTAGGCCTTGAACGACACGTCCCGGAGCGCCCAGAGGAGCTTCCGCTCCTGACCGAAGCTCCCGCCGAGGAGCAGCGACTTGATGGAGATGCGCCGGCGACTCTGGAGGTGGAAGTAGATGCCGACGCCGTCCATCTCGACGACCGGCTCGCGGCTCTCCGGACCCTCGACCGGCTCGTTCTGCTTGGGATCGCTCACAGGAACTTGATCACCCGGCGATCGAAGTACTGGTAGGTGCGGTAGCCCGCGAGGAGCGCGATGGAGGACTGGACGACCAGCAGGATCCAGAGCTCCGGGTCCATGAAGCGGCCGTAGAAGAACGAGTCGCGGTAGCCCGTGATCAGCACCGCAAACGGATTCAGGAGGTAGAGGCGGGGCAGCCAGACGCCCCAGAAGGCGCCGAGATCGGCCGAGCGTTCGATCACGATGTCGATGCCGTAGAGGGTCGGCGAGAGATAGAAGCCCACCCGCGTGAGGTGCCCCAGGAATCCATGCAGATCCCGGATCAGGGCGCCCAGGCACGACACCACGAGGCACAGCCCGGTCACGAGCGTGATCTGCGCGAAGAGCAGGAACGGCACCTGGACCATCGAGATGCCCACGGGCATGCCGGCCACCAGCACCACCGCGAGCAGCGCCAACGTGCCGAACAGGAAGTTCGAGAAGCGCGAGAAGACCAGGGTCAGCGGCAGGGCCATGGTCGGGAAGGCGAGCGACTTGATCAGCCCCTCGCGCGCGCGGAGCACCCCGGAGCTCGCGGTGAGCGAGCTGGTGAAGTGCTTCCAGGGCAGCATCGCGCACAGGATGAACACGGGATACGGCGCGTACTGGCCACCGCGCCCGAAGATCCCCACGACGACCGCCCAGTAGATCAGCATCATGATGAGCGGGTCGACGAGCCACCACACCCAGCCGAAGCGGCTGATCTCGCGTTGGGTGCGCAGCTCCGAGAGCGTCAGCTCGCGCAGCAGGTCCCTGCGCGCGACGAGGTTGCTCCAGTTCGAGACCATGGGTTCGAGCTCTCGGGGTGGCGAAGGCCGGGTGCCTGCGGAACGTGGACTTCGGGGGGGCCGGGGCCTGGTTGCGACGCGGCCCGCAGCGCATCTCCCCCCGGGCGCGGACGGTGCCGGGTTCGCCTCGGGGCTGCAACCCGCCCCATCGCGGGTCCTTCGCGGGTCCTTCACGTGCCCTGGCCGGCTTCCGCTAGCCACTATGCCCATGCGGGTGGCGCTGGTCCACGACTGGTTGACGGGCATGCGCGGAGGCGAGCGCGTGCTCCACGAGCACGCCGTGATGTTCCCCGAGGCCGACCTCTACACCCTCGTCCACGTCCCGGGCTCGACGACTCCCGAGATCGAGGATCGGCGCATCGTGACGAGCCCCCTGTCGCGCCTTCCGGGCGTGGAGCGGCACTACCGCAAGCTCTTGCCGCTCTTTCCCTGGGCGATCGAGCGCTTCCGGCTCGAGGGCTACGACCTGGTGCTCTCCTCGAGTCACGCCGTCGCCAAGGGGATCCGCGCCGGTGCCGGCGCGACCCACGTCTCCTACTGCTTCACGCCCATGCGCTACGTGTGGGACCAGGCCGACGCCTACCTCGGGCGCGGGTGGAAGCGCGCCCTCGCGACACCCCTGGTCGCCGGGCTCCGCCGCTGGGACCTCCGCACCAGCGGCCCCGACCGGGTGCAGCGCTTCATCGGCATCTCGCAGACCACGAGCGATCGCATCCGGGCCCGGTACGGGCGGCCCGCCGACGTGATCTTCCCGCCGGTGGACGTCGAGCGGGTCCGGCCGGATCCCTCGGGACCCGACGACTTCTATCTGCTCGTCGGCGGCTTCGTCCCGTACAAGCGCGAGGACGTGGTGCTCGAGGCCTTCCGAAGGCTCGACCGCCCGCTGGTCGTCGCGGGGGACGGCCCTTCGCGGCCGGCCTACGAGGCGCAGGCCTCGCACAACGTGCGCTTCACCGGCCGCGTCTCGGACGCCGAGCTCGCCCACCTCTTCGCCCGCTGCCGCGCGCTCGTCTATCCCCAGGAGGAGGACTTCGGGATCATCCCGGTCGAGGCCCAGGCCGCCGGCCGACCGGTGATCGCCTACGGAAGCGGCGGCGCGACGGAGACCGTCGTGGGGCTCGACGATGCCGAGGGCCGCGCGCCCACCGGCGTCTTCTTCTCGCCCCAGACACCCGACGCGCTGATCGCGGCGATCGAGCGCTTCGAGAAGGAGAGCGAGCGCTTCGACCCGGCCGCCATCCGCGCCCACGCCGAGGGCTTCTCCGTGCCGCGCTTCCATCGCGAGATGCGCGCGGCGCTCGACGAGACCCTCCGCGGCCGCTCGTAGCCCGCAAGACCGCCTGCGGGCTTGGGAGGAGGCGGAGTCGGGTCCGGTCCGTCTCCGACGAGAATCGGGTGATGTCGTCGCCGGACCGGACCCGACTCCGCTCACC
>JAAUYD010191272.1_pt1 | contig 10151 bp, 8 predicted proteins | sample 7278101 | NCBI WGS metagenome assembly JAAUYD01 (sample SAMN14350128, study PRJNA611818) | marine sediment metagenome | isolation source: surface marine sediment (0.6m) | place: French Polynesia: Moorea | collected 2018-08
CCCAACACGATCAAGGCCGCCGCCAGCGGTGCCGGCTCCATCCACCACCTCAACCTACTGGCGGTGGAGAAGGGCTCCGGCGCCGACTTCAACTTCATCCCCTACAAGGGATCCGCCCCCAGCCAGAATGCAGCCATGACCGGTGAGGTCTCCGTGGTGGTCACCTCCCTGGCCGAACAGCAGCAGCTGCTGCGCGGCGGCAAGCTGCGCGCCCTGGGCATGCTGATCCCGGATTCGTTTGACGTGGAAGGTCTGGGAACGATCCCCAGTGCCTTCGATGCGTATCCCGGACTGTCCGAGTATCTGCCCATTTCCCAGGCCATCGGTTTTGCCGTTCCGGCCGACGCCCCGGCCGACGCCAAAGCCGTATTGGTCGATGCCTTCAACAAGGCCATGGCCACCGAGAAGGTCAAAACCTGGGCCAAAGAGAACTACTACCTGCTGTCCGGCAAAACCGGAGCCGAGTCCAAAGCGGTGTTCGATGCCCTGGAGTCCAACTTTGCCTGGACCCTCTGGGAACTCGGTGCCGCCACCGTGAATCCGGAGAACCTGGGCATCCCCAAGCCGTAGCGAGAAGAGCGGATACGATCGGGCGACACCCGTTTGGCGGGTGGCGCCCGGATGACCGAGCGGGCGCCCGTGGGACGCATTTCGTGTTGAATGGTTTCGTTGTGGATCGGGTCCTGCTATACAAACTGCGATGATGCGGCTGACAATGCCACAGGCACCGCGTTTGCCGGAAGACAACTCTGATCGACAACGCGAGTACCCGGTCAATCCCGATGGTACATCGAACGACAATCCTCAAGGACCCCTGCCCATGCTAACCAGCGAAAAGCTTCGCAAAGCCGATATCTTCTCCGGAATCATCATCAGCCTGTTCGGCCTGTGGGTCATCAGCCAGGCCGCGAAGATGCCCATGAAGGACTCCTGGGGCGGGGTTCAAAATGTCTGGTTCGTCTCCCCGGCCCTTTTCCCGCTTTTCGTGGGCGGCGTCATCGTGCTGTTGGGCATCGGCTTGACTGTTCATGCCCTCAAGGTCGTGGGCTTCGCGGGGTTGACCCAGACCCTGCGCTGGCTGGCAAGCCGCGAGGTGATGCTGTTTTTGAGATCCGATGGCATGCTGCGATTCCATGCCATCGTTATCTTGTTGTTCAGCTTCGTATTTCTCACCATCCCGCGCATCGATTTTTTCATCGGCAGCGTTCTGTTTCTCTCTGCATTTATCAGCATGTTCTATCTGGACGACCTCATGCTGCTGGTCAACATGCTGCGCGTCTACCTGGCCGGTATCATCGTTCTGGTTCTTTGGTTCGTCACAGGGGTCCCGGCAGCACTGGAAGACAGGCTGCCCTACGCCAGCGATTGGCTGGCCCTGATCGTTGTTTTGGGGTTCTGCGTGTACGTTTTTCGCCTGATCCGCAGCGACCGCCGGCTGCGCAAAAAATATAGGATTGGTATGATTCTGTCGGTGGCCGCCCCATTCACCATCGGCTCCATATTCAAGTACTTTTTGTTGGTTCCCATGCCCACCGAAGGCCTGATCGTAGTGGTCATGGATGCCATCCGCTATTGGGATTTCTGACCATCCCTGTGGGGAGTCAATACGCAATGAACGTCCTTGCACGTATCGGAGAGTTTTTCGGGATTGTCGGTCATTTGGCCGCCGACCCGGTCAACCTGGCGATCCTCTTCGGATCCGTCATCCTGGGCATCCTGTTCGGAGCCATGCCGGGACTGACATCCACGTTGGGTGTGGCCCTGCTCACCGCCCTGACCTACGGCATGGACACCAATCTGGCCATGGTGTGTCTGCTGGCCATTTATGTGGGCGGCACCTACGGAGGGTCCTACGCCTCCATTTTGATCAATATTCCGGGAACCGCCGCGGCCGCAGCCACGGCCCTGGACGGCTATCCGTTGGCCTGCAGAGGCGAGGGCGGCCGCGCCATCGGCCTGACCACTACAGCCTCGGCCATCGGCACCACCATCAGCATGCTTTTTGTGGTCAGCATTTCGCCGATCATCTCCCACTTTGCCCTGCAGTTCACCTCTTTCGAATTTTTCCTGCTGGCTTTCTTCGGCATTCTGATCAGCGGTACCCTCACCAGCCCGGATTTGGTGATCAAGGGATGGATCTCCGGTTTCCTGGGCCTCTTCTTGGCCTGTGTGGGTCGCGATCTGCTGCAGTTCTACCCGCGATTTACCTTTGGCATCACCGAACTGGACAGCGGCATCGAAGTGGTGCCCGTGCTCATCGGGGCGTTTGGTATTCCCCAGATCATTCAGGTGCTCAAGGACCGCTTTCAGATCGGCGAGGCCCAAAAACTGCAACGCATCATTCCCGAGGTGGGCACCGTGGTGCGCAACATTCCCGCCATCTCCCGTTCGGCTCTCATCGGCGTCGGCATCGGCGCCGTTCCTGGCATTGGTGAGGACATCGCCGGGTGGGTGTCCTACGGCACGGCCAAAAACACCTCCAAACATCCCGAGACCTTCGGCAAAGGCGAACTCAAGGGCGTTCTGGCCAGCGAGACGGCCAACAATGCCTGTGTGGGTGGTGCCATGATTCCACTGCTCAACCTGGGCATCCCGGGCAGCCCGCCGGCGGCCATGCTGCTGGGCGCCCTGATGCTGCACGGGGTCACCCCCGGCCCCATGATTACGTTCGAGCATCCCACCTTCATTCTCGAGGTGGCCGCCATATTGCTGCTGGCCTCCATGGCCATGTGGTGCACCGGCATGCTGCTGGCCAAGCAGGTGGTCAAGGTGCTGCGCATCCCCACGCAGCTCTTCATGCCCATCATCGGCGTTCTCTGCATCATTGGTTCCTATTCGTTGGGATTGAACATTTTCAATCTTTACCTGATGCTGCCGGTGGGAATGATCTGCTTTTTTCTCACGGAGATGGGTTATCCCATCGCACCGCTGGTCATTGGTGTCATTTTGGGCCCCATGGCCGACGAAAACCTCCGGCGGGCACTGATGGTATCCCAAGGCAGCTTCATGCCGGTCTTCACCCGACCGGTGGCCCTGATCCTGTTTCTCATCATTGTCTGGACGATCGTCAGCCAGTTTCGATGGTTTCGTAGTGCCAAAGACAAGGCCGTGGCCCGGATTTTCAATCGCGGCAACTCCTGCGAGGCAATCCTGGAAGAAAAACCAAAGCAATAGAATGATCGACAAACATGGACGGACAGCCGCCGTCCAGGAGGTGCACCCATGCTCAATATGGCCATCATCACCGGCTTTCTTTCCAACACCAAAGACCGGTTTCATGAATACAACGCCCCGCTGGAGATCGATGAGAAGTTTGCCCTCATGGCGCAGATTGACGGCTACGACGGCGTAGAGATCGTCTACCCCTATGAGGTCAATGATGCGGCCGCCACCCGCCAGGCCCTGGACAACTATGGCCTCAACGTGGCGGCGGTCAACGTCAACGTCAAGGCCGAACCGGAGTTCAGAAATGGCGGGCTCACCGCTGCCCTGCCTGAGGTGCGCGCCAAAGCGGTCCGGTTCATCAAGGAGGCCAAGGACTTTGCCCAGGCCGTGGGGGCCGACAAGGTGACCTGCTGCCCGCTGGGCGACGGCTACGAGTTCGCCTTCCAGTACGACTACGCCAAGAGCTGGAAATACCTGGTGGAAACCTTTGGTGAGGCCGGAGACTACAAACGCAGCATCCCCCTTTTCGTGGAATACAAGCCCAGCGAAACCCGCGGCCGCTGCTTTGTGGACACGGCGTCCAAGGCGCTGTGCCTGCTCACCGACATCGGCATTGCCGAGATGGGCGTCACCCTGGATTTTGGCCACAGCATGTACGGCAACGAAAACCCGGCCGAGGCCCTGGTCATGCTGGCCGAAAGCCCCTATCCCTACTACATCCACATCAACGACAACGATGGACGCTGGGATTGGGATTATTTTTGCGGCACCAAGCATTTCTTGGAATACGTCGAATTTATCTATTACCTGAAGCGCTATGGATACACGGGATATCTCACCTCGGACACATCGCCGACCCGCTGGGATATCCAAGGGACCTTCGAGGCCAACAGCCGCATGACCAACCGCATCTGGCAGCTGCTGGACCGGGTGGATCAGGGTCGGCTCGCCAGCCTGATGGCCGCCGGCGACTACCTGGAGACCTGGAAGTTTATCGAAAGCAATATATTTGGATTGAAATAGGTCGAGAAGAGATGCGGATCAACCATCCAACACGGACGGCCGGCACCCATCCTCAGCGATCGGATCGTTGGTTTCGTGAGGCGGCGATCCACCCTCTGCCGGCGAAATGCCGGTGGCTGGCCGCATGTGCATCGGTTGCTCTGCAAACGAATCTAAGCGAACATCCCGGATAACGGATAACACCCATGAGCACGCCAACTACCGTAGACCAACTCACCGCCGCAGTGCCGCCGCCCTGGCCTGACGATCCCTTTCCGGCCATCCGGGCGGCAGTCGCCCGATCGCCTGTGAAACTGGTGATCCTGGACGACGATCCGACCGGCACCCAGACCGTCCACGGCATGCCGGTGCTGACGGCCTGGTCCGTACCGGATATGACGAAGGAACTGGAAACCGCCGGTCCGGGCTTTTTCATACTGACCAACTCCCGCAGTCTCCCCCCCGCCGATGCGAGGGCGCTCAGCCGAGAAATCGGGGCCAATTTGAAGCAGGCCGCGGCCCGCAGCGGAGCCCGCCTGCAGGTCATCAGCCGCAGCGATTCAACCCTGCGGGGCCATTTTCCCGACGAGCTGGATGCGCTCACGGCGGCCATGGGCACCCCCGGTCTGCCTTGCATCCTGGCACCCTGCTTTTTCGAGGGAGGGCGCCTGACCGCCAACGACATCCATTACGTGGCCGAGGGCGGCCGATTGACGCCGGCTGCCGAGACCCCCTATGCCAAGGATGCCGTGTTCGGCTATTCGCACTCGAACCTGCGCGACTGGGTGATCGAGAAAACCAAAGGAGCGATCGATCGCAGCCGCATTTTTTCGTTCTCCCTGGATACGCTCCGGCAGGGGGGCCCGGACCGGGTCACCGAGCGTCTCATGGCGCTGCCGACAGACTGCGTGTGCATCGTCAATGCCCTCGAATACCGGGACCTGGAAGTGTTCACGGCCGGTCTGCTGACCGCCGAGAGCCAGGGCCTGCGATTCATATTGCGGTCGGCGGCGTCCATCGTGCGGGTGCGGGCCGGCATTCGGCCGCAAGGACTGCTGGACCGCGGGGCCCTGACCGCATCCAACCGCAACGGCGGTCTGTTCGTGGTGGGTTCCTACGTTCCCAAAACCAGCACCCAGCTGGCTGCCCTGCGCGCCCTTCCGGAGGTGGTCGGCATCGAGGTCCGGGTCGAAGACCTGTTGGATGCCGATCAGCGGGCCGCTGTGGTCACAACCGCTGTCGACAGGGCCAACCGGGCGCTGGCGAGGGGGCGCGACGCGGTGGTGTTCACCAGTCGCGATCTGGTCGTCGGCAGCGATGCCGCCAGCAGCCTGGACATTGGCCGGCGGGTGTCGGACAGCCTGATCGAAATCGTCCAGGGCATCGCATCTCAGCCCCGCTACCTGGCGGCCAAAGGGGGCATCACCTCCAGCGATGTAGCCACCCGGGGCCTGGGCGTCAAGCGGGCCATGGTGATGGGACAGGTGCTGCCCGGCGTGCCGGTTTGGCAGTTGGGCGCGGAAACCCGCTGGCCCGGCATGGCGTACATCATTTTTCCCGGCAATGTGGGCAGCGACGAGGCCCTGGCCACAATCCGTCAGCGCCTGGCGGTCGCCTGAAAAGGATCACCCAGCGGTGTCATCATGCGCGTACCGACCGAACTACTGCTCACCGAGGCCCGGCAGAACCGCTACGCGGTGGGGGCTTTCAACGTCTATACCCTCGAGGGCATCCGGGCCGTCACGCTGGCCGCCGAGCAGACCGGCAGCCCGGCGATCCTGCAGGTGCTGCCCCGTGCCCTGGCGATCGGCGGCCCCGCACTGATTGCCGCGTGCCTGGAGGCGGCCCGTCGCGCCCTGGTTCCCATGGCTGTGCATCTCGACCACTGCAGCGATGAAAAGACCATCATGGCGGCCCTGGAGGCGGGCATGTCATCGGTGATGGCTGACGGGTCTCACCTGCCGTACGATGAGAACGTGGCCTTTACCCGCAGGATTGCCCGACGGGCCGCGGCCAATGGCCAGTCGGTCGAAGCGGAGTTGGGCCGCCTGTCCGGGAGCGAGGATGGGCTGACCGTTGCCCAGCGTGAAGCCCGCCTCACCGATCCGGACCAGGCCCGGGCGTTCGTTGCCGCCACCGGTGTGCACGCCCTGGCGGTTTGCATCGGCAATGTCCACGGCAGCTATCGCATCCCACCGCACCTGGACTTCGACCGGCTGACAGCCATCGCCGACCGGGTCGCTGTTCCCCTGGTGCTGCACGGGACGTCCGGCCTGCCGGACGAGCTGATCACCCGTGCCGTCGATACGGGAGTTTGCAAATTCAATGTCAACACCGAGCTTCGCCAGGCGTGTCTATCAGCGGGCCGGAACTACCTGCGCCGAGCCGAAGAAAAAGCGGAATTGGTCGCTCGCATGGCAGCCGAGATCGAGGCCATGAAGGCGCCCGTCATAGCGAAGATCGACCTTTTCCGATCGCAGGCAAAGGCATCGCAGATCGACGGGCATGCATCAGTTGGAAAAGGATCCGTACTCACACACCGTCATTAAAAGTAACGATAAGGAGGTTAACCCCATGGACCAACCCAAACACACCGTCCGAACCATTCAAGAGATGCGCGACCGGGGCGAGATCATCACCATGTTGACGGCCTACGACTACCCCACGGCCAAACAGATCAACGACGCCGGCATCGACATGATCCTGGTGGGCGATTCCTGCGCCATGGTCGTTCACGGCCATCCCAACACCCTCAACGCCACCATGGACATGATGGTGCTGCACTGCGCAGCCGTGGCCCGCGGTTGTCCCCGCACCATGGTGATCGCCGACATGCCCTTCGGCTCCTTTCAGTATTCCGTTGAAGAGACCATGCGCAATGCGGCCCGTTTCGTCACCGAAGCCAAGGTGGACGGCGTGAAGTTCGAGGCCACCCCCAACCATATCGAAAAGACCCAGGCCATCGTGGAGATGGGCATCGCCGTCGTCGGTCACGTGGGGCTGCATCCCCAGGCAGTGGGTGCGTTGGGCGGCCTCAAGGTCCAGGGCAAGGATGTCGACACGGCCCGCAAGGTGGTCCGCGAGGCGCTGGCCCTGCAGGACGCCGGGGCCTTTGCCATCATCTTCGAGGCGGTCCCGGCCAAACTGTCGGCCTACGTGACCCGGAAGCTGCGCATTCCCACCATCAGCATCGGCGGTGGTCCGGGATGCTCCGGCCAACTGCTGGTCACCCCGGACGTACTGGGTATGTTCGACGCGTTTACCCCCAGTTTCGCCAAGCGCTACCAGAACTTCAACGGCCTTATGCAAGAGACCTTCGCCCGCTATGCCGAAGAGGTCCGAACCGGCGTGTTCCCGGCCGACGAGCACTGCTACAAGATGTCCGACCAGGTGCTCGAGGCCATCGAAGAGGAGTTCGGAAAAGCCGAATAGTGCATTGCATGTCGGGGTGTGCCCCCCTGCTCCCGTCCGGCGATGCGGCTTCGTTCAGGCGGGTTCCTCCCGTCGACCGGATGCCGGTGGGCATCCGTTCCTGGAAGGATCCCATCCCCGCGTCCGGATCGTAGGAATCGGGATTGATACGATGAAAAATCCCTTGACTTGCTTTTGAAAAAGGGTTTATAAAGCGTGCTTTCTGAATCGGTTACCGCCTGTTCGGGAAACCCGCCGAGGTAGCTCAGTCGGTAGAGCAGGGGACTGAAAATCCCCGTGTCGGCAGTTCGATTCTGTCCCTCGGCACCAGCACGGTAAAGAAGCTGTAACCTTAATTGGTTACGGCTTTTTTACTTTCCAGGGTGCGCGTTGGGTGCGTTTGAGATTTGAGGAGAGTATTTCCGAGGCGGGAAACGAAGTTGTGGTTGTCCTGAGGGATGAGGTGGCCATAGACGTCCATAGTGATCGCGATCGAGCTATGGCCAAGCTGCTGGCTGACCATCTGAACCGGAGTGCCGGCCCGAAGGGCCAGCGTGGCAAATGTGTGCCGGAGGTCGTGAACCTGGAACTGCGGCAAACTCACCTTCTTCAGAACCTGTCGCAATACGTTACGCACTGAATTCTGGTGGAGGTGTCCGCCATCGGGCGTGTGGAACAGCAGCGGGTTCACCTTTCCCCTGCCCTCTTTCATGATAGCTGCCTTCAGCCGGCAAAGCATAGAATAAATCTCATTGCCGAGTGCAACCTCGCGGGCCTTCTTCGTCTGAGTGGTGGACAGCTGCCGGCGGTAGCTCTTGGTGATGCGAGCGGTCTTGGCCTGAAGGTCGATGTCCGACCAAGTCAGCGCCAGCGCCTCGCCCAGCCGCATGCCGGTGCCTAAAAGCACGACAAACAGCATGTAATATTCCGGCCGATGCTCGAGACAGGAGGTGAGGAATTCCCGGGCCTGATCGGCGCCCATGGTCTTCACTTTGGTCGAACCCTTCTTGCTGCGGGTGAGACGGACCTGCTTGAGCACCCCCACCGTCGGATCCGATTGGACGAGCCCTTGGAATATGGCAAGCTGCACCGATCCGAAGATGCACCCACGGGCCAGATCGATCGAAGACCGGCTGAGCCCCTGCTTGCGCATCTGCAGCAGTATGTCCATGACACCGTTGCGGTCAACCTGGTCAATACGCTTAGATCCCAGCTAGTGGACAGGTAGTCCCGATACATCTGTTCATAGCGCTCCAGGCTTGACGACTTGCAGGAGTCCTTGGAGACCTCCAACCATTGCTTGTCCACCGTTTTAAACAGCGGCTTGGGTTTCTCCCGGGCCTTGAAGATCTCGTCCGGATTGTCTGCCAACTTGATGATTAACCGCTTGGCTACCTCTTCGGCCACCTCATAGCTGCCGGCCTTGAATGACCGGCGCCGGCCCTAGTGATGGACAAAGCACCAGAACTCACCCGATCCCCTGTTTTTTCCCTGATTTTAACGCCCATAAACCCTCCTTAAAAAGAAAACGCCCGAGCTGTTCCCACCGTCACAATGAAACGGCCTGCCAGCGTCACCACTAGCAGCAGCTCGGGCATTAGTTGAAATCGATTTGTTGATTGTGGTTTTGGGAAAGCACCATATTAGGATTATTACCCTATTATGGTATATGCTAACTTTAAGGTTAACAAAATAATATTGTATGAAATTGAGGTCTTTGATATCTATCTGTCATGCCGACAGAAAAACCTAAAATCATATTTGTTGCTGACCAGGATCTTCTGGAAAGAATAGATGACTTTCGTTTCGAAAATCGGGTCAATAACCGTTCTGAGGCAATTCGGATTTTGTTAGAAGAAGCTCTTGAAAAGCACGGTAAAGGGGCTGGTAACAAGAAATAGCCTGAAGAGCCGATGATGTTCATCGATCCAAGCCCTCATCAATAAATAGCCCAGCACCACATCATTCTGATCGGTGTGTTAGGGGTGCGTACTCCATGTATACCGAATGATATGGGATTTTAAAGTTTGCACAAATTGATAATGATCCAACTTTAAATTACTGCCATTTTGGTTCTTTTTTCTTTTTCAGGAATCCAAGCATATTTTTCCCCTGATGGTTTTTATCTGACACCGAGTAATTGTGTTCTTTGAAAGAGGTGATCCGTTAATGGTGATAAGGTGGAGGTATCCCACAAATTGCAGGTAATCCCCAGATTCAAGATACCCATTTACTAATCTGTATCCAAATCCAATTTAGTCCAAGGTTACATAATTCCGTATATCACAACAATTGACAGCGCCGCCCGACGCAAGATAATCTCAATATGTCTGTAGCGCGATTAATTCGTGCATAATGAGTTGATGAACGGGCGAAATCAAACGCCGCAACGAACGGGATATAGCTGGCAGAAAAATTGCGCGTATGGAACAGATAGGAAACTGATTTTACGCAAGGTGAATATGTCAACGGGTGGATTGGGTCGTATTTCATGGGAAGAGAACCAAATGAAAGTACTATCTTGAAAAGGCCAAACCAACGCGAAGCCGGCATCAACTGGAGCAAAGTCAGGG
>JAAUYD010151717.1_pt1 | contig 10150 bp, 9 predicted proteins | sample 7278101 | NCBI WGS metagenome assembly JAAUYD01 (sample SAMN14350128, study PRJNA611818) | marine sediment metagenome | isolation source: surface marine sediment (0.6m) | place: French Polynesia: Moorea | collected 2018-08
ATAGCCTCGACCTGCCTGTGCTGTTCGAGCGCTACGGCCTGAACGAGATCTGGCAGGAGGCTTACGACGACATCGAGGGTGTCGAATGGCTTGGCGCCGGCGCCTGGGACCCATTGCACATCTTCACCAAGGACCCGATCCGCAGCCTCGCCGATATGCGCGGCAAGCGTGTCTTCGGCGTGCCGACCGCCGGCCGGTTCCTGTCCCGCTACGGCCTGATCCCGGTCACTGTGCCGTGGGAGGATGTCGAGGTCGCACTGCAGACAGGAGAGCTCGACGGTGTGGCCTGGTGCGGCTCCACGGAAGCCTACGAAGTCGGTTGGGCCGATATCTGCAACTACGCGCTTCTGAACAACGTGACGGGCGCATGGTGCGGCTCCTACTTTGCCAATACTGAATCCTGGAACAAAGTGCCGCCGCACCTGCAGGAGCTCTTCAAGATCACCATGGACCAGTCCCACTACTACCGTCAGGTCTGGTACTGGGGCGGCGAGGCAGATCTGCGGGTCAATGGCGACAAGCTGGAGCTGACGACCATCCCGCAAGAGGAATGGGACACTGTAGTCGCGGATGCGGAGGAGTTCTGGCAGGAGCTCGCCTCGCGCAACGAACGCTCTGCGCGTGTGGTCGAGATCTTCCGCAAATATCAGGAAGTCATGGAGAAAGCGGGCGTGCCCTACCGCTACTCCTGATCTGACACCCGGCTATGGCGGCCCGTCCGCCATAGCCGAAGCAACCTCATTTTGCAGTGGCCGCACCGCCAAGCATTGGCTACCGTCCCGTTTCAGACATCAGTTGAAGGCGGCACACCCCCTCCCCGTGCCGAGACACCCATGCCCGGACCCCTGACATTTGAAGAGCTGAAATCGCAGGTCACCGCTGGCCGGATCGACACGGTCCTCGCCTGCATTGTCGACATGCAGGGGCGCCTTATGGGCAAACGGTTCCATGCCGTGAACTTCGTCGAGACCTCGTATCAGGAAACCCATTGCTGCAACTATCTGCTCGCCACCGATCTGGAGATGGCGACCCCCGACGGCTACACCGCGACAAGTTGGGAGCAGGGCTATGGCGACTATGTGATGAAGCCGGATCTCACAACGATCCGGCCCGTGCCCTGGCTGGAGGGCACGGCGATGGTCCTCTGCGACGTGCTCGACCACCACACCCACGCGCCAGTTCCCCACGCGCCCCGCGCAATGCTGAAGGCCCAGATCGAGCGCCTTGCCGCCCATGGCCTGACCCCGATGATGGCAACCGAGCTGGAGTTCTTTCTGTTCGAGAACAGCATCGATCAGATCCGCGCCGGCGGCTTCCGTGACCTGACGCCGATCAGCGGCTATAACGAGGACTACCACATCCTTCAGACCACCAAGGAAGAGGCGATCATGCGCCCCCTCCGCAACCACCTCTACGCCGCCGGGATCCCGATCGAGAATTCCAAGGGAGAAGCCGAAGCCGGGCAGGAAGAACTCAACATCCGCTATGCGGGCGCCCTCGACTGCGCCGATCACCACACAATTGCCAAGCACGCCACGAAAGAGATTGCCTGGGCCGAGGGCCATGCCGTGACCTTCCTGCCAAAGTGGAACGCGGCGCGCGTGGGCAGTGCCAGCCACATCCATCAGTCGCTCTGGCGGGATGGCCAACCCGCCTTTTATGACGCCGCCGATCCCCTTGGCATGTCGGACCTGATGCGCCACTACATGGCCGGGCTCATCGCCTACGCCCCTGACTACACAGTCTTTCTGGCGCCTTACGTCAACAGCTACAAGCGCTTCGCCAAGGGAACTTTTGCCCCCACCAAGACCGTCTGGTCGGTCGACAATCGCACCGCGGGTTTCCGCCTTTGCGGCGATGGCACCAAAGCGGTGCGGGCCGAGTGCCGGATCGGCGGCTCGGACCTGAACCCCTATCTTGCGCAGGCCGCAATGCTTGCCGCAGGCCTCAAGGGGATCGAGGACGAGATGGAGCTCGCCCCACCCACGAAGGGCGATGTCTACGAAGACGCAGCCGCGACCGAGATCCCGCGGACGCTTCGCGCCGCGACCGAAACCCTGCGCACCTCCGCTATGCTGCGCGCGGCCATGGGCGACGGCGTCATCGACCATTACACCCGCTGTGCGGAGTGGGAGCAGGAAGAGTTCGACCGCGCCGTCACCGACTGGGAAATCGCCCGCGGGTTCGAGCGCGCCTGAAGATCCGAGGAACAAAATGACCCTGACCGCCAACTGGTCCTATCCGACCGCCATTCGCTTCGGTGCCGGCCGTATCGCCGAGATTGCCGAGGCCTGCGCTGCCGCTGGGATCAAACGCCCGCTTCTGGTGACCGACAAGGGCCTTGCCGGTCTGCCGATCACGGCGCAGGCCCTCGACCTGATGGACGCGGCGGGCCTCGGCCGTGCCATGTTTTCGGATGTCGACCCCAACCCGACCGAGGCCAACGCCGCGGCCGGGGTCGCCGTCTTCCGCGCAGGCGGCCATGACGGCGTCATCGCCTTCGGCGGTGGCTCCGGCCTCGATCTCGGCAAGGTCGTGGCCTTTATGGCGGGCCAGACCCGCCCGATCTGGGATTTCGAAGATATCGGCGACTGGTGGACCCGCGCCGACGCCGATGCAATCGCCCCCATCGTCGCTGTCCCCACCACCGCGGGAACAGGGTCTGAGGTCGGCCGCGCCTCGGTCATCACCAATTCCGAGACCCACGAGAAGAAGATCATCTTCCACCCGAAGATCCTGCCAAGCGTTGTCATCTGCGATCCCGAACTGACGGTCGGAATGCCGCCGGCCATCACTGCCGGGACAGGCATGGATGCTTTCGCCCATTGCCTGGAGGCTTACTGCTCCCCCCACTACCACCCGATGTCCCACGGCATCGCGCTGGAGGGGATGCGGCTGGTCAAGGAGAACCTGCTGACCGCCTATCGGGACGGCGCCGATCTGGAGGCCCGCGCACACATGATGTCGGCTGCGGCCATGGGGGCGACGGCCTTTCAGAAGGGGCTCGGGGCAATCCATGCCCTCTCCCATCCCATCGGAGCCGTTCACCACACCCATCACGGCACGACCAATGCGGTCGTCATGGAACAGGTGCTGTCCTTCAACCGGCCCGCAATCGAAGCGCGGATCGGTGCCGCCGCCGCCTATCTTGGCATTGCCGGTGGCTTTGACGGCTTCGTTCAGTTCGTGACGGGGCTCAATGCGGCTCTGCAAATCCCGGCGAACCTGACCGCCCTCGGGGTGACAAACCCCGATCTCGACCGCCTGACGGCCTCGGCCCTTCAGGATCCAAGCTGTGGTGGCAATCCGGTCGAGATGACGGCAGAGAACACGCGCGCGCTGCTCCAAGCCTGCCTCTGAACGAAAAAGGGCGCCCGGTGGCGCCCTTCTCCCTACTCCTCGCCGCCCGGCGGGCCGCCCACGGCGACCACAGTCGGATCCGGACACACCGTCTCGGGTCCTTCGGGATCGTGGGTGATGTATTGCGTGCTGCGGGGCTTACTGACCAGTTTGCTCGTCCAGACCAGCGGGCTCAGACCAACCCAATCCATCACCGGCTGCCAGCTCGCATACATCTCAACCAGAATGACGGTGTCATGGTCCTCCATGACCGGCATGATCGCATCCGGTACGCTTGCGCTGGTCAGATCCGACAGACGCGGAGGAAGACCCGCATCCGTGCTCGTGTCATCCCCGACATAGGACCAAAGAACCTCATAACTTGTGCCCAGTTTGCAGATGCTGCTGATGCGCATCCAGGCCTCCGAGACGCGGTTCGGCAGGAGCTTCTTCTGCACATCGTAAAGTGCCGCAAGCTCGGTATCCGTGACTTCCGTGTAGCGTGACGTGATATCGGCCACGGTGTAGGCCACCTTGCCCGTCAGGCTGTTGGACCGGTAAGCCTCGAAATAGACGAAGCTTCCCGCGAGCCAAAGCATCAGCAGCGGAAAGGCCACCACAAACTCAACCGAGACCGTCCCCGCCTCGTCATTCATCAGGCGGCGGAAACGGGTGCTTTTCAGGATGTTCATCAGCGTCACCATCTACTCACGAAGGCTCATTCATAAAGGCTGAGAAGGACACCATCTGGTGGCCGCCGGACTCATCCTTTGGCATCCTCAGGCCAATACCCATGCCCGGAAAGAACGGATCGACGATCACACAGGCACGGATGAACATGATCTTGCCACGGTCACCCGGATCATAGGAGATCACGGTCTTCGTCGCGTCCGTGATGCGGTCGTAGCAGTTGGCCTGGTCATCGGGATAGGCCTTGTCCGCATCGTATTCCTCGACCTGCAGAACAAGGGTTGTGTCGCAATCCTTGAGGACAACGGTGTAGTCGCAGATCGATGTCTTCATCGCGGCGTGCGTTGCGGTATTGGCTTCACCGAGACGCAGGTCGCGCACGGCCATGTCCACACCACGGTCCAGCATCATGTAGCGGGTCATGAGCCAACCGGATTCGAACACCGCGAGAACGGCCGTGATCAGGACGGGAAAGATGATCGCAAACTCGACCGTGGCGCCGCCCTCCTCATTGCGGGAGGAACGGCGAAGGCTTGAGCACAGACGAAACAGGACTTTCATGGCCGGCCTCAGTACGTCAGCTTCAGCGACTGGACGTCGGCGGCGATCTGGTCGAACGCGGTCGAGATGTCGACGCCCTCCACCAGGTAGTGCTTGGACGCATCAGTCGCACAATAGGACAGTTTGGAGGCCGTGATGTCCGTCACCTCGAACCCGATGGTGTAGACGACAATCCCGGCACTCTTGGCGGCGTCGCAGATGTCATGCATCAGGTCGTCGCCTTCACCGTTGCTCCAGGAGTTCTTGTTGTTCCAGACGTAATCCTGCAGCCAACCACTGTTGGGATAGTTGTTGTTGAACCAGTTGCTGCCCCAGTTGCTGCGCACCCAGTTGTAGGTGGACCACTTCACGCGGCGCTGGTCGGTGTTGCCGCCGTCGGTCATCAGGACGATCGCCTTGGTCACACCGACGGTGTTGTAGTCGACCGGGGCACCGTCGAAGCTGTCGGACAACTCACCGCTTGAGACCATGGTGCTCACAATCCTTTGGGATTCCGGATCCAGAAGGGCTGTAGCCCACTTCATGCCGGCAAAAGTCGCTGTCATCCGCTCTGGCCGCATGCCGTTGATGGCTGAGGTCAGATCGCTGACGCTGTTCGAATAGGCCGTGACCTCATTCTCTTCCGACGGGCAAATGTAGACGTATTCAGAGCTGCCGATATAGCCCTTTGTTCTCAGCTCACTCACGTGGCTCGAGGACTCCCCGTAGTGCTGGTACTGCTCCAGCGACTGTGAGGCCGTAATGTCGGTGTCGCTATAGTCGCTGTTATCGAACTCGACACAATAGGAATGGTTGTGATGCGTGTCGAAGTTGTAGAACGACGCCAGGCTGCTGGGCAGCGCGACATTCGACGAATAGGGCACGAGCGAGACAAGAGATTTTTCGACCCGGTCGCCCGACAGGATTTCCTCGACGAAGTCAACGGCAGCTTCCTGCAGGAGCTCAAGCTTCGTGACCTGTGTGGAGTTTTTCGGAATGATCTGATCGCCGCTTGACCGGCTGTAGTCCTTGACCATGGAGCTCGACACATCGAGGACCAGCGCCACTTCCAGATCGTTCTGGATGTGGGTGGCACTTGAATTCGCCGGGATGGTCATTGTGTTAAAGCCGATCAACTTCAGGAAGAAGGTCGGAAGCTCATAGGCCGCCTCGGCCGTCACAGTGAACTTGTTGGGATTATAGTCCGGGTCCGACGGATCCAGATAATCGACGTCCAGCGACAGGGCCGCCGGCTTGAAGCTCCGCGACAGCATGTACTCTTCGACGACCTGCTCTTTGTCGCTCACGCCCTGTGCGAGGTTTGTTGCCGCAAGCACACCGCGGTCCAGCGCGTTCTGCAGATCGGCCCGCGCCGTCTCGTGACGCATGAAATCTACAGCCATTCCTGACGCAACCACCATTGTCAGGAACATCACTACGATAAATGCCGTGACAGAACCCTCTTCATCACGGGCACACTTGTTGATCAGTTTTTCACTCATCTTACCACCACACACCCAAATTCGTAACGAATGTGACACTGGTTTCAGTCAACAAAACGGCAACAAAGCGCCCGGAATCGGAGATTAAGTGGCGCATTCTGAGAACAATTCTCGATTAATCGCGTGGCCGGTTACCGTGGCTATTGAGCCAGCCTCCCTGTAAAAACATAGGAAATAGAACGTTACCGACACGTCAAACAAGGCGTTAAACATCGTTAACGGCGGGCAAACGCGTTTCGTCACAAATTAAACAATGCAAAATGCAATTTCACTTGCGCGACACGCCGCTGTCACAGTTTGAACAAAGTGGTGAAGCCGGCGCTGCGTCCGATGCGCCACAGGTGGAATCAGTTTTCCGCAAAGTCCAACGATAGCTGCGACTCGCACCAGGCGGCCGATACAGGCTACACTTTGACACCGGTCAAGGCGCGCCCGGTACGCGCGTGAGACACAGGCATAACGTTCAGTGGAGACGTGTAATGACAGAACTTTCAATCCCCCCGGCTTTTCTGCGCGACCTGATCCTCCGCATGCGCGCAATCATGGCGCGCGAGGATACGGTGGCGCCGAATTCCGGCAGCAACGCCAGTGACGACGAGGGGCCCGCAACCCTGCAGGAGGCACCCGGCGACCTCCAGATCGAGGAGGTGACGGAGGAAATCGACGCCATGGATGCCGACCATCAGAGCGAGCTCGTGGCCCTGATGTGGGTGGGGCGCGGTGACTTCGATGCCGATGACTGGCAGGAGGCCCTTGACCTCGCGGCCGAACGGCGGGACAGACCTGTATCGGAGTATCTGCTCAGCCATCCCCTGGTGGCCGATCACATGGCCAATGCTCTGGACGAGCTCGGCCATGGCAGTTCTGTTCTGGAAGATGGCGAGTACTGATCGCCCGCAATGGAGGCCGCGATGTCGTTCGAGGACCTGAAAGTCAGGATTGCCATGTTGCTCGACCAGGCAACGGAAGAGCCCGAGGATCCGCATCAGCTGCAGGAGACCTTGCGCGAACAGCTCGCCCAGCTTCGTGCGCTTGGCCAACCCCTGCCTCAGGATCTTGTCGATCTTGAAAAGGCGCTCAGCGAAGCGCTCGACCGCCACAACACCGGCTGAACCGACGTCGACGTGCCCGGCAAGCCGCCATTTACCGAGATCATCGACGAACTGATCGAGGTCTCGGAGACCTATCCGATGTGCATCGGCGATCTGATGCGTGTCTTTGGTGATCGCGGGTTCGGCGCTCTGCTGCTGATCCCCTGCATCATGGTCATTCTGCCCGTGGGCATGATCCCCGGCGTACCCGACATCGCCGCTATTTTCATGATCCTTCTCGCCATTCAGATGGCTTTGGGGGTCGAGCGGCTCTGGCTTCCGCGCCGCATCCTTGAGATCGAGGTCCCGGGCGAGCGGCTGCGCCCCGTCCTCACGCGGTTCCGCCCCATTGCCGTGCGCCTTGACGCCAATATCGGCCGCCGCTTCGCCTGGTTTGCCGAGAGCCGCTTCGCGACCGAGACCATTGCCGGCGTTACCATTGTCCTCAGCCTTCTGATTATCGTGGTGGGATTTGTGCCCGGGGTCCCTGCCCTGTTTTGCATTCCGCTGTCGATCTTCGCGCTCGGCCTTGTGGCGCGGAACGGTCTGGTGATCCTTGCCGGCTACCTGATCTGTGCCTGCGTTCTGGGCATTGTCGCGCTTATCTTCTGGTGACCCGGCCGCCGAAGCGCTTGCGCACTTGCGCTTTTGCGCCGCAAAAGCATCTTGAGCACCGGGGCTGCATATTGGGGGGCCAGCGATGACGGGAATTCTTCAGGACCCGCTTGATCCCGACCGCGATATCCTGATCGGTGAACCCGGTGGCGAAGCCGATCTTGTCTGGTACGTCGATTTCGCCTGCCCCCACACAAGACGCATCCGCGATATCCTGATCCGCACGGCCGAGCGGTTCGGGGCCGAGAATGTCACCCTCGCCCTCCGCTTCTATCCGGGCCAGACCAAGGACGATGGCGCAGAGATCGCCGCGCGCGCAGCCATTGCCGCAGCCAATCAGGGCCGCTACCTCGACATGCACACGGCCCTCTTCTCGCGGCCGCCGAGGTACACGCGTGAGCTTGTCATCGAGCTGGCGCGCCATCTCGATTTCGACATCCCGCGCTTCGAAGCCGATCTCGATGCGCCCGAGACGACGAACCGGCTGACTGAGGACCGCGCCAGCGCCGAACGGGCGGAGGCGCAGGACACGCCGATCTTTTTCATCGACAACCGCCTCTATGACGGCGCCTGGGACGAGACTTCGATCGTCGAGGCGATCGAGAAACCCATCGGCCTGCAGTTGAAGCTTGCCAGTGCCGATTTCTTCCATTGGGCCGCGTCCGCCGGTCTTGTCCTGATCCTTGCCACCATTGCCGCGCTGCTCGTCGCCAATATCGGCTTCCACGACGCCTACGAGCATCTCCGCCACACCGAGATCGGCCTCAGCTTCGGCGAGGCCCGCTTTGCCCTGTCGCTGGAGGCGTGGATCAATGACGGGCTGATGGCGCTCTTCTTCCTGATCGTCGGCATCGAGATCAAACGCGAGATCGTCAATGGCGAGTTGTCCGACCCCTCCCGCGCCTCCCTGCCGATCATGGGCGCCATCGGCGGCATGGTCGTGCCGGCCGGGATCTATGCCGCGATCAACTGGGGCCAGCCCACGGCCATTGGCTGGGGCGTGCCGATGGCCACGGACATCGCCTTTACGCTCGGCATCATGGCGCTGCTCGGCGACCGGGTTCCGACCTCGCTTAAGGTCTTCATCTCGGCGCTCGCCATCGCCGATGACCTGGGCGCGATCCTTGTCATCGCGATCTTCTACGGCCACGGCTTCCATTTCGACGCGCTTGCCATCGCCGCCTTGGTCTTTGCGGTCATGATCGGCCTCAGCCTTGGCCGCGTCTATGCCCGCCTGCCGTACATTATTCTTGGGGTTGTGCTTTGGTACTTCATCCACGAAAGCGGCCTGCACGCGACGCTGGCGGGCGTCCTGACTGCCCTCGCCATCCCCTCCCGTCCGTCCGCCAATATCGAGGGTGTCGCCGCCCAGACCGCCGCCCTCTTCGAAGCCGAGATGCGCGAGCCCGGCGAACCCGTGGCCGAACGGCGCCTGAACCGGCTGCAGGAAGCGCTCGACCGGTTGCGGGAACCGGGCTATCACCTGCAGCAGTCGCTGGAAGGCTGGTCCAACTTTCTGATCCTGCCGCTCTTTGCCTTCTTCAATACCGGCATCCTGATCATCGGCTCCAGCTTCTCGCCGATGGCCCCGGAGGCGCTTGGCGTCATTGCGGGCCTTGTCATCGGCAAACCGCTCGGCATTGTCCTCGTCGCCTGGATCGCGGTCCGCCTCGGCATTGCCCAGCTCTCGTCCGAGATCAGCTGGACCCAGCTTCTTGGCGCGGGATGCCTTGCCGGCGTCGGCTTCACCATGTCGATCTTCATCGGATCGGCCGCGTTCGAGGGCGATCAGCTCGCCTCTGTCAAACTGGCAATCCTCCTCGCCTCAACGGTCGCAGCGGTCCTCGGCGTCCTTATCCTGATGCGCGCGGCGGAGGAAAGGACGCCGATGCCAGCGGCCGTCCCGGCAGCAGGCTAGCTGTCACAGACCGCGTTCGCCTCGGCCGCCTCCAGAAAGGCCATCACGTCCTCCAGAACAGGGCGGCCATCGCGGAAGATCCAGCTCAGACTTGACAGAATGCCGATATGGTCGATTGAGGGATAGATGATCGTCCGAAAACATCCCCCTGTCTCCGCAAAGGCCGCCTCCATGTTGTCGATATTGCTGCGACCCACGGTCGTATCGGCGTCGCCATAAAGCATCAGGAATGGCGGCTCCCGACCGTCGACAAAGCGGCCCGTCTGCATCTCCGGATAGCGTTCCGCCGGCCCGAAGATCGCCACCATATCGTCGGCCTTAGGGGTGAAATGATATGGCGCGGCGAAACCGACGACACCGCGGATGGCCGCCGGGTTCACCCCCTCAACCTCCAGATACCGCTCATCGGCCGCCAGCAGGGCCGCGTTATAGCCACCAGCAGAATGCCCGGTGAG
>JAAUYD010076082.1_pt1 | contig 10147 bp, 6 predicted proteins | sample 7278101 | NCBI WGS metagenome assembly JAAUYD01 (sample SAMN14350128, study PRJNA611818) | marine sediment metagenome | isolation source: surface marine sediment (0.6m) | place: French Polynesia: Moorea | collected 2018-08
ATATTTGCCTTTGATTTTGCAAAGAACCGTGTTTCTCTGCGATCGAACTAGCGATTAAAATTTGTTGGGATGTAAATTCAGGAGGATAAGCCGAAAGTTCGGGGACTGTTCCGTCACCCTCAGCTAAACTGATATTATTTTGGACAATTGGCGGAAAATCTTGAATATTTGAGCGATCCTTTTTGAGTTCCTCAATAACTTTAATTTGTCCATTAATCAATTTTGCTGATTGAAGAGTAGTCTGATTAATGCCCACTATTGGCACTGTAATAAAGAAATCTCGATATTTTTCCTCTTTTTTATTGCTTTTTACTCCTTCCTCAATTTCCCGATGGAATTTTAAAGCTGCTTCTGCTTTTGTCTTCACAATATGGGGAAGTTCAATTGGAGATTCCGCAATTCTATAAAACTGTCCATTAATGTTGAGCATTTCATAGATCGGCATCAATTGATAGACAGAAGTGAGCGATCGCATTACCTCAGTTAAATCGAGAAACAACTTCTTATAACCATTTGCCAAAAAGTTAACCGCATTTACCGAACCGCGATAGGGAGTACCAAAAGTAAATAAGGCTCGGCAATCTTGCCATCCCCCTAATACTTCTAGGTAATAGCGAGAAATTAAACCTCCCATACTGTGTGCTAAAAGAATGACTTTGGCATCTTTTCTTTCTAGTGAAGATTTTCTCCATTGATACAATCTCTTATCTAACAATCGTTTTAAGATATTGGCATTAGCACGATTATCTCTGCGCCAATCGTAGGGAAAATGATAGAAATTAGCTGCTTGCTCTTCTGGATCGTTGTAGATATCTCCCTCAGTGACCTCAAAATTTTTAGTAATTAATTGAGAGGTTTTGGTATAACCATCAATTTTCCACAATCCTGGAATTAAGTGAGTGTCAGCAATTAATTTAGTCGCTTTAATGCCATCACCTAAATCTTCTACATTAGGGTCATCTCCTTCTAGTTTCAAGTCTTGTAGTCTATTACCTAAACTTTTTACTATTTGCCAAATCGCTTGACCAGAAACATTCCACAGATCCTTGCCATCTTTTTGTAAGACACTACCTAAGATTCCTGGCAAAATTATCACCATATCTTTCATCGGTGTTCTTTGATTTACAACCATTGAGCTTCTCCTATTTAATAAATTAGAAGGATAGTTATAACATAAGCTTTAAATCCCTCAAGGACAAAGAATATAAGCTTTCAGACGTGATTCTTTTATCTTCGACTTTTTTTAGGAAAAAATGTCTTGAGAACAAGAAGCTACTATTTATTGTTAGTAATTATAAAAGCTTTAGAGACTAGCTAGGATGTTGGGAAATTAGCGTCTTTTATTGAGAAATAGCTTTAGTAACCAAGCCTAGATAGAGGCATTGATTTTGCTAACATCCTAGGAACACCAGGACTAAAGGAACATACAGTAGTAGCTCGTATTCTCAATTAGGGTCGAATGGAAGAAAAAGTATTCATTCTTTATTGATGCTAATTCTACTTTAGCATCAATAAAGCTATCTAAATTGCATAATTTACAAAATTAATAGTTTTGGAACAGGTAAAAAATCGGTCTTAAAATTTGAGTAGTTATAGTCAGTAGAAGACTCAGATCTCAGGATCGCTAGCCTTTCATCCTCTTTAAAAAATTGCTATTGCTTGAGGGATTAAGAAGCCAGGTTTTTGTTCTTTATTTCCTTAAGTATTGGAATGTATATTTTTATGAAAGTATCGAACTTTTATTCTTTCAAATTATTTAAAAAGGCTATACTCTAATTGGATGGAGTAAATTCATTATTGGTCGAAAATTAGGTCTACCTGTTTAAGGCTTTTTTAGTAACAAAAAAAAACTTCCCCAGTTATTTTTGCCGCCCTAGAAAAAATAGCTAGTTACAAGATCCTTTTTGCCTAATTGCCGCTGTCCTTCTAGCCAGTAGTGTGAGCGCTTTACTCTAAAATCTTTTATCTAAAATTCCAAATTGAGTTAACCCTAAATAGTTGCACGCAGAGAAAGCTATAGCCTGACGAGAGTAAGAAAAGGAGAAGAGCAATTATGAAAATTAGTCAAGATTTACCCCATGCGGTTGAAAAGTTCATGGTATTGAATGACCGACAGCGTGCTGCGCTCAAATGGCTAGAGGAAAAAGTCCCAGAGCCAGTGTGGCAAGAGTTTAGCACTCGCTGGTCATTTGAAAAAGCCACCCCGATCGAGCTTCGCGTCCTAGAGAATACGGTTTTCAAGATTTCACCAGTGCAATCGGACCAACTTTCCGATGAGGAGAAAATCGACGTGGCCAAGGGTCAAGAATTTGAACTGGAATCCTACCAAGATATCGGAAACCACGTCCAAATCACCCTCGACAAAAAGGAATTAAAAGGGCGAAAAACTTGGGTGGCTTTTAAGGGACACGTAGAAATTCAACGGGAAGGTATTAAACCGATTATTCAATACAAACTGGGAGACCTCCTTCCTACCAGTGTAAATTTACCAGTTCCCTATTTCAGCCAAAGAGATAATCGGCATAAACCCTACGGCACTTGCAATGTAACTTCTGTGGCGATGTGTTTGGCTTACTACGGAATTCAGCCACAAACTGCCCACAAGCAACTGGAAGATGAGTTATTTGAGATAGTCGAGCAAAAGGGCTGGGACCGTCACGTTCACGACGATCTGAGGCGGTTGTTTGAGCTATATGGCATCAATGACGTGTTCAAGACGGACGCTAGCTGGGATGAAGTTAAGTGCCACCTCGCCAATAAAAATCCGGTGATTATTTCGGGATATTTTACCCGTTCTGGTCACATTATCGTGTTACGGGGATATGACGCAACTGGATTCCGAGTTAACGATCCCTACGGAGAATGGTTTGATTCGGGATATCAAAACAAGTCTGGTGAAAATTTGCACTATTCCTACGATTTGTGCAGTCGCCTCAACTGTTCGGGACGGAGGGATAGGAGTTGGGCGCACTTTCCACAGATGAAACATTAGGCTCGTCACTTGAATAAATCTTCATTGTTCAAAGGAATAAGAGAGTTTCACCAAAACTAAATCAGAGCCAAATTATGGTGGAAGTGACAAGGACATTACCTCGTTGAGTGGCCAGATAATAGCAAAGGCGGCCGTCAAGAACATTTTGTCTTTGCCGGACATTGTTCGGTGACGTAATACATCATCTCTTCGTGGCGTTCCTCCCCCGTCTCTGGCTCTCTGGCGGGGGTTAATAAACAGATGTGATGTCAACGAGTAAAATCGCTAGCTTTTTTAACATCGTCCATAGCGACTTTCACTTGTTGTAATAATTCTAAAGCTTTTTGCGAACTGCTCCGATCCATTCTCAATTCTAACAGACAACCAGGACATTTAAATTCTTGTTTATAGAGTAGATCTTCGAGCGGCATTTCAATGAAAAAACCACATTCTGGACAAGGTATTCCTGGACGACGATTCCCTTTTTGTTGGTTGGCAAACATTATTTTTTTCCTTAGTTATAATTGGTACTTTCACTCAAACTATTGACACTCCACACGACTCCGCTACGCTAAAGTCGTGGGATTCTCCCGTCTAGTCTCGTATGCGGTAATTATGATTAATTATGATGAAGATGCTTCCCCTTGTTGTTCTGAGGAAGATTCTGATTTTTCCTCATCTACTTTTTTGGCTTCTATTTTTTCTTCGTAAGACTTAGCCGAAGTACTTTCGTTAAATACTGACATTAGTCTAATCAGTCCGGCTGGCATATCTGCTTGACGCATTTGGACTTTGACTTGCATATTAGCATCTATTATTCTACTTTCTCCATCTTTGGCTCCCAATATAGGTGCTAAACGAGCCTTAAATCTATCAACTATTTTGCCTACTTTTGATTCTTGCTGTTCCTGTTGCCGTTCTTCTGCTTCTAGTTGTTCTGTTGTTTTTGATAGATTTTCACTTAATTGTCCTATAGTAGCTATTTTTTCTTTTTCTATATGGATTGTTATATTAAAATCAAAAGTGGCCGTATCAATTTGCAACAGAGGTAAAGTAATCAGAGATAAAACTGGAACGCGAACGAGAAAATAATCGTTTTTTTCCTGGCTGGGATTATAACGACTGTACCAGAAATTGACCATTTTCAGTTGCCCGTAAGGATTGCCTGATTGGGCTTCTGCTTCATTCATCGACTCGTCTTCTACTTTCTCGAAGCCGTATTTTTGGACAAACTCAGCCACTTTTTGTGCTGCGGCAATATCTGCTTCGATCGTTGAGATTAAAGGTGCAGATAGTATATCCTTGAGTAAAACAAATTCGTTATCTGCCATAGTTGCGATCTCTTCTATATTAATGTAATCCCAATCTTACTGTTAGTATTAATTTTTGCTAAGACTCCTTGTCCTAAATTTAAGTTCGTTCTAGTTTTGCTCCCTGGTCAGTAACAAGCCATTTATAGTTAACTAATTCTGCTTTAATCTTGATCGAAGAAATTACCTCGCTGGGTAAATCTTTAAGTTCGCTACAATTTACTATAACATCCATTTGATTGAAACTAAACTTACTTAATTCTTCTTTTTTCTCTTTTAAACTCTCTATAAATGTGCCTATTCCCTCTTCGTAACCTTGTCGAATTTGCCGCCCTCTCTCTGTATTTTTGTCTAAAATTGAATTCAAATCTTCATTTCCTTGAAAGCTTTCATCTAATATTTCATTGATTAAATTTCTAATGGCTTCTTCTCTAACAACTCCCTCTTCTCCTATCAAGCTTTTGCGTTGTTTAAAGAGGGTTTTAGTCAAGATATTACTGAGAAGGTTAATAAACTCAGTCTTTTGAATATTCGTCGCCAATGCCTCCCATCTTTTGCGGATTTTTTCTTCTGCAGTTGCTTTATTCTCATCAATATATTTAACTATTGGCTGAATTGCTTTTTGAACTAATTTTTTGGATTCCCGCTGGAAAATATTTCTAATATTCACTAAATTTCCCGTTTCTTCTCGCCTTTCTTTAACGTTATTAATTGAAAATTTAAGGTTTAATTCTATTTCTTTTAGTAATCCATTAGGGACTGGATAGTTAGCAAGAGGACTCGGCTCTTCTTCTCGAGTATCTTCTTGGTATTCTAAGCTAATTTCACTCGAGTATTTGTTAGCAGCATTTTGGGCCGCCGACAGTTCGATTAATAAGGCACCAACTACTTGGCTTAATATGCTCATTTTATGCTTTTTCCTTATAATTTATCTGCAACTGCTAGAGACTTAATAAACTTAGCTCAAAATTGAGTATTTTTCTTGAGAGTGAATATTTATTTCCAAAATTGCAACTATCAAAATATCCATTCGTATTTTATTCAGAGGTAGCTACTTGTCTAATGAGCATTGATAGCAGTTTTAATTTGAATAGAACGCAGACTGGGTTGGTTTTAGGGATTGGTAATTAGGGATTAGGAATTGAGAATTTACCACTCCCCAATCACCAGTCCCCACTCCCACTTACTCGAATTTATTCTACTCAACTAAAAATCGCTATAGCAATCGTAAATGAGTCGTGAGAAACCAAAACCTAGATAATAATGACCAGAACTCTTACCGCTAATTAAAATCTACACAAATCTGTGCAGTCGCATTTCTAGCGGTTGAAATGCTAGCTTGTGGCATTTAACCACTTTTAGAAGTGCGCCTTTGACGCTTGCTGCGAGACCCCCTGTTGCCTGTTGCCTGTTGCCTTTTGAATCGCGTTTTGATGCACAACCTAAATAGGATTGCTATATGAGATTAGTAAAATCAGGAAACTTAGATCTTCAAGAAGTTATGGAGTTGGCTAAACTACTTTCGCAACATTAATAACTATCTCTGCTTTAGCTTCTTCTCCTGCAAAAGTTCCAGTAACCTCGATCGTAATCTTGCCAGCAACAGGTGGTGTACTTGGAGTTTTACCTTTAACTTTTCCTGTAACAACTGCTTCTCCATCGTTATTCAGCTCAACTTCCGTGTCTGCTGATAAGGATACGTCTTTATTATTTGCTTTCAATGTATCTAGCTCAACGTCTCCCTCTACATTAGGTGTCTTAAATGTTACTTTGTCCCCTTTCTTCGCCCGCAAACCTTGATTATCAAACCCTGTTATGGTGAGAGTAAATTCTTTCTCGTCATCTTCTTTAAGTTCGCCAAGATTAATAGTCTTCGGATTAACTTGGATATTCGCCTCGGGTATGGTAGGAGTAATGCTAGACTGCAAAATATTGAGTACGGCAGCTAAACCTGCAGGCATATCTGACTGACTAGCACCGAGGTGAACGTCGATAGTGTACTCCACTGAATATTTAGACTTCTGAGTTGCTGTGGAATCTTTTTTACTTGAATAACTGGCGTTGAAGCTTGCTTTACCTCCAAAACCCCAAGCACCACCAAAAAGACCTCCTTGGATTTCTGTCGAACCACCACCTTTTGCTTTTTCGCTACTCGTATCTTTCTGGTAAGTAGAGGATGAGGCATCAATATTAGCTTTAAAATCAATAGTTATATTATCTATAGCAATGTAAGGTATGGGAACTATTGCTAATAGGGGTACGACTAACCTAACTAATTTGCCCTGACTCTGATAAATGAAATCGACAGTAACAGCTCTTTTATTATCGTCCGATCCGCTTAGTCCGACTTCTCTAATGAAATTCCACGAGGTTTGTGCTGCTTGAGCTTGAGCTTCTATTGCTGCATCGAGAGGACCGCCTATTATCGAGCCGAAAGGAATACTCTGTAAAGCACTGGTAGCGACATTAGAAGGAGTAGTATCTATAGGCATATCGGGAAATTACCTTGCATAATTGAATAAAATCTACCTAATTTGAGCTTAATTGATAATAGATTTCAAATTTTATTGGCTTAATATTTTTACATGAAGACGAGTCTGTGAACCAAGAATCCCCGCACTTCTAGGGCGGGGAGCGTCAAATTTAAGCGTTAGATTTATTGTCGCTCGTTGTTTAAAAACAGGAATTGGTAAAGTAGTTATGGGCTACAACCCAGGCATTAAACAAGATGCTAATATGGGTACTCGTAACAATCAAAACTTTGTACAAATTCCTTTATTGATTAAAATTTTAGTATTAGCCTCGAATCCTCAAGGAACGGAGCAGCTACGATTAGATAAGGAGATTCGGGCGATCGAAGATGCTTTTAGAAGTGGCGAGAAAAGAGATCGATTTACGGTAGTTTCTAAAGTAGCGGTGAAGATTAGCGACTTGCAAAGTTTTCTGCGTCGGGAAAAACCGAGGATCGTTCATTTTTGTGGACATGGTACTGGTAGTCAAGGATTGGTTTTAACTGGGGAGTCGAGAGAGCAACAGACAGTTGGAACTGAAGCACTTGCGGATTTGTTTCGGTTATTTGCGACCAAGGTGGAATGTGTGGTGCTGAATGCTTGCTATTCTAAGGTTCAGGGAGAAGCAATTAATCAGCATATTAATTATGTTATTGGTACAAAAAGAGCAATTCTTGATGAAGCTGCGATCGCTTTTGCTAAGGGATTTTATGAAGCGTTGAGTGACGGCGAATCAATTGAGAAGGCTTACAAATTTGGCTGTAATCGCATTCAACTGGATATTCAAACTAAGAGTACTAGCGATCGTAAATTAGTTCCTATTTATTCCGAGATGGAAGAGGAACGGATTGAGTTAGAAGAACATAAGGTTCTGACTTTGCTGAGTAAGGAAAAACTCAATGAAATTCCAGAGGAGATCCCCGATCGTCAACTATCTCCTCACGATCTCCATAGGGAACAGGTCAGTAAAGGAATAAATATCTTGGCTGATTTGATGCAAATTCCCTCGCTCAAAAATGCTGTCATTAAATTTAAAACCGAATTTCAAGCAATCTTGGATGAAGTGGAAATTATATCTACTTACAAGGATTTGCACGATCTTTTACATATTCTTGAGTTTAGATGTTATAAGAGTATTCTGAGTGAGGCGAGACATTTTCCTGATGATTATGAGATCTGCAACTTGGAATTGTACGGGCAAGAGCTTCAAGATATTATTGCTGATGTTGAGGGGATCGTGGTCCAGAAAAATCCCGCTGCGGAGGGAATTACTTGGCATCAAAATCTCGATCGAGCTTTAGAATTTTTGTACAATGCTCTTGAGAAAGAAGATAAAAGCCAACTTAAGAAAGCAATTTGGTTTATTAATCGGGTTATTGCTAGCGAACCTTCCCAGATTAATCGGGCTTTGGTTTCTACCGCCAAGGTATTAAGGCTTCCTACTTTGGTTGATGCGATGAGTAGTATTCTGGCTCTGATTGTGGATTCTCAATTGGAGCCAGCCAAAATTAATCAGTTTCAAGATAGTGTCAGTTCTTTAAGTAAATTGAATGATAGTTTGAAATTTTTGGTAACAACTCACGATCGTTGGCAAAGAATCGACTCCCAACTACGTCGTATCGAAACTGTCATGGCAAATACTTCAGACTTGTTTGAATTAGAGATGTCTTGGTCAGATTTAAATGGGGAAGTAGCAGAACAATGCCAGGATAGTCAAGAAAGTTGGGCTATTTCGCTTCAAAAAGAAGCAGAACGTCTTGATGAAGCCATTGCTGCCCAGAATACCCCAAAAGTGAGACGATATTTTAGTAGTTATCGTAATCGAGCTAGTCAAGGTTTTTATAAAATTAACCAGGAATTAAGAAATTTCTGTGGTAATTTACGGGAAGTTGGCAATCCCTTAGCCTATCTATTGAGGATGATGGAATGAGCAGTGCCAATCTTTCAGAAAATCAAACCCCTTCTCGGAGTTATTATCCTTCCTTAGCTAGTCTCAGGGAAGCCCATAAAGAATTGTTGATTCGCCATCACCAGACAGCTTTTGCGGCTGAATTGGCTTCAGAAATTACTGCTTTTATCAGCAAAGGTTCGTCTACAGGGGTGGTTTTAGATGGAGAAGAAGATCGTTGGGCTGCTCAAGGTATCTTAGATTATTGGTTATCGGTTTTATACAGTGAAGGTGTTGAACCTCCCGATGCCACTTTAGCTGAGTTTGATGTTACTCTCGCTCCTGAATTACCCGATGAAGATTGTCCTTATCTCGGTTTAGAAGCATTTCTGGAAAAGGATAAAAATCTCTTTTTTGGTCGCAATCGTTTACTCAAACAACTTTTAGATAAGCTCAAACAAGGCAATTTGTTAACGGTGGTTGGTTCTTCTGGTAGTGGTAAATCATCAGCGGTTCGCGGTGGTTTGTTACCCAGGTTAAAAGCTAATGCGATCGAAAATAGTAGTAACTGGCATTACTATAAAGCAATAGTTCCTGGTAGCGATCCTCTTTTGGCTTTAGCTAAAACTCTTTGTCCTGATGATGTCGAGGTAGAACAATGGTGCGCGGAACAAGTCTCAGCTTTTCTGGCCAACCCTCAACATTTAGCCCAATTAATCACGGATGCCAATCAACAACCTGCGGTTTTAATTATCGATCAGTTTGAAGAAATTTTTAACCTCTGTGGAGAAGTCAAACGTCAAGCTTTCATTGACAATCTCTTGGGATTAATCCAGTTACCAGATAGCAAACATCGGGTTATTATTACGATGCGCTCCGACTTTGAAAGTAATGTTACCAAATTTGCTAAGTTTCAAAAAGTTTTTGAGCCAGCCCAGGTAAGAGTTTTGGGTTTAAATGCCTACGAATTAAGGGAAGCTATTGAAAAACCAGCCCAGAGTGTCGGTTTAAAGTTTGAGTCAAATTTAGTAGATAATCTGATTGGGGATGTTTTAGGACAAGAAGCAGCTTTACCTTTACTGCAATTTACTTTACTCAAACTGTGGGACAATCGAGAACGCAACCGAGTAACTTGGGCAAGTTATCAGCAACTAGGGGGAGGAAAAGAAGCCTTATCCCGTAGTGCTGACGATTTTTATCAAGAATTAATTCCTGAAGACCAAAATGCTGCCAGAAGAATCTTGTTGCAGATGGTTAATTTCAAGGAAGAGAGTTTGGAAGTTACCAGTAAGAGAATTCCCAAGAAGGATTTATTTTTAGCAGGAGAAGCAGAAGATCGCATCCAACGGGCGATCGCCAAGCTTAAAGCAGCAAGATTAGTCAAAATAACTCTAGGAGATAATCCCCAAGACGATCAAATAGAAGTTGCTCACGAAGCTTTGATTCGTAACTGGGGTACTTTGGTTGA
>JAAUYD010168917.1_pt1 | contig 10146 bp, 5 predicted proteins | sample 7278101 | NCBI WGS metagenome assembly JAAUYD01 (sample SAMN14350128, study PRJNA611818) | marine sediment metagenome | isolation source: surface marine sediment (0.6m) | place: French Polynesia: Moorea | collected 2018-08
GTGAACATGAGCGCCAAGGTAGGGCAGTACGTAAAGAATGCCGGAGAGGTCTTTGGGGGTATCACTATTGAGGTGGACCCGGACATTGACTTCAATGCAGGTGTGTTCTCCATAGACGTTTACTCCACGGCCGTAAGGCAATTGTTGTTCAAGCTCGAGGGGCTTAACATAGAATTGATAGTTCCGACCTCAGGTACGGGCTGGGAGACCATCACCTATGATTTCGGCACCGTTGGGGGCAATATGGGCTCAGTAACAGCGATTACCTTGATTATGGACAACGGAACCGCCGGTGACGGTAGTGCCGACTGGACCATACAGTTCGATAACATAAGATTATGCAGTAACGAGAGCACCGGAGGTGGCAATTCCTTGGAAGACTGCGGCGGAGACCTGGTGAACGATTTTGAATCAAGTGACGATTCCATTTTCAACAACTTCGGGGGCGGTGTCGGTACGATCATCGACAACCCCGATACTTCAGTGAACATGAGCGCCAAGGTAGGGCAGTACGTAAAGAATGCCGGAGAGGTCTTTGGGGGTATCACTATCGAGGTGGACCCGGACATCGACTTCAATGCCGGGGTGTTTTCCATCGATGTTTACTCCGTAGCGGTAAGGCAGTTGTTGTTCAAGCTCGAAGGACTTAACATAGAGGTAGTCGTACCAACCTCCGGAATGGGCTGGGAGACGATTACCTATGATTTCAGCGCCGTGGCCAACAATATGGGAGCCGCAACCGCCATTACCTTGATCATGGACAACGGAACCGCCGGTGACGGCAGTGCCGACTGGACAATACAGTTCGACAACATACGCCTTTGCAGCAACGAAAGCACCGGAGGTGGCAATTCCTTGGAAGACTGCGGTGGAGATTTGGTGAACGACTTCGAAACTGCCGATGACAGCATCTTCAACAATTTTGGTGGTGGTGTCGGCACGATCATCGACAACCCCGATACCTCCGTGAACATGAGCGCCAAGGTAGGGCAGTACGTAAAGAATGCCGGAGAGGTATTTGGCGGTATCACCATTGAGGTGGACCCGGACATCGACTTCAACGCGGGAGTGTTCTCCATAGATGTCTATTCCCAGGCGGTAAGACAGTTGTTGTTCAAGCTAGAGGGACTCAACATAGAGGTAGTCGTACCAACTTCCGGAATGGGCTGGGAGACGATTACCTATGATTTTAGCACTGTGGCCAACAATATGGGAGCGGCAACCGCCATTACCTTGATCATGGACAACGGAACCGCGGGTGACGGCAGTGCCGACTGGACCATACAGTTCGACAACATACGCCTGTGCAGCAACGGGAGCATCGGAGGTGGCGGATGCACAGGTCCAAACATGGATGTTTCCGCTTTTCCAGTAGATTTCGAAAACTGTGAAGGATTCAATATATCCTTTGGTTCACTACAGACTAGGGCAATAGTCGACAACCCGGTTTCAGGTGGGATCAATACCTCTGATAAAGTATATCAATTTATTAAGCCTACTGGGGCTGATGGTTTTGGTGGTTTTCAGAATATATTTAACACGGGTACTTTTACCAACAATTCTACGATTACATTTAAGATTTACAGTACCTTGCCAAATCAAGAGGTTCGTTTGGAGATTGTGGCGATACCCAATGATGGTGGTTTGATTGGAAATCCAGCGCCGTATAACCAAACGTTGACTACGGCGAATGAATGGGTAGAAATGTCTTTTGATTTATCTGCCAATGCATTTCCAAACAGTGGTGATGAAACGGTATACACCATGTTGGTTGTGAAGCCCGGTAATATTGATGGAGGCAATACACCCGCTGACGTCACCTTTTATGTAGACGATTTCGCCATTACAGCAAACTAAAAAAAGACTAGTAATAAATAATATAAGGGTCGATGCATATTTTGTAACGACCCTTCTAGGCTTCAATCATTATTCAGATCTAATCAATGTCAGAAAGAACTATTATTTCAGGAAATACCAAGCTCAAATCAAGCCTCAAAGAGGTAAAAGGAGAATCTGTACTAATGGAAGGCGAAACATATTTCAAGATTTCCAATTACGATAAGATGCGCCCCTTTTTTATGAGCATTGTGAGTGATTCCAATCATTGGATGTTCATTTCTAGTAACGGTGGGCTATCGGCAGGTAGGAAGAATGCCCAATATGCGATTTTTCCCTATTACACAGATGATAAAATTACCGAGTCAACAGAGATTACTGGAAGTAAAACGATTGTTAGGATAAAGAACAAAACTGGTTTCGAGGTTTGGGAACCTTTTTCTATCCGAAATGAAGGTAAATATAGTGTCACTCGCAATCTTTACAAAAGCGTTCATGGCAACAAGATAATATTTGAAGAAATCAACAATGACCTTAAGTTGACTTTTAGGTATCAATGGGCTTCCAGTAACTTGTTCGGTTTTGTGCGGAATTCCAATTTGAGGAATGATGGCTCCCTGGCGGCAGATTTGGAGGTTTTGGACGGTATTCAGAATATTTTACCCTATGGAGTCCCTAGCGAAACCCAGAACAGGGCGAGCAATTTAGTTGATGCGTACAAAAGAAGTGAATTGGTTTCGGAAACAGGGTTGGGCATCTATGCCCTTAGCGCCATTATTGTGGACAAAGCGGAACCCAGCGAAGCCCTAAAAGCCAATATTGTTTGGTCACTAGGATCAAAAAACCCCAAACATTTATTGTCCTCATCGCAAGTGAATCATTTTAGAAAAGGTCATTTTCTAAACGAAGAGGTAGATGTAAAGGGTGAAAAAGGAGCTTATTTTTTAAATAGCCAACTCATGCTTGCTCCTAGTGAAGCAAAACAATGGAATATTGTTACAAACGTCAATCAAGATCATTCCAATATTGTGGCCCTTAATGCAACATTGAAAAATCCTGGACAATTACTGGAGGAGGTAAAGAAAGATGTGGCACTGGGCACCCAGAAGCTGATTGAATTAAATGCATCGTCAGATGCGTTGCAATGTACCTCTGATTCCTTAAGGGACACACGCCATTTTTCAAATACCCTTTTCAATATTATGCGAGGAGGAATTTTTGATGATAATTATACCATTGAAAAAGGTGATTTTGAAAAGTACCTCCTTAATGCCAACAAACCACTTTACCATGCTCAAAAGGGGGCCTTGTACAAACTTTCTGAAAAATTTACCCTACAGGAATTAAAGGAACTTTTGAGCTCAGTCAATGATTTAGATTTTGAACGATTATGTATCGAATACCTACCTCTCAAGTTCAGTAGAAGGCATGGAGACCCAAGTAGGCCCTGGAATGTATTCTCTATCAACACAAATAGTGAGATTGACGGGTCCAAAATTCTGGATTATGAAGGAAATTGGAGGGATATTTTCCAGAATTGGGAAGCTTTGGCCTATGCTTTTCCCGATTTTATTGATGGGATGATATTAAAGTTCTTCAATGCCTCAACTTTTGATGGATATAACCCGTATCGCGTAACCAAAGGTGGTTTCGATTGGGAGATTATTGAACCAGACGATCCGTGGTCTTATATTGGGTATTGGGGAGATCACCAGATTATCTACTCCCTAAAATTTTTGGAGTTCATTCAAAATCATTATCCCGAAAGATTGGGAAGGTATTTTGACCGTGACATTTTCGTGTATGCCAATGTTCCTTACAAAATTAAGTCCTATCAAGAACTACTGATTAATCCAAAGGATACGATAGATTTTGATCTTGCCGCTGATGAATCCATTAGAATAAGTCGAGAAAAAATAGGGGCCGATGGTGCTCTATTGACCCAAGTTGATGGCCAGTTGCATCGAGTCAATTTTATTGAGAAAATGCTGGCTTCCGTTCTTGCCAAAATGTCAAATTTTATTCCAGAGGGGGGTATTTGGATGAATACCCAACGCCCTGAATGGAACGATGCCAATAATGCCCTTGTCGGAAATGGGGTTTCAATGGTTACCCTGTATTATCTAAGAAGGTACCTTCAATTTTTCGAAGGTATCTTTGAAGGACTTGACGACCGTAAATTTTCAATTTCGAAAGAACTGCACACATTTTTTAAGGAAACGCAACAAATTCTAAGTGACAACGAAGGTTTGTTATCGGGAACAATTTCAAATGCAGGCCGTAGAAAAATTTTAGATGGATTGGGTATTCCTGCCAGTGGGTACAGAACCAAAATTTATAAGAGTTCATTTTCAGGTAAAAAGCAGCAAGTTTCACTTAAAGATTTGAAATCGTTCCTTGAGGTTTCATTGCAATTCTTGGAACATTCCATCAAGGCCAATAGTAGGAATGATGGCATGTATCATGCTTATAATCTGATGTCAATTGAAAAAGATGGTGGCATATCGGTCTCTTATTTGAGCGAAATGCTTGAGGGACAAGTAGCGGCTTTGAGCTCAGGATATTTGAACGGTGAAGAGGCACTTAAGGTTCTAGATGGTTTGAAGAACAGTTCATTGTTCAGGGAAGACCAATATAGTTATATACTTTATCCCAATAAGGATTTACCTAAGTTTTTAGAAAAAAATACCGTACCAAATTCGTTGGTTGAAAGCTCGAGTTTGTTGTCTTTATTAATCGAAAAAGGGAATCAACAGATTGTTAGGAGAGACGTTTCCGGCGGGGTACATTTCCATGGTAACTTCAGGAATGCCAATGACCTGTCATCGGCATTGGATAATTTGGATCCTTCTGTATTTCCAGTATCGGATTCAGACAAGCAAGAAGTTTTAGGAGTCTTTGAAGCGATTTTTGACCATAAGTCATTCACTGGTCGATCAGGAACTTTTTTCGGTTATGAAGGTTTGGGCTCAATCTATTGGCATATGGTTTCCAAACTATTGTTGGCAGTAGAAGAGAGTTGCCTTAGGGCTATTGATCAAGGCGAGACCGAAGAAGTTATTGGTAGGCTTTTAGAACATTTTTATGAGATTAATGAAGGTATAGGAGTTCACAAATCTCCAGCACTTTACGGTGCTTTTCCGACCGACCCCTATTCGCATACCCCTGCGGGAAAAGGAGCCCAACAGCCAGGAATGACAGGACAGGTAAAAGAAGATATACTAACTCGGTTTGGAGAACTGGGTGTAATTGTTAAGAATGGGCAGATTTCGTTTGCTCCGACCCTACTAAGAAGAAGCGAGTTTTTGGGGGAGAAAAAGATGTTCAAGTATGTTGATTTAAACCTAGAGCATAAGGAATTGGATTTAGAACCAAATTCCTTGGGTTTTACGTATTGTCAAGTTCCTGTGATTTATACACTTTCAGATGAAAGTACTATTGAAGTATTACAAAACGACGCTTCCAGAACGGTTATCAAGGGCAGTACTTTGAATAAAGCCTTAAGCGAAAGTATATTTCAAAGAAAAGGGGAGGTGTTAAAGGTGAATGTATCGGTTGACAAAACTGTGTTAAGATAAAAGCAATAATTTTTCATGAACAACCCGTGTTGGTTTATTGACCTTTCAGAGGCAGAAAAAAATGGATAAGAAAGAAGAAAGATCAGCTTCGGAAATATTGGGAAACCCGGATTATTTGGCGATTTCCTATGGAGGGTATAGAGAAAAGACTAGAGATATTCAACCTACGATTCCACAGCTCAAAGAAGATTTGAAAATCTTAAGTGCTATGGGAATTAAAATATTGCGTACCTATAATGTACAATTGGCACAGGCATCCAATTTACTGAAGGCAATAGATGAATTGAAAAAGGAAAATCCTTCTTTCGAAATGTACGTGATGCTGGGCGCTTGGATTGATTGTAAAAACGCTTGGACTGGATTGCAACCCAATCACGAAATTGAAAGCGAGCATAACGCGGGTGAGATTGATAGAGCTGTTGCCTTGGCAAAGGCACATAAAGACATTGTCAAGATTATTGCTGTCGGAAATGAAGCCATGGTGCGTTGGGCGACAAATTATTTTGTACGCCCAAGTGTTATCTTAAAATGGGTCAATCATTTACAAGAGTTAAAAAAGAAAGGAGAGCTTCCACAAGATTTGTGGATTACGAGCTCCGATGACTTTGCCTCTTGGGGAGGTGGTGATCCGAGTTATTATTGTGAAGATTTGACCAATCTCATTAAGGCGGTCGATTATATATCCATGCACACCTATCCCATGCACAATTCGCATTATAACCCAGCATTTTGGGTAGTTCCTGAGAGCGAAATGCATTTGTCGAATAAAGAAAAAATTGAATCAGGAATGCAACGTGCCCTAGAATTTGCTATCAAGCAATACGAAGGTGTTTCGAACTATGTCAAAAGCTTGGGAATTGATAAACCGGTACATATAGGAGAAACAGGTTGGGCTACAATGTCAAATGGGTCATATGGCGCAGATGGCTCTAAAGCTGCAGATGAGTATAAGTCCGGAAAATATTATAGGCTCATTAGGGAATGGAGCAATGAAGCAAAGGTTTCTTGTTTTTATTTCGAGGCATTTGATGAACAGTGGAAAGATGCGGACAATCCGTTGGGTTCTGAGAATCATTTTGGATTAATAAATCTTAAGGGAGAGGCAAAATATGCCATCTGGAATTTGGTGGATGAAGGCAAGTTTGAAGGATTAACAAGGGATGGAGCACCAATAACAAAAACCTTTAATGGTCAAAGAGAAGATTTATTGCTGGAAGCACTTTTACCCCCTACGGCAATAAGATAATATTGAATATAAGATGATGAAGAATTATTTTTCAATCCTAAGAAATGGTTTGCTGATTATAGTGGTCAGTAGTATATTTTCTTGTGAAAAGGTTAAAAAGAATAGAGTGGACGAAGTTGCAACAATAGAAGTTTCAGCAAAAGATATTTTAGGCAATCCTGAATATTTAGCCATGTCTTATGGCGGTTACAGGCATTCCGATCATAGCATAGAACCTACTCTAGATGAGCTAAAGGAAGATATGAAACTTCTTTCTGCGATGGGGGTTAAGTTAATTCGCACCTACAAGCTACTGAAACCACAGGCTGCTAATCTGGTAAAAGTGATCAGCGACATGAAAAAAGAAGACCCAAATTTTGAGATGTATGTGATGCTAGGGGCATGGGTCGATTGCAAAAATTCATTTAATTCAGGAAATGGAGAACCAGATCACAACCAAGTGAATGAAGAGAATCCTGCAGAGATAGCTAGAGCCTTAGCGTTGGCAAACAAATATCCGGATATCATTAAAATTATTGCGGTTGGCAACGAAGCCATGGTTAAGTGGGCAGAATCGTATTATGTGCAACCTGATGTCATTTTAAAATGGGTCAACCATCTTCAAAGCTTAAAGGAAGATGGAAAATTACCTAAAGACCTTTGGATAACAAGCTCTGATAATTTTGCGTCATGGGGTGGCGGCGGAGAGGAATACCATGTGGAAGATTTAAACAAACTAATTAAAGCAGTTGATTTTATTTCCATGCATACCTATCCAATGCATGATTCGCATTATCAACCGGAATTTTGGTTAGATCAGACCGGGCTTGAAGGGAAGACCGATATGGAAAGAATTCAGATTTCTATGTTACGTTCCAAAGAATATGCAATGAAGCAATATGAAAATGTAAAGGCATATATGGAAAGTCTAGGCGTCGAAAAACCAATTCATATTGGTGAGACGGGATGGGCAAGTTTTTCTGCAGGACATTATGGCGAAGAGGGTTCTAGAGCCTGTGATGAATATAAGGAAGCCTTGTATTACAAGCACATGCGCGATTGGACCAATGAAGCTGGATTGTCATGTTTTTATTTTGAAGGATTTGATGAGCCTTGGAAAGGTGGCGAAAACCCGGGTGACTCAGAAAAACACTTTGGACTGTTTACCGTAGACGGCAAAGCCAAGTATGCTATCTGGGATTTGGTAGATAAAGGAGTATTTGAAGGACTGACCAGAAATGGAAACCCGATTACAAAAACATTTAATGGAAGTGAAGAAGAAGTAATGAAAACGGTATTGGTGCCTCCAAAACCAAAGGTAGTAGCGGCCCACTAGTAGACAATGCCAAAATCATTAATATGACAACTTTTAAAAAGCTGATGTGTTTCTTTTTGACCCTAGTCGTGTTTAGCTGTGCAGAAAAACGGGCGCCATTGAAAGTTGAAGTCTATGAAACTTCGGCTAGTGGAAATAAGTTGACTCCAATAACGGAATTTTCAACAGGGGAAGATGTTGTCAAAATAAAATTGCTACCTGAAGAAAAGTATCAGACTATTACGGGGTTTGGAGGTGCTTTTACGGAATCTTCTGCATACTTGCTCAATCAATTGTCAAAAGAGAATCGAAAGAAAATTATTGATGCCTATTTTGGTCAGAATGGTGCCCAATACTCTTTGACAAGAACGCACATGAACTCATGTGATTTTTCCTTATCAAATTATTCTTATGCACCTATTGAAGGGGATAAAACGTTGGAACATTTTTCTATTGCAGAAGATAAAGATGATTTAATCCCTTTTATAAAAGACGCCATGGCTGCCTCGAAAGAAGGTTTCAAAATTTTTGCTTCACCTTGGACAGCGCCCCCATGGATGAAGGACAATAGCGATTGGGTTGGAGGCAAGTTATTGCCGGAGTATTATGATACTTGGGCATTGTTTTTCTCAAAATATGTAGATGCCTATAAAGAACAAGGAATTGATATCTGGGGCTTTACGGTTGAAAATGAACCTTTGGGAAACGGCAACAACTGGGAGAGTATGCATTACACCCCCGATGAAATGACATACTTTGTTCAAAATCATTTGGGCCCTAAGTTGGAAGCTGATGGTAAGGGCGATTTGAAAATTTTGGGTTACGATCAAAATCGAGAACATTTAATGGAATGGGTCGACGCTCAATATAAAAGTGAAGAGACTTCCAAATACTTTGATGGTATGGCCATACATTGGTATGCCAGTACTTTTGAAGTCTTTCCTGATGCGTTGCAGTATGCACATCAAAAAGCCCCTGGCAAACATCTGATTCAATCAGAAGCCTGCGTTGATGCTGAAGTACCCAAATGGGAAGATGACCAATGGTACTGGTCTAAGGAGGCCACAGATTGGGGATGGGATTGGGCACCTGAAGAAGACAAAAAATACCATCCCAAATACGTGCCCGTTTATCGTTATGCAAGGGATATCATCGAGTGTCTGAACAATTGGGTAGATGGTTGGGTAGACTGGAATATGATATTGGATCGCAATGGAGGCCCTAATTGGTTTAAAAACTGGTGTGTCGCTCCAGTAATCGTCGACCCAGAAAAGGATGAAGTCTATTTTACACCTTTGTACCACACCATGGTGCATTTCAGTAAATATATACGACCAGGCGCTCAACGCATTGGTTTTGAAAACCTGGATGAAAGCTTAATGGTCACCGCTGCCAAGAATCCTGATGGGACAGTTGCCGTGGTGGTTTTAAACATGAACGAAGAACAAAGAAATTTTGAATTGACTTTGGGGGAAAGTTCCAAAAGGTTAAACATTAGCCCTAAAGCAATTCAAACCTTAATGATCAATTAACCAAACAACATAAAAACCAAATTATTATGAGTGAGGCCATTAGTACCACAGGAAAAGTCCCATTCGGGCAAAAAGTAGCTTTTGGAGTTGGAATGTTTGCCAATCAAATGTTCCCAGCCATTCTTGGAATATTCATGGTCGTGCTCGTTCAATCCTTTGGGTTTAATGGGTGGTTATGGTCATTGGTTTATTTTTTTCCGAGGATTTTTGATTCCATTACGGATCCAATCATGGGTTTTATTTCTGATAATACCAAATCCAAATATGGTCGCAGAAAACAGTATGTACTCATCGGTGGAATATTAATGGGAATTGCGTTTACCATGATGTGGCAATTGTATTCGGACAATACCTTACAATATAATTTTTGGTACTTCTTTTTATGGTCCATTGTATTTTATTTGGGACTCACCTTTTTTAGTGTTCCGTATGTGGCGATGGGTTATGAAATGAGTGATGATTTTCATGAACGTACCAATATTATGGCGGTAGCGCAATGGATTGGACAGTGGGCTTGGGTCATAGCCCCTTGGTTTTGGGTGATAATGGATGATCCGGATTGGTTTCCTAACCAAGAAATCGCAGTGCGTGAATTGGCGGTTTGGGTCGCCGTACCTTGTGCCATTGCCGCTATGGTGCCAGCCATTTACTTTTGATGAA
>JAAUYD010216578.1_pt1 | contig 10146 bp, 9 predicted proteins | sample 7278101 | NCBI WGS metagenome assembly JAAUYD01 (sample SAMN14350128, study PRJNA611818) | marine sediment metagenome | isolation source: surface marine sediment (0.6m) | place: French Polynesia: Moorea | collected 2018-08
ACTTGGGTCTCGGCCGACTACATGCACTTCTCAAGGCCCGGCAACTGACCCCGGGTCGACGGAAAAACCTCGTGACAAACGAACGTTCGTTTGGTTAGTATTCCAGCCGTCACGGGAGGGAGAACCAATGACGAACCGGTTCGACGCGACCATCGCCGCCGACGAGAAGGTCGAGCCACGCGATTCGATGCCTGACGGCTATCGCAAGACGTTGATCAGACAGATTGCCCAACATGCCCATTCCGAGGTGATCGGGATGCAGCCAGAAGGCAACTGGATCACAAGGGCACCGACGCTGAAGCGCAAAGCCATTCTCATCGCCAAAGTTCAAGACGAAGCCGGTCATGGCCTGTACCTGTACTCCGCAGCCGAAACGCTTGGTGTCTCCCGCCACGAGTTGGTCGACCTGCTCCATCAGGGCAAGCAGAAGTACTCGTCGATCTTCAACTACCCAACGCTCAACTGGGCGGACATCGGAACCATCGGGTGGCTGGTCGACGGCGCCGCCATCACAAACCAGGTCATGCTCACCCGCACCTCCTACGGACCGTATGCCAGAGCGATGCACCGCATATGCCGAGAGGAGAGCTTTCATCAACGTCAGGGCTACGAGTTGATCCTGACTCTGATGAGAGGCTCGGACGAGCAGCGGCAGATGGCGCAGGACAGCATGAACCGCTGGTGGTGGCCCGCACTGATGATGTTCGGCCCGCACGACTCCGAGTCGCCGCACACCCAACAGTCCATGTCGTGGAAGATCAAGCGCATCAGCAATGACGACCTGAGGCAGAAGTTCGTCGACGCAACCGTGCCGCAGGCCGAGTTCGCCGGGCTCGAGATCCCCGATCCAGATCTCAAGTGGAACGAGGAACGCGGCCACTACGACTTTGGCGAGATTGATTGGGCCGAGTTCTGGGAGGTCGTATCAGGGAACGGGCCATGCAACCGCGAGCGCATGGACCACAAGCTCAAGGCTTGGGATGAGGGAGCCTGGGTGCGAGAGGCGGTAGCCGCCTACGCCGCGAAGCAGAACGCAAGGAAGAGCGCGTGAGCTACGAAGTCCCACACATGGCAGGCGATGACGAGATCCAGTTCGGGCAGCTGCCCGAACAAGGCTGGCCACGTTGGGAGGCCTTCGTCCGACAGAACGGCGGGCTATCCCACATCTACTCAGAGTCTGTGCACGCCCCCGATGCCGAGACCGCACTGCTGAACGCAAGAGATGCCTACCTACGTCGCGTAGAGGGCGTCAGCCTGTGGGTGGCGCCTGCCGACGCTGTCACCGTCTGGGAGTCGGACAGCGAGGATCCGGTTCCAACCGATGGCGCCCCGCTCGAGTCGCAGCTGTGGGAAGTGTTCGTGCGGCACCGGCGCGGACTCGCGCACGTGCATGCCGGCTCCCTCAACGCAACGGGCCCAGGAGACGCCATTACAAGGGCGCGCAAGGCCTACGTGACGAGGGACGAGGGAGTCAGCGTTTGGGTACTCCCATCCAGCGCCGTTTACGCAGCAGATCCAGTCGAAGCAGAGGCCTTGTTCGAACCGTTTGCCGATAAGGACTACCGCTACCCGACCTTCTACAACATCCCAGAGGAAGTGGGGTACATGTGAGCGATCAGTACACCTACGTCCTGCGTCACGCCGACGACAATCTGATTCTGTCCCAGCGGCTGTCCGAGTACATCTCACACGCCCCAGAACTCGAAGAGGACCTTGCGGTGGCAAACATCGCCCTGGACCATCTTGGGGTTGCGATGCACCTTCTCAACTACGCAACCACCCTGGGCGACAACGGCAAGTCGGCGGACGATCTGGCGTTCCTCCGCAGCGAGCGCGAGTACACGAATGCCCTGCTCGTCGAACAGCCCAACGAGGACTTCGCACACATCATGGTGCGTCAACTCTTCTTCGATGCCTACCAGGTCGTCCTGTGGGAGGCGTTGGCCCATTCCACCGACGAGGTGCTTGCCGGCATCGCCGCCAAGGCAGCGAAGGAGGCGGCCTACCACTGGCGGCACTCCAGCGGATGGATAGTGCGGCTTGGCGACGGGACAGAGGAAAGCCACCGCCGAACCCAAGCGGCCGTCGACCACCTGTGGCGGTATGTCGGCGAGCTGTTCGAGTCCGACGATCTCGACATGCGTGTTGCGACCAGCGGCCTAGGCGTGTCCCCAGCGCAACTGCGACAGGCGTGGGATGCGAAGATCGACGAAACGCTGAGCACGGCAACGTTGCGCCGAGCAGAGGACGACTACCAGCGCAGCGGAGGGCGGACGGGTTACCACACAGAGCATCTCGGGCATCTCCTCGGTGAGATGCAGTGGATGCAACGAGCGTATCCGGGGCTGCAATGGTGACCGCAACGACCGGCTTGCGGGAGATACTCAGCGAGGTCGTGGATCCCGAGATCCCGGTACTGACGATTGAAGATCTGGGGATACTGCGGGATGTCTCGGTCGACGACGGCACCGTCGTGGTGACGATCACGCCCACTTACTCGGGTTGCCCCGCCATGGACCACCTTCGCACCGAAATCGAGCGCGTTCTGAACACTGCCGGCCACCCACAGGTAGAGGTCCGCACGACGTTCCAGCCCGCGTGGACGACCGACTGGATGACCGTTGCGGCGAGGGAGAAGCTCACTGCGTACGGGATCGCCCCTCCACGAGAAGCCGAAGCAGACGAGATCTTGTGCCCTCGGTGCAGTGCTGAGGACAGCCGTCTCGTTTCCGAGTTCGGAGCCACCGCCTGCAAGGCGCTGCGGGTCTGCAGCCAATGCGCTGAGCCGTTCGACCACTTCAAAGAGATCTGAGGAGAGCCATGACGACTGACATCCAGGGTGTCGAGTTTCACAAGCTCACCGTCGCCTCAGTCGAAGGACTGACCGATGATGCTGTGGCGATTACGTTCGACGTACCCGACTACCTGACAAACACCTACCGATTCATCCCGGGCCAGCACGTTGGCGTGCGGACCGACATCAACGGCGAGGATGTGCGCAGGACGTACTCGGTTTGCGCAGCACCAAGCGAGGGGCGTCTGCGCATAGGCGTCAAGCAAATCGTTGATGGCAAGTTCTCTACGTTCGCCACGAACCAGCTCCAAGCAGGCGACGAACTGGAAGTCACTGCGCCGTACGGCGAGTTTGTGATCGACCCCGACCCGGCAGTCGCCCGCCACTACGGAGCAATTGCAGCAGGCAGCGGAATAACGCCGGTCCTCTCCATGATTGGTGCGGTCCTCGACACGGAGCACAGCAGTCGGTTCACTCTTCTGTTTGGCAACCGGGCTTCGACATCGATCATGTTCCTCGAGGAACTAGAGGGATTGAAGGACCGGTACCCAGACCGGTTCCATCTGGTTCACGTCCTCTCCCAAGAGGCACAGATCATCCCCGTGCTGTCGGGTCGACTCGACGACAGTCGTCTCGCCGACCTCTTCGCCACGGGCGTCGACGCCGGTTCCGTAGATCAGTGGTATCTGTGCGGACCGTACGAAATGGTGCAGTCCGCAAGGACAGCGCTGGCTGCGGCGAACGTCGATGAATCCGCGATCCACGACGAGTTGTTCTTCGCAGAGCCGACTCCGACCGCCCCTCCCCCAGTGCCCTCGGAACCAGGCAATCTGACCAACGTGACCTTCACGCTCGACGGACGGAGCACGACCGTAGGTGTGGATCCCGAGGGCCCGCCGATTCTGGCCTACGCCCTTGACGAGCGAAGGGATACTCCGTTCAGCTGTCGCGGCGGGATGTGCACGACCTGCAAGGCGAAGATCGTTGATGGCGAGGCAAAGATGGATCTCAACTTCGCACTCACGGACGAGGACATCGAGAAGGGCTACATCCTCACATGTCAGGCCCACCCCGTTTCCGCAAACCTGACAATCACCTACGACGTCTAGACGCTAAGCACTAGGCGGTGGTGGCGGGGGGTACTCGACTTCCCACGCGTCGGATGCCTCGACGAGGTACTCGCTGACCTCGCGGCAGCGGTCGAGTATGTCGCAGAGCTGTTCTTGCCCCATCATCACATCGACCAACGACAGCTCGACACGTCCCACAAGCGACAAACGCATATCGGAGCCCGTCGAGAGAGCGCCCGTCGACTCGACGCCTGACACCTCGATCGGAAGGTCGAACCCTCCTATCCCGGCAAGCTCGGCCGCCAAGACAACAAGGTCCGGCGGCTGCTTCATGGTCGGCAGAGCCCAGTTGAAGTAGATCGGTAGCTGGAAGTTGCCGTCCGCCTGGGTGATGTCCTCCTCGTGCTCCTTGACCCAATCCTCGAGCCGGAGCAGGACTCTTGGTTCGACGTCGAACGCCAGGTTGAGGTCCAGCGGACCGTCGCAGGCCGACTCGGGGTGCAAGTCGACCTCGAACGACTGACGCAGGGAGAACGTCTCGATGAAGTGCCGCTCGTCATGAACGTGGAAGCCGTGCTCGATTGCGTGGTCCTTCACGTAGGTGATGAACCCGGCGATGTCGATTGCCATGCCCCGATGCTACAAGGCCGACGGGACACGGGTTTCGTGGCCCTAGGTGAGGGGGAGACGAATCACGAACACGGCGCCGGGATCGCCGTTCTCCACCCAAAGCTGACCGTCGTGCTTGTCCACGACGACCGACCATGCGATTGACAAACCCTGCCCAGATCCCTCGCCGACGTCCTTCGTCGTAAAGAAGGGCTCAAAAACACGATCGACCAGATCCGGCGGTACACCGGACCCATTGTCCGCCACACGAATCTCGATGGCGTCCTCAACAAGCGAGGTAGTGACCTTGATCAGGCCCTTGCCGTCCTCATCAACGTTGCGATGCTCCCCGATGGCCTGTGCGGCATTGACAAGAAGGATCAACAGGCTCTGCCCAAGCGGCCCCGAATGTCCCTCGATGAGTGGGAGACCGTCAGCAAGATCGAGTTCGAGATCGGAAACGTACTTCCATTCGTTTCGAGACACCTGCATGGTCGTCTCGACAACGCGGTTCACATCGACCGACGACTTGCTCTCGGTGCCAGGATGGGCGAAGTCCTTCATCGCGAGAACGATCTCAGCGACCCTGCTCGCCCCTTCCAGCGTTTCCGCGACCGCGTCGGGAATCTCCTCGATCAGGAAGTCGCAATCATTCTTCTCCCACAGCTCGCGCACTACGTCGACCCGCTCGGCGATCTCAGGGATCGACGCAACTTCGGTGAGGAGGTCTGACCGAGCCTTGATTGCCTCACCAAGCGGCCCGATCGAGTCCCGGATGAAGGTCGCGTTGTCGGAGACGAACTGGATCGGCGTGTTGATCTCGTGAGCGATTCCGGCGGCAAGTGATCCGATGGCCTCCAACTTCTGCGCGGCAAGAAGCTGTGACTGGGTGTCCTTCAGCTGGTTGAGCGCCGACCGCTCGCTATCGCGGCTCCTGCTCACGTCGGCGTACAGCTCTGCGTTGCGGAGCGCAATCGCCGCCTGCATCGCAAGAAGATCCATCAGGGAGGAGTCCATGTCGCTCAATGTGCTGTCGTCCGGATATGCCCACAGCTCTAGGCTTCCGAGGTGAATCCCGTCTGACGCTAAGGCAACCTCGGCGGTTGCCGCCCCCAGCCCCGCGCCTGCAGACACCGCATAGACGGCCTCTGTCCCGTCAACGAGGAGCACACGAGTCTTGGCCGCACCGAGGAGCTGTGCACACCCGGCGACCAGTTGCTCTGCGATCGCCTTGCTATCGAATGACGCAACCAGTTCACGACCAAGGCCATGCAGCCGGTGGAGCTGTTTTGCGGCAAGTTCCAGGCTCTCGACTCGAGCTCGTGCCGCCGATAGCTCGACCTGCGCCCGCTGGGCGTCCATGACCGACCTCACGACTTTCGATCGCATCTCGGCGGCGTGGCCCTGGGCTCGAGCAGACAGTTCGTGGTAGCGCCGGATCGCGGCAAGTGCGCCGGCAAGATCGCCGCGGCCCTCACACAGACGGGATCTCAACTCAACGGCTTGGCCGAGAAGACGGTCCCTGCCGGCTTTCTCTGCGAGATCTTCTGCGACCGACAGCCGATGAAACGCCGCCTCGGTTTCGCCAAGAAGGTCAAGCGCCCGAGCTGCGTGCAACTCGAGCTCGACCAAGACGTTCACCTCACCTGCCTCGGACGCCGACGGCAGCGCCTCCGAGACGGCCGCGAGGGTCTCCTCGGCGAGTCCCAGCTCGATCAATGCCCCGGCACGGGCCTGTCGTGCATACATCTCGAGTGTGAGGCCACGCTCGCCTGCCGCGACAGCCCCGTCGATCAGACGCTCGCAGTCGGATCGTGTCGACTCGAGGAGATGTTTCGCTTCCTCTGCGCTCAGCTCACCCGATCGAACGTTCTCGACCTGTGCGATACAGCGGTTCACATTGGCTTTGGCAACCCAGATGTCGTCGCCCAATTCTGCGAAGGCACCGGCGACCTCACGGAACGCGTTGACGGACGCCGAGAAGTTCCTGCCCTCGAGGAGGGCCACCGCAAGCCCGTTCCTGGTCCTCGCCTCACCCCAGCGATCCCCCAGCCTGGTCTGGATCTCCAACGCCTGCTCGTAGTGCTCGAGCGCGACCGAGCTATCGCCGATGGTTCCATGGACGGCACCTGCGGCCTGCAGCGATCGTCCGATTGCCCACTCGTTGCCGCACTCCCGCAGCAAGTCCAAGGCGGATAGCTGGTCCTGCAGAGCCCCCGGCATGTCGCCAACTCGGAAGTGTGCGAGCCCACGCAGGTGCAAAGCCATACCCTCTTGGCACACTGCACCTATGTCCCGGGCGAGCACCGCTACGTCGTTCGCGACCTCAACAGCCCTGCTGAGATCAGAGTCGAGTAGGTCCTCTATCTGGGTGATCAGGTCATGAAGCTCCGTGCGACCGTGTGATCGGTCGACAATCGATGAGATGTGAGCCAGGCCGGTCATGACGGCATCGCCGCCGCCGACTGACTGGCCGGCAGGGTCAGTCGAAAGACCGTCTCATCGGCCGAGTCGTAGACCACGTCGCCTCCCATGAGCCGGGCCAGCTGTCGGGTAACAGCAAGACCAAGCCCAACCGACTTGGTGCCATGGCCGTCATTCCCAGAACGGCGATACGGCTCAAAGATTGACTCACGATCACCCTCGGCTACACCGGGCCCGTTGTCTCTGACCTCGACGCTCACAACCGACTCGTCCTCGGTGAGGACGACACTGATCCTGTCGCCGCCATAACGGACGGCATTCGTCACCAGGTTGCGGAGAATCTGCCTGAACCGAACCGGGTCTACGTACGCACAGGCGGCGCCAACGGACGTGGCCTTCTTCGTGTTCATGTCGATTCGGCTCAGCACGGCAGCCACCATCGGGCCCAGCTCGCACTCCGCGGGTTGAACATGAAGGCTTCCTTGGTCAAGGCTCTCGACGGCCAGCAGGTCCTCGACGATCTCGGCGAGGTCCTCCGCCTCGTCACGGATTATCCCGATCAGACCTTGCCCATCGGTGCCGAGCTCGTCCCAGTTCTCGACCATCTCGGAGCTGAGCCCGAGCACCGTCGTGATCGGGTTGCGCAACTCGTGGGCGATTACCGACACCATCCGGCGTCTCTCTCGCCCCATTGCTTCCAGGTTCTCGACCTCTGTCTTGGCCAGGGCTAGATCGTGCTCTGCTCTCTGTGTGTCGAGCAGGGACCTGATGACCTTGGCCCTCATGTCCTCTGCCTGCTGGCGTGCTCGCGTCTTCTGCTCGTGAAACTGCCGGTGGGCGGCTAGAGCTCCGACGAGATCGCCGCGCTCCTCGCATATGTCCGCACGGAGCTGCAAGCATCGGGTCAGGTGCCGATCGCGGCCGGCGGTTCGCGCAAGCTCTTCAGCACGATCGAGCCTCTCGAGAACAGCCTCGGGAAGGCCGAGCGCTTCCTCGGCACGTGCGGCATGCATCTCCATGTCAACGATGAGGGTGGCGTCGCCGGCGCGGGTCGACTTGGGAAGGGCGAGATTCGCCTCGCCGAGGCTCCCCGCGTAGTCACCCAGTTCGTAGAGAAGACCGGCGCGGCAATGTCGAGCGTATAGCTCCGCGGACAGCCCTGACTGGTCGAGAGACGCCGCTCTCGAGATGACGTCGTCGCACTCATCGAGGAGCTCACGGGCAAGACTCTCCGCCTCGTCCGGGGGCACCTCGCCTGCCTGCATCTGCTCGAGGAGGGTGATGGCACGATTGACCCGGGCCATCAACACCCACCAGTCATCTCCAGCCTCGGCGAAGCGGTCCGCCACCTCGGCGAACGCTTGAGCGGCTTCCTCGTACTGCTCGCCCTGAGCCATTGCGATCGCAAAGCCGTTGCGGGTTCTCGCCTCACCCCAGGTGTCGCCTGTTCTGATCTGTAACTGGATGGCGTGCTCGTAGTGCTCTAGGGCAACCGCCGGCTCCCCGATCGTGTCGTAGATCGAACCGAGGGCATGCATTGCACGGCCGAGACCCCATTCGTCTCCGCAGGAGGTGAGGACTTCGACTGCGGTCAGTTGGTCATCTAAGGCGCCGAGCATGTCTCCAGTGCCGAACCGAGCCCAGCCGCGCAGGTGCAGAGCTTGACCTTCGTGGGATGCGCTTTCTTGCGTTCGCGCAGCTTTTAGGGCCGCTGTAGCTTTGGTTTCGGCATCACTGAGACCCCGCTCCATCTCCCTCTGCGCATCATCGAGAAGGGCGTCGAGAGCGAGTGCCGCATCTGCGGCTGCAGCCGAATCGGGTTCCTCGGAAGCCACTACCTAATTGTCGGCAAGGCGCCATAAGAATTGAGGTGGGAATGGGACCGCTTACGGATGGAATCTTCCGGCAAGCCGTCTCAGGTTCCGTCCCCATACCCAACGCAGGATGGGCCTGGCGAAGACCTCACCGATGGGACCTCCGAGCTTCCAGGGAATAGACAGCTGCTCCTCCCAAGTGAACCGTGTGCCAGCGCCTTCGGGTTCGAGGCGGAACTCGCCGGAGCCCGTGACAAGCCCCTCATGGGTCACGCCCATCGAGTGGGGAGGATTCCACGAGGTCACATGCATTACGTCGGTCGTCGAGAGCGGACCGACGCGGGTCAAGACCCGCATCACGACACCCTTGCCGCGCCGTTGGTCTCCCTCGAAGTCGATCGTCTCAGCGTCGGCCATCCATTCGACGTGGGACTCGAGGTTCTCGACGTCGGCCCAGACTTCGGCGGGAGACGCGGGTATGTGGATACTGGTCTCGATGTGAGTCATGTGGACAACCTACCTAGTCTCTCGATGGTGGGACAGAGTTTCCGGCAGAAGCCGACCGGCATGTTCAAGCACCTCCTCCACGCACCCGTGTGGGTATTCCGCTCACGACTGGGATTCCTGTTCGGAAACCGATTCGTCATGTTGGAACACGTCGGTCGCCGCACGGGACAGACCCGCTACACGCCGCTCGAGGTAGTCGAACGCAACGCCGATGCCTTCACGATTTGTTCGGGGACAGGACCGGATGCGGATTGGTACAGGAACATCAGGACCAAGCCGGCGGTCGCGCTATGGGTTGGATCGAAGAGACACGCCGTCGAGCAGCGGCTTCTGACTTCCTCCGAGGCCGCAACCGCGTTCGCTCGCTACGAGGCGGCGCATCCGAAGGCAGCAGAGCGGCTGATGGAACTGATGGGTGCGTCCCATGACGGCACCCACGAAGGCCGGCGTCGGATGGTCGAGAGCATTCCGATGGTGGAACTGCGAATCAAGAGGTGAAAGAAACCCGTGAACCTCGGCGACCTCAAATGCCACATACCTATCGATGACTGTATGGAGTAACCAACGAGATCGGGCTCTGGTCAAGGCGGTGGGGCGCTCAAATGAGCGTGCGCTCCTGACGCTCTACGAACGACACGCTCGACTCCTGGCGACCCGTCTCAGCCGCCGCGGGGCCACACCCGAGGAGATAGAGGAGATCATCCAGGAGACCTTCCTCGTCGTTTGGCGCCGGGCGAGCAGCTATCGGCGCGATGGCGTCGTCGGTGCCTGGTTGTGGGGAATCGCACAAAGGCAGTACGCACAACTCATCCGACGCGAGGTTGGCTATCGCAGGCCAGCCCCGATCCACCGAGCGTCGGAGGATCCGGAGTCGACATGGATCGACCACATCTCGGCGGAGCAACTGCTTGCCGACTTGGATCCGCCT
>JAAUYD010001731.1_pt1 | contig 10143 bp, 5 predicted proteins | sample 7278101 | NCBI WGS metagenome assembly JAAUYD01 (sample SAMN14350128, study PRJNA611818) | marine sediment metagenome | isolation source: surface marine sediment (0.6m) | place: French Polynesia: Moorea | collected 2018-08
CACCTCCATCGCAACTTCCAGGGCTACTCCACCCACGCCCACTGCGACATGATCAGCCTGGGCGCAAGCGCCATCGGCGACGTGGCCAACAGCTTCTACCAGAACGAGAAGAACACCAACGCCTACTGCGAGGCCGTGAACGCCGGCCACCTGCCCATCGTGCGCGGTATGGCCCTGTCCGATGACGACATGCTGCGAGCCGAGATCATCCAGTCACTCATGTGCGATGGTCATCTGAACATGCGCGCCGTGGAACGCACCCACGATCTCGACTTCAACGAGTACTTCGCCGACGACCTCAGCGCCCTTTCCGAACTGGCCGACGACGGCCTGGTGACGCTGGAGGACGACGACATCCGCATCACGGCGAGCGGGCAGCTGCTGCTACGCCCCATCGCCATGTGCTTCGACCGCTATCTGCGCGAGGCCACATCCACGCAAGGCTTCTCCAAGGTCATCTGATTGACGGCACGGCAGCGCGCCTGATTCGGCCCATACGCGCCATCGCAGGCGGAGCCCCTTCCCCCATCAGCTGACCAGTTCGCTGACCGCGCGGTGCGCCTCGGTGATCGCCGTGTTGGTGTCAGAACTGGCCCCCGCATCGGAGTTGGCGATGGCGATGCGCCCGTGGCGCTGGCGACCGATCGCCCACGGCGTAGCGGCTGGATCGGGCCACTCGGGCTCCCAGAGGTAGATCGGGTTGTAGGCGTAGCCGTGGGGCCAGCGGTTGACGGTGATGGCCTCGATGTCGCGCTCGGCGTCGAAGCCGCCGGCGGCGAGGGCCGCGTCCATCTGATCCCGCACGTGATGTTCGAACTGCGCAAAGGACGTGGTCAGCAGTTGGCGACGGCCCGCTCGCCATTGCTCCGGGCCCTCGATGTCATCGAAGTACGGTACGTGGCAGAGGTGCACGATCATGGGATCCTCAGGCCGCTTGTCAAAGGCGTAATCGCCCATGCTCACGGGATAGTCGAGCTCGATCTGCTTATAGAAATCATTGGTGAAATAGACGTAGGAGACACCCAGCTCGGCGAAGGATTTCCAGTTGCTGATCATCACCTTGGTGTAGGTCAGGGGCACCTTCACGTTGTAGGCCAGGCCCTCCTTCTGCGTCGCCGACAACTCCGGCACCAGGTAGGGGATGGCGGCGTTGTAGCAGGCCATGATGCACTCGGCGGCGCGCACGGTGTACGCCTCGCCGTGACGTACGTAGGTCACGTCCACGGCCTTCTGGTCTGCCGTGTGCTGCGCGTTGACTACCGTGCTCTCGAGGCGGATGCGCACATCGACGTCTTCACGATCGAGCCGTGCGTAGTCCACGCGGGCGGTGACCACATCCTCCATGGAGTCGCCGGGCACGGCATCCGGCAGCAGGGAACGCACCAGCAGGCGGGCGATCGAGGCGTTGCCGTCCGGGAAGTGGAAGATGTAGGGCTCATCGCCGCGATGGCCCACGCGCGGCATCGTGTGTGCCAGGCCCGGCAGTCCGCCCCCATCACCGTACTCGCTGATGAGCAGCGCCGGCACGTCCTTCGACCCCAGGCCGTAGAAGCTGCGGAACCACTGGCGGTAGATGGCGAGCACCTGCTCGTCCACCTTGGCGTAGTCGCGCAGATAGTCCAGGTAGCTGGTGCGGGCCAGCAAGGTGTACTTCTCCTCGTAGGAGAGGCCCGGCAGGTAGTCGCGCTGCTCGGTGAAGATGCGCACGAGATCGCTACGTGCCTTGTCGCTCATGGGCGCATCTGCGGCGAAGTCCGCCCACGGCCGCGAACCGTAGCCTCTGACCAGCTTACGTTCTCCATAGGTAGGCTCGTCGAACATGATCGAGTGATCGAGCCCCATGGACGAGTAGAGGTCCTGATGGAAATACCTGTAGAAGCGCTGCACATCGATGCCGATATCCTCGAGCAGCTGGCGGGCGATGGCCGAGTAGGATGACGGCGTATCGATCGCCTCCGTGCCGCCGTAGCCGATGCGCGTACGGCCGTCGACGGTGAACTCGTTGCGCTTGGCATGGCCGCCGAAGTCGTCGTGGTTGTCCAGCAGCAGGATCCGCGCCTGGGGCCGGGCCTTGCGATAGAAGTGCGCCGCCGCCAGGCCACTGATGCCGGCACCGACGATCACCAGGTCGTAGTGCTCGCTCGGCTTGCTGCGAGGCCAGCGCTTGCCCGCGACACGTGCATGCATGGTCTCCCAGGCGCCGTCGTGGGTGCCGCGCAGGCCTGTGCGCGCCGGCGGGTAGGCCGTCGCCGGTGGGGCGGCGCCGAACAGCTCGGTCCACGGGTTGAGCAGGCTTGCCCCGAGGGCCACCTGGGTGCCGTTCAGAAAGTCGCGCCGCGTGATCTTCTTCATGACCGCCACCGTTGCCTGCCCAGCGGCATTGTGGCACGCCTTAGTCGCTCGCGGTCAGGCCACCCCGGGATGAGGCCGGGCCGGGCCCACGGTACTCAAGCCCTCAACTGATCACCGATGGGAAGCGCACGAATGCGTTTCCCCGTCGCCGCGAAGATCGCGTTGGTCAGCGCCGGTGCGGCGCTCGGGATGCCCATCTCGCCGGCCCCCGTGGGCTGGTCATCGTAGTTCATCACGTGCGCCTCGAAGCGAGCCGGGAAGGCGGCGATCGGCGCCAGCGGGTAGTCGGGGAAGTTGCTCTGCTCGATCTGCCCCTCACGCACGGTGATCTCCAAACCGAGGGCCGTGCTCAAGCCATCCACCGTACCGCCCTGCAGTTGCGCCTCCACGGCGTTCGGGTGCACGGCGTAGCCGCAGTCGATGGCGGCGACGATACGCTCGATGGTGAGGTCACCCTGGTCCGACACGGATACCTCGATCGCGTGCGCGGCATAGCCGCCGAAGGTGAAATGCGTAGCTATCCCCACGCCGCGGCCGGGACCACGTTGGCGCTCGTAGTCGATCTCCTCGGCGACGAACCGCGTCAGGCGCGCCAATCGCCCCGGGTTGAAGGTCGGCCCCCCGTGGTTGCCGTAATCCAGCTCGCGCTCCTCGCCCAGCAAGCGCAGGCGCAGGGCGAGAGGATCCTGGCCCGTCTCATGGGCAAGTTCGTCGAGGAAACTCTGCACCACGAAGGCGTTGGCCGTGTGCGCCGGCGCTCGCCACGAACCCCGGGCCAGGCCGATCGCGTTGTGGTGATACTCGAAGCGCAGGTTGGGCACGATGTGCCTGGGGAAGTCATCCGGATAGAGTTCCGCCTGCCACAGGCGCTCATCCGGCATGTTCGGCCGCCGGTAGTACTTGCTGGCACTGGCCAGGCGATGGGCCCAGGCCGTGACCTCGCCCTGCGCATCCACGCCCGCCTTGATCTCGTGCGTACCGGCGGGGCGATAGAAGTCGTTCTTGAGGTCATCCTCGCGCGTCCACTGCAGCTTGATGGGCCAGCCTGTACGCTTGGAGATGAGCGCTGCTTCCGCCACGTAGTCGTTGGTCAGACGACGACCGAAGCCACCGCCGATGCGCGGAAACTCGACGTGGATCTGATCGCGTTCGAGGCCCGTGACGGCAGCTGCCGCGCGGGAGGCGCCGCTCGGTGTCTGCGTGGGGGCGATGATATGGCAGCGGTCCTCCTGCACATACGCGTAGGCGTTCTGCGGTTCCAGCGGCGCGTGGCTTACGAAGGGAACGCGGTAACGTCGCACCAGCTGCTTGTCCGCGGTGGCAAAGGCCTGTTCGAAGTCGCCGTCATCCAGCACGATCTGACCAGGCGTGTTCAGCATCTGATCGTTGTCGGCCCAGAAACGCTCGGAGCTATCGTTGGCGCTAGGTCCCCTGTGCCACTCGATCTGCAAGGCCTCCCGCCCCTTGAGCGCCGCCCAGGTGGAGTCCGCCACCACGACCACGCCACTGGCCAGGATCTGGTAGGGCTCGCCCATGGCCGGCCCTTCGATCTCGAACACGTCCAGCACACCGCGTACCTTGCGCGCCTGGCGATCGTCGATCGACTTCACGCGACCGTTGAGCCAGGGGCTGCGGGCGATCACGGCGTAGCGCATATCGGGCATCTGCGTATCCATGCCGTAGCGTGCCTGCCCCGTGACGATGTCGCGCACCTGCACGTTGCGCTGATGCTTGCCGACGATGCGGTACTCGGCAGGTGACTTCAGACGTGGCGCCTCGGTCGCCTCCGGCAATTCGGCGGCGGCGGTGACGAGCTCGGCGTAGGGGAGTTCAACTCCCTGCGCATCGCAGATGACCCTGCCCGAGGCCGTGCGGCAATCGGATACGTCGACGCCCAGGCGCGCCGCCCCGGCCCGGAACAGACGCTCCCGCGCCAGGGCACCAACCTTGCGCATCAGCTCCAGGTTGGAAGTCAGCCCCGTGCTGCCGCCCACCCCCTGAACACCGTACTTCCAGGTGAAACCATCCTTGGTGCGCACCAGCCCCAGGGGCATAGGGGTCACGTCCACCTGCTCCCAGGCCACGTCCAGCTCCTCGGCCACCAGCATCGGCAGCGCCGTACGCACGCCCTGGCCGATCTCCGGCTGGGACGAGCCGATACGTACGCGATTGTCCGTCGCGATTTCGACGAAGAAGCCCAGCCGGCGCTCATCGGAGGCCGCCTCGGCCAGGGGGATACCGATGACCAGAGCCCCCGCGGCAGTGGTGCCGGAGATGATGAACTCACGTCGCGTGAACAGCGGCAGTCGATCATTGTCCATCGACACGCTCCTTGGGGAACCGTATGGAAAACAAGTGGCCTCACCTCAGGACCATTAGACGCCTGCGCAGGTCCGGTGGTCGCAGCCGCTCGCCCTGTTCGACGGCAAGTTCTGCGGCACCCTCGACCGTTCAGCCGTACCCTGCAGGCGGGTCCTCCTTGACCTATCCTGTCCCTTTCGATCGCTGAGGATACGATGATGCGTACGCAGGCTTTAACCGCCACCCTGCTCCTCTGCCTGGCCGGCAACGCCGGTGCCGGCGTCTTCGGTGGGGCGCCGGACGTGCTGGTGTGTTCGGTGAACGATCCCACGGAAGTGCTTCCCTGGGATCAGCTGGTGTTCTACGTCAGTGCACGCATCGAGGGCGGCGCCACCCTGTACAAGTCGCTCACGTCCAATCCGGTGCTGGTGACCATCGGCGTGAACGGCATGGTAGAGGCGCCGAACCTCGCGGACTGTGATGGCAAGAGCGCACGCGAGCTGCGGAGTTCGGGGCGGGCCCGGGACTTCGCCCGCTGATCTAGTCATCGCCCTTCCCGCTGGCGCAGCGTGGCGCCTGCCAGTCCGCTGCACTGCGTGCGCGCTACGCTGCGGATACACGAGGAGGGCGGATGGTGGACCGCGCCCTGCCAGGTCCCGTTCACGGCTCAGGTTCCAGGTGAACTTCTGTCCCCACGTCCATGCCCCTCGGCACAGGCCTCAGTCAACCGACAACTTGCGCTGCTGGCTAGGTGCGATCTGTACGCCCGTGACCATACGAACGGGTGAGGTAAGTACACGAACCGTATAGGTACCGGCGTCGAGCGCTACGGACTCGCCGCCCGCCGTGCCCTCGGCCACCGTGTTGCTCTGCTCATCCAGTACCTGGAACTTCGGTTGCAAGGCCTGCTGCATGGCGCTAGCCAGGGCCGCCTCGTTGTCCGCATCGAAATAGCGCCCGCCACCCAGCGCTGCCCAGCGATCGAAGCGTAGCGCCAGTTCCCCGTCGTCGATGGCGAAACCGACGATGTTGACGCGCACATCGATACCCGCCTCCTTGAGCGCCTCGATGGTGGCCGCCGGGTCTCCGTCGCAGGTCTCCTTGCCATCGGTGAGCAGGACGACGATGCGGGTGCCTTCCACGCGCTGCAGATCCGTGGCCACGGCTTGCAGAGACGCCGCCAGGGGCGTCTTGGAACGCTCCTTGGGTTTGGCTGCGCGAATCCGCCTGATCACCGCATCGGGATCCAGCGGACCCAGCGGTACCTCGAGGTCCGTACGACAGGAACGCGCCTCGCGATGGCCGAAGATACGCACGGCAAGCGGCGTGCCGGCGGGAATACTCTCGCTCACCAGATCGTCCAGCACGTCGTGGGCGATGGTGATGCGCGCCTTGCCGTCGATCTGCGCCCACATGGAGCCCGATGCATCGAGGATCAATTCCACCGCGTTCAGGGGCACGCTCGCATCCAGCATCACTTGCAGAGCGCCGGGTTCGGGCGGTGCCTCGTAGCGCGTGGCCGCAACCAGTCGATAGTCCGCCGGACGGCGGATCAGGCAGGCGGCGCGCGCGAAGCCGTGCTCCAGATCATCCGCCGTGCCGAAATAGTCGTAGACACCGCCGTCCACCTCGGCCCAACTCTGCATCACGTCCTGCTGATAGGGCTTGCTGCTGCCTCCCTGCAGTTCCAGGGGGAATACGCGCACGGGCGCCTCAGCGAAGCTACGCCACAGGGCGGACGGTTGCGCGCTGCTGCCGGACAAGCCGTCGGCGATGTGCACGACGGCGCGAGTACCCTCCCGTTCCGACAGGGCCTTGGCGGCCGCCAGCATGCCCTTCTCCGATGCGCTCGTGGAATGGCGCCGATCATAGTTGGTGAGGAACTGCTGCAACTCATAGGGATGGCGTGCCCACGGCTCCAGCAGAGGGGCGCCGGCACCGAGCGCCAGGAGATTGCCCTCTTCCCGACCAGGGGTGAGCCCCTGGGCGAAGCGCGCAAGGGCACGGTAGATCTGCGCGATGTAGGGCTTGACGCTGGCGCTGTTGTCCCACACGAACACCACGGAGCGTGGCGGTTCCACGAGTTGTAACTGGTACTGCCCGCCGGGCTCGACGACGGCCTCGAGCAGGGGCTTGCCATCCTCCCCGTCGCGGGTCTTCTCCAGCGCAACAGCCTGACCCTTGTCATCGATTAACGTGGGGCGGACGCGCAGGGCATTGGCACTGCTCAGGTCCAGCGTCAGGCGATTGTGATCGGGCGGGATGGTGATGGCGTACCAGTCTTCCTCCTGCGCCACGCGAACGCTGCCCGTCACCGGTCGTTCGAGTTCCAGCGGGGCAGCGTCGGCGCGTGTTCCATTCCTGCTGGTGGCGACTGCGCCATCGTCAACGCCGGCGGTGACCGGTTGGCTGAACTCACGCGCGGCCTCCCGTCCGTAGTGCCCCCACTCGCCCAGGATGCTGCGATAGCCATCGTTCGCGGGACGCTCGAACACGCGCAGGGTCTCCGCATCGCTCCACCACTCGCGCGCGTCCTGCGCCTGCGTGTGCGTAAAGCGCACAAAGCGCGCCCAGGCCGGTTCGTCAAGCTCCAACCGCGACGTCGATTCCGGCGCCTCGTTCAGCGACCAGGTACCGAGCGAGGTCCACGGTCCCAGGGGACCGTCACCCACGGCCACCTGCACCTCGCTCATCTGCCGCGTGTTGGGGCGTGCAACCGGCTGCACCCACTCCAGCGCCGTGATCTGGGCTGCGCGTGCGTGATGGAAGCCGATCACCCAATGATTCGGTCGGGTGATGTCGAGCTTGCGCCTCGCCGTATCGGGCTTCTCGCTCGTCAGCAGACTCCCGGCGCGCCGCCCGATCTGCGGATCGCTCCACACGACATAGCCGCCGAGGGCCGGGTCCGCCAGGTTGAAGGGCGCACCGCCGAGCGGACGTGAATCGGGCTCGGCGATCACCTTGAACTCACCGAGGCTGACCTTGCGCTTGTTGTCCACCTGATGGGTGTCTTCGATGGTCAGGCGCACCCGGGTGGCGGCGACCGGTGCGTCAAAGGCGAAGGCCTGCTCCTCACCCACCGCATGCAGTTCACCGCGCAGGCGCTGGAGGAAGTTGATCCCGTCCGTGGACGTCTCGATGCGGAAGCGGCGAGCACGCAGGTTCGCTGCAGCATTCGTTCGCGAGTTCAGGGCGACGCCGCGTACCTGCACCGGCTGATCGCCTGCAAGGTCCACCGTGACCTGCGCTGCGTCCAGCTTGGGCGCCCATGCCGATGCGTAGGGGGTACGGTCGTCGAACAGATTCTCAGCGGCACGCCCGCCATCGACGGCGGCGCCACCAAAACGCCCTGCAGCCACGTTGATGCCACCCAGCAAGGAGGCAGGCAGCGACCACATGCTCACCGGATCCACCGGGGGTACACCGCAGATGGCGGCCACATCGAAGGTCTCGACCCGCCGGCCGCCGGCACCGTTGAACACCGTGCTGATCCGCACGGGACGCAGATCACCCGCATCGGCGGGCACGGTCACGCCCAGCGACAGCGTCTTCGCCTCACCGGGCGCCAGCGACAACTCGGCGACGGATTGCTGTACCCGCCAGCGCGGATCATCTGCAGCGCTGGCGATACGCAGTACCTGCGCCGCGTTCCCCGCGTTGCTCACGGTCAGGGGCACCTTCAGGCGCTGGGACTGCTTCAGGTAGGCCGCCACGGCAAGGGGATCGCGCGGCAACTCGACAGCGATGGCCGGCGGTCCTCCCAGCGTCGCCGGCGGTCCGGGCGAGAACTCCACCTGATAGGCGTATTCGGTCTGCGACGCCTGCACCCTCAGCACGAAGACCTGCTCCTGCGCCGCGTCGTCGGGGATCGTGCCCAACCAGGCACTCGCCGCCTCATCGTAGGTCACAAGACTCGGCGCGTTGATCGACGCCTCCCGGGGCAGCACCACGAGACGTCGACGCTCGCGCAGGTCCACCTCGCCCTCGCTGCTGATGCGGATCTGCGTACCCGGGGCGAGGGTCGGCAGGAGGAAGTAGTCGTAGTCTCCGCGCGTCGCCGCCATACCGCTGACCCGATGATCCGCAGGCAGGGCGACCGCCTGCTCGGGCGTGTCATTGGGCTCCAGATCCACGGGCAGCGTGTCGGGGTCGGCGATAGACAGGACCACCCGGTAGGGGTTTACGCTGCTACGTCGCTTGCCTTGAGGCGCACCGTGTAGTTGCCCGGCGGCAGGCGTCGGGTCTGTTCATAAGCGCCGACACTGCCGTCCAGGGCCGCTTTCAGAAACTGCTCACCGCCGCTGTAGCGCCCAGACAGGGCGAGCGTCACCGTCGCGCCCGTGTCCTGCGGCGGGTCCACGCGCAGGGTGACGATGGTCTCCGTGAGCAGGTTGAAGTAGTACAGGTCCTGCTCCTGGGGAGTGAACAGATAGCCACTGCGCGCCCTGCCGAAATCCAGCGCGTGTGCTCGGCTATCCGTATCGTTCGGTTCCGTCTCAACGTCGGGATCCGGCGCACCCAGCGGCACGATACGCAATCGATAGTCGGCGGGCGCGTCACCGGCCCCGCGCACCCACACGCGATGCTCGCCCGGGTACAGCAGCAGATTGGCGAGCACGAAGCGATGCGCGTCGTCGGCCTCCGTACCCTGCACCTGGGACTGAACGGTCTTCTCGCGAGCGGCACTGAGGTAACCAATCTCCCTCACGCTCTCGCCGATCGCTTCGATCGCCCACAGTTGGGCGCTGTCCAGGGCGTCACTGGCGCCTTCGAGCTGAAAGACGAAGTAGTCGATGTCGTTCTTCTGAGTCGTGCCCGTGACAGCGAGGGAAGCGGTCATGGGATTCGCCGACTCGGGTTTCTCGTTCGGTTCCAGCTCGCCAGTCGCGCCGCTGAAGTCCAGCGCCGGAAGCAACAGCGGCGGCGCCTGTGCCGCCACGGTAGTCGTCCGCAGGCGCCCTATCTGCTTGCCCGCCTCGACGGGAAGAGCCGCCGTATCCACCTCTTCGATGCTGGTCGCCTCGATGATGAAGACCGCATCCTCACCGAAGATATCCGCCTTCTGAGCAATCGCCGGTACGCCCACGGCCAACATGGCTACGAAGGCCGTGGCCAGGCGTGTGCCTCGACGATGACCTTGAACGCGATGCTCGCTCATGGCGTGTCCACGGGTGCCGGAGCCGTCGTCGCTGCGTTGTCACGTCTTGCACGCTTTCGCGCCCATTCGTCGCGAAGCGCCTTGGCGCGTGCGGCAGAGGCCTCTTCCCACGCCGCCCCTGCCGCCTCGTCCAGCGGGGCACCGCAGATATCCTGGGCCACGCAATAGCTTTCTTCGTTGAAGGCGTCGGCGATGCTGTAGCAAAGCTGCCCGTCGGGACAGGACCCGGGCTCGCAGGCGGAGCGACCGGAACACACGCGAGGGCGGATCTCATCGCCCCCAGGGCACTGGATCGCACGGTGCTGCAAGCACTTCACGCGACAGTTGTGTGA
>JAAUYD010042155.1_pt1 | contig 10142 bp, 7 predicted proteins | sample 7278101 | NCBI WGS metagenome assembly JAAUYD01 (sample SAMN14350128, study PRJNA611818) | marine sediment metagenome | isolation source: surface marine sediment (0.6m) | place: French Polynesia: Moorea | collected 2018-08
AAACAAAAAATTTCTCTTCCCCTAGCCGATAAAAGAATTTTAGTAACTCGCGCTGCGGAACAATCTAGCAAGTTTACCACTCTATTACAACAACAAGGTGCAACAGCGATCGAAATGCCAGCTTTAGTCATAACTCCTCCTTCTAGTTGGATAGACTTAGATCGAGAGATAGAAAATATTGCTAGTTTTGACTGGTTGATTCTGACTTCTGCTAATGGGGTAAATTATTTCTTAGAAAGATTAAAAACTTTAGGCAAAGATATCCGTGCTTTAGCAGGGGTTAAAATTGCAGTAGTAGGCAAGAAAACTGCTGCAACTCTGGAAAAATACAGCCTCAAACCTGACTTTATCCCCCCTAACTTCGTAGCTGACTCTTTAGTAGAAGCTTTCCCCGAAACCCTACCAGGAAAGAAAATCTTATTTCCCCGTGTGGAAACAGGAGGAAGAGAGATACTGGTTAAAGAATTAACTTCTGGTGGTGCAAACTTAGTAGAAGTTGCTGCTTATCAGTCTCGCTGTCCCGATAAAATGGATAGTGGTGTATGGCAAAGATTGCAACAGCAACAAATAGATGTTATTACTTTTGCTAGTTCTAAAACCGTCAGTAATTTTGTTCAGCTAGTAGAGCAAGAATTAGCTACAGATAATAATATTCAAGATATCTTAAACCAAGTCGCCCTCGCCTCCATTGGGCCTCAAACCTCTAAAACTTGTTACGAATTATTAAAAAGAGTCGATATCGAAGCTACTGAATATACTTTAGAAGGATTAACAGACGCGATCGTTCAGTATTTTGGTAATTAGTTAAAACACAAAATAAAAGATAATTTTTTACCTAATAAGTAACTAGTTGAATTATAAAATGAGGAAAATTTTAACTACTTTTTCCTCATGAAACTAGTATACTGCTCATTTCTCGGTCTATTATTCGTAGGAGCATTAATCTCACCAGCTTCGGCACAAATTACTACTGATGGCAGTACCAATACCACTTTAACTACCACTGATAATGGGTTAAGAATAGATGATGGAGAACGCGCTGGCGGTAATTTATTTCACAGCTTTGGAGAGTTTTCTGTACAAAATGGTAGTGAAGCTTTCTTTAACAATGCTAGTGATATAGTTAATATCTTTTCTCGTGTCACAGGTGGGAATATTTCCAATATTGACGGATTGATTCGTGCTAATGGTGCAGCCAACTTATTTTTAATTAATCCGCACGGAATTATTTTTGGTGAAAGTGCTAGTCTGCAAATTGGTGGTTCGTTTTATGGAAGTACCGCAGATAGTATCTTATTTCCTGATGGTGTAGAATTTAGTGCGACAAATATCCAAAGACCGATCTTAACGATTAATGCTCCGATTGGTTTAAATCTTCGGGATAATCCAGGGGAGATAGTAAATCGTTCATTTGCTATAAATAGCGCGGGTGATGATTTCGTCGGTTTAGAAGTAGCACCAGGAAACACCCTGGGTTTAGTAGGTGGGAATATTAACTTTGAATCTGGTCAGGCTACAGCAAATGGTGGCAACATCGAGCTAGGTACTTTATCGGATGCAGGAACAGTTACTTTTAATGATGATGGTAGTTTAAGCTTTCCTGAAGATGTAGCAAGAGCGGATATCATCCTCAGTAATTTTGCTGATATAGACGTTACGGGTACAGGTGGTGGAAGTATCACCATTAATGGTCGCAATGTAAGTCTTTCTGCTGGAGACTTTGGGGGTAGTGTGATAAGAGCAGGAATAACAGCAGATTCAACTTCAGCAGAAGCCAAAGCTGGTGATATTACCATTAATGCTACTGACAATATAACTGTCGATCAGAGTTTTATTTTCAATGACGTTGAACTAAATGGAGTGGGGAATGCAGGGAATATCACCATTGATACTACTAACCTAACTCTCACCAATGTTGCGATAATTAATAGTAGTACCTTTGGTGAAGGTAATGGAGGGACTCTCACTATTAATGCTAGCGAGACTATTTCTGTAGATAATAGTTCGATTAGCAGTAGCGTTCAACCAAATGCAATAGGTAATGCAGGAGCAGTCAGCATTGACACCAATAACCTAACTCTCACCAATGTGGGGGAAATTGGTAGTACTACCTTTGGTGAAGGAAATGCAGGAGCAGTCAGCATTGACACCAATAACCTAACTCTCACCAATGGGGCAGTAATTAATAGTAGTACCTTTGGTGAAGGTAATGCAGATACTATCACCATTAGTGCAAATGATACTATTTCTTTGTCTGGAGTGGACAGTTTTGGATTTGGTAGTATAATCACCAGTACCGTTGGACCAAATGCAGTAGGAAATGCAGGAGAAGTAAGAATTGACACCAATAACCTAACTCTCGCCAATGGGGCAGCAATTAGTAGTAGAATCTTTGGTGAAGGTAATGCAGATACTATCACCATTAGTGCAAATGATACTATTTCTTTGTCTGGAGTGGACAGTTTTGGATTTGGTAGTATAATTAACAGTACAGTTGAACCAAATGTAGTAGGAAATGCAGGAGAAGTAAGAATTGACACCAATAACCTAACTCTCACTAATGGGGCAGTAATTAGTAGTAGTACCTCTGGAACAGGAGATGCAGGGACTCTAACTATTAATGCTAGCGAGACTATTTCTGTGGATAATAGTCTGATCAGCAGTAGCGTTCAACCAAATGCAGTAGGAAATGCAGGAGTACTTAGCATTGAAACTACTAACCTAACTCTCACCAATAGGGGGGAAATTAGTAGTAGTACCTTTAGCGAAGGTAATGCAGGGACTCTAACTATTAATGCTGCTGATACTATTTTTGTGGATAATAGTTCAATTGGCAATAGCGTTCAAGCAAATGCAATAGGAAATGCAGGAGTAGTTAGCATTGAAACCACTAATCTAACTCTCACCAATAGGGGGCAAATTCTTAGTAGCACTTTTGGAACAGGAAATGCCGGAACTGTCAACATTAATGCTGCTGATACTATTTCTTTGTCTGGAGAAGGTGATGATGGTTTTCCTACTCTGATCACCAGTACTGTTAACCCAAATGCAATAGGAAATGCAGGAGCAGTCAGCATTGAAACCACTAATCTAAATCTGACCAATGGGGGGCAAATTAGGAGTAGCACTTTTGGGACAGGAAATGCCGGGACTGTCACCATTAATAGTGCTGATACTATTTCTGTGGATAATAGTGCGATCTCCAGTCAGTTTGAACGAGATGCAGTAGGAAATCCAGGAAATGTAACAATTAACACCACTAACCTAAATCTCACCAATAGGGGGCAAATTAGTACTGCCACTTTTGGAACAGGAAATGCCGGGATTGTCACCATTAATGCTGCTGATACTATTTCTGTGGATAATAGTGTGATCGGCAGTACTGTTCAACCAGATGCAGTAGGAAATGCAGGAGATGTGACGATTAACACCAATGATCTTTCCCTTACTAATGGAGCATTTGTAAGTAGTAGCAATTTCAATCAGGGAGAATCTGGAAATGTCAAAATTAATGCTGATTCTGTGCTGTTAGAAAATGGGCAAATTACTGCGACTACCGCATCAGGTGTAGAAAGGGGAAATATAATTCTTCAAATCGCCGAGTTTCTCACTTTAGAACAAGACAGCTTAATTTCAGCCCGAGCAATAGAAGACGCTATTGGTGGCAATATCGATATTAATGCTGAGTTTATTATCGCTTTTCCTAGCAGTGGTAATGGTAACGACATTGTCGCTAGTGCAGAACAAGGAAACGGAGGAGATATTACTATCACAGCACAAGCTCTTTTAGGTATTGAAGAAGGTACAAATATACCAGGAAACGGGAGTAACGATATTGATGCTAGTTCACAGTTTGGTCAGAGTGGCAGTGTAACTTTTAATGTTCCTGATACTAACAATTTTCAAGAGACTGGCGAATTATCTAGTAATGTCCTTTCAGCAGAATCAGTATCAGAAGAGGCTTGTGCTGCTACTGGACAATCAGGATTAATTCTAAAAGGAAAAGGAGGAGTACCACCAGCACCCAATTTACCTTTAAGTAGTCAACTACTACTTGTTGATGGCAAACCAATTACACCTAACTTTTCTCAGTTAAATAATCAGCAAGCACCTCAGAATAATAGGTTTCAACTTCAACCAATTAAAACATCTGTTGGGGATATATATCCAGCTAGGGGAGTCATTAAAACTGAAGATGGGAGAGTGATTTTGACTGCTTATCCCACTAACAATATTGCTACTCGTACTCCAGAAGATGCAGTGAATTGTCATCAAGTACAATAGCGATGACTGATTCAAAGGTTATAGTAATATCTTGCACCTTGAACCGCATTCCGCCTGAAACTTCAGTTTTAGGCTAAAACCGTGAGTCTATTAAAATAGACTACAAATTTTATGAAACATAAATAAAATTATGCTTTGATAATCGGATTTAGTATTAGTTCTAGACTAAAGCTCTTGAGAGGACTTTTCTGTATCAGCCAAGAAATTTATTACTTGGTAATGTATCGCGCTACAAATCTTTCTTTTGACTCTCCCCAGTCCCGATTGTCCCCTCAAGTAAAAGGAATGTTGCGGTTTCTGGCAGACCCTTGTTATAAAAGTCGGATATTAGGTTATAAAAAAATATTTTAAATGAGTCAGTGTCTTAATCCAGAATGCCTACAAGTTAATCCCGAAAACACACAGTTTTGTCAACAGTGTGGTAGTAACTTATTATTAGTTGACCGCTATCGTGCTGTCAGAATTTTAGGAAAGGGAGGTTTCGGGAGAACATTTTTAGCAATAGACGAGTTTAAACCATCTAAACCCCCTTGTGTGATTAAACAGTTTCTCCCAGACATAAAAAGCAAGAAAGGATTAAAAAAAGCTGCGGAATTATTTGAAAGGGAAGCAATGCGTCTTGATGAATTAGGTAAACATTCCCAAATTCCAGAATTATTAGCCTTTTTCAATCAAGAAGACCGTCAGTATCTAATTCAAGAATTTATTGATGGTGACGATCTTGCCAAAGAGTTAAAAATTAAAGGAGTATTTAACGAACAACAAATAAGAGAACTCCTCAATGATATGTTAGCTGTTTTAAAGTTTGTTCACTCCAATAATGTAATTCATCGTGATATTAAACCAGAAAATATTATTAGAAGAAAACAAGACGGTAAACTAGTATTAGTTGATTTTGGAGCAGCCAAAAGTGCCGAATGTATCGAGTCTTCTGTCACAGGAACAATTATTGGCTCTGCTGCTTATATCGCTCCAGAACAAGCTGTAGGTAAACCCAAATTTGCTAGCGATCTTTACAGTTTAGGTGCAACTTGTCTCCATTTACTTACTGATGTCCAACCCACAGAATTATTTGATGTTGCAGAAGGAGAATGGAAATGGCGAGAATATCTAGAAGATAATGATATTAGTTACGAACTCAGTCGAGTTTTAGATAAGTTAGTAGAAGGAGCAACTAAGAGAAGATTTGAGAAGGTAGAAGAAGTTTTACAAGCACTGTATGGAGGAATATCCCCCGTAGTTACAAATAGGAGAACTTCTAGTTCTAATTATGCTCAAAAACCCAAATACGGAGTATCAACTAATTCCTCATCGAAAACTTCTGCATCGGTAAAATCAAGAGTCAAACCTCCATCCGTCAAAAACTTAAATTTAAAAGTCTTTACCTATACTTTCTTGAAAATTGACCAGACAAATGATCTTGTAATTGGGAGAAACCCCCCTCTAAAAACTATTGAATATGCTGGAAAAGCCAAATATATTACTGTGGATTTAGGAAAAGGTATCACTATGGATTTAGTTGGTATTCCTGGAGGTAAATATCTAATGGGTTCTCCCGATAATGAAGCGGAAAGAAGCAGTGAAGAAAGTCCGCAACATCCTGTAGCAATTCCTCCTTTTTTAATGGGAAAATACCCTGTTACTCAGCAGCAATGGGAAAGAGTAATGAAAAGTAATCCTTCTCGTTTTACTGATCATCCTGATAACCCAGTAGAAAAAGTTTCTTGGTTTGACTGTTGGGAATTTTGTGAAAAATTATCAGAAAAGATTGGTCGAGAATTTAGATTACCCACAGAAGCAGAATGGGAATATGCTTGTCGTGGTAAAACTACAACCCCGTTTCATTTCGGAGAGACTATAGCGGATGAGTTGGCTAACTATAATGGCGAATATGCTTATGCTTCAGGGAAAGAAGGAGAATATCGAGGTAAAACTACTAAAGTAGGCAGCTTTCCCCCTAATAGTTTTGGATTATACGATTTACATGGCAATGTAGCAGAATGGTGCGCGGATAGTTGGCATGATAGTTATCAAAATGCACCTAATAATGGAAGTGCTTGGTTAAGTGAGAATGAAAAAGATTCTCGGGTTTTAAGGGGTGGTTCATGGTTACATCTGGCTGGTTGTTGTCGTAGTTCCCATCGTTTGAGTTCCCCTCCTGGGAGTAAATCTGATGCTTTTGGTTTTAGGATTGCTTCTAGTGTGTGACACTCCCGCAGGGTAAACCTGTGCGGGCTTCTAAGCAACATTGATAGCTTGGGTGTAGAATCAAAGATTCTCTCGAAAAACGAGTGCTTGAACTACCAACTAACTTAGACTACTTTGAGCCGTGTCGAGCCATCTACTACTTTCAAACCAAAGTTTGGTTGTAGATACGTTTCTATCAAATTATTTGTATTTTGAGAATACAAACCACAATTCCCACCGCAGTAACTTTTACCTACTGAACGGACTGCAACTGGGAGACTTTTCAGTAGAACCCATGTTACTATTCAGATTTCAAGGTGCCTATGGCAATGATTATACAATGGCTGAACCAAGTTCTCTATAAAGATTTGATGTCTAAATTGCGCGAGTTATCGCCCTCGCTTTCTTCCAGTTTGCGATCGCCAAGTGGAATTCCCGCTCGGTTCTTTAAAATTAGCATTTAGCTACTATTTAATTTACAGGAAGATGAATCCTAAACAGTTTATCGGTTCAGAAGCTCAAACTACCTACACTGAAGCTAAAGCAATTATTTTACCAATACCCTATGAAGCTACAACTACTTATCGTAAGGGATGCCAACAAGGTCCTGATGCAATTATCGAAGCTTCCGATCAACTAGAAGCCTATGATGAAGAATTGCAACAAGAAACTTGTTTCAAAACCAGCATTTATACCTGTGAGGCGATCGCAGATACTAGAAAGAATCCTCATCTAACAGCAGAAGAAATGTTAGAAGTCACCACAAATACTGTATCTGAATTAATTAAAGATGGGAAATTTGTTATTGCTTTAGGAGGAGAACACGCCATTACTGAAGGAGTAGTCAGAGCCTATCATCAGCTACTTAGTCAACCTTTTACCGTAGTTCAAATCGACGCTCATGGGGATATGCGTCACAGTTATGAAGGTTCAATTTACAATCATGCTTGTGTGATGCGTAGAGTGCTAGATATGGGTTTACCCACTCTCCCTGTAGGAATTCGCAGTATCTGTCGTGAAGAAGCAGAGTTAATTAAAACACAACAAATTCCTGTGATCTGGGCAAGAGATATATATTATGATCGAGATTGGATTCAAAAAGCGATCGCTAAAATTACTACAGAAAAAGTCTTTATTACTATTGATTTAGATGGACTCGATCCTAGTTTATTACCTGGTGTAGGAACTCCCGAACCAGGAGGCTTAAATTGGTACGAATTAACCCGATTTATCCGAGAAATTTGTGTCAATCATCAAGTAATTGGTTGTGATGTGATGGAATTATCACCGCTTTCTGACTCTGTTGTCTCTGAATTTACAGCAGCGAAACTAGTATATAAACTGATAGGCTATCTCAGCTTGTGACATACTCGTAATGTAAACCCATCACTAGCTTCTTGGTTCATCCCGACGGGACTAGATGACCATTAGTAATTGTGACTATTGGCAGCTTAGATAAATTACTCTTAAATTGTTAGTAGGATAAAAAAGGAAATAATATATGCAAACTGACAAAAAACTAGTTGGAGGTTATGCTCCAGATTTTGAGCTACCAGGAATGGATGAAGAAGTAGGTCATCTTGGTCGTTATCTAAAACAGTATCAAGCGATCGCAGTAATTTTTATCAGTAATCAATGTCCTTACGTCCATCAATATTTAGACCGTATCAAAAAAATACAAGCTGATTTTCATCCCCAAGGATTTAGTTTTATCGCCATTAATTCTAATGATAGCGGTAATACCCTCCAAGAAAGTTTTGAGACAATGAAAGGTTTTGCTCAACAACATAATTTATCATTTCCTTATCTTAGGGATTCTACTCAAGATGTGGCTAAGTCTTTTGGGGTACAAGTAACTCCAGAAGTATTTTTATTAGACAATAAATCTGTAGTCCGTTATGCAGGAAACATTGACGATAATCCTGATGCTCCTGATTCGGTGACATCCTCTTATTTACGAGATAGTATTACTAGCTTACTTTCTGGACAAGAAATTGCTACTAATTATACTGAACCCGTCGGAACTCCCATTAAATGGCGCAATAAGTAGATTAAACCATTTATTAGCTATTAGTTTTTACTTGCTAAAAACCTAAAAAGCTACTTAATACCAAAAAACTGGTATCTTATGGGGAGATAAACAACACATAAAGATCGAGGTCATTGTTCCAGGGATGAGTTACCAGCGAGTTTTATTAAAACTGAGTGGTGAAGCTTTAATGGGGGATTTAGGTTATGGGATCGACCCTAAAGTTGTAGCAACCATCGCTCACGAAATAGCTGATGTGGTTCAAAGTGGTATCCAAACTGCGATCGTAGTTGGTGGTGGTAATATTTTTCGTGGAATGAAAGCCTCTGCTGCTGGTATGGATCGTGCAACCGCCGACTATATCGGGATGATTGCTACTGTCATGAATGCCATGACTTTACAGGATGCTTTAGAACGAATCAATATTCCTACTCGCGTCCAAACTGCGATCGCCATGCAAGAAGTTGCTGAACCTTACATCCGCCGTCGCGCCATTCGTCACCTGGAAAAGGGTCGAGTGGTTATCTTCGGTGCTGGTTCTGGTAATCCTTTCTTTACTACTGATACTACAGCAGCTTTACGAGCAGCAGAAATTGATGCGGAGGTGATTTTTAAGGCGACAAAGGTAGATGGAGTTTATGATTGTGACCCTCAAACAAACCCCCAAGCTCACCTTTATCAAAGCCTAACATACACTCATGTTCTGACTCACGATCTTAAAGTAATGGACAGTACAGCGATCGCATTATGTAAGGAAAATGACATCCCTATTGTTGTTTTTAATCTTTCTGTACAGGGTAATATTGTCCGTGCGACGAAAGGAGAACCTGTAGGAACTATTGTAGGAGGTTTCTGTGAAGTTAACTGAAATTAAAGAACATATGCAAAAGACTATTGATGCAACTCAAAGGTCTTTTAACACTATTCGGACAGGACGAGCTAGCACATCTCTATTAGATAGAGTAGTAGTGGAATATTACGGGACTGAAACGCCATTACAAGCCTTGGCGAACATTACAACCCCCGATTCAACCACTATTTCGATTCAGCCCTATGATAAAAGTAGTATGGCTCAGATTGAAAAAGCTATATCTATGTCCGATATTGGATTAACCCCCAATAATGATGGGACAACAATTCGCTTAAATATTCCTCCTTTAACTAAAGAACGACGTAAAGAACTGGTAAAAATAGCTAGTAAGCTAGCTGAAGAAGGCAAAGTAGGTATTCGTAATATCCGCCGTGATGCTGTTGAATCTGTAAGAAAGCAAGAGAAAAACAGCGATATTTCTGAAGATGAATCGCGAGACTTGCAAGATGAAATTCAAAAAATTACTAACGAATTTACTAACAAAATTGACTCTCTTTTAGCTACAAAAGACAAAGAAATTACAACAGTCTAGATTATTACTAAACTCTTTAAAAATTATTTTTCAGGGATAAAAAAGTAGAACCAAATCTATTTTTATTATCCCTTTATTTTTTATTACTAACTACTTCTTTATTTATATCATTCTACTTAAAAGAGATAATAAAATCATGAATGTAGATCAAGCATTGTTATTAGTAGATCAACTAATTTCTACTAAAACCGAAAAATCCCTTAGTGATCTACAGTCTGCTATTTTAAGAAATGCTTGGC
>JAAUYD010223715.1_pt1 | contig 10142 bp, 8 predicted proteins | sample 7278101 | NCBI WGS metagenome assembly JAAUYD01 (sample SAMN14350128, study PRJNA611818) | marine sediment metagenome | isolation source: surface marine sediment (0.6m) | place: French Polynesia: Moorea | collected 2018-08
ACTGGCTCAAGATAGGGAGATGGTTGACAATCCAGTTGTAGTAAGGGGAAAATCCGCACTTCTGAACATACCCGCAGTAGTTCATGGATGGAATTGAGATGAAATTCTAAGGAAAGTTTTTCTGAGTACAGAAAGAGTAAATGAGAACATACACATAAATCAAACTGATTGTCAGGAAAATCTAAACTCGGTAAAGCTTGAGGTAAGTAACGCCCTGCTGTTTTACCATTTTCATAGTCCTGTAAAAATAGTTCCATTACTGCTAGACGAAAACTACCTAGCTCATCAGCATTAGGAAATTTCTGCCAGTTGTAGAGATGGGAGTTTTGTTTTACTTGGGAAATCATTACATCATAAGTTTCCTGAATCCTTTGTTGAATTTCTTCGGTAGAGAATTGGTAAATTGGGTCTACAGAGACAACAGAATAACCCAATTTTGTCATCTGGGTATTGAAGCTAGCAGGACCATCTCCACATCCTAAAATTTTACAGTTCAAGTCTGTTGGTGACAGATTGAACATCAGTTTATATTCTTCTAAATTTCTACCCCAAGGCACTACTTGATTAAGTTTCATTGACTAAATCAGACTTTCTTAATTATGAATTACGAATTATGAATTATTAATTATCTCTGTTATCCAGTGCCGATATTTGGGCTGTTGACCCTGCATAATCCCTTGTAAATAATCGTACAGCTTGTTCGTGATGGGGCGATCGCTAGACAACAAGTAATTTTCTATACTGGCAACTGGGGTTATTTGGGCAGCAGTTCCACAGAGAAAAACTTCATCGGCAATAAATAACTCAGATTTATCCACGGGTCTTTCAATGACAGGAATCCCCAAATCACGGGCAAGGGTAAGTATACTATCGCGGGTGATGCCTTCTAAAATATCTTGGTCAATGCTAGGAGTAATTAATTGACTATTTCTCACCAAAAATAGATTCATGGCTGAGGCTTCACTCACTTTGCCTTGGGAGTTCATCAGGATCGCTTCATCAAATCCGCTAGCATGAGCTTCTGTTTTGGCTAAGGCTGAAGCAATATAGGCCGCACTACTTTTTCCTCGTAAGGGCTGACTTCGATCCTCCTGACGAAACCATGAACTGATTCGACAACGTACACCCTCATTTGTGGCTAAATAATCCCCCATTGGTAAACCATAAATTAATAAATCCTTTTCCACTTGATGCAGTCGAGGGGCAACTCCCAAGCCAGATGTGTAAATTAGTGGACGTAGATAAAAGGGCACATCGGGCTGATTGCGACGGACAAACTCAATCAGAGTAGATTGGAGAGCTTCTGGTGTAATGGAATATCCCAAGTATCTAGCACTATTACTTAAACGACGACAATGGGCATCTAAACGAAATAATAGAACTTGCTGAGGATTAAATGGCGATCGCAATCCCCTAATTCCTCCTAATACTGATGTACCATAATGCAATGCATGGGTAGCTATGGAAATTTGAGCTTCATCAAAGGGTAAAAATTTTCCTCTCAAGTAGGCATATGGCAAAAAAGCAGCTACTTCTTGGGAAACGGTGTGGCTCATTTCATTAACTCCCTTGCAAATTGTTCACTATGAACATAAAATATCACCACTGATTAGTGGTGTCAATTATGAGCGAACCCCAACAACAGGAAAATTTAATTAATTTGGGACTGACTCGCTATGAAGCATTAGTTTATTTAGCTTTGTTAGAACGGCAGGATTTTACACCATCCCAGGTGGCAACTCGTGCCCAAGTGCCTCGACAAAGGATTTATGATGTATTAGCATCTTTGTGCGATCGCGGTTTATGTGTGGAGCGTCATTCTGGGCGACAAAGGATGTTTCAAGCGGTAGAGCCAGCTAGTGGATTACCAACTTTACTAAGGGAGAAACAACGCCAATATGAAGTAGAATTGGCACGACAACAGCAACAAACTGATGAATTGGTAGCGGCTTTAACGCCAATTTATACTGCTGGTCATAATACCCAAGACCCCTTAGCATATATTGAAGTACTTTCAGAGCCAAATCGAATTAGCGACCGAGGCCATAAGTTAGCTGAATCTGCTCAAAAGAGTATTTGTGTTTTCTTTACCTACCCTTCCTTGCTGAGTTATGAGGAAGGATTAAAACTGGTAAAAAATCCCCTTAGTCGCGGTATTAGCTATCGCACAATTTATGAAGAGAATATGTGGCAAGATCCCAATAGTCGTGACTTCATTCGTCAGTGTCAAGAATGGGGACAGGAAGTTCGCTTTGTTCCAGAAGTACCTTTTAAAATGCAGCTGTTTGACGAACAGGTGACATTAATGTCATTACAAGATCCACTGGTAGGAACACCTAGTTTTACTGCTGTAAATATTACCCATCCCGGTTTAGCAAAAATGTTGCAAATTGCCTTTGAAGCCTTATGGCAACAGGGGAGATTACGGGTGGACGAAAAAATGTGTGGGAGAGGCAGGAAAAGTAAGTAATAAGTAATAAGTAATAAGTAATAAGTAATAAATATAGCTGTAGTCATTTTGATTAGGGCATTGAAATGGATATAAACAAGTGGAAGTCCCTTAGAGTGTACGTCCTAACTTCCTTGGCTACGGCTATAATAAGTAACCCTCTGATGTGACTCTGGGAAGAAAAAATAATAAAGGATGGACAAATACCCACCCTAAAAGTAATTTCTGTATTTTTGATGTGTGGAGCTATCATCAATAATTACGATCGCACGTCCAACTCCTGGCTAGTAATATGTTCCAATAACCCTCCACAGGCATCCATGAGTAAATCAATCACTTGGTTAAATCCCTCAGAACCACCGTAATAAGGATCGGGAACTTCCTTCAGAGTATACTGAGAGCAAAAATCACACATTAGCCGGACTTTATGTTCGTATTTTCCCGTAGAATCCAGATAGAGAATATTATGATAATTCTCCTGATCCATTGCCAGAATTAAATCAAATTCTTCAAAATCCGATCTTTGGAACTGGCGGGCTTGACCCCTGAGTTGAAATCCCAGCTTTTGCATGGCTGCTGCACTCATCCTTCGGTCGGGGGGACTGCCAATGTGATAGCTAGATGTACCAGCAGAATCACAGATAATGCCATCGCCCAACTCTGACTGTTCAATCAGATGATTCATGATATTTTCTGCCGATGGCGATCGACAGATGTTTCCTAGGCAGACAAATAACAGCTTGTAAGACATAAACAATCTCTATTTATTTGTCATTGGTATTAATAGTTACTAATTACCAATGACAAATAACTAATTACTACAATCCAGGCAACTCCAAACCGCTAGTTAAGTCTTCCATCCGTTCCCGCATGGTAGCGGTGGATTTATTGTAAGCGTCTTTCATCGCTGCTGCGACTAAATCAGAAAGTACTTCTGCTCCTTCATTGAGAGCATCAGGGGAAATCTCAACCCGCTTAGGTTCTTGGTTTCCACTGACAATCACCTTAATTAGACCACCACCAGCTTCACCTTCAATTTCCATTTTCTCCAATTCTTCTTGGAGTTGCTTGGCGCCTTCTTGAACTTGCTGTGCCTTTTTAAAGGCTTCAGTCAATTCTCTCATTTTGCCTAAGCCGAAGCCAAATCCCTGTCCTTTTTCTGCCATAATTTTTTATCCGCGTGTACTTTCAATCACAAATCAAATTCAATTATAGATGGGGTCGGTCATTTGTCTGTTTTTACAAAGCTAATAGCTGTCATCTGATTTTAGATTTTAGATTTTGGACTGTGGATTGAAAGATACAAAATCAAAAATCCCTCATCAAGTTCCCCTGACTTTAGTGCTACCCAGAGCAACTGTCGTCGTCGCGGTGAGTTAGTGCTCCATCCCCTTTCCCCAACTTGAAGCAACTAACAAACCCTTTAGGGGTTCTCTGGTCAATCTAAAATCGTCTATTTAAAATCCAAAATTGTATGACCGCTAACAGCTTGGATGGTGAGTTTTAACCCATTGCTGGAAACTCTCCAATCATCTTTACCTCTGGCTCTAACCAAATTGACCACTGTTCTTGAACTTGGTGCTGAATATGTCTAATTAGACTAAAAATATCACCAGCACTAGCTCCACCACAGTTAACAATAAAATTAGCGTGACGCTGTGCTACCTGGGCATTACCAATTTGGAAACCCTTCAGACCTGTTTGTTCTATGAGCCAGCCCGCACCGTGGGGTTTGGGGTTGCGGAATACGCTACCACAACTGGGCTTATCGTATGGTTGGGTACTCAAACGGTGGCTTTTGTGCTCTTTGGTAATTGCCAACAATTGCTCTGGAGCCATTCCTGGCTGTAGTTGAAAGGTTGCTTGGGTAACTATGCTCGCGCCTCCTTGTAAATTGGAAGTTCTATATTTATAACCTAGTTCGGATGGAGTTAGGGTTTCTACGGTTCCATCTGGGGATAAAACTTGGGCACTAACTAAAATATCTGCAATACAACTACTATGTGCCCCTGCATTCATAACCACAGCACCACCAACGGTTCCTGGAATGCCTACAGCCCATTCTAATCCTACCCAGCCTAGTCCTGCTGCTTCCCATGCTAAACCAGGAATTGATTCCCCGGCAGCTACGGTTAATTGACCTGTTTCTGGGTCAAAGTTTCTGTGACGTAAATGACGAGTCACCACTACTAAACCTGGGATGCCGCGATCGCTCACTAATAAGTTAGATCCAGCCCCTAGAACTGTAATTGGTAATTTATATGTCTTTGCATATTCAATACTTGCCCTTAGGGATTCTAAGTTCCGGGGAGCAACATACCATTCCGCAGGACCACCGACCCGGTAGGACGTGTATCCTGATAGATATACCTGAGTTTTGATCGCGCAGTCTGTACCTGGTAAATAAATTTCTTTCTTTTTGTTTGAACTAGCCGTTGCCTGTGGATTAGATTTTATACCAGAAATTGAGCAGACACTTGCAGTTGCCTGGGAGATTGTCATCTTTAGAATCAGTTTAATTTTAACATTGTTTACCGTATGACTACGGTTATACCGTCAAACTATGGGGAACTTGCTAGACGGATAGTACGTAAATTAGGGGAACAAACTTGGATACAAAATCAGAAATTCTACCCCATCAGGGAAACCCAAGTTAACACAAGAATATTGACTTAGGATGTAGCTGTAGCCGGTTGACGAAGTGCGGCGATTACTTCCGGAATCACTTGATTTAAGTTCCCGGCTCCCAGGAATAGTACCAAGTCTCCAGGACGCAGTGTCTGTAGTAAGCAATCGCATACACTAGCTAAATTAGGTTGATAGCTTACCTGTGGATGTTGCTGACTAATTTCTGCTACCAATTGTTCGCCACTAATCAGTCCCAAATCAGTTTCCCCTGCACTGTAAATATCAGTGAGGATGACTGCATCCGCATGGGCAAAGGACTGAGCAAATTCGGCTAAAAAGGTAAGGGTGCGACTGTAGCGATGGGGTTGGAATACTGCAACTACCCTTTGCTCTGGTTGGGCTTGCAGCTTGGCTGCGGCAAGAGTTGCCTGAATTTCACTGGGATGATGGGCATAGTCATCGATGAAAGTAATCCCATTCACTTCACCCCGGAACTCAAAGCGTCGTTTTGCACCTACAAAGGTATCTAATCCCTTGACTATTTCCCCGAATTCCAAACCCAGGATACGACCAATAGCCACTGCTGCTAAGGCATTACTGAGATTATGATGACCGAGTAAGCGTAATTTCAATACCCCTAGGGCTTTTCCTTTCTCCCAGACTAATGCTGTGGTTCCCTGACTATGGTAATCAATATTAGTCACACTGTAATCAGCATCCATATTTTCATATAGACTGTAACTAATCGTTGGTTTTAAGCGATCGCGGACTGTGGCACAATCAATGCAACCGACTACAATTTCGCATTGTCGAGCAAATGTCTGGAAAATATCAACCACTTCTTCCAGATTCTCATAGTGATCGGGATGATCTAGCTCAATATTTGTAATTACACCAATTTTAGGACTATGTTTTACCAGAGAACCATCTGATTCATCTGCTTCCGCTACTAAATACTGACTTTTCCCAATTCTGGCATTACCCTGCCAAGCATTTACTTCACCACCAACAATAATGGTGGGATCGAGACCCGCTTGCAATAACATATATCCCACCAGGCTACTAGTGGTGGTTTTGCCGTGGGTTCCAGCTACAGCAATGCTGTTATAATCAGAAATCAGTGCTGCCAATACGTCAGAGCGATGATAAATAGGACACCCTAATTCCATCGCTGCTTTGTATTCCAAATTATTACTGTTAATAGCTGTAGAACAGACAACTTGTGGCATGATTGTCTGTTCTACATTAGGTATTTCTTCTTGTTTTTTTAAACCAACTCCATTTGCATTTATCTGGGGTTGAAAGCATTGAAGATTGCTGGCTTCTTGCCGCTCAAAAATATTAATCCCAATAGATTCTAAACGTTTTGTAATATGGTTAGGACGAAGATCCGAACCAGAGACTGGCAATTGACGGTGTGCCAACACATAAGCCAGTGCTGACATCCCAATACCACCAACACCAATAAAATGAAATGGTCTACCGCTAAAGTCTACAGAATTGCTCATTGATTATTCCTCAAACACCACACCACACCATCATCACAAATGACACGCGTATCATAACAGGCTTTTGTTTTTTATTGATACTGTCTCCCTACAATTTTCAGATTTGATAATGAGTTTAGTTCCCTATTATGTAGTTGCTTGTTCAAAATGATTTTACTGCCAGAGCGAGTTTTTTCTCTTCCTGAACCATTATTATGTTTATTCTGAAGATTTCTGCAAGTTCGGGACATAAATTATGAGTATTTTCAATTACATATTTTTAATTCAGTTACTATAAGCTGGCTACAGTGATTATTCCATATACAAATAAATGGCGATTGGATAAGATGTCTGGTTCCTGTTGCCAAATTTACTGGAATTGACTGATGTAGCCAATTTAACCCAATTCACCTGATGATAAATGGAGTGGCTCTAATTTTGGCATGAGTTCCCAAACCAGATCAAAAACTTACCATTGTTATCCCCAGGGGCGATCGATCGCACGCAATCTAGGTTGGGTATTTTTCCAGCCTTACCCCTTCCATACCGAACCAAACGGTCAATTGGCAAAAATTTACATCAAGCCTATGGCATACCTAAGTGCAAAGCACCAGCTGACCATAGCTTTGGGGAGGAAACCCTAGCAGACTTTGGTCTGCCCCATCGATAGAATCGAGGAGCAATATTCAGGAAAAATTTTTCCACCTCCACAAATAGAATTTGGGCATTTGATCTAGGCGAACAACTTCACTGTTGCCTGTTCCCTCTCCCGTTGGTGCAGTTGATACCGATTATTGTTTGGTCAAAATATAATTGCTTTCATGCTCCTTTATCATGTAATTGCAATTATTGCATACCTCCTTAGTCGTACTTTCGTCAAGTCTAATTCACCGCTTTGGTGGCAATCACAGATTGATTTGGGAACAGATTTGGAAAAGTACGGGTATTTACTACCTAATCTGAGTTTGGTATTAGGAGTTCGGTGTTAGGAATTAAAATTAAGAGCAAAAGATGAAGCATTTAGCAGCCTGCTGTTCGGTGTTACTTGTTCCCTGATGCGATATCAGCCAAAGCCCAGCGCTATAATAAGTACAAGCTTTAAAAAATCATTTCCCCATCAAAATTTTTGTTTTTTTTAACATCTAACACTTGATAGTTATAAATACTCCCCTATTTGCGATATGATTGGGTTCAATCAAGAATATTTATTTAGGCATAATAAGCAGAGGGCAAGACACTGTGGTTAGAGTTGCAATCAACGGTTTCGGGCGCATTGGACGTAACTTTATGCGCTGCTGGCTAAGCAGAGAGAATAGCAATTTAGATCTTGTTGCTATCAATGACACATCAGATCCAAAAACAAACGCTCTCCTACTCAAGTATGACTCCATGCTAGGGAAGTTAAAGGATGCTGACATTACAGCCGATGAAAACTCAATCACTGTTAACGGTAAAACTATTAAGTGTGTATCCGATCGCAATCCAGAAAACTTGCCCTGGAAAGAGTGGGATATTGACCTGATTATCGAATCCACAGGGGTTTTTACGACTGAAGAGGGGGCACTTAAGCACGTTAAGGCTGGTGCGAAAAAGGTACTAATCACTGCTCCTGGAAAAGGTGGCAATGTTGGTACTTTTGTAGTAGGTGTAAATCATCAGGATTACGATCCCAGCAAATACCAGGTTGTAAGTAATGCTAGCTGTACAACCAACTGTTTAGCTCCTGTTGCCAAGGTATTGCACGAAAAATTCGGCATTATCAAAGGTACTATGACTACCACCCACAGCTACACTGGGGACCAGCGTTTGTTAGATGCTTCTCACAGAGATCCTCGTCGCGCTCGTGCAGCAGCTATTAACATCGTACCGACTTCCACTGGTGCAGCGAAGGCAGTAGCATTAGTTCTACCAGATTTGAAGGGTAAACTAAATGGTGTAGCCTTGCGCGTACCCACTCCCAATGTTTCCATGGTGGATTTTGTGGTACAGACTGAAAAGTCTACTATTACTGAAGAGGTTAACCAAGCATTAAAAGATGCATCTGAAGGTGAACTCAAAGGTATTCTTGACTATTGCGATTTACCTTTAGTTTCATCAGATCACCAAGGTACTGATGCTTCTTCCATTGTTGATGCTAGCTTGACCCTAGTAATGGGTGGCGACATGGTGAAAGTTATGGCTTGGTATGACAATGAGTGGGGCTATAGCCAGCGAGTTGTTGACTTGGCAGAATTAGTAGCTGAAAAATGGTAATTAGTTAGGAGTTCGGAGTTCGGAGTTCGGAGTTCGGAGTTCGGAATTTGGAGTTCGGAGTTCGGAGTTCGGAGTTCGGAGTGAAGGGATGATGAGGTAATGTGTTTTGGCTCATATTCACTCCCCACACTCCCCACACTCCCCACACTCCCCACACTCCCCACACTCCCCAAACTCCCTCCTGACTTCTTCAATTGGAAGTCCCTAACTACTGAAATGTTTAAATCCTCGATTGAGAGTTAATACTTGATCGAGGTATTCTTGATCGGATTGATTAGTTGAGTGTAAAGCCTCCGGCTTATCTCTTGGGGTATGGCGCAATATTACTGTTGTTCCATCTGTAACTCTACCTATAATCGCAGCATCTCCATTTAATTTTTGGATTAGCTCACCGGCTAGTTTGGGTGGTAAGCACAACACCAGTTCAAAATCTTCACCACCATAAAGAACGTATTCCCAGATTGTCTCCTCACTCAACCAATGGTAAAAAGCTGGTGGTAAGGGGATATTTTGCTTTTCTATAACTGCACCCACACCACTTTGACCACAAATTTGTTGGACTGCATCTGCTAAACCATCACTGCTATCCATCCCCGCCACAGAAAATTGGGATTCAGCATCTAGAATTGACCAGAGATGGGGTAGGACATCTAATCTGGGCTGAGGACGCTGGTGAGAGCCGATTAAAGCCTGTTTTTCCGTAGGGGTAAGGTGATTACCTATTTCTGGATTGAGGAGCAGTTCTAAGCCCCCACGAGAGGCTCCATGAACTCCCGTAACAACGATCGCATCTCCTACCCTAGCGCGATCGCGGCGAATCACCCTTTGGGGGTATACTTGACCAAAGGCCGTAATAGCCAGAGAAATTACAGGCGATCGCACCACATCACCACCGACAATGGGGGTATGATACTGTTGTAAACAAGCCGTCATGCCCTGATATAAATTTTCTACCCAGCTGACATCCACATCCCCCGGTAGTCCCAAGCCGACGGTAATGCCCAAAGGGAAAGCACCCATAGCTGCCAAATCCGATAAATTAGCAGCCGCCGCCCGCCACCCTACGTCAAAAGGCTTGGTAGTGATATTACTGAAATGTACATTATCAACTAATACATCAGTTGTGACAACTAGCGAGCGATCGGGTATAGTGTTTAAAACCGCTGCATCATCTCCGATAATATCTGAAGGGCAGTATTTTTGAATTATTTTTAACAATTGATGTTCGCCAATATCCGCTACTTTCATGATTTTTTAGTTAGTAGCAAAAAGCACAATATATTAAATCGTAATAATGTTTGTCCTATCCCAATCCCTTGTAGGGG
>JAAUYD010295994.1_pt1 | contig 10142 bp, 8 predicted proteins | sample 7278101 | NCBI WGS metagenome assembly JAAUYD01 (sample SAMN14350128, study PRJNA611818) | marine sediment metagenome | isolation source: surface marine sediment (0.6m) | place: French Polynesia: Moorea | collected 2018-08
CCGCCGGTCAACCGCTCCATGCACGCAGCCGCCGTGCCGGTGTTGAATCTGGAGGCAGCATGTCATCCCGAGCCCGTGTACTCGTTGTCGACGATGAGCCGTCCATCCGTAACAGTCTGATGGAATTTCTGGAAGGCTGCCAGTTTGATGTGTCGGCGGCCGACAGTGCCGAAGGTGCCCTGGATTTAATTGCGCGCCTACCGATCGATGTGGCCCTGGTGGACATTCGGCTGCCCAAGCTCGATGGCGACTCCCTGATCCTGCAGGCCCACCAACTTCGTCCCGGCATCCGGTTTCTCATCCATACTGGATCCGTGGAGTATCAACTTCCGGAAGCACTAAAACGCCTCGGCGTTACCCAGGAGCATGTATTTCTCAAACCGCAGATGAATTTGTCCGTGTTCAAAGACGCCATTGCTCAACTGATGGCGTTACGCCGCTGACCTGTCGTCGACGCCTGCTGTGCCGCGTGTGCTGGAGATCGTATTGGCCGACACCAATTTCACCTCATCCATTCCCCCGCAGACGGTCTGCCCGGCGACGGGACTTCCCGTCACAACCAGACCCGAGTGGACCGATCGCCAGTTCGGCAGCGGGTACCGGCTGACCACCCGCGTCATCGGCGACCGTATCATCCTGAACCAGCCCACGGGGCATGCTGAGCTAGCGGACATCGTCGACTCCCTGCAGGCAACCGATGCCATCGTCCAGAAGCATATCGATTCGTCTACTGGCTACGTGCATATATCCGACTACTCCGGCATGCAGGGCATCACCCGCAAGGCTCGCAAGCACTACATTCGTCACATGTCGAGGCGCAAACGGATGATCGGCCTGATCTATTACGGCGTCGACCCGCTGTTTGCAGCCATGATCAAATTGGCCAAACGGATCAATATCGTCAGGTTCAATGTCATGATCGTAGCGGACTACCGGGCTGCCGTTATGGCGGCCGTGCGGCTGCTCGGGATTGAGCCGCTCACAGAGGGATCCGTCCAACCTGCACGTCGGCATCACGATGCCCATATTAGCGAGCATCACGAAAACGGCCGGCATATTTTGCGCTGTGACGGCTGGCGTTTGGAATTGGATGATTATCGCCTGACGGTCGAGGTGATCGATCGGCGCATCTATCACGCCTTCTCTTCGGGGGAGTTAAAGGCCCATCATATCGAGGCCGTGGACCGCTTGCGGGAACAGGTGCGCGGGATGATCGGCCTGGAGGAGGGCTTTGGGGCAATTGTTACCGGTGCCGTCACCGGACACACCAGCGGTTACAGGGCTCGCCGGCAGTATATGGAAACCTTGAAGCGTTGGCACCAGCGCTACCCGATGACGATCTACATCTTTTACAATGCCAACCGCTTCATCCGGACGGCGGCCATGCTGGCCGTGGCGTTTTTACCTTTCCGGGTAAAGGTTGCCCCGGACCTGCCCGGCGCGTTGGCGCTGGCGGATCGTTTTCTACCCTCTTCCGTGTCGGTGCTGAGAGGTAAACCGTCGCCTGCAGATGTGACCGGCGATGATTCGGCGCATGTGGTGCAGCAACTGCTCCAATTCATCGGGGATATCGATTGGGAGCGCAATGGTGTGCCGATATCTGTCGATATGGACAAGCATAGCGCATTTCGTCCCGTGTTCGATGCCATCGCCCTGATTAAAGGTGAGTTGGACGAGGTGCTCGATGCGCGGCGACGAAGCGAAAAGGAGCTGCGCGAAAGCCAGGCGCGATTCGACGAGGTGATGAAGCACTCCCGCGACATCCTCTTCAAGCGGGACATCAGAACCGGCAACTACGACTATATCAGTGACGCCACCTCCCGGCTGCTGGGGTTCAGCCCCCAGGCCATCCGTCGCATGGGGTTTGGCGGGATCCAGGCCATGTTGCATCCCGATGACCTGCCCGGCTTTTTGGAATTCAACCAGAACCTGCTCAAGGCACCGGATGACGGGGGCGTCGACCATGTGATCGAGTACCGCATGCGCAACAGCCAGGGGGGGTATCGCTGGTTCAGCGACAGCCATGCCATTGTCCGGGATGCCCATGGCCAGCCGGCATTTGTCATCGGCGGCAATCGTGATATCACCGACCAAAAGGTTGCCGAGCAGGAGCTCAAATCCGCCTACGAACGCTTCACCACCGTACTGGACAGCATCAGTGCGCACATCTATGTGGCCGATATGCAGACCCACGAGATCCTGTTCATGAACCGGGCCATGCGCGACGATTTCGGTGACGGCCACATCGGTGAGCGCTGCTACCGGATCTTTCGCGGAGCCGACGATGCCTGCCCGCACTGCAGCAACGCTAAATTGGTCAACCCGGATGGGCAATCGACCGGCGTTCACACCTGGGAGGGGCTCAATCCGGTGTTGAACCGGTGGTTTTTGAACCATGATCAGGCCATTCGCTGGGTTGACGGCCGTCTGGTGCGATTGCAGATTGCCACGGACATCTCCAAAATCAAAGCCCTGGAGAGCGAGCGCCAGGCGGTTGCCGAGCGCTTGCAGCAGTCCCGCAAGCTGGAGGCGATCAGTACCCTTGCCGGCGGGGTGGCCCACAACTTCAACAACCTGCTCATGGTGGTGCTGGGCAATCTCGAACTGATGCGCCTGGATGCCCAGGCGGGCGACAGCCTGAGCCGCAAGATCGACGCCGCCGAGAAATCGGCCCAGCGGGCGGCGGACATGAGCACACTCATGCTCACCTATGTGGGGCAGACCCGTATTGCGCCGCAGCAGGTGAACCTGAATACGACCGTTTCCGAAATGGTGGATGTACTGGCGACGACCGTGGCCGAATCGGCCACCTTGCAGTTCACCCCAGCCGACAGCACCGCCTTGATTTATGCGGATGCCTCCAAGGTCTGCCAGGTGATCACCAACCTGATCACCAATGCCGTCGAGGCGTCGGGCGATGATCCCCTGGACATCCGACTCAGCGTGGGGCACCAGCATTGCGACACCACCCAATTGTTCCGTCTGGCACCCGGTGAGGGGCTGCCCGAGGGGACCTACGTCTGGTGTCGGGTGGCCGACAATGGTCGCGGCATGGACCAGGAGACCCTTGAAAAGGTGTTTGATCCTTTCTTCACCACCAAATTCACCGGGCGCGGACTGGGCATGGCGGCCGTCATGGGCATCATGCGGGCCCATCGCGGCGGCGTGCGCATCGACAGCCGGCCGGATGCGGGAACCACCGTTACGATTTACTTCCCGGAATACAAACCGGCTGCGGCGGAAACCTTGCCGTCCTTCGCCCAATCGAATGGGTCCCGGCCCAGGGGGACCGCCCTGCTGGTTGACGATGAACCCCTGGTTCTCGAGTTGGGCAAACAGATGCTCGCCTTGTTGGGCTTCGATGTGCTCTCGGCCAACGATGGTGTCGAGGCCATGAACGTATTTGAAGCCAACCGGCATCGCATCCGCCTGGCCGTATTGGACATCAATATGCCGCGCATGGGCGGTCGTGAAACCGTCGAGCGCCTGCGCGATATGGTTCCCGATCTACCCGTGCTGGTCGCCAGCGGATTCACCGAGTCCCAGGCCCGCGAAAGGTTGGGCGATGCTCCGGTGGCGGGCTTCATCAAAAAACCCTTCCGTCTCGAACAACTCAGGCAGACCATCGAGGCGATCTTCCGCGCCGTACCCGATTGACCATCGGATCAATGATGAATCCTTAGTGATGGTGGCATTTTTTGCTGCGGGGTGTTGCTGAAAGTGACTCAATGCTGCTCAGAAATAGTGTGGCGTTGGTTGCCAATGCGTATGATCAATCCGTCCGGGGTCTCCTCCAGAAGGGGGGCCATGGCCATCAGGGCCCGGTCGCTGAAACGGATGCGTTCATCGCCCCTGTGCAGATAGAGTTGGTCGCGATGCACGAACAGCAAGGCCGGATCCAGCTTAATGGTCGCACCGGTGTTGAGCACCAAACCAATTGGATCGTCCCGATCGACCTGCAGGACGAACAGCGGGGTGTCCTCATAGGCGAAGTAGACCTTTTCGCGGATGTCGCCGCGCACCTGGGTGACGTAGTAGCCCGCTTCGTCCCGGCGAATGGCGTGGTTGAAATGGTCGATGATGCGCTTGTGTTCGAAACGACCATGGCGATTGTGCCACCGCCCCCGGTCATCCATCCAGAAGACCGCCTTTTCCCGGGGGATGATCACTTCCGTCAGGGGGGGTGAGGCCTTATCGCGGTGGTTGTCGTTCATGGTCGGCAAGATGTCGGTTTCATTTAGGCCTCGCGATCTGGTATGGTGCGACTGGACACCATCAGCGTTATCTCATTCCCGGCGGCTTTGCAAGGTCAGGTGGAAAGGATTGGCGGATGAATCAGCAAACCACTCAAGTGCCTGAATTTTACGAGCGACTGCGCCAGCTCTACGAACAGCGGCTGCCCTTCAATCGGTTGCTGGACGTTGCCGTTACATCGTTGAGCGAGGATGGCGCAACGATGACCTTTGACATGCGTGCTGATCTCATCGGCAATGTGTTTCGCAAGACCCTGCACGGTGGCGTGATTTCCGCCGTCCTGGATGCCGTGGGAGGTTTGACGGCGTCGGCCAGTTTGGCGCCGCGCGCCGCCGATCTGCCCGAGAAAGAGGTTCTGACCATGTTCGCCCGGGTCGGCACCATCGATCTGCGGGTGGATTACCTGCGTCCCGGCAGGGGGGGATGGTTTGCCGCCAGCGGCCGAATCATGCGCGCCGGCCGCAAGGTGGCCGTTGTCCGCATGGAGATGCACAACGATGCGCAGGTGTTGGTGGCCGTGGGTACCGGCACCTATATGATCGGTTGACACCCTGATGCCGACCGCGTTCCCTCAGCCAAGCGATCACCCGGGGTCTGGGTTCCTGCGACGATGCCCACAACCAGCGCCAGCCGACCGTCGATCGACGCGAACCCCAAGGGGTTGTTGTCCATGCTCTTGATTGAACATATATATTGAGATTAAAACCGTTTTGTGCTAGTGACCATCACACCATGAAGCAATATGTCATCGACGAAATCCGATTGCAGGATTACGAGACTGTCAAAACCTACCTGGATGAGCACTTCGGCGAATCAGGTGTGCAAGGTCTTTATTGGCTTCCCCTGGACGAGACGCTGTTATCCGACGTGCAGCGAGCCCACCAGGCCTGTGCGCCTTTTTTCATGGCCCTGGAGTTGGGGGAGGATCGCCTGGCCGGTGAATTGCTGGTGCGAATCCGCAGCCGGGTGCGCTGCGACTGCATCCATTATGCCGATGAGCGCCAACGCAACTGGCTCATTCAGACGGTGGATGCCATATTCGAGAAACTGGAAATCATCACCTGACCGGATAAGACGCTGCGGGCCATGGGCAAATCACTTCTATACGCCTTGCATACGCTGATCATTACCGCGTGGACCATCTTGGCCACGCTGCTTATCGGCGTCGTGGTGATCATCTACTCTTTCTTCAGCCGGACGGGTAACGGACCCCATTTGCTGGCACGCCTGTGGGCCAACTCCATCCTGTGGGTCACCGGGGTCAAGGTCACGGTCAGGGGAACCGAGAAACTCGATCCCGGGCGCTCTTACATCTACATGCCCAACCACCAGAGCAACGCCGATATTCCCCTGCTGCTGGGGCGGCTGCCGGTTCAGTTTCGCTGGCTGGCCAAAGCCGAACTATTCAAGATTCCCGTCTTTGGACGGGCCATGCGCGGGGTGGGCTACATCAGTATCGACCGATCCAACCGCAAGTCGGCCTTCGAAAGCCTGGCACACGCGGCCACCACCATTCGCAACGGTACCAGTGTGCTGATTTTCCCGGAGGGTACCCGCAGTCGGGATGGCAAGATCCTGCCGTTCAAGAAAGGCGGTTTCGTCCTCTCCGTGGACTCGGGGGTGCCTATTGTGCCCATTATTATCAAGGGGACCCGAAACATCGTTCCCAAGGGACATCGTTTGATCCGGTCGGCGCCGGTGACCATGGAGATTCTGGATCCGGTAGACACCGACGACTACACCCGCAAAACCAAAGATGCACTGTTGCAGCGAATTCGTTCGATATTTATGGACCATTTCGAAGAAGAGGGGCAGGAAGGCTAACCGCATGCTGAAACTGATCCCGTTGGGCGGCCTGGGTGAAATCGGCCTGAACATGATGGTGGTGGAATTTGGCGACACCATCTTTATCATCGATGCCGGTCTCATGTTCCCTGAAGCCTACATGCTGGGTGTGGATTACGTGATCCCGGACCTGGATTATCTGCGCCAGAACCATAGTCGGGTATCGGGTGTGATTCTGACCCATGCCCACGAGGATCACATTGGCGCGCTGCCGTTTTTGCTCAGGGAAATCAATGTACCGGTGTTCGGCACCCCCTTCACCTTGGGCATTGTGCGTCACAAGCTGGAAGAGCACGAACTGCTGGCCACGGCCTCCCTGCATGAGGTGCTGCCGCGCGAAGAGCTAAAAATCGGGCCCTTCCGGGTGGAGTTTATCCGGGTCAACCACAGCGTCGTGGACGGTGTTGGCCTGGCCATCCGCACACCGGTTGGTATGGTGGTGCATACCGGCGATTTCAAGATGAGCCAGACCATCGTGGAGGGCATGCTGACCGACGTGAACCGGTTTGCCCAGTGCGGCGAAGAGGGGGTATTGGTCCTGCTTTCGGACTCGACCAATGTGGAAAAGGACGGCCACACGATCTCGGCGCAGGAGATCGGCGCCGAATTGTCCAAGATCACGGATGCGGCCAGGGGGCGGATTATCGTGGCCCTGTTTGCCTCTAACATCGCCCGCATCCAGCAGATCGTCAATATTGCCAAGGCACGCGGCCGCAAGATTGTATTCAACGGTCGCAGCATCGAAGTGAGTGTGGCCATCGCCCGCAAGCTGGGCTATCTGGACATTCCCGCGGGTATGGATATCGATATCGAGGAGTTGAACAACTACCCGGACGATGAGATCATCATGGTAACTACCGGCAGCCAGGGCGAGCCCATGTCCGCCCTGGCCAGAATGGCTGCCGGGACGCACAAGCAGATCAAGATTCACACCGAAGATACGGTCATCCTCTCCTCCAAGTTCATCCCTGGCAATGAAAAGGCCATCGCCAACATCATCAACAACCTCTACCGTCAGGGCGCTGATGTGGTCTACGAGAAAATCTCGAACATCCATGTCTCCGGCCATGCCTTCCGGGAAGAGCTCAAGATGATGATCAATCTGACCAAGCCCAAGTACTTCATGCCCGTACACGGCGAGTACCGCCACCTGGTGCTGCACACCCGTTTGGCAGGGGAGGTCGGCATCCCCGAGGATCACCGGATTTTGGCCCAGAATGGTCAGATCATCGAACTGAGCGAAACGGGTTTCCAGATACGGGACAGCATCTGTGCCGGCCGGGTGCTTATCGACGGTAAGGGCGTCGGAGACGTGGGGCGCAGCGTGCTCAAGGAACGGCGGGTACTTTCCGAAGAGGGCCTGGTGGTAGTCAACATGGCCTTTGACGAGGAGACCGGCATCGTTGTGTATGGTCCCGATATCGTATCGCGGGGCTTCGTGTTCGAAACCGAAACCGGCTACCTGCTTCAGGACGCCCAGTGCGTGGTCTTAGAGATCGTGGAAGATGTCACTCCGGATGTGCCCAACCGGGTGGACCGCATCCGCCAGCGGATTCAGACGGCGCTGAGGCAGTACTTCTTTTATACCATCGGCCGTCGGCCGGTAATTCTGCCCTTTCTGGTGGAGGTGTGATTGCCGAGGCCGGAGGTCGGAAGTCGGAGGACTGAGTACGGCAGACGGATGACCGTACCGGGCACATCGAAAGGGTTGTGAGTCAAGTAAATAGGGGTTGTTCGGAATTGAATCATCCGGGGTCCTGATCAGCAGGACGCTGCCCCGTCAAGGCGTGCAATTATGAAAAAAGAGATCATCGGCATTCTTTTTTTCTTCATGGTCGTGTTCAGCCTGATCAGCCTGATGTCCTTCGATCCGGGGGACCCCAGCCTCTTTTTCAACGCCGGGGGGACAGGGCCGATCAAGAACCTGTTCGGCGTCTTCGGCGCCAACTTCGCCGGCATCCTGGTGGGGCTGTTCGGTATCGGCGCCTTTTGGATTCCCTTCCTTTTCCTCTTGGGCAGCACCTTGTTCTTCGGGAAAAATCCGGGACAGGCCATGCTGCCTCTGGCCGCCGGCGGCATCCTGCTGATCATTACCACGGGCAGCCTGCTGGCCTTCCGGCAGGAGCATTACATCCTGTTCGGCAGCCGGTTTTCCGCCGGCGGTATCGTCGGCATTCCCCTCAAATCCTTTGCCGTGCGCTATTCCAATCCGGCCGGCGGCTCCATGATCCTGCTGGTCGTCTGGCTCATCGGATTCATCATGGCCACCGGTTTTTCCGTGGTTGCTTTTTACCGACGCTGCAAGGCAGCCAATTCAGTCCTCTTCGAACGTATCGCCACGGCCGTCATCAAATGGAAGCAGCGCCGCCAGAAGAGTCGCAAGCGACGCCAGGCACTCAAGATCGAGAGGAAGAAGAAGAAAGAAAAAATCAAGATTATGACACCGGCACCCAAGCCGGTACCGATCAAGCCGGTCCCCAAGCAGGCCGTCTTTGAATTCATGAAGGGCAATGGGGCCTTCTCCCTGCCGTCGGTCACTTTTCTCGACGAACCGGAAGAGCGGCCGCAGTCGGCCAGCAAAGAGAACCTGCGCATGCAATCCCGGTTGCTAGAGAAGAAGCTCGAGGATTTCGGTGTCAACGGTAAGGTGGTGGCCGTCACCCCCGGTCCGGTCATCACGACATTCGAGTACGAACCGGCCCCCGGCATCAAAATCAACCGCGTGGTCAGCCTGACCGACGATCTGGCCCTGGCCCTTAGGGCCATCAGCATCCGTATCGTGGCACCCATTCCGGGCAAGGCCGTCATCGGTGTGGAGATACCCAACACGGATCGGGAAACCGTCCGCTTCAAAGAGATGGTCATGTCGCCCGCTTTCGAACGGGCCAAAACCACCCTGACCCTGTGCCTGGGCAAGGATATCGTGGGCAATCCGGTATCCGCCGGCCTGGAGAAGATGCCGCACCTGTTGATCGCCGGCGCCACCGGAGCGGGCAAGAGCGTGGCCCTCAACACCATGATCTGCAGCCTGCTATACAAACTGACCCCCGACCGGGTCAAGCTGATCATGGTGGATCCCAAGCGCATCGAGCTCTCCATGTACGACGGCATTCCCCATCTGATCACACCGGTGGTCACCGATGTCAAGAAGGCCACCAACGCCCTATTTTGGGCCGTGCGGGAGATGGAGCACCGCTACGAACTGCTATCGGAGAAGAAGACCCGCAACATCGAACAGTACAACCGCAAAATCCAAAAAGAGCAGCCCCAGGATGAGGACGGCAAGCCGGTCGAACCATTGCCCTACATCGTCATCATCATCGACGAACTGGCCGATCTGATGATGGTCGCCTCCCGTGATGTGGAAGTGGCCCTGACCCGTCTGGCCCAGATGGCCCGGGCCGCCGGCATCCACCTGATCCTGGCTACCCAGCGACCTTCAGTGGATGTTCTCACCGGCATCATCAAGGCCAACTTTCCCACGCGCCTGACCTTCCAGGTCTCCTCCAAAACCGATTCGCGCACCATCATCGATACCAACGGGGCCGAGAGTCTGTTGGGCATGGGCGACATGCTCTTTCTGCCTCCCGGAACCGCCCGGCTGCAGCGCATTCACGGCGCCTACATTTCCGAGGTGGAGCTGACCCGGGTGACCGAATTTCTCAAACAGCAGCAGCCCCCCGATTACGATACCAGCGTGGTCGCGGCGCCGGTCAAGGAAACCGAGGCTTCGGGCGAGAAAGAGTATGACGAGCGCTACGACGATGCCGTCGCATTGGTGACCCAGGCCGGTCAGGCATCCATCTCCATGGTCCAGCGGCACCTGCGCATCGGCTACAACCGGGCGGCCAGGATTATCGAGATGATGGAGGCCGAAGGCATTGTCGGTCCTCAGGATGGGGTTAAGCCGAGGGAGGTGCTTGTGCGAGGCTACGACGAGTAGTATTGGATTAGAAAGGGCATCTTGTGGCCCATGCCGGCGTTCTCGCTGCGTCGAAATCCTCAACGTAGCGCTGCTACGCCTGCGGTTTCGACTTCGCTGC
>JAAUYD010023290.1_pt1 | contig 10141 bp, 12 predicted proteins | sample 7278101 | NCBI WGS metagenome assembly JAAUYD01 (sample SAMN14350128, study PRJNA611818) | marine sediment metagenome | isolation source: surface marine sediment (0.6m) | place: French Polynesia: Moorea | collected 2018-08
AAAATAATTGGGTCTAAAACCCCGCCTTTGAAGGACGTTCGGCGAAGCTCAGTCGAGCCGCGAACAGTTTTTGAGACGGAGCGTAAATCTTTGTCTCAAAAACAACTTCTGTGCGATAGCGCCGGAACGTAGTGAGGAACTTCTGACTTCTGACTTCTGACTTCTTGAATGCCGTCATCTTTAGATTCTAAACATTCAATAAAGATTCAAATTCACAGCGTAAAGCTTCGATTTCTCCCACTCTAGCTACAATCACCGTATCCACAGCAACAGGATTAAAATTGTTTTGCCAATAACGAACCTTATCTTCATTTTTGAGCCAAAAATTAACAATACTTCCTACCACATCATCCCAATTCCAATCAGGTTTTTTCGGAATATTATCAACAGACTCAATAAAGCCATCGAGACTGCATTCATAGCTTAATAAATAGGCTTTTCCTCTATTTTTGTTTTGTTCTAGTTGTTGTTGATAATTAAAGAAGGTTAAAACGGAAGTTGTGCCAATAATATCAAAAAAATAATTCATTTGCTGTTTTTTCCTATGTTTATGTGTGATATTTTCAAAGTTTTCTCTACTCCTAGACGGTGTAATAGTAGAGAAATTAGATTAGCACTTGACCTTTATGAGTGCTAAAAAAGAAAGGATGATTTTATACAGTATGATAACCAATCTAAAGCCAGAAAACTGTTAATAATAAACTTTTTATAAAATTTCTTAATAATTCCTTAAGAAAGCACTAGAAAGGCAAAACTAATAAGATCCTAAGTTTTGTTAGTGAAATTGCTGTGATTATTCATAATGGGAGTATCAGGTATTTTATGAAATCATCAATCAATTTATAATGCCAATTACATTAGTGGAACAAAACTGGTTTCGTTGGGCAATTTTATTAATTTTAGGATTTCCCTTAATCATGATTGTCTTAAATGAAATTATTGTCCGACTGCGCCAAGAAGAAAAACCATTAGTAGCAACCATTTTGATTTTCCGAAACTTGGTTTTTCCCTCGGTTGCTTTATTATTATTTTTAACAAAAGTTTTAGAAATTCCTGAAGAAACAACCATTATTCGGTTAGTCAAAACTTTAGTCTGGATTGGCATGATTCACGCCATACTTTCAGCTTTTAAAGTCTTAATTTTTGAGCAAGCTGTTGCAGGCAGTTGGCAAGAAAGAGTGCCTGATTTATTATTAGATTTAATTCGCTTTTTTTTGGTTGCCTGTATTACAGCGCTTATTCTTTCTACGGTTTGGAAAATCGACTTAGGCGCACTTTTAACTGCTTTTGGAGTAGGATCGTTGGTCATTGGTTTAGCCCTACAAGACACATTAAAAAATCTATTTTCAGGGATTTTATTACTCTTTGAACGTCCCTTTGCTTTGGGAGATTGGTTACAAGTTGGGGAGACGATTGGCAGAGTTATTAAAGTTAATTGGCGATCGGTTTATTTACAAACCCGTGATCAAGATAGTGTGGTGATTCCCAATTCGATTTTAGCTCAAGGAAATTTTACAAATTATAACCGCCCGACTCCCTTGCACGTTGAACGATTTTTATTTGGGTTTTCCTATGATGATCCCCCTAATAAAGTGATTCGGGTACTCAAAGAAACCGCCTTATCAACCCCAGGTATTTTAAAGCAACCTTCCCCTTGGGTTAGAGTAGAAAATTATGCTGATTTTTCTATTATTTATCAAATTGGTTTATTTGTGGATAATTATGAAACAATGTTGAATATTCGCAACGATTTTGTGATTCGTATTTGGTATGCAGCTAAACGATATCATTTAACAATTCCCTATCCCATTCAGACAGAATATCAGATGAATATGGCAGAAATTCCCAAATCTAACCCCGTCCAACAAGTGACAGAGGTAATGCGATCACTACCGAATTTTGGCAATGTGGCTGCTGAAAGGTTTATTAAAGAAGAAAACGCCAGTAATATCCGATATTATGCCCAAGGAGAATGGGTATTTGAGGAAGGGGAACGGATTTTAGGATTGTATTTAATTTTAAATGGTCATGCAACTATTTTAGTGAGGAATAATCAGGGAGAAAACCAAGAAATTGCTTGTTTAGGAAAAGGGGAATTTTTTGGCGAAAAAATTCTCCTCACAGGAGAATGTAGTGATGTTTCTGTCATCGCTTTAGATGACTTAGAAGTCGCGGTTTTATCCCCTGAAGTCGTCGCTACTTTATTAGAACAAATGCCCAGGCTATCCCAAGAGTTTAGTGAGTTGTTAGAAACGAGAAGAAAAGAAGTCATTAAAGCCAAAAATAAAGGTCAGGAATTTTAAAAAAGGCAGAAGGCAGAAGGGCTGTTAAAATATATCTGTTAAAAGTTTCTACCCAATGCTTAAACTAAAGATGGATCTCACGGCTTTAAGAGAAGAATATACTCGCAATGGTTTAACTAGAGATGATCTAGAAAGTAATCCCTTTAAACAGTTTGAAAAATGGTTTCAACAGGCTACCGAAGCGGAGTTACCCGAACCTAACGCCATGAGTTTAGCCACTGCTTCAGCCACAGGAGAACCCTCTATTAGAACGGTTCTTTTAAAATACTTTGATCAAAAAGGATTTGTCTTTTTTACGAACTACGAAAGCAGAAAAGCGCAACAAATTGAAGAAAATCCTAACGTTGCTTTATTATTTTTATGGCTTCCTTTAGAGCGTCAAGTCAAAATCCAAGGAACTGCCACAAAAGTTCCAACCTCAGAGTCATTTAGCTACTTTACCAGTCGTCCGAGAGGCAGTCAATTAGGGGCTTGGTGTTCGGCACAAAGTTCGGTTATTTCCTCTCGACAACTATTAGAAATAAAGTTTGAAGAATTAAAGTATAAATTTCAACATGGGGAGATTCCTTTACCTTCTTTTTGGGGAGGATATCGGGTGATGCCCAAACGATTTGAATTTTGGCAAGGACGGCCGAATCGTTTACACGATCGCTTCTCTTACACTTTAAAAGATGAAACAACTTGGGAGATTCATCGTTTAGCCCCTTAATTATCAGTTACTGAGCAGTGTCTTGTGACCAAGCGGGATGAGAAAATAAAGAAGCAGTGACCCTAACCCCTCTGAGTTGATTTAATAGGGGAAGATGGCCAACTGGCGCACTTAAATCCCAGGTAAATTGATTGGGGTACTGAGTCCAATTATTATTGTTTTTCCAGCCAATTTTTGGCCATAATTTATTGAAGTCTTTGCCGACGGATAACCACAGTTTTCGTTGCACAGAAAAGCCAAATTTTCCCTCTGAATGTAACTGCCATAACCCATTAATCGTTTGTAAATCCGTTGCAGGAAATTGCTCAACTTCGGTAAAATAAAGCCATTTGCGCTGTATTGCCCCTTCTCCCGCCAATTCACACAAAAGATGACGAGTTAAGGTATCTGCCTCTTGAAACTGTTGTTCAACTAATAATTGATTAAGGGGTTGATAATCGAGATTACGTTGAGAATTAAGGGGTATAATTCCATGAGGAAAATGGGTTTGAATAAAGTCTTCTGTAATGGGATGTTTTAATTGATAAAGTCCCCCATAGATTTTACCTCGTACAATATCAACCCCATTGACATCCGATGCCTGTAAAAATTCCATTAATACTTGCCAACCTTCTTCTCCCATAGTGATTAATTGGGGAATTAATTGAAGTTGGTCTTTTTGTTTCCCGTTAATGAACTGTTCTGTCAGTTGGGAGAGATTCTTGTCTGTATTATCGATTGTAGCGGTTTGCTGGTCAGTCATGAAACTATCCGTTGAGACTAACAGGAATGTTGTTTAGTGGTTAGATCAATGCTAGTGAATGAGCAGACATCTAAATATTCTTACTATACCACCACTAATGTCAAGCCGTCCTGAAAGCGGTCGGATGAGGCGGAATTTACTTCCGCATCTTAGACCGACCAAAAGAGGACGGGGTTTCTTTCCCCAAATTTTCGATGATGGCTCATTGACCGCTATTAATATTAGCTCAAAAAGAGGTTCAATTTAGAAGAAAAATAATCAATTAGTTTAACTCATGACCTAAAATTTCCGGTTCAGTAAATTCGTCTGACATCTCCAAGACAGCACGAATCACTGGTTTCATCATCGAAGGATCACCATTTTCATCATCTTCATAACGGCAGCGTTTTGCCCTTCTCGAAACTTGTACCACAACACGATAACGGTTTGAGGCTGCACTCATTAAGCGATCGGCCCTGTCTACCATTTCACTAGAACTAACAGGAAAATGTCTAACCATTGTGACTCATTATTGATAAGTATCTCTCTAAGACTACCAAACAAGAGTAAAGAACAATGGAAGACTAGGATAGGGAAAGATTAATATTGCTCTCTAATCAATCCAATGCAGGACGTTATACCAAATTCGGTTTCGGGACCCATCTTATCCTTGAGAAGAGGAGGAGAATGAAGAATTAAGAAATATAAAAATTCTACATTCTAAATTCTACATTCTAAATTTGCCAACCTTACCCTAAAACTTGGGATGCGGCGGCAATACCAGCCCCAGATGACGCTCCCTGATGACCTAACATTTGTAACGTCGCTTCTAGGGCAGCGATCGCGGTTAAAATGTCCCGTTCACTGACAAAACCTAAATGGCCAATGCGAAAGATTTTCCCTTTGAGGTGATCTTGTCCGCCGGCTAAGGCAATATCAAAGTCTTTTTTCATGGTAGAACGAATGGCCTCTGCTTCCACGGTGGAAGGCATGACGGCGGTGACAGCACAACTGGCCGCTTCATCAGGAGCGAAGGGGGACAACCCTAACCCTTTAACCGCAGCGCGGGTGGCTTGGGTTAAGCGTTGATGACGAGTAAACATGGCTTCTAACCCTTCTGCTTTCATCATTTCTAAAGCAATTTGTAACCCGTACATTAAGTTAACGGGGGGTGTAAAAGGGGAACTGTTTTTATCCGTGGCTTTTTTGTAAGCTCCTAAATCGAAATAAAACTTAGGTAAGGTGGCGGTTTCGTAGGCTTTCCAAGCTTTAGGGCTAACGGACACAAATCCTAATCCGGGAGGGATCATATAGCCTTTTTGGGAGCCTGAGGCTACCATATCCAGTCCCCATTCATCAATCGGCACACTGACTGCGCCTAAACTGGTGACAGCATCCACCATGATTAAAGCTTCTCCGTGTGCCTTGACATAGGTATTGATGGTTTGCAGATCATTGAGAACCCCTGTAGAGGTCTCAGAATGGGTGACAATAACTGCTTTGATGGTTTTGTTGGTATCCGCTTCTAGTTTCGCTTGAAAGGCTTGTGGATCGAGGGGTTTACCCCATTCTGCGGTGATTTCTTCTACCTCTAAGCCAAAGGCGCGGGCAATTTTTCCCCAACGTTCCCCGAACTTACCGTTATTACCGACTAAAACACGATCGCCAGCACTCAAGAAATTGATGATACCTGCTTCCATGGCCCCAGTGCCACTGGCGGTTAACATGAGGACATCGTTTTCAGTTTGATGGAGCCATTTGAGGTTTTCGGTAATTTCCCCAATAATTTGACTAAAATCTCCACTACGATGTCCAATGGGATGTTTAGCCATAGCTAAAAGGACACTTTCAGGGACGGGGGTTGGCCCTGGAATCATGAGCATATGTTTATCTTGCATTAATTCTTTACTCCTGCTTCTTTTTTCTTGGGGGAATGCTCTAACCAATTAGTTTACCTGTTTCCTTTCCACACTAAAAAAATCCTTGTCTCCTTTGGGTTTTTTTAAGCATTAATTCATATTTTCTGACGATGGGTTAAACCTTTACTGACTCAAAGCCCTTAAAAAACTTTGCATACTGGCAAAAATTCCTGATTTTTTGGGTTGAGGTTGACTACTATCATCTTCTTCCCCTTTCAAAGCATTATTGACTAAAATGTCTAAGGCTTCTCCCATGGGTTTTTGCCCTTGTTCGGCGATTAATTCATAACCCTCTTCTTTTTCTAAATAAACCAACCAAGGGGAGGGATAACAACGCAACACTACCACCCCATCCAAGGGACGAAAATAATAAACCAATTCTAAGGTACTAATAAACCGTTCTCGCAGTTGACGGGCAGCGTAACCAATGCCCACAATAGAAACATCTTCCAACTGGGGAATGAGCAGAATAACGGGGCGATGGCCGGCTAAATTACACAATTTTTCCACGGTTTCCACTTCCACGGAGGAGGGACAGACTAATAAAAAGGCTTCGTCAGTTTCAGACATTTTCCTTTCTATCGAAGTTGCCCGACTGCCTAAGTCTGTTACCTGAAAAGGGGTTTCTCCCCAGTCTCGTCTGGCTAAAGCTGCAGCCCCAGTATCAGGAAAGATCACTTTTAACCCTGATTCTTTCCCTTCAAATAAGGTGGTAAACTCTAAGGCTAATGGTTGGGCTTGTAGGGCAATTTCTGGGATAACAATTTCTACGCATATCCGTCCTATTCCTGCTTCTAGGGCGAGTTTTGCTGCTTCTTTGGCTTGGGAAACGGCTTGTTCTAAACTGTTGGGAACTTCAACCATGATGGGTTTAGTAAGAGGCGATCGCTACTATTGTACAAGAGTAGGAGACAATAGAAAATAGACGACTTTATGGTAACAGTCAAATAAGATGATTATTGGTATTTTAGCGATCCTTTCTGCATCAGCAGCAGCCGGCATGAGAATTGCGTTACCTTTATTAATTGTTGGCTTGCTCCGTAGTGATTTATGGTCACAAGTTCCTCTACTGTCTGCTATTCCCCCTCAAGTTTTGATTGGGGTTTTAACCAGTTGGTCATTGTTTGAATTGTTTGCGTCAAAAAAGTTACTGGGTCAGCGAATTTTACAGATTATACAATTAGTTTTTAGTCCTTTGGTGGGTGGCTTATTAGCGGTTACTGTGGTGAAAATAGTTAATTTAGAAATGAATCCTTTATGGTTAATTGGTGTTATTGGAGGATTATTGGCTTTTGTTTTAAAGTTAGTTCAGGTGGGTTGGTTTTTTCGTTTAAAGGGTTTACCGATATGGGTAATTTGTATTGAAGATATTGTTTGCATTTTATTGGTTTTGTTTGCTTTTGATGCCCCTAAAAATGGAGGATTAATTGCCTTAATGTTGTTATGGATAGCCATTAGAAGTTCAACTGCTTGGCGTAACTGGTATGGTCAAAGTAGTCAAGTTTCTGACATAGAATAAACAGAAACTATGGTAACTGGTAACTGTTTCTGACTTCTGTGCGATAGCGCCGGAACGGAGTGAGGAACTTCTGACTTCTGACTTCTGATTTCTGACTTCGTTAACGTCTCCCTTGACCAAATAAAATCTTTTTAGATTCTTCTGTAATCGTTGCTTCTGTTTTTAGGTTTTTGGCTATTTCATAAGCTTTTTGGACAGCCGGACGATTTTGTATGGTTTCAAACCAGCGTTTGATATTAGGAAAATCTGCTAAGTTTTGCTGCTGTTGTTGATGGGGTACGATCCAAGGATAGACAGCCATATCTGCAATTGAATAATCTTTTATGATATAGTCTCTATCTTTTAAACGTTGATCTAAAACGCCATAAAGTCGTTCTGTTTCTTTAACATATCTATTAATAGCATAGGGAATTTTTTCAGGGGCATACTGACTAAAATGATGGTTTTGACCTAACATGGGTCCAAGTCCCCCCATTTGCCAAAATAACCACTGCATAACCTCCATTTCACCTCGTATATCTCTAGGTAGAAATTGCCCTATTTTTTTGGCTAAATATAATAAAATTGCCCCTGATTCAAAAATGCTAATGGGTTGACCGCCATCAGCAGGTGAATGGTCAATAATAGCAGGAATACGATTATTAGGAGAAATTTTCAGAAATTCGGGATCAAATTGTTCTCCTTTCCCAATATTAACTAATTTAATATTGTAGTCTAATTGGGCTTCTTCTAAAAAAACTGTTATTTTATGACCGTTGGGGGTGGTCCAATAGTAAAGATCAATCATAATTCCTGATTTTTGTTATCCAAAAAATACGTTGCAAAATCTTTCAAAAGAACAAGCTTGGTATAAAGAATCAAACCCCATTGTAACACCGTAGAAGTTATGACATAACTAACTCTCCCACCACTTCTAACCGTTTATAACTGCTCAAAATCATAAACGTTTCAGCTAAGGTTTCCGCAACACTGGGACTGATCCAACCCATTTGTCTTAAGATGTGGATAGCCACAGCATATTTAGCCCGTTTTGACCCATCCAGAACTTTGATAGCCAGTCCCATCCCTTCTCCCACTCGACCAAGACATTGAATACCTTCAGCCCCTGCTTTACTGACTAACTCCCCTTCTGTCAAACGCATCAACTCTGTATCAAACGCTCCAACTCCGGCTACCATCGTGGGATAATAGGTCATGGCTCGCAAAATCCGTTCTAGATCAAGACGTTTTCCTGAGGAGAGTTGAGCGTATAAGTGAGCCATTTGGGAGAGTTTCATCGAATAAGTGGGTGCGCCACAATCATCGTGGGCCCCAATCAACTCAGCGCCAGGAATGCCCAATAATTCTCCAATTTTGTCTAAAATTAACTGTTGTACGGGGGATGACCGTTTTAAATAGGTGTTGAGGGGCCAACCTCGTTGCTGACATACCGCCAACATTCCGGCGTGTTTTCCGGAACAGTTATGTTGCAGGGGACTATTGCGCCCTTGAGGAATGGGACATTGTAAGGCGCTGGGGTCAATATCAGCCCGCCAGAGGACGTTAAAGACTTGTCTTGCTTGTTCAACGGTTCCTTGATGAGAACTACAGATAATGGCTAAGTCTTTATCGCTGAGATCATAGCGTTCTAGGGTTCCTGTGGAGGTGACCCCTAAAGCTTGAAAGGGTTTAAGGGCTGAACGAACGAAAGCAGTCGTTTCTGGGTTACCAGCGACGGATAAGACTCGGCCGCGATCATCACAGACAGTAGCTTCGACGTAATGGGTTGATTCGACGATCCCTTCTCGCAGTAGATGAACTTCTAGTTTCGGTGTTACGTGACGTTTTACTCTGGTGGTCATAAAAAATTAACTAAGATTATAAACATAGCCAAACCATGCTATCTCCTGCCATCAATAGGGCTAAGAGTGCGCCGCTACGGGTTAAGCGTCCTAAGATGGGGTTAATTTGGTAGGAGACAATCAGGCGATCGCGGGTTAACATTTCTGGGGGTTTCGCCCAAGTCTGCCCATCGTACCATCCTGATTCTTCGTAGAAGATGGTTCCTTTTTTTAGGCGATCGCTGACATAATGCCATCCGAGAAATAACTGTAGTAGGATCAAGGCTAAAATAAATCCAGCCCCTAGATTACTGAAGAGGATAAAAGGTAACACAGATTGACTCGGAGAAAAACTGGCTGCTGCAATGGGACTGGTCATTAACCATCCTAACATCCAAATGAAAGCTATTTTGCGTAAAAATAAGCGTCTTTCTAGGGTTGCCCACCGAAAAAACCAAGATTCTTTTAACTCCTCGTATTCGTTAACCGGTTGTTGGTCTAGGGGGACTGGACAAACTTGTATGGATGATTCCCTCATAGTGGTGATGATTGTGTAACTTCTAATGATGAAAATTCTAACCTTTCTGCATGACCCCAGAAGGCTTCTAAATTATAAAATTCTCGTTCTTCGGGTAAAAAGATATGAACGATCACATCCCCAAAGTCTTGTAAGATCCAGTTTCCATCATTTTTTCCTTCTGTTTGTCTGGGAACTTGTTGATGGGTTTGATAGACTTTTTCTTCGATCGCCTCTGCAATGGCTTTGACTTGGGTACGAGAAAACCCTGTGACAATCACAAAATAATCGGTTAGATAGGAAACTTCTGTCACTTTGAGAATGACAATATCGCTGGCTTTGCGATCGTCGGCTGCTTGGGCTATGGTTAGAGCTAGGGTTTGGATTGGGTTGTCGCTGTTATTTTCGATCACTGTTAAGTTGGTAGAATAGTTAGCGATAGTATTTTCGTAATGGGTCATTAATATTTTTATATATTGTACAGATTTTTTTTGAAGATGACGAAGTCAATGGCTAGGCGTTATTGAAGAACCCCAACTTGCCAAGGGCTGAAGTTGGGGATTCTAACAGGGAATGGCTTCCCCATTCACCCACTCAAACAGACTTAGCTGTTGAGGGTTCCCAGGCTCAACC
>JAAUYD010056023.1_pt1 | contig 10140 bp, 9 predicted proteins | sample 7278101 | NCBI WGS metagenome assembly JAAUYD01 (sample SAMN14350128, study PRJNA611818) | marine sediment metagenome | isolation source: surface marine sediment (0.6m) | place: French Polynesia: Moorea | collected 2018-08
CGCACGCCAACGCCCTGATCCAGGCTGAAGCTCCCCTCCCGAATGATGCCGTCTTCAAGTGTCCAGCTTTCCTGGCGGCTGACCTGAAAATACAGGTCCGCGTAATCGACGCCGCCGCGCATCACGGATCCCAACGTCGTGGACAGCTGCTGCTCGGACAGCCCTGCCGGTTCAAGGACTCGCTGCATCACAGCGTCAAACGAGGTGTTGTCGATGTTATTCAATGGCGTGTTTTCAATGTTTTCTTACTACAGGCGACGATTCGACAAGGCCGGGAATTCGCTGCGCAGCCTTGCTGGCAAACCGGGATCGATATCGGCGGCAACAACGCAGTTGCCCTCGGCCTCTTCGGCGAGAATCCGGCCCCAGGGATCACAAATCAGCGAATGTCCGTACGTTGCACGATTGTCAGGGTGCTGGCCATATTGCCCGGGCGCGATCACATATGCCAGATTTTCGATCGCTCGCGCGCGTTGCAGAATGTGCCAATGCGCGGCACCGGTCGTTGCCGTGAAGGCAGCCGGTACCGTGAACGCGGTGGCGCCGTCATCAACCAGCCGCCTGAACATCTCTGGAAAACGCAGGTCGTAGCAAATCGTCAGGCCAACGCGGCCGATCGGCGTGTCGACGGCCACGACATCGTCGCCCGGGAACATCGAGTTCGACTCGCGGTACGATTCCTGTTTGTCGACGAGATCGACATCGAAGAGATGTATTTTGCGATACATGGCCCGCTGCACGCCCTCGGCGTCATAAACCGGGCAGCCGCCGTAGACGCGCCGGTCGGCGATCGCCGGCGAGACCAACGGCATGCTTCCCGCAATGATCCAGAGCCCGTGCTCTGCCGCGGTGTGCGACAGGAATTCCTGAATCTGCCCACTGCCCTCTTCCTCGGCAATCTCGGCCTTGTCTTTGCCACGCTCAGGCATCAGGGCGAAGTTCTCCGGAAGCACGGCAAGTGCACACCCGTCTGCCGCGGCGTCGGCCAACAACTTGCCGGCGAGCTCGAGATTGGCCGCGACCTGCGGCCCACTGTTCATTTGAATCGCTGCGACACGCATTTCACTGTTGCTCTTCGACGGGCAGACACGCGGCGAGTTCGCCGAAGCGGACGAAGCCGGCGGAGTTTACGGAATCGATGGCGGGGTCCTCCCAGGGGCCGCTGATAGCGTAGAAGACCTGGCCAACTTCCTGTAACGGTTTCTTGAATATTTGCGAGAAGATCAGCATGGCCGCCGCGCCCGGCGGGCCACCCACGACCGCGCCAACGATAGGTAACGTATTGCCGACTTTTGCACTGATCACGGCGCCCTGCTGATACGTCTTGCCATCGAGGTCTACCTGACCGACGATACCGATATCGGCTGCCGGGCCTTCCATGGACATGTCGCAAGTCATCGCGATACCGTCCTCGACGTTGAACGTACCGGCGATCGTATCGTAGCGAAAACCCTTGCTGAACACGTCGCGAAAATCGAGCGACAGGCGACGCGGCAAGGCGACGAAACTGACTAATCCGAGTACGCGTCCTGCGCCGGGTTCGACTTCCTCGAGCGAACCGTTTTCAAGCCGCAGCTGAACGTCGCCGTCCAGTACGTCCGTAAAACTCGCGCGCGGACCACCCGCCCAGCTCATATCGAACAGGATACCCATGGATTTGCCGCTGATGCCCTGTGCGAAATCCAGCCGGGACAGCGTCGTACGCACGTCCATGCTGGTCAGCGTCGCGGTAATGTACGTGCGGCTGCCCAGTCCTTCGGCTTCATCAGCGACCCAGCGGCCATCGCCGACAATTTCGAAAGTGTCGTCTTTGGCGATGATTGTCTCTGACTCGAGACCCGACTCGGTGCGATTGAGCACCACTTCGACACTGCCGAGGTTGCGATCGCCCAGCATGAACTCGTCGACTTGCAGCGACATCGACGGCAACGTGCGCGGATCGAGCGTAGATACCGATGGCGGCGTGACCTCGTCGCCCGGCAATCGCATCCGTTGCGCCTCAATGACCATGGCGCGGTCCGATTGAAAGTCGTAAGGCACGAAGGCCGAACCGACAACGTCCTCACCCTCGATCTGTACGAGCCAGTCACGCGCGCTGCGGTCGAGCCGTACGTGGTGGCCCTTCAGGTGCTGGCCGATCGCAAATAAATCATCCACGACGAGATCGATCGACCGAATTCGGTCGGCGGCACCGATTTCCTCGTCGCCGCTGCGCGACAGGCTTAGCCAGTCCTCGAGGCGGACGGTTGACGTGTTGCCGCGAACGTGCAGGCCGCGTGTTTCGGCAGGCTCCACCGCTGCTTCGCCCATCGTGAGGACACCACGATCAAAGTCCCAGGCCTCCCCCTCGGGCTTGTTGAACGCCAGCTGCCACGCGATCTGGTCGCCGGCCATGCCGGTACTCTCGATCATGTCGGCATCCGGAATGAAGCGCAGATCGCCTCGCAATGGCATAGTTTCTTCGGCGGGCTTGCTGACGGGTTCGGGCAGCAGCAGCGCGAGGCCTTCAAGGTCGCTGTCTACTTCGATGGTCAAAGGCTGCCGCGGTTCCTGCTTGCCGCGCGGAAACAGGATGCGTGCTTCGTAAGGGGTTGCACCCGCAACGATGCCATCGAGCGGCAACCCGAGTTCGCTGACCAGAGCCTCGGCGGTCGCGACACCAGTTGCGGTCGCGACCGTGAACACGCGCGGATCATCGTTCGGCCCGAGCTGAATGTCGATTTCCTCGCCAAGGAAGCGAGCGCCGAGATTTTCGCTGGTCAGCGTTTCGCGCGTCACGCGCACCTCGCCGATCAGGTCTTCGAGCGGTGCCGGGAACCCCGCAATCGATAACGTGCCATTGTTGCTGCGCAGCACACCATCAATGGTCGTTTCCCTGGCGCGCTTTAGTGGCACTGTCAGGTCAAACTGAAAGGCAGCATCACCGTCCATCGTCAGCCGTTCCAGGCTGCCGCCCATCAGTTGGTTAAGCGGACTCCGCAGCCCATACTGGCGGAAAGTCTCGAGCGAGCCCGTGGTGAGCGACTTGATGGTGAGCACGCCTTCGCGCAGGTTCTCGATTTCGACGTGCGTGTCGATCGCCGTGTTGCCGGCCGTCAGGACGCGGTTCTTTACTGTGTACAGACGCGTGTGATCGAGCACGACCTCGACGTCAGCTCTTTCGATCGCGGGCCACTGCGGCTGGAATTGCATCGTCAGGCCGCGCACCGAACCCTCAACGAGCAGTCGGCCGGGACCGCCTTTGAAAAAGTTCTTGTCGACCGGGCCACGCATGCGAACCGTACCCCGCGGAATCTCGCCGGCCACGAAGGCGTTTTCGAACCAGTTGCGCAGCTTGGGCTTCATGATCTTCAGCGGCAGGTACGGGTACACGCGCGACAGGTCGTCGATACTGTACGTCCCGTTAAAATCAATCTCCGGCGCCGGTCGGTCCGCGTACACAGACAGTTCGCCACTGCCACGCAGCTCGATGATGGGCGACTGCAGGTAGACGCTATCGGTCGTGAGGCGCGTTAACTCATCGCTGCTGCGCCAGATCAGCATGCCCTCAAGGACCTCGATCGGCGCGGGCGATGTCATTATGGCCGGCAGCTCGAGCACCATGTTCTCGGAGTCGATCTCGAGGCGCCCGCCGCTCAGGTCGCCGCGTACCTGGCCTGTGAAACCGCGCAGACCCGGACGCTTTTCGCCCGCCGCAAAGCCAACGTCTTCAAGATCGACGGACAACTCGAAGTAGCGGTCGTCGGCATTGAGCCTGGAAAATGTCGCGTCGAGTTCGCGAACTACGCCTGTCGGGTCCAGCGCATCCAGCTGCGCCCTTTGTTCAGGCGTCAACAACGGCATCGCCATGGCCGCATCGGCCAGATGCAGGTACGACGCGCGAACGTCCAGGATCGCGAGCTTCCCTTCGGCATCGTTGGTGGCTTCGACACGGATCTGTGTCTCCGGCCACTCGTGATCCACCGTCGTGAATCTGAAGTCTTCGGCCGCCGCCAGCCAACCGTCGTCAACCAGATCGAGTGACAGCCGACCGGCGACGTCGAACGGCTGGTCCTCTTCGAGCGCGACGTTTTCGAAGTCGATCTCGGCAGTCGCACTGCGCACCTTCCGACCGGCAATCACGAGCGACAGATCAAGGTCGCCCTCGCCCGCATAAATCTCTCGCTCGGTCGCCCATTGCATGTCAGACCATCCGACCAGATCGACGTCATCGATTTCGAGCGACATGTCCCAAGCGCGTTCGTCGTCGGGTACGGCGAGCAGCTGGGTCGCCGAAACGGTCATCTGCCTGCCGAGATCGGACGGCAGACGCACGCTCGCGTCGACCGCAATACGCCGCTCATCGATACTGACCTGTGCACTGCGAACCTGAAAACGCCTTGGACGCTGGTCACCGGGCTGCAGGAAGCGAACCTCAATGTCTTCACCAACGATTTCCATGTCGAGCAGGCGTCGCGGCCCGCCACCGTGCGCCGTAGCCAGGTCGCCCGGCTCGGTACCCTGAATCCACCAGCCGCCGTCGTCGAGCTGCCGCACTTCGATCGCAGTGTTACTAATCTCGACACGATCAACAACGAATGAACGATCGAAAACCAGGTTGGTCAGCGAGATTCCGACGCTGACAACCTCAGCCGCGATAGCGCGCTTGTTGTTGTCCGGACGGATGAGCTCGGTTTCATAGAACTCGAGTTCAGGGCCGCTCAGACCCCAACGAGCGTCCATGCCAGAGAACTCGACGTGCATGCCGATGGCGTCACTGGCCCAGGTCTTTATCTCCTCCTGGTATTCGGGCAAGCGCGGCAAGAACAGCCGGAACAGACCAACCGCAACCGCCAACATGATGACAATTGCCGCTGCCGAGTAGGCGCCGATCTTCAGCAGTTTGCGGAGGAAACCTTTCATCGCACGACCGCCTACATCAACACCACGTCAAACTGGTCCTGCTGGTACAGAGACTCAGTTTGCAGGCGTATCGACTTGCCGGTCTGTTCTTCGAGCTCGGCGAGGCTGCTGGCCTGCTCGTCAAGCAAGAGCTCGATGACATCCTCATTGGCCAGGACCATAACTTCGTCAAACTCGAACTGGCGTGCCTGTCGAATGACCTCGCGGAAGATCTCGAAGCACACGGTCTCGGCCGTCATGACAAAGCCGCGCCCATTGCACGACGGGCAGTCTTCGCACAATACGTGCTGCAGGCTCTCGCGGCTGCGTTTGCGCGTCATCTCTACGAGGCCCAGCGGCGACACAGGCGTTATCTGGTGACGCGCATGATCCCTCGCCAACGCCTGCTCGAGCACCTGCAGGACATTGGCGCGATGATCGGCCTCTTCCATATCGATAAAATCGATGATGATGATGCCGCCCAGGTTACGCAGGCGGAGCTGGCGCGCGATCGCCACGGCTGCCTCGAGGTTGGTACGGTAGATGGTCTCTTCGAGGTTGCGATGTCCGACGTAGCCGCCCGTATTGACATCGATCGTCGTCATTGCTTCGGTCTGATCGAAGATCAGATAGCCCCCTGACTTCAAAGGGATGTTGCGGTCCAGCGAGCGGTGTATCTCGTCCTCTATGCCGTGCAGATCGAAGATCGGCCGGCGCCGCTTGTAGAGCTCGATCGCCGGACTCGTGTCAGGCAGATAGGTTGATGCGAATTCCAGCATGGCCTCATAGTCAGTCTGCGAATCGACGAGGACCCGTTCGACGTCTGCCGTCACCATGTCACGCAGCACACGCAGCGGCAGGGACAGATCCTCGTGTACCAACGATTTTGCCGGACATTTGCTGCACCGTTCCTTAACGACATCCCATAACTTCAGGGAATATCGCAGATCGGACTCGAGCGCAGCGCGATCCAGACCTTCCGCAACCGTCCGGACGATGGCGCCGCAATCGAGCTCCCGTTCGGCCAGCATCTCCTCGACAATAAGCCGCAAGCGCTCGCGTTCGTCTTCATCCTCGATCCGCGCCGAGATACCGACAGTGTTGCTGCACGGCAGCAGGACCAGATGCCTCGACGGCAGGGTGATGTATGTGGTGAGGCGTGCACCCTTGTTGCCAAGCGGATCCTTGACCACCTGCACCATGATGTCTTCGCCCTCGCGCACGAGATCACGAATGTTCGGCACTTCGTCGCCGTTTTCGGCACTGCCGTTACGCGCGATGTCCGAGGCGTGCAGAAAGGCCGTGCGCTCCAGTCCGATGTCGATAAAAGCAGCCTGCATGCCAGGGAGCACTCGCAACACACGACCCTTGTAGATATTGCTGATCAGGCCACGACGTGCGGCCCGTTCGACGTACACCTCCTGCAGGACTCCCGTCTCAAGCAACGCAGCCCGCACTTCGCTCGGGGTGACGTTGATCAGGATTTCCTCTTTAAGGGATTCGTCGGTCATGGCTCGTCAGCTTGTCAGGATTCTCAAACCGGCCCCACTCAGCAGCTGCAGGGTCTCGTAAACCGGCAGCCCGACCACGCCGGAGTAGCTGCCGTCGATCCGCGTCACAAACGCGCCTCCAAGGCCCTGAACCGCATAGGCGCCGGCCTTGTCGCACGGCTCCCCACTTTGCCAGTAAGCGAGCGCTTCGTCGCGACTGATTTCGCGAAAATGCACATCCGTAATGGACAGCGCCGTGTTCGTTCCATTCGGCGCCCTTAGCGCCACCCCTGTAACGACGCGGTGCACTCGACCGGACAGCATCGCGAGCATTGCCAGGCAGTCTGGCTCGTCGACCGGTTTGCCCAGCGCCTGCTTGTCGATGACCACAGCCGTGTCGGCGCCAAGCACCAGGTCAGTCGTGTCGTCAACTGCAGCGTCGACCTTGGCGGCGGCAAGCCGGACTACCATTTGCTCCGGCGACTCATCGCTGCGTGGCGTCTCGTCGACGTCAACATGACACACGCGAAAGTCGAGGCCGAGCGCGTCGAGAATCTCGCGACGGCGCGGCGATGTGGAAGCAAGCAACAATGCGGGCGTCGAATTCATGTCGTACGATCAGACGCGATGATAGGGATGTCCGGCCTGCAGCGACCAAGCGCGATACAGCTGCTCCGCAAACAGCACCCGAGCCAACCCGTGCGGCAATGTCAGCCTGGACAGCGACCAGGCGAAATCGGCGCGTTGTTTGCAGGCCTTCGACACGCCATCCGGACCGCCGATGATGAAGCACAGGTTGCGCCCGTCCACCTGCCAGTCCGACAGTTTGCCGGCAAGGCCAGTGCTGTCCAGTTGGCGACCGCGCTCATCGAGTAAGACCACCTGCTCACCTTGCTGCAATTTGCCGAGGATCGCCTCACCCTCAGCCTCCATTGCCTGGCGTGACTTGTCGTTCTTCTGACGGCGCACTGCCGGTACCACATCGAGCCGGAATTTCCACTCACGCGGCAACCGCGTCGAATACGTTTCGAACGCGTCGTCTACCCAGGTCGGTTGGCGATCGCCAACCGCCAGCAGTCGAATATGCACGACGCTACCCGTCGGTCGCCGTCGCATCCCCCGATGGGGAAATCGACCAGAGTTTCTCCAGGTTATAGAACTCACGCACCTTGGGCAGCATGACGTGCACGAGCGTGTCCTGCAGGTCCAGGAGAACCCACTCGCCACCCTCTTCGCCCTCGATACCGATAGCTTTGTGCCCGGCTTCCCTGGCCTTTTCAGCCACATTGTCGACCAGCGCCTTAACGTGCCGGTTCGATGTACCGCTCGCAACGACCATGTAGTCCGTGACCGTCGTCATGTCACGAACATCGAGGCGCACAACGTCCTTGGCCTTGACGTCGTCGAGCGCGTCGACGACAAGATCGGTCAATGCTTCGCTATTCATGCGTGGCTCTCGCAATTCATCAAACGTCATTCTCCTTTGTACAAATCCAATTCCAGAATCTCGTCGCGCACCGCGTCGGGCATCAGGAAACGCGGGTCCCGCCCGGCGGCAATCAAATCGCGTATTTCGGTAGACGCAATCTCGAGTTGCGTCACCGCGTGAATATGAATGCGTCCGTGGGTCACTGCGTGAACGTCACTCACGCGGTGTGTGCCGTACTCGCTGATCAGGTCACCCAGGACGCCGATGTCCGGCGCCTTCCATCCGGGTCGATGTGCCACCACGATGTGCGCATGGTCGAGAATCGCTTCCCATCGATGCCACGTCTGCAAGCCGAGGAACGCATCCATTCCTACGATAAGACCCAGTGAGCGGTCCGGAAATTCCGCTCGCAATGTAGCCAGCGTATCGACGGTGTACGACGGACCGTCTCTCCGGAGCTCCCGATCGTCGGCGACGAAGCCCGGCAGTCCCACGATCGCCACCTCCACCAGCCGAAGTCGCTGGGCGGCCGTCGCATAGGTCACGCCCCGGTGAGGTGGGTCACTGCAAGGGATGAAGCGAACCTCCGCGAAGTCCAGGGCTTGCAACATCTCGAATGCCGATCTGAGGTGGCCATAATGAACAGGGTCGAAGGTGCCACCGAAGACGCCTATCGGCCTCATGCGCGAGCCATCCCGACGACAATGTCTGCCGCCATTTGCCACGGATCGCCATAGCTTTGGCCCTTGGCCGCAGCGTCGGCACGACCGCTGGCCTTGAGCATGCGATGAAAATCGCCGTGCTGGTGGCGGCTAATGCAGGAACGCATCAGTCCCTGACGATTGTTCCACACGCGCGCGGCCTGCATGGCGCTACCAAGGTCAGTGCCTTGCTGCACGGCATCGTCGAGCGTCGATAGCGTTCGCAATTCGCGTGTTAGCGCCCACATGACGATGACGGGCTCGACTCCCTCTGCCTTGAGACCGCCGAGAATGCGCACGGCTCGGGCGGCGTCGCCGGCCAAAGCCGCGTCCGTCAGTTTGTAAACGTCGTAGCGGCTGCTGTTGGCGACCGCGTCGTTGACATCATCCGCCGTCACTTTGCCCTCACCGAGCAACAGCCGCAGCTTTTCGATTTCCTGGCCGGCAGCCAGCAGATTACCCTCGACACGATCGGCGATCAGCGCGACAGCGTCACGATTCGGCTGCAAGCCTGACTGGCGCATGCGGTTGGCGATCCATCCCGGAAGCTCACGCACACCGATCGGCCAAATCTGCAAGGCGACGCCTTTTTGTTCGACAGTTTTTGCCCACTTGGACGAGGCTGCACTCCTGTCGAGTTTGGGCGCGGTGACAATGAACAACAACTCCGGTCCCGACTGCTCAACCAGGTCGACTATTGCCTGCCCACCCGCGCGGCCCGGCTTCCCGGTTGGCAATCGCAACTCAACGATGCGCTGCTCCGCGAACAACGACATATTGCCTGTCGATGCGGTGAGTTGACCCCAGTCGAACCCGGACGTCGCGACGTGGAGCTCGCGACTACCGAAGCCGGCCGTACGCGCAGCTCCGCGAATATCGTCGAGCGCCTCGGCAACGAGCAGATGCTCGTCACCGGTGACGAGGTAGCAGGGAGCGAGCGAGTTCTTTAGGTGTGACGAGAGCTGGTTGGCGCGAATCTTCAAACAAATTGCTCCACATGGATCGATTCGCCCTCGAGCAGCACGGGAATGCCATCATTGACCGGGTAGACCCGTTTCCCGTCATCCGTTACCAGCGCCTCGGCCAGCGGTGCGTCCAGCCGGGTCCCTTCATGGGTCTCGACTTCGCCGTTGGCGATTGCTGCGTTAATTTTTGCCAGCTTGTCTTTCTTCAACAAAGACAGGCTCTTGTGCGAGACCGGGCAGCGCAGGATGGTCAGCAGGCGTTTATCCATGTGACCCATTGTAGCGTTTCACATGCGCTTCAGCACGGCCACGAGCTCAGTATTTTGGTGTCGTTCTGCGGCCGCCGTCAGGGCAGGAATGTCCTCCCGAAACGGTCGAAACTGCGCATCCTCATGGTAGCCGCGCATCATCGCCTTCAGCGCTGCAAGCTCTTCGCCGTGCTGCAACGCATCATGGACATAGTGCTGGGCGAAAAACAGCGCGTGGTGCCGCTGTTCCCAGCCCATCATCCTGTTGAAGTACCATGCCCACGCGCCGGCCGGATCCGGGTCTTTTTTTATCTCTGCGAAGATATGTTTGAAGCCGCCGTCGCGATTATCGCGACTGACGAATCCGTATGCATGTCCGAGTACCCCGACGCGATGCTTCTCGACGTCTCCACTGACTTCATCGGC